>OIXX01000023.1_pt1 | contig 116079 bp, 120 predicted proteins | sample 1588161 | NCBI WGS metagenome assembly OIXX01 (sample SAMN03283274) | human gut metagenome | biome: human-associated habitat; material: feces | host: Homo sapiens | place: Peru | collected 2012 | reverse complement strand
TCCAGCTCAACGCTGAAGCGCGTTACCATAATCACGAAGGCAGTGACGCAGAAAATAATACGTGGCCGAGCAACTGGTATATGCGTGCTGACTCCGGCAAAGTAGGGAACGCGAAATTCGCTGTCTGGGGCAGCAAACGGGACATTATGCCAGTCTATTCCAGCGAACGGAGTTATAAAAAAGGCGAAACTTGGTATTCCGAAGATTTTCGTCCGTCTCTCCGTTACTATGGCGATACGAAATCTATCGGCGCCAGCGGTGAAGTGGAATTAAATGATAACAACAAGATTTCCTTCCGAGTCATGAATGAAAAAGAAGACTTGGAACGGCGTAATAAATCTGCTGAAGGCATGGCATCCTTCTTTGAACCTATGCAAATTTTCCGTCGTAACATGAACCGTGATACTTATGCCTTATCGTATACGGGGAAAGAAGGTAAGGCAGACTGGAAATTAGACGTCAACTACGGCAAGATGAAAGAAAACGATACGACGTTGACGACCTACTATGGTTCCGGCCATGACCAATATGGCGGTAAGAATACCTTAGCCGCGGTGGACTGGCTCAAACATAAACAACTCGATGTCAACGCGACGTTAAATGTTGCCGCTAACGACCAGCATTTCCTGACATATGGCGTCGGCTATACGGATGAACGCGCTAACGGCACACGGCTAAAAAATGCGCCGAAACAATGGACGAAAGGTATTGATCCGTGGGACTATGATAAATCCTTGTGGATACCGAGTGGCTCTACAGAACCAGATTCTGCTGTCCATAACTATCTCTTTAAACAAAATGAAAACGGTTTAGTCTGGGACAAATCGACAGAATATTATGGTGGTGACGTGCCTATCTTTACGGCTGAAGATGCCGCAAAAATTAAAGTGTTAGCTCCTTATTTGGGCTTTTTAGGTTCGTCTGCTATTGGTATGGACTTGACGGAATATGGAGTCAATTGGAAAGGCGACGCGGATTTACAAAAACGCTTTGAAACCTTTAACCAAGAGTTAAAGGATACGAATGATTTATCTAACTCGAATTATACTTATCGGATGTTACCAGCGTTGGGATACTACGGATCTATCATCAATGTTAGTAATTATGGCCAAGATAAGAATATTAAGTACAATGGTAAATACTATGGCGAAGATTTCGACGCGCGGGCAAATCAAGTCAGTGGCGGTGAAGCGCGGCTCCAGCGTCGTCATGCCTTTGTACAAGATACATGGCAAGTCAATGACAACACTATCTTAACGCCGATTATCCGCTTTGATAATAGCGACCTCTTTGGCAGTGAAGTGACGGCTAACTTAGGGATGACCCATAATCTCAATGGCAATCCGCACCGTCGCTTAAAAGCCAATGTTGGTACAGGCTACACCGAACCGGGCATGGGCGAACTCTACTACAACTGGGAAATGTTTGGCTCCGCTGGCGGTAGCCGGTATGGTTGGTACTGGATTGGCAATCCAAATTTAAAACCGGAAAAATCCTTTAACATGGATATTTCTCTCGAAGGCGAAAACAACAAGACCTACAGCCGTGTATCTCTCTTCCATAACCAGATTGATGATTATATGACCTCGTACTTTATCGGTCAGCTTATCGACTTTAACCAATTTGGTTCTAGTACAGTGACTAATGCCGACAGAATTTATAGCTATAAGAACTTAGGTAAAGCCGAAATCACCGGTATCGAAGCGGAAGTACAACAGAAATTCAATGACCACTGGTCGGCAAAACTGGGCTACGCTTGGCTCCATGCAATCAATAAGAGCGACCCCGATATGCCGCGGCAATTACTCGACCGGCCACAGCATAAAGTAGACATTAGCCTCAACTACGAAGATAAAGCGAACGGCTGGCGCGCCGCTCTTTGGGGCGATTACTACATCCATATGCTCGATAGCAATTCGGTTAATACAAATGATTTGTTTGACAAAGATAGTAACGGTAACTATATTCGTAAAAAAGCGAAATATAAAAAGAAAACCTTTGGTATCTGGAACTTCATGGTACAAAAAGACTTTGGCAAGGATATGACCGCTTACGTCGGTATCGACAATCTCTTCAACCATCGTGACGATGACCGGGCCTACCAAGATCGACTCTACCGGATTGGCGCGAATATCAAATTCGGCACTGACGCAGACACTGCCAAAGAAGCGGCTGCCAAAGAAGTGAAAGCAAGTGCTACAGCAGAAAGCACAACTAACACGACTGTTACAGCAACCGGTAACGGCACGAGCGATGGCGTAGTGACTGCGAAGAACGAAAACGGCGATTGGTTCCTCACGAAACCATCGGATAAAGACGCAGGCCGTAAAGTCGGCGATGTCGAACTCATCGGCGATTATCGTGTCCGCTCCAATATGTTTCACGGCCAGAATTTACCGGCATTGACCTTGACGACTACAACGGACTTAGATGCTGGCGCGACGAAGAATATGGCTGACGCTTCTGGTCATGGCTTAGAACAGCGGCTCCGCTTGGGCGTCGATTATCAAATCGGTGACGATACGAACTTCCTCATCCAAGGTTCGTCTGGTAATACCCTCGATACGATGTACAGCAAGTCCGATAAACGAGGACTTCATGACGCTCGCCTCGACAGAGCGGAACTCAATCAAAAAGCCAATAAATGGGATTTCACCATTGGCCGCTTGACAGAACGCATGGGCGTGACGGGCTACTGGTTTGGCAAAGAATACGACGGCATCCGCGCAACCTATACAAATGACAAGACCCAAGTCCGTTTAGGCTATGGTGATTTCTCAGCTTCTACAGGTATTACGGACTCCGCTTATACACATACGGAAAAGGCTTTGATTTCTCGTCCGCCGACCTTAGCGGAATTGCTCGGTGTATATCCTGGAGTTGTATTGGGAATTGAACATCCCGGTGGAAGTCAGACTGTATATCCTGAAGGCACTAGTGCCGATGCTTGGAAGACTACGGCTATGAACTACTATGAAAAATGGAATCATGCTGGTCAAATCCAACAAGCTGATGGTACATGGGTAAAAGACACAAGTAAATCTGATTACGACGTAGCCGTAGAACGGTGGCAGGTCTTATCTGACCTCAATCAACAGTTAATCAAGGTAGCGGAAATGTATCCTACTGATTCTGTTGGTGGATATGGCGGAAATTGGTATATGAAATATTTCCAGACATTGACAGACCCGAATCAACGACTTCCAGAATATCCGACTGTAGATGGCAATACCGGAGAAGTTATTGATCCGAATAATGAATGGACAGGAACGAATCCATCTAACTCATATAATCGGTTTATATCTGTTCCTGTCTTGGTAAATGGTGTTGTTCAATCTAAACGGATTTCAGTTAGTACATTACGGACACAATACGGCTTGGATGATAAGAGCTGGGGTGAAATGCTGGATCCAACGACAGGTAAAGAAGAAATTAATAAGTATTTACATTCTGTATATGATGGCGTCACTAAGTATTATCAGGATGAAGGTAAAGGAAGTACGCCTTTTGTCGATGACAATGGCAATGCCCTGAGTGAGGATGATGCAATTAAATCCTTATTCACGAACTTTGTGGGGACAAGAATTAACAGTTTCTCTAATTCCACTAGTTGCTTAAATGCATTTTTCTACTATGCAAGAACAGCGTTTGATCCCTTTAATGGCTCGGAAACTCCGGTTAGCGCATTGGACAGCATTGTTAAGGTACAAGGCACCTTGCTTAAACAAGACGTTATACCTTCCATTGATAGAGCGGCCTTTGTCCAAGTTCGTCAGAAAATCAGCGATGACCTCGGCCTTACGGCATGGTATCTCCGCTCCATGGGCGATGGCTATCATAAGACTGGTTTGGAATATACCGATGCAGGATGGGGCAATTATGACCAAGAAATGGACATTGCCAATATCTTCGGCCTTGGCGCGCAGTATCGCCTCGGCGCGTTGACTTTGTCCTTCGATTGGGGCATTAACCGCTCCGATACAGGCCGGTACTTCCACGGTGGTCGTGATGAATATGGTCGCTACACTGGCGATGGTTCGAACCCGACCTTCTGGGTACTCCGTGCCGACATCGGTAAGAGCGACACAGATGTCGTCGGTAGCTGGAATGCCTTTGCCGATTACAAATACTTCGAACACGGCTCCTTCTTCGGCGGCAATGGTACAGAAGCCTTGCCGGATCGTTACCTCGACGGTATCCGCAGCTTCACCCTTGGCGCAGGCTACGTCCCGGCGAAGAACTTCCTCCTCGAAGCCTTCTATACCTTCGGCGCACAGAGCACGCAAAAACGCGGTACCCTCTACGGCTCCGAAGACTTCACTCTCGGCGATTACACACGCGTCCAAGTTTCGTACAAATTCTAAGTTGCACGCCGCGTGAGAGAAAGCTGGTTCCGGATGCTTGGCCTGCTTCATGCCTAATGATGCATGCCGCCTATCGTCCAAGCATGTGTTGGTTCTTGCTTCCCGGCGGAACACCACGAGGATGCTGCGGATCGTCCAAGCATATGTTAGCTCTACAACTTCATAAGGTTATCAACGCTGCGAGGTTGCCAAACGTTTACTCCCTTCTGTTTTGGTAGCTCCACAACGTAGATATACAAAACGAGCCTTACCAGTCGGCGCTGGCAAGGCTCGTTTCTTATTATATTTTGGCAAGGTTGTAATATCACGTTCATCCTCGGATGGACGCTTTTTTCATGATATAATATATACATACTACAAACAGGAGGTGAAGAATCTATGGATGACAAAAAACTGCGCCTAACGAAAATGGCCTCATGCTCTGGGTGAGGTGCGAAAATCGGGCCAGGGGAACTGGCTCAATTACTTGCCGGGATTCCGACGAGGCAAGACCCGCGCTTGCTCGTAGGCTACGACAAGAGCGACGATGCATCTGTCTACGTCATCAATGATGATACAGCTATCGTGCAGACCGTAGATTTCTTCCCTCCTATTGTGGACGACCCGTATCTTTTCGGGCAAATTGCAGCGGCTAATGCCCTCAGTGATGTCTACGCTATGGGCGGCACGCCGAAGCTGGCTATGAACATTATGACCATCAATTCAGCCTTAGGGAAGGATGCCATTCGCGCCATCCTCGAAGGAGGCTATGCCAAGGCCTATGAAGCCGATGTCATCATTACAGGCGGACACACGATTGAAGACAAAGAACCAAAGTATGGCCTATCTGTGACGGGTTTTGTTCATCCGCAGCAACTCTTACGCAATTCATCAGCCAAGGCAGGCGATGTCTTAGTGTTGACAAAACCTCTTGGCGTTGGCATCGTAATGTCTGCTGCGCAAGGCGATTTAGTTGCAAATGACGTACTCCAGCGCGTCTATACGCAGATGGCAACACTCAACAAAGCTGCTCGTGACGTGATGGTACACTACGCTGTCCATAGTTGCACCGACGTGACGGGATTTGGCCTCCTGGGCCATACGTACGAAATGGCTAAAGGCAGTGGTGTCACGATTCACCTCAACGCGTCGGATATTCCGTACTATGCAGAAGCTATGAAGTTTGCTGCTATGGGCTTTCTCCCTGCTGGTCTCTACCGCAACGCCCAGTATATTGACAAAGAAGTGCAATTTGCACAGGCTGTACCGCAAGGGGTGAAGGATATTCTCTACGATCCGCAGACCTCAGGGGGACTACTCATTTCTGTTGCCGAAAGGGATGCTTTGGAGCTGCAGCAAGCCTTGGGTGACAATACGTCTTGTGCTGCCATTATTGGCTACGTAACAATGCAAGAAAAGGTATCATTAGTTGTAGAATAAACGGAAGTTTTATTGTATAATAAAAAGGACGAGTTTTTTTTATTGACCATACTCACACATAAAAGGAGAGATTCAACGTGATTGAACGCTACACGAAACCAGAAATGGGTCATATTTGGACAGAGTACAATGAATGGGATACGATGAAAGAAGTCGAAATTCTCGCAAGTGAAGCGCAGGCTGAACTTGGCAATGTGCCGAAAGAAGCTGCGAAAGAAATCCGCGAAAAAGCTGCTTTTTCTGTAGAACGCATTCATGAAATCGAAGCAGAAACACATCATGATATTGCTGCTTTCGTTTCTACTCTTTCAGAAAACATTGGCGAATCTGGTAAATATGTACACCTTGGCCTGACCTCGACAGACGTCAAAGATACGGCTTTAGGGTACATGCTCAAACAGGCTTCGGACATTTTGATTGATGACCTTGAAGCATTCCGTGACGTTTTGCGCCGCCGTGCCGTTGAATTTAAATATACACCGTGCATTGGCCGTACGCACGGTATTCATGCAGAAGCTACGACATTCGGCCTCAAGCTCTGCAACTGGCTCGCTGAAGTAGAACGTGATATTGAACGCATGAAACGGGCAAAAGAAACGATTGCTGTCGGTAAAATTTCCGGTGCTGTTGGTACGTATGCAGACATTGATCCCTTTGTGGAACAATATGTTTGCAAAAATCTCGGCATTGCAGCTTCGCCGATTTCGTCGCAGACCCTCCAGCGTGACCGCCATGCTGAATTCGTAACGACTCTTGCTGTCATTGCTAGCTCTATCGATAAATTTGCTACTGAAATTCGCCACTTACAGCGCACAGAAGTACGGGAAGCAGAAGAATATTTCAGCCCGAAACAAAAAGGCTCTTCCATTATGCCTCATAAACGCAATCCGATTACGTGTGAACGCATGTGTGGCTTAGCACGCGTTATCCGTGGCAATGCTCAGGCTGCTCTTGAAGACGTAGCTCTCTGGCACGAACGGGATATTTCCCACTCTTCTGTAGAACGTATCATTCTCCCGGACAGCACGATTGCTCTCGATTACATGCTCCAGACCTTTACGCGCGTTATCGACAAACTCATTGTCTATCCGGACAAAATGATGAAAGACCTCAACCTTACAGGCGGCCTCATTTACAGCCCGATTCTCCTCAATACGCTCGTAGAAAAAGGTGCTGTTCGTGAACAGGCATACCGTTGGGTACAGCGCAATGCCATGAAACGGTGGCTCGAAGGGGAAGATTTCTTGACGAACCTCAAGAAAGACGAAGATATTAAAAAATTCATGACCGATGCAGAAATCGAAGGTTGCTTTGACGTTAATAAAATGCTCCGCCACGTCGATACGATTTTTGCTCGTTTCGGTTTATAATAGGGTGTAGAAGGCAGGGTCTACAGATTCTGCGTGAAAAGGCAGCTCAGTAATGGGTTGCCTTTTTTGCTAAGTAAAAGAAGGTAAAGTCATGTATTATTTTGATAACGCTGCGACGACGGTGCAAAAGCCGGAGTACGTCGGTCGTGCTGTGTACGAAGCCTTGACGTGCGGCCGTTACGGCAATCCGTCGCGCGGAGCTCACGCCTATTCGTTGCGCGCGTATGAACAGGTCTTACAGGCGAAAGATGCTGTACGGCAGTTCTTCCATGCTGGCGAAGATTATGAAGTGGCCTTTACGCACAACTCGACGACTGCTCTGAATATGGTCTTAAAGGGACTCTTTCACAGCGGCGACCACGTGCTGACGACGACGTGGGAGCATAATGCCGTCTTGCGTCCGTTGTATCAACTAGAAAAAGAAGGTGTTGCCCTCGACTTCATCAGCAGTGATGATGTGACAGGAGCCTTGCATTATGATGAATTAGAAGCTAAACTACGTCCTAATACGAAGGCTGTCGTCTGCAATCACGCGTCCAACGTGACGGGTAATGTCATCGATTTACCATACATTAAGCACGTTTGCCAGCGTCATGGAGTGCAGCTCATCATCGATGTATCCCAGACAGCTGGGGCGTATCCTATCGATTTGTCTGATGGCATCGTTACGGCAGTGTGTTTTACAGGCCATAAGTCACTCTATGGGCCAGGCGGTACAGGTGGGATTTGCATGCGTAAAGATACGGCCGTAACGCCGTACATTACAGGCGGTGACGGTGTCCATTCCTTTGCGCACGAACAGCCCTCAGCTGTACCTGACGTATTTACAGCCGGGACGGCAAACGTTGCCGACATTATAGGCCTCCATGCTAGTCTTACGCATCTCATTTCTGGTGGCGTTGACGCAGCACAGACCCATCAAGAGGAACTGGCGCGTGTCTTTGTGCCTGCGTTGCAAGCCATTCCCAACGTGACTTTATACGGTGATTTCTCGCGGCCTCGCGTCGGTGTGTATGCCCTCAATATAGGTGATGCTGATTCGGCTGTAGTGAGCAATCTCCTCTGGGAAGACTACGGCATGGCTACGCGCGCAGCCTTTCACTGTGCGCCATTGATGCACGAGGCCTTGGGGACAGCGCACCAAGGAGCCGTACGCTTTTCTTTTTCTCAATTTACGACGAAAGAAGAGGTCTATGCTGCCATTACGGCCTTACAAGAAATTGCGAAAAATGCTTAAAAACATATCTTTCTACACGCAAAATAGTATATAATAGAACGGAACAAATAATCTAAAACTGGAGGAATTTCCATGGAAACGATATATGATGTGGTCATTTTAGGAGCAGGCCCGGCTGGGTTATCTGCTGGGATTTATGCTGGTCGGAGCCGTCTCAATACGCTGCTTATTGAACAAGGTGCTGTAGGTGGACAAATTGCCGTGACCGATAGTATTGAAAATTATCCGGGCCAAATGCCGCAAGGTGAAAAAGGAACGGAATTAGTTGCGCGCATGGTCGCACAAGTAGAACGGTTCGGCGTGCATCGCGAACAAGATATGGTCAAAGACGTACACGTCGACGGAGCCATCAAAGAAGTAGTCGGCTACAAAGGGACATATAAAGGCAAGACCTTGATTATTGCGACAGGTGCTGTCCATCGGCCTATTGGCTGCAAAGGGGAAGACGAATTCCGCGGCCGCGGCGTGTCGTACTGCGCGACCTGTGACGGTGATTTCTTCTCTGGCCTCGATGTCTATGTCGTTGGCGGTGGTGATAGTGCTGTCCAAGAAGCGATTTTCTTGACGAATTTTGCGCGAAAAGTTTACATCGTTCATCGCCGTGATGCCTTACGGGCTGTAAAAGTATTGCAAGAAAAGGCCTTTGCCAATCCGAAAATTGAAATCCTCTGGAACTCCGTCATCGATGAAGTAGGCGGACAAGATGTACTGCAATGGATAAAATTGCGCGACACGAAAACAGGCGAAATCCACAAAGTAGAGGCGTCTCCTGCAGATGGACTCCTCGGGGTCTTTGGCTTCATCGGTCTCAACCCGGCATCGACACTGCTCAAAGACAAAATCAAGATGGATGACAACGGCTATATCCTGACAAACGATGCTATGGAAACGAACGTCCCCGGTGTCTATGCGGCTGGTGACGTACGGCAAAAAATGCTGCGCCAAGTCGTAACGGCTGCGTCGGATGGTGCTATTGCCGCTGTTTCTGCCGGTAAATACTTGGAATCTATAGAAAAATAAGTTGTACGGAGGAACTTAGTATGTTTAAAATTGATGCCTTAGCCAAGGCTTGCCCGTTGCCTGTCATTGAAACACATAAAGCGTTGAAAGAACACGATGCTATTGAAATTACAGTAGATAACGAAATTGCTACACAGAATTTAAAACGCTTAGCCGATGAAATGGGCTATGCTTACAAGGTGACACAAGAATCGCCGACCCATTACACCGTGACTATCCAAAAAGGCGATGCGCCTACAGGAGACATTACGGACTTTGACGGCTTCGTCGATACCTTACAAGTACAACGGGATGATTCGTATATTGTCGTCATCAATTCGCCGTCTATGGGCGTAGTCGATACGATGAAAGGCGGTACGGACGATTTTGGCCGTACTTTGCTCAAGACCTTTATCAATACCTTGACGGCACAAGATGTCTTGCCCCAGCAAATTATTTTCTATAACGGCGGTGTGCCTCTCGTAGCCGAAGGCTCAGATTCGCTCGAAGATTTACAGGCCTTGGCAGCAAAAGGCGTCGCTATCTATGCGTGCGGTGCGTGCCTCAATTATTATGGCTTAGCCGATAAAGTGGCTGTTGGTACCGTAACGAATATGTTCAGTATTATTGAAATGATGCGGAAAGCGAACCGCATTGTCCGTCCGTAAGCGATGGTGCAGTACGGTATTGCTTTAGTCCGGAACACGCGCGATGCCATGGCTGCCGAAGAGGCGGCAAAATCCCAGGGCTTAGATGTGCGGATTATTGCTACGCCGAGCAGCTTAAAAGCAACGTGCGGTTTTTGCTTGAAATATAATCTGGCTCAAGAAGCAGCTATACAGCACGTATTACGGGCATCGCAGTGGCCTACAGAAGGCTGGTATCATGCTAGCCAAGAGGGACTGCGTGTGACCTATGAACGGATAGAGGAGGACTGCTAATGGCACAGCATATTGTCATCGGCACAGCTGGTCACGTAGACCACGGCAAGACGACTCTCGTCAAAGCCTTGACCGGCATCGAAACGGATACAACAGCTGAAGAAAAGAAGCGAGGCCTGACGATTAATTTGGGCTTTGCCTATTTAGATTTGCCTAACGGCCGTCGTGTCGGTATCGTTGATGTGCCGGGCCATGAAAAATTCATCAAAAATATGGTCGCTGGCCTGCCCGGTATTAACATGATTCTCCTCGTTATTGATGCTAATGAAGGCGTTATGCCCCAGACGCGGGAGCACCTCGATATTTTGACTCTCTTAGGGGTGACGCACTTCCTCATTGTCCTCACGAAAATTGACACAGTTGATGGAGAAATGCGCGACCTCGTGCGAGAAGATATTCGCGAACAACTGGCTCAGACAGCTGCGGCAGATGCGGACATCGTTGAGGCCGATGCCCTTACAGGCACAGGGATGGCTGCGTTAGTTGAAAAAATTCAGGCCATGACCGAAGCGATTCCCGAAGTAGATGACCATGGACAGGCGCGGCTCCACGTAGACCGCATCTTTACGGTTAAGGGCTTTGGCACGGTCGTCACAGGGACATTACTTGATGGTGTTGTCCATGTGGGCGATACGCTGTACTTATATCCTCCCAAGGAAGCCGTGCGCGTCCGCAACATTCAAGTTCATGAGCAAAATGTGACGAAAGCAGAACCGAGTCAGCGAACGGCTCTCAATTTAGCTAATATCTCTGCAGACGACATACAGCGTGGAGATATTTTAGCGGCCACAGCGGACTTAGCACCGTCGTGGATGATCGATGTAAAAGTCCAGTGTCTGCGTCATTCGCCTGTACCGATTCGGCTGTGGGATAGACTGCGTCTCCTCATTGGGACGACAGAAGTGATGGTGCGCGCTGTGCCCTTAGGAGTAGAACAAATCAATCCTGGCGAAGAAGGGTTTTTGCAGCTTCGCTTAGAAGAAAAGCAAGTCATTACAAAGGCGTATGACCGCTTTATTTTGCGGACTTTTTCGCCTATGGAGACCATTGCTGGTGGGGAAGTGCTCGATGCCAATCCAAAGAAACATCGCCGTTTTAAAGAAGCTATTCTTCAGAGTCTGCGCGCCAAAGAAGATGGACAAAGCGATGTCGTAGTTGGGGATTTCTTACGGCATTATACACTGCTCTTGGCGACGGCTAGCGACATTGCGGCTCAGACTCATTTACCAGAAGACACAGTCACAGCAGCCCTAGCGCAATTAGAGGAAAATCACGTTGTGCGCCGGACACCAATAGGGTATATGCATGAAGATACGTTTAAAGAATGGCGCAGTAAAGCCGTGCAGCTTCTCTTGACTTATCATCGGCAATATCCGTTGCGCCAAGGCATGGCGCTCAGTGAATTTCGCTCTCGTTTAGCTAACTCCTTGCCCGATAAAACGATAACGGCCTTACTCGAACAATTCGTAGCAGCTGGCGCATGTCGCGTGACCCAAGGGCTCATTGCAGGCAGTCATTTCCACGTTACCTTTACGGCAGCTCAAGAAAAGACGCGCGAAGCGTTGCGTAAAGAGTTAGCGAAAAACAAGTATACAGCTACACGGTTCGACGACGTAGCCGCGAAATATAAAGACGGCGCGGCCGTACTCGATGCCATGAATGGCGAAGACTTGGTCTTTTTGTCGCCTCAATACGGCATGAGCAAAACTTATTACGACCAAGCCGTGGCGATGACACGGCAGTATTTACAAGAACACGGCAGTATTGACGTGCAAGCCTTTCGGGACATGACCCAGTCGAGCCGCAAATCGACCTTCGTCGTCTTAGAATATATGGACAGTCAGCACGTGACGAAGCGCGTCGAAAACTATCGAGTCTTAGGCGAGGAGGAAGCATAAAATGGACGAAACAAAAAACGCTCTCTTGCGGCAATTATCGAAAATCGATACCTTTTTAGGACGGCCTCGCCTCGTTACTGCTGAAAAAGAGTATTCATACAGTGTCGTCAAAAGCGCACTCCAAGATACACTGCAAGACATACGACAAAACATTCTTGCCAATACGTGTGCAACTGTGCCGAGTGAAGAGGCCTTGGAAGAAGCTGTTTTGCAACGACTATACCAAGGGCAGCCTACGCATTTACGTCCTGTCATTAATGGTACGGGCACGGTGTTGCATACCAATCTGGGACGAGCTGTATTAAGTGAAACCGTAGCCCGGCAGGCTATGACGATTGCCCAGTCGTATGCGAATGTAGAATATAATGTAGTAGCAGGGACGCGCGGTTCGCGCTATAGCCATGTAGAAGGATTGCTCTGTACCTTGACCGGTGCTGAAGCGGCTCTCGTCGTGAACAATAACGCTGCTGCTGTACTCCTCGTCCTATCGGCTATGGCGAAAGGTAAGGAAGTCATCATTTCGCGAGGAGAACTCGTCGAAATTGGCGGTCTCTTTCGCATTCCTGACGTCTTGGCCTTAAGCGGTGCTATTCTCCGTGAAGTGGGCACGACCAATAAAACCCATATAGCAGATTATGAACGAGCCGTGTGTGAAGACACTGGGGCGATCATGAAAGTCCATACGAGTAACTATCGGATTATTGGCTTTGCCGAAACACCATCAGCGCAGGAAATCGCACAAGTAGCTCATGCTAAGGGCTTGCCTTTTATCCAAGACTTAGGGAGCGGCCTCTTACTCTCCATGGAACGATTCGGTTTGCCGAAGGAACCGACTGTCCAAGAGGCTAGCGCTAGTGGCTGTGATGTCGTGACCTTTAGTGGCGACAAACTTCTCGGTGGCCCCCAAGCCGGGATTATTGTCGGTAAAAAAGTGTACATTGAAGCCATGAAACAACATCAACTCTTGCGTGCCTTGCGCATTGATAAACTGACCCTAGCTGCCTTAGAAGTAACACTGCAACAGTATCGCCAAGAAGAACAGGCTGTGGCTCATATTCCAACACTGCACATGCTGGCCTTGACGCAAGACGAATGTCAACACCAGGCCGAACGATTACAACAAGAGTTACAACAAGCCTTACCGACATGGAACTTTGACATCATGCCATGTGACGATATGGTCGGCGGTGGAGCCTATCCGGAATACACGCTACCCGGCTATGCCGTGAGCTGTATGTGTTCTACCATGACGGCCGAAGAGATAAAAACGAAACTGCACCAGGCAAATCCGCCCATTATTGGACGCATTCAACATGGCGTGTTTATCATCTCTATGCGGACTATCTTACCGGGACAGCATCAGCAAATCGTAAAGGCATTCTTACAGACTGAAATAACGGGAGGAGAGCAGTCTTCCCCAGTGGTGGCTCTGCAGGGATTATGACGTCGAGAGTGGCGCAGTAGGCGGAATCAGAGAGTATACCACAACGTGAGGCTTCCCAGCGAAACAACACGGGGATGCTGCGGACCGTCCAAGCATATGATATGAAAAAAGCCCCATTCCTAGGAAATCCTAAGAATGGGGCTTTGCTATGCCAACCGTTATTCTTCATCCATAATGGCTTTCGGACCTCTATCGCCAGTACGAATACGGAGTGCGTCTTCGACGTTGTAGACGAAGATTTTGCCGTCGCCAGCTTTGCCAGTATTGCAAACCTTAGCGGCAACTTCTAAGACCTTTTCGACAGGCACTTCGCAGACAACCGTTTCTACTTTGATTTTAGGCAACAAATTCATATTGTATTTCTGACCGCGATACACTTCTACGTGGCCTTTCTGCAAGCCGCAGCCATACACTTGGCTAACCGTCATGCCGAGGACACCAATCGAATTTAATGCCTCTTTTAACTCTTCCAGCTTATTCGGCCGGGTTACAATATCAATTTTCGTAACTTTTTTTTCCATGTCCATTCCTCCTATAAGTTATGGTCACTGGTACGTGTATCAGCGGCACCGAGGGAAGTGAAAGGATTTTCAAATGTACTTCCTCCACCCATGATACCTTCATTATACCCCCGTTCGCCGTGTTCGCCAATATCAAGGCCTGTAACTTCTTCGCTTTCTTCAGCACGCATGGTCGTGATAGCGTTGACGATTTTGTAGAGAATAATCGTGCCAATAATTGCTAACGCATACGCAACGATAGTCGAAACGACTTGGGCAAAGAGTAAATGGGTTTCGCCATAGAAGAGGCCGTTAGCACCAGCTTCATTGACATCTGTCGTAGCCCAGAGACCGGTTGCGATGGAGCCCCACGTACCACCAATGCCGTGGACACCGAAGGCATCGAGCGAATCGTCGTAGCCCAGTTTTGCTTTTAATACAGCAACAGCGAAGTAGCAAACGATACCGCCAATGGCACCAATGATGATGGCCGGGACAGGAGCAACGAAGCCTGCTGCCGGAGTAATGGCGACGAGACCAGCAATACAACCAGAAGCGGCACCGAGGATAGTCGGTTTACCATTGCAAACCCATTCGACGACGACCCACGAAACGGTTGCAGCCGCAGCAGCACCTTGGGTCGTAATGAAGGCATTGGCTGCCAACGCATTGGCACCAAGCGCAGAACCAGCATTAAAACCGAACCAACCGAACCAGAGCATGGCTGCACCGAGCACAGTCATGGGTAAGTTATGAGGCAGCATCGGTACTTTGCCGTACCCTTTCCGTCTGCCTAAGAGAACACAAAGAGTTAAACCAGAAACACCAGAGAGAATATGAATAACTAAGCCGCCAGCGAAGTCAAGAGCACCGAGCTGTGCTAAGAATCCACCGCCCCAAACCCAGTGAGCCATAGGGTTATAGAGGAAAATGGCCCATAAGAGGATGAATAAGCAGAAGGCGCGGAAGCGAACCCGTTCTGCAAAAGCACCTGTAATCAAGGCCGGTGTAATGACGGCGAACATGCACTGGAAGGCAACAAAGGCCAGTTCCGGAATCGTGCCGGTTTCGAGGATTTTCAAGCCTACGCCGGAAAGCCCTAATTTTTCAAAAGAACCAATAAAGCCGCCAATATCTGTACCAAACGCCATTGTGTAGCCTAAAATAATCCATTCAACAGAAATCATGGCAATAATAAAGAAACTCTGCATAATGGTGGTCAGTACGTTTTTCTGGCGAACCATGCCGCCGTAAAAGAAACCAAGACCTGGCGTCATAAAGAAAACCAACGCAGCACTAATCAAGACCCACGCTGTATCGCCAGTATCTAAGGTGCCGGCCTCTGTAGCAAAGGCCGTTTGTCCTGTCAGCATGAGACAAGGCAGGACGAGTCGTAAAATAGACCCTAATTTTTTCATATACATCATCCTCCTAATTTCACAACGTAATAAAAAATGGCGTTTTACAGGAAGTGGCAACGCAATCGTGTTGCCTCATTCCTGTAAGACGCCATTGTCTTATTACTATGCTGTTGTCTATATCAATAAAAATACAAAAACTCCGACACAACGAGTTAGGTCATGTCGGAGCGTCTCTGCTCATGTATTCTATTGATGAACTTAATTATAAAGAGAAATGTAACAAATGTCAATAAAAATTCTGAAGATTCTATGAAGAAAATTAGAAAACAATGTGCTTCGTTATAAATAATTAATATTCCTCAGCAAGCCTAGACGAAGAGAATATGCCCTAAGAAAATGTAAAAGGTCAGGGAAATGGCACTCAAGGCCGTCGTATTCATGACAATCTGCGTAGCATAATCAGGATTGTTGCCAAACTCAATAGCAAAGAGAGCCGTATTCACTGCTGTAGGAATAGCACAATAAATGAGGAAGACCGTCGCACTTACAGCCGTAAACGTACCGGGATGAATGATGTTCGCCCCATAAATCATAGCCAGACCTAAGAACGGCAGAACCGTCATCTTGAGGATACTCACAATCCAGACATCTTTGTCAAACCAGCGAATCTTCGTCTGGGACAGTTGGGCACCAATACTAATCATGGCGACAGGCAGCAGTGCTTTGCTGGCCATTTCCATAATAGGCCAAAGGAAAAAAATTTTGGCATCTAAGCCAACGTAGCGCGCGCCTAAAGCGATGAGAAGAACGTAGACCATAGGCATTTGAAACATGACGTGCAACGTGTCGCGTGCAGATAATTTGCCGCGCCCAGCCTGATAGAGACCGTACGTATTTAAGGAAATACTCTGGACTAGGAAGATAATGATTTGTGTGACCATTGCTTCGGCCAGATACGGCGTTTGTCCATTGACGACGAAGGGCTCATGAGAAAAAACGAGAATAATGAGGGCCACGCCGAGATTGCCCGTGTTGTTAAACATGAGGGCGTTGCGGCAGGACTCTTTCATGGCTAAATCGTAGTGCCGCTTGTAACTGACGATGTCAGCAACAAGAAAACAGAGTACCATAAAGACGGCCATAGCCCCAATAATCGTCAGGCTTGCCGCAGGAAATTCCGTCGTCGATACATTCGTAAAAATAAAACTAGGAATGACGATGTAAAACATAAATTTCGATAACGTTTTCACATCGAGATGAAATTTTTTGTCCAAAAAGAAGCCGCATAAAACAAGACAAAATATGGGCAGCATTGTATTTTCGATGATAAACCAAAAGACCATATAACATTCCTCTCTTTCACAATAGCTCTCGTATACGGCCTTTATTATACTAGTGATATATTAGCAAATGCAAGGAAGAAAAAAGCCTTCAAGAGAAATCGTAGTGTCTTGAAGGCCTAGAGAAGCTATATATTAATATTTCGTGAAGTAATAGACTACATTGAGCATGGTTTCGCACATGTACTTAAGGGCGTTGCTATCCCAGTGGAAATCAGGCGAATGGCCGACGACAGGTTTGTCGCTATAAATGCCGACGTAATAATACGTGCTCGGCACGGCTACGCTGAAGTAAGCAAAATCCTCGGATCCAGAACTGCGAATCAATGGGATGACGTTGACACAGTCTGCGCATTTTTCGTTTAAAATGGTTTCGACTTTTTTCGTGACTTTATCGTCATTGATGCAGACCGGCGAGAAGGGGACGATGTCTAAATCATAGGAGCCGCCATAGACATCGGTCACATCATCCAAGATAGCATCGACTTTTTTTAGGATGTCTTTCCGTTTGACTTCTGTATAGGTACGCAAGGTTCCTTTTAATTCGGCTGTGTCTGGAATGACGTTTGGGCTATGGCCTGCTTGGAACTGACCGAATGTGAGGACCACGCCGTCGCCGTCGGCACGGCGGTTGTAGACGTAATTTTGGATATGCTGAATGGCATCGACACCCATTTGGATAGGGCTGACGCACATCGACGGCTGCGAGCCGTGACCGCCTGTGCCGTGGAGGGTAATCGTAAAGTCATCGCACGATGCAGACACTTCGCCGTGACAAATGCCGACGTAGCCCTTAGGCAGTCCGCCGGAAACGTGGAGGCCCAAGGCATAATCGACTTTCGGATTATTTAAAATGCCGGCTTCAATCATGCGGGCTGCACCGCCGTTACCTTCTTCTGCTGGTTGGAAGGCCAAGCGAATTGTGCCGTGGAGGCAGTCTTTATGGGTATTTAAAATCTTAGCAACGCCCAAGAGGTTGGCTGTATGGCCGTCGTGCCCACAGGCATGCATGACCCCGTTTACAAGGGATGCATAAGGGCAGTCGTATTTTTCTTGGAGCGGCAGGGCATCCATATCGGCACGGAGTAAAATAACCGGCCCCGGCAAGGCACCGCGAATGAGACCGGTAACACCAGTACCGGTAATGATTTTGACGTCTTCAATGCCCATGAGGGACAGTTCTTGGAAGACTGTTTTACACGTATCAAATTCCTTTTCGCTCAATTCCGGATGGGCGTGGAAATATTCGCGCATTTCCATCATATAAGGCAAGGTTTTGCGCACAGCTTCATGAATATTAAATGTAGGGGTAAATGTATCGGTCATGGCCTTATGCCTCCTTTGAGCATAGTAAGTCTCTTCTTATGTAGTAACTAATTTCGCTATAGACGTAAAAAAATCCTGCTTTTACACAGGATTTTTTCGTATTTCTATTTTTCTGTTGGTACTGCTTTTTTTCGTTTCAACAAAGCACTCCAGTGTATCTTATGCTTTTCCGTAAAGACGAAGATAATCGGAATGATGACGAGCGTAAAGACCGTCGAGGTAATGAGGCCGCCAATGACGACGACAGCCATGCTGGAACGCGTTTCTGAACCGGCTGTCATGGAAAGAGCTGTCGGCAGCATACCGACAATCATGGTAATGGTCGTCATGAAAATTGGCCGTAACCGTGTCCGCCCAGCCTCGATGACGGCACTGCGTGGGTTCATGCCGCGTCCCATTAAGGTCAATGTGTAATCGAGGAGAAGCGTACCGTTTTTGGCGACGATACCATCCATGACGAGGATGCCGATGAGGGAATAGAGGTTAATTGTGTTGTTCGTCAAGAATAAGAGGAAGAGCGAGCCAATGAGCCCTAAAGGCAAGGAGAACATGCGGATAAACGGCGTTTTTACGGATTCGTAGAGAATGGCCAAAATCATGTAAATCAAGATGAGGGACATGACGAGAGCAGACCCTAATTCTCCGAAGGTCGTCATCATGTTATCTGCTTGCCCTGTGAAGCGGAACGTAATGCCATTCATATCTGTAGCATTTAATTTCTGCGTCAGTTCTTGGATGACATCGTTGAGCGGCCGCCCTTGGAGAGAGGCCCCGAGAGTAATGCTTCGTTCTTTATCAGTGCGGCGAATCGTCACCGGCCCGGTTCCGGCTTGGACTTTGGCTACGTCAGAAACGTAAATGATGTGACCGTTGGCGTTCATGGGAATCGTTTCGAGGTCCGAAATGTGGAAACGGTCCGCCCCTTTTAAGCGCACGTAAATGTCCGTATCGTTGCTGTCATTTTGCTTATCGTTGGCAAGAGCGTCGGCTTTTTGGCCGCTAATGGCGTTGGAGAAGGTATTCGTCAAATCAGCTAGAGACGTACCGTATTGTTTGAGTTTATTGCGGTCCACAATAAGCTGATATTCAGACATGCCGTCTTGGTACGAACTATTGACCCCTTGGACGCCTTGAATGCCTTGCATGATTTGCTGGACTTCACGCGATTTCGCAACGAGAGCATCTGCGTCTTTGCCACGCAATTCGAGGCGCAGATTACCGGAACCGCCGCCAAAACCACCGCTTGTACCGGCTACAGAAGCCTGCGCTTCTTGGACGCGCACATCGCCGTCTAAGATATGGGTATTAGCAAACTTACGCACGTCATTCGTAATTTGCCAAATCATACGCGACCGATTCTGCCGGTCTTGCAAGGTTACTTGGAAATCGGCCTGGTTTAGGCTGCGGCCGCCAATCATAGCTGTATAATAGGTCACTTCCGGAATAGTCTTTAAATACTCTTCAATTTGCCGTGATGCCGCGTCCGTCCGGTCTAAGCTGGCGTTAGTCGGGAGCTGCAACGTAATGTGGAAACTGCCTTCATCAGTTTGGGGCATGTATTCGGAGCCAATGAGTCCTGTCGGCACGAGGGCAATGGCCGCACAGAAGATGACGAGAATAGGAATGACTAAGCGTTTCGCATGGTCTAAGCTCCATGTCAGAATAGATGTGTAATGGTCTTGGGCTGTCTTTTCGATAGCATCCATCTTCCGCCATAAAGGCCTGTCCGGAATTTTCAGGCCGCCCCGGAAGAGACGGGATGCGAGCATCGGTGTCAGTGTGAAGGAGACGAACATAGAAAAGAGGGTTGCAAAGACAATAGTTAGGCCAAATTGTTTGAAGTACTGCCCTGTCATGCCGGTCATAAAGGCAATTGGCAAGAAAACGACGACGTCGCAGAGGGTAATGGCAATAGCAGCCATGCCGATTTCCATTCGTCCGTTTAAAGCAGCCTCTTTCGGCGGTTCTCCTTTCATTAAATGACGGTGAATGTTTTCGAGGACAACGATAGAGTCGTCGACGAGAATGCCTACACAAAGGGCCATGCCCATGAGAGACATCATATTAAACGTAAAGCCAGCAACGTACATAGCAAAGAACGTCGAAATAAGAGACGTCGGAATAGCAACCATGACGGCCGCCATAGAGCGCCAACCGCGAAGGAAGAAGAAGAGTACCGTCCCTGTTGTAATCAGGCCTTCAATGAGCGTATGGAGCGTATTATTCAGAGAATTGTGGACGTACGAGGCTGATTCGTTCGTCACTGTAAAAGTATAATCTGGATTATCTGCACGCAGTTGGTCCAGCTTTTTATTAATATTGTCGACTGTGGAGACGACGTTGGCATTACTGTTTTTGTAAATGCCCATAATGACCGCATCTTGACCATTCACGCGAGCGTACCGCGTGACGCGCTGGTCTTGGCGTTTTACAGTTGCAATAGCTGTGAGCGGAATCTTCACGCCTTTGGCATTGGTCACTTGGACTTGGGAAATTTCCTTTTCGTCCGTGTACTGGGCATTGACGCGCACGTCCGTCGTCGTAGCCGTAGAATAAATCGTGCCGGACGGCATGAGAACGTTTTCTGATTTCAAGGCATTGACCACTTCCGATAAGGTCATGTCGTAGAGCTGTAGTTTATCTTTATCGATTTCAATGGCAATTTCTTTATCGCGCCCGCCGTGAAGGTCCATTTCGGAAACGCCGTTGGCTTGCTGTATAACGTCTTGGAAATCGTTAGATACGCGGGAATAAATTGTATCTAAAGGCTTATCGGACTGAACGGCGACGTACATAATCGGCGTGTCGTTAATGTCTCGTTTAATGACGACTGGTTCATCAATCCCATCAGGGAGCTTGCCGCGAATGGCGTTGACTTTTTTCGTCGCATCAATAGCGGCGGCATCGGCATCGGCAGAGAAGTCGAGCTGCAGCGTAATGCGCGCTTGCCCGTACGAGGCCTGCGAGGTCATATGCTGTAAATCCGACACAGACGACAAGGCATCTTCTATGGGTTTGACGACTTGCTGTTCTATAGAGTCCGCATTGGCACCGGGGTAAGAGACCGTTACCGTAACGTATGGTGTATTTAAAGAAGGCAGTAATTCGACACCGATTTTGTAGAAACTAAAGAGGCCTAAGATGACGAAAAAGAGTACAGCCATGCAAATACCGATGGGCCTGTCAATGGAAAATTTTGTTATGTTCATCGTATTTCACCTAGTTTCCTTGCTGTCCATCCTGACTATTATCGATGGTTACGTGCGTGCCGTTTTTCAGGCGCGCTGTGTTGGTCGTTGCAATGGTTTCCCCTGCTTGGAGACCGTCTAAGATTTCGACGTAATCATCGTTGCGCAGGCCTGTTTTTACGTCGCGGATTTCAATCGTATTATCTGGCTTAATGACGTATACTTGACTATTGCCGTTTTGTTCGAGCAGTGCATCTTTCGGTACGAATAAGGTTTGAGGCCGCTGCAATACTTGAATAGACGATGTCGCATACATGCCGCCGCGAATGGACGTATCCGGGTTGGTCAAGGTAATGCGGACCGTGTAGGTCTTAGCTGTCGGGTCAATGGCCGGGCTGACGTATGTAATCGTGCCGTCATACGTATTGGCCAGAGACTCAATCGTAACCTTTACGGGCATGCCAATCTGGACGGCCGCTACATCCGTTTCCGAGAGGGAACAATCGATGTAAACACCGCTGTTGTCCGTAATGGTCAGGACTTTCGTATTTGCTCCGGCCATGGCACCGACTTCGGCGTTGCGGTACGTAATGATGCCGACCCGCGGCGCGCGGATGGTCAGGTCATCAAGTTGTTTTTCGGCACTGTCGACTTGGTAACTGGCTTTCGCTTGAGCTGCTTCTTTCGTCGCAATCGAGGCTGGTGTGTTGCCCACATTTTGGGACTGTAAATTATTCAGTGCTGATTGGGCAACGACCATGGCTTGATACATGGTATCCAATTCTTTTTGCGACACAGCACCTTCGTCTTTTAAGACGACGTAACGGTTGTAGTTCATTTGCGCCGTTTGGTAATCAATTTGTGCTTTTTGTAAATCTGACGAATACTGCGCTTGGGCTGCTTTCGTATCAGCTGCAGCTTGCGTTAAGGCTGCTTGATTTTGCTGCATCGTCAGCTGCGTATCGGTCTGGTCTTGGACGAGCAAGACATCACCAGGCTGGACGGCATCACCGAGCTGGACATTGACGGCCGCAATATTACCGGCGTATTTCGTTGACAAATCGACTTGTGCCAGCGGTACAGTCTGCCCGGACAGGGCAATTTTACGGTTCATGTCCTGCCGCGTGACCGTATACGATTGGACGGTAGCATCGGTCAGGATGGCCTTTTCTTTGGTTACGTCATTGGAATGGCTAATAGCGTAAATACTAGCACAGACGATGAGAAAAATGAGGCCGAAGGCAATGAGCTTTGTGCGATTATTCAGTTCGTGAGGAAAAGAAAAATGTTTCATTTGCATGGCTCCTCTTTCATGTATTAAAATTTTATATACCTATCATAATGAGTTACTGTGTAAAAGGCAATGAAAAAGGTGTAAAGTTTAGGCTTTTTAAGAAATGTTTAAACTATATCCATAAGACTGTAACTTTATGGTATAATGACGTACAGAAATGTAAGGAGTGAGACTATTGCAAAAAGATAAACAACTGCTGGCAACGATTATGGCACTCGGCCATTGGCCGGCATTTCAACAACGGCTGTTCCTCGAAGGGACCCTTGTCGGCGTCGTATCCGGCACAGTTATCAGCTTTTTCCGTTGGGCTCTCGAAGCCGGTACGCGCTATAGAGAATATATATATACATATATATTAGAAACAGGACCTATATGGGTCAATTTTGCTTGGTTTGTACTGCTCCTGGCGGCGGCCTATGTCTTGTGGCGCATGGGGAAATACGAGCCAGAAGCTGGTGGCAGCGGCATTCCCCAAGTCAAGGGCATCGTCTTAGGTGCTGTGCGGCTGCACTGGTTCCGCGTGCTGTGGGTGAAATTAATCGGCGGCATTCTCGGCATTGGCCTGGGACTATCCCTCGGTAGAGAAGGGCCGTCTATCCAACTCGGTGCGGTCACGGCACAAGGCTTGTCCCGTGGCTTTGGCCAATCACGCATGGAAGAACGGTATCTCATTACAGCCGGGGCTAGTGCTGGTCTTGCTGCCGCCTTCAATGCGCCCTTAGCAGGAGCTATTTTTGCTCTCGAAGAGCTCCATCGTAATTTTTCCGGTTCTGTCCTTGCACCGTCTATGGCTGCTGTGTTATTGTCAACTATGGTCAGCCGTCTTGTATTTGGGAGTGAACCTGTTTTTCATTTTGGCGCATTGCCGCCCTTTCCGCTGGAGTACATGTGGCTCGCCGTACTCATTGGCATTATCATGGGAATTGCTGGGAATATTTTTAACTTTGGCTTATTAAATATGCATTATTTTTATGACCTGCCTGTATTTTGCTCGTCTTATATGCCTATTGCCTTTGCCCTCGTTTGCGCAGGAATTTTAGGTTATGTCTTTCCTGCTGTTTTAGGAGGAGGTAATGATTTAATTAATTCCTTATATATGCTGCCCTTGTCATTGACCTTATTTTTGACGCTCTTAGCCGGAAAATTTATATTTACTCTTATTAGTTATGGCTGCGGCGTGCCGGGCGGGTTCTTCTTGCCCATGCTCGTTTTAGGGGCCTTGACAGGGAGTGTCGTCGGAATCATTCTTATTCAGTGCGGTATTATTACGCCCTATTATCTCTCTAATATTGTCGTCATTTCGATGGCTGCTTTTTTTGCCGCATCTGTCCATTCGCCTGTGACAGGGACGATTTTAATTATGGAAATGACCGCCTCATACGAACATCTCCTCGTTCTTTGCACGGCATCACTCGTAGCCCTTATGGTGGCTCAAGCCTTAAAGGGCAAACCGATTTACACGACCCTTATGAATCGTATGCTGGCGAAAAAGAGTAAGGAATTGGCTGTTTCCCAGCGGCGTAACCTCTTAGAGCTCACTGTTGCTAGCGGCAGTGCTGTAGAAGGCAAGAAAATCGGTACGATTGCCTGGCCGGAACATACGGCACTCATCGATATTAAGCGTCATAACGGCGAAATTATCCCTGATTTTGGGACACGATTACGGGCTGGAGATTACGTCTATATTTTGACCGATTCTGTGGCTTCAGCCGAAGCAGTGCGTGACTTAGTTGAACAGGAAAATGCATAATAATTATAAAAAATAAGACCTGGTACTAAAAAGTTCATATATAAGTGTGTTATTATCCGCTATAGAAAAAATATGAGTCGTCAGAATTGAGTATATATATGCGAAACTATATTATAAAAATCCAATTTTTTGACTTATAAGTCTATTTTTGGTATAATGCCGTTGTGGTTGAAGTTGTCTATGGAATGTTCAAAGAGGTGGTTTTTTGAAGAACCGTATACTAATTTTATTAACAATGGTATTTGTTTTCGCATGTTCCTCACTGGTTTCTGCAAAAGTCGAAATAGGCATGAGTGGCTCTACAGTGCAGAGCGTACAATATATGCTGCAGGATGCAGGTTACTTATCCGGCGGCACTGACGGCGTGTTTGGGAGCGGCACACAGGCTGCTGTCGAACAGTTCCAAGCAGATCATGGTTTAGATGTTGACGGTATTGTTGGCTCAGCGACAATGGCGGCTCTTTCAGAAGCCAGTGGACGACCCATTCCGGATGAATCGGATGGCGGGTATCAGCATACGATTATTATGGAAGCAACAGCATACTCTGCTGATGATCCAGGTAACAGCGGCTATACTGCTATGGGTAACTATTTACATCACGGACTCGTGTCCGTAGACCCTGACGTTATTCCCTTAGGCACACAGCTTTATATCGAAGGCTATGGCTATGCTATTGCTGACGATACAGGCGGAGCTATTGTAGGGAACCGGATTGATTTAGGCATGGATTCCAGAGCCGAAGCATTAGAATTTGGCAGACAAGATGTTGTGGTACACATTTTATAAGACCTATGACAACTCAATCTGTGGTATACTAAGAGAGAAGTAATCTTTGCTTCTCTCTTATTTTTTATGCATATTTCGCATAGACATAGACGGCATAAGAAATTGACATCTAAATTTTCTGGGAAATTTGTAAAAAAGTATGTATTTTCCGTAGTATTTGTGTTATCCTGAAAAGGACATTGTATTTATTTGTTTCAGGGAGGCTTATGCTGAATGAACACGATTGCACTTATTTTAGCTGCCGGTAAAGGAACGCGGATGAAATCCAAATTACCGAAGGTACTCCATAAAGTAGGCGGCGTACCGATGGTCGAACAAGTTCTCAATACTGTAAAAGCAGCTGGAACAGAGCGGCAAGTTGTCGTTGTCGGCTTTGGCGGCGAAGCTGTACAGACCTATTTAGGAAAACAGGCTGAAACAGTTATGCAAGAACAGCAATTAGGGACAGGTCATGCCGTATTGCAGGCAGAACCGTTACTCAAAGATGCAACAGGGACACTCCTCGTCACATGTGGTGATACGCCGCTTGTACGAGAAGAAACATTCCGCGCCTTAATGCAGTATCATGCAGAAACAGGTGCCGCTGCGACGGTCTTAACGGCAATCATGCCGGATTCCTTTGGCTATGGCCGCGTCATTCGCGATGCTAAAGGCCAGGTCACGAAGATTGTAGAACAAAAAGATGGCACACTGGAAGAACTGGCTGTACGCGAAGTCAACGCCGGGATTTACTGCTTTGAATTACCTCTCCTTTGGGATTTATTACATCACGTTGGCAATAATAACGCCCAAGGAGAATATTATTTGACTGATATTATTGGTATGCTTGTCGATGCTGGTAAAACCGTCAGTGCCTACGCTGCACCGGAATATCAGGAAACGCTTGGTGTCAACTCGCGCTTACAATTAGCAGAGGCAGAACGAGTCTTGCGCCAGCGGAAATTGGAACAATTAATGACGGACGGCGTTTCCATCATTGACCCAGGTAATACGTACGTCGATACGACTGTTACCGTTGGTCGTGACACGGTGCTCCATCCGGGGACGATCCTTGAAGGGACGACAACTATTGGCGAAGATTGCCACGTTGGCCCGTATGTGCGCATGACGAACGTCAAGATGGGCGATAACGACCACTTGCAGTTTACGTATGCTCATGATTGTGAAATCAAGAACGGCTGCGAAATCGGCCCGTTCGTTCATTTCCGCCCGAACACTGTCATCGGCAACGATGTCAAAGTAGGCAACTACATGGAAGTGAAGAACTCCAACATCGGCGACGGTACGAAATTACCGCATCTCAGCTACATTGGCGACAGCGATGTAGGACAGCACGTCAACATCGGCTGCGGTACGATTACAGTCAACTACGACGGCAAAATCAAACACCGTACGCACATTGGCAATCATGCCTTTGTGGGCTGCAACAGTAACCTCGTAGCACCTGTGTCGGTAGGCGATTATGCCTATGTCGCAGCAGGTTCGACGATTACCAAAGATGTTCCGGAAAAGGCTCTCGGCGTTGGCCGGGCGCGTCAAAAGAACATTGACGGCTGGGTAACAGACGATACCTATAAAAAATAAGACTTTTCTAAGAATTCATCGGTTGTATACATCGAATATATATATTTAAATTATCTATATTAGGAGGCTCAACATGAGTTACGAAGACGGGAAAAAGCTGAAAATTTTTACAGGTAATGCCAATCCGAAATTGGCAAAAGAAATTGCTGACTATTTAGGCCTGGAATTAGGCAAAGGGTTTGTTGGCAAATTCAACAACGGCGAAGTTCAAGTTATGATTGATGAAAGTGTACGTGGGAAGGACGTTTTCGTCGTACAACCAACTTGCCAGCCTGCAAACGACACATTGATGGAATTACTCATCATGGCAGATGCTTTAAAACGCGCTTCGGCAAAACACATTACAGCTGTAGTACCGTACTATGGCTATGCTCGTCAGGACCGCAAAACACGCGGCCGTGAACCGATTACGGCTAAATTAGTTGCCGACCTTATGACTACTGCCGGCATTACCCGCATGGTAACTATGGATCTTCATGCAGGCCAGATTCAGGGCTTCTTCGATATCCCTGTAGACCATCTTGGCTCTGCTTCCATTATTGCAAAATACTTAAATCAGAAAAAAGAAGAAACCGATATGGGCGACATCGTCGTCGTTTCTCCGGACCTCGGCGGCGTAACTCGTGCCCGTGACCTGGCTGACCGCGTTGGTGCTCCTATTGCCATCATCGAAAAACGCCGTCCGCGTCCAGGCGTAGCAGAAGTTATGAATATCATTGGCGACATTAAAGGCAAAACCTGTATCCTCGTCGATGACATCGTTGATACAGCTGGCTCCCTCTGCGGCGGTGCTAACGCCCTCAAGAAAATGGGTGCTGCTAAAGTCTATGCTGCGTGCGCACATGCTGTCCTCACAGACCCTGCTGTCGAACGCATTCAAGACTCTTGCATTAGCGAACTGATCATTACGAACACGATTCCTCTTCCGGAAGAAAAGAAAATTGACAAGATTAAAGTCTTGTCCGTGGCACCGCTCCTCGGTGAAGCTATTATGCGCATTTTCCACGACGTTTCCGTAAGCCGTCTCTTCGACAAATAAGGAATCTGTATCGTGCATATGATAGTGGGCCTTGGTAATCCAGGCCGGGAATACGAAACTTCGAAACATAACACGGGCTTTCGCGTCATTGACGAACTCGCCTCGCGCTGGGGCGTTACGACGTGGCAAGAAAAAATGAAAGCTTTAGTAGCGCAAACCATCGTAGATGGTGAAAAAGTTATCCTCGTCAAACCGCAGACCTTCATGAATAACAGTGGTGACGCTGTAGGGCCGCTCATGCGCTGGTACAAAATCGACCAGCCTGATGTCTATGTCATTTATGATGATATGGATTTGGCTGTCGGTCGTCTCCGCATCCGTAAAAGCGGCAGTGACGGTGGTCATAATGGCATTAAAAGCCTTTTTGCCAATGGCTGCACAGACTTTACGCGCTTTCGCGTCGGTATCGGTCGGCCCTTGCCCCATCACGGCGTCATAGACCACGTTCTCATGCCCTTTCCGGAAGAACTGGTGCCGGAATACGAGCAAGGCTTAAAAGACGCTGCTACGGCCATTGAAGGCTGTTTAAGCGTAGGTGTAGACGTAGGGATGAGCCGTTTCAACCCGAAACGCCATACAAAGACACCATCTTCTACTCCTAAAGAAGCATAACCGGATGATATATTAAGACATCGCATAGCAACTTGCTGTGCGATGTCTTTTTCATTGACAAGGCTTTTAAATAGTGTACAATGACTTTAACGAGATGAAATGCCTCGTGCTATACATTTCAGTCATATACAACGCCCAGCGACGAGAAAAGAGGAAACGTAATGGAAATCAGTCTATTGTTGTTGCAAGAAATCGTCAAGCTCTTCTTGATTATGGTCATGGGGTTTGCGTTGATTAAATCAGGGAAGCTCAAGTCATCTGATGGCCGGGCCTTGTCTATTCTCTTGGTGTACCTCATTTTACCATGCGTCATTATCCATTCGTTCCAGCTAGAAGCAGCCCCGGAAATAAAGCAAGGCTTACTTTTTGCGCTGCTGGCCTCTATTGGGGTACACCTTATCTTTATTATCATTACGTCCATGCTTAAGCCAGTACTACGGTTAAAAGCAGTAGAACAAGCCTCTTTGATTTATACGAATGCCGGCATTTTGGTCTTTCCCTTGATTACAGCCTTGCTCGGCGCAAAGTATGTCGTTTATCCTTGTACGTATATGGCCGTGCAGTTGACGCTCTTATGGACTCATGGCAGCCACATTCTCTGTGAAGAAGGGGAAGTACATTTTAAAAGCATTATTGGCAATATCAATATTTTAGCAATCATTGCCGGAGCTATTCTCTTTATCTTGCAGATTCACTTGCCGCCACTCATTGACCAGACGATGAATGTCGTTGGCTCGACGATTGGCCCGATTGGGATGCTCATTACCGGTATGGCCATTGCCGATAGAGATTTAAAAGAAATTTTTATCAAAGCACGCAACTATATGCCCGTGTTCTTTCGCTTGATTATTTTGCCCGTCCTATTGGTGGCAATTTTCTCTGGCCTCCACATTGTCAATTTAATTGGCGATGGCAAAAATATTTTAATGACCATTTTTATTGCGTCCATTACGCCAACAGCCGCTGTCGTAACTTCCATGGCTGAATTATATAATCAAGACCCATCGTATTCTGCAGAACTTTGTGTCTTATCTACTATTCTTTCTATTGCGACAATGCCAGCCCTAGTTTTTCTCTATCAAATCATCATTGATTAGCTATTAAAAATATAGGTATTCTATATAGTTTGTGAAATGTATAACTATATAGAATATTAACTATTCGATATTTATGTGAGAAAAATGTATGAAGAGAATTGACTTTTCGTGTAAAATCAGTAAAATATAATCAAGGAAGGACAATTTCCACACACTTCGTAAAACGATTATTTTGATTAATGGAGATGAATAAGATGTCTACACTTTTTTCCGATTATTTAAGCCTTAGCGCAGTCATCCTTGTTGCCGGTATGTATGCAATTAACCTCTACTGTGCATTCCATGAAGATCAAGATGAAAAAGTGGGCGCAACCCATCATAAAGAATCTCATTCTTTCGGACACTAATTTGACTCGATAGGCTGTGTAAACCTGCAATGTTTTTTCACCATGAAAGAACGTTGCAGGAATTTACATGGCCTTTTATTTTTTTGTATAAATATATACATATGTAAAAAGAGCCAAGCTGCATATCTTGCAACTTGGCTCTTTTGCTATTTAGAATGCTGGAATGGCAGCACCTTGATATTTTTCTTCTATGAGAATCCTCTTTTCTATATACATTAATAAAATTCTTCGTGGTCAAAAATTTCTTTTAAGGCCTCTAAATCAACGACTTTTAAGCTTTTATATTTTTGCGTAATCAATCCTTTTTTGACGAAAGAATCTAAAATTCTCGTCGTTGTGACGCGTGTCATACCTGTAACTGCCGCCATTTGTTCATGAGATAAACTGATTTTAGCATTTTGACAAGCTAAGGTATAGATTAAGCAGGCGATTTTTGCTTCGTTTTTACGGAATTGACTATAAAAAATCCAACTGTGGAGAAGGGTGATTTTTTTCATGAAAAAAGCCAATAGATTTTGCATAATCGTAATGTCATTTTTAGCATGAGAAAGCAACTCTTGAGCAGACAACTTGTAGAGCCGTGCATCGGTCAAACTGTTGGTGCACACAATGCGGATAGGAGGTGTATCAAAGGCTTCTTCACCAATAATCGTACCGCTGTGAAAATAACAAATCGTGCGTTCGTTGCCGTTCTTGTAGGGAATATAGACACGAATGTTCCCTTTTTCGATGAGATATAAATACTTTGCTGGTTCATTTTTGATAAAAATAATTTGATTGGAGTGATATGTTTCTTTCGTACCGTACGTTAAAAATAAATCAATCAGCGGTTGATTGTATTGTGTGAATGGTGTGTCTGTCATAAAATATATCACCCTTCTTCCTGCGTACATAAAAATAGTTTTCTTTCCTAATATATGAGTAATAGTAATTTTTATTATACTATATTACACAGAAATAAGTGTATAAAATTATACGAAAATAATCCTACAAGAATGAAATTCTATCATTTTTGTAGAATTATTTTATAAAAGGTATTAATTTTTTCCGACAGTAACATTCATTTTTTCTTCAAAATACTTAACCATCGCGCACTGATCAAAATCTACATACCCATTATCGACCATCCAATCCATAATATGTAAGGTTACGTCAGCCAGTGGCAAATCAACGCCTAATGAATGAGCAAAGCGTTTGGCGTTGAGCATATCTTTTCGGTGAACTGCAATCCGCGCGCCTGGTGTATAGTCGCGAGCAATCATTTTAGGTATTTTATTTTCATATAAGGGGCCGCCCACAAAGCCCGTACGTGTAGCTTCAAAGGTTGTTTGTAAGTCTAGTCCTGCTTTTGCTGCTAAGGCATAGCCTTCGGCAAGGGCTGTTAAAATAGCACCGCCGATAATGTTATTAATAAGTTTTGTCGTATCACCACTTCCAGATGGCCCAGTATAGACCGGATGGCCCATACATTCTAATAGGGGTTTTACGTTTTCAAAAATTTCTACATCGCCGCCGACCATAATGGCTAAGGTTCCGGCAATGGCTAAGGGATTACCGCCACTAATGGGAGAGTCTAGTAAGTAAAGACCTGCTTCTTTTGCTTTGGCATATAAGTCTTTGACAATGTCCGGAGCCGTCGAAGAAGTATCGACGATAATGGTTCCTTTCGGGCTTAAGGCAATGGCTTGTTCTACAGAATGGATAATTGTTTCGTGTGTGGGCAGGCATTGTAAAATGACGGGGCACGTTTTATAAATTTCTTCTGGTGTAGCACTGATGCCGCCAGCCTTAACGAAGGCTTCCATTTGTTTAGGCACTACATCATAGCCTAAAATAGAATGTCCGTTTTTCTTGACTAAATTGATGGCCATAGGTAATCCCATGGAACCTAATCCTAAAAATCCTACATTCATTGTGAAGACTCCTTTCGTTGTGTACTAGTAGATATATTTTTCTTCATCGTTACCATTAAGACGGCAGAAATTACTAAGCCGCCAGATAAAATAAAATAGCCTAAGTCCGTTGTTCCTGTTTGAGTTTTTACGAAGCCAAGCATATATGGGCCGAAATACCCACCTAGATTGGCTAATGAATTAATCATTGCTGTAGCACCGGCGGCTGCAGCACCACTGAGAAATGTTGTGGGAACAGACCACCAGATGCCCATGGCGGAATTAACGCCTACAGCAACTAAGGTGATAAATACTAAACTCAGCAAGGGGTTCGTAATAAAGGGGGCACCAGCTAAACCAACTGCGCCAATAAGCATGGCAATGGCAATATGCCATCGTTTTTCGCCTGTACGAGAAGAAGAATGTCCCCAAATGACTTGCCCAATTAAGGCTATGACCATGGGAATAATCAAGGCAATACCAATGAGGGACGTAGACCAACCAGACAACCCTTTTAATACTTGAGGCATCCAAAAGCTAAAGCCCCAAAAGCCTGTTGCCCAGAAGAAATAAATGCAGACGAGGCGCCAAACAGTCTTATCTGTTAAGGCTTGGAAAATAGTATATTTCTTTTCCGTATGCATGGCTTCTTGTTCTTTTTCGTGGATTTCAATCATATATTGTTTTTCTACATCTGTAAGCCATTGGGATTTTTGTGGCCGGTCTTTAACCCAGAAGAGGAAAATAAATGTAAAGACGACGGCTGGAACGGCTTCGAGAATGAAGAGCGATTGCCAGCCTTGGAGACCAAAGATACGTAGCTCTAAGAGAATACCCGCTAAGGGAGCACCAATAATGTTGGAAATTGGCAACGATGTGAGCATTAAGGAAATGGCGACAGCTCGTTCGCTAGCAGAAAACCAACGAGGAAACAAGACGGCGTAAATTACGGGATATAAACTGGCTTCACACACGCCTAATAAGAAACGGATGAGATAAAACTGCCAAGGTGTTTGTACGAATGCTAGAAAGCCGCAAATAATGCCCCACGTAAACATAATCCGAGCAATCCATTTACACGCATCAAATTTAGCGGCAATGAGTGCCCCTGGGATTTCAAAGAAAAAATATCCCAGAAAGAACATGCCTGCACCAGCACCAAATACTTCTGGTGAAAGCCAGGGTAAGTCTTGGGTCATGGTCATACCGGCATAGGCAATATTGACTCGATCTAGGAAGGCAATGACAGAGACAAAGAAGACAGGCAGAATAACGTGTAGTTGTCTTTTGCGATATAAGGCTTTGTGGTCAATCGAAACAGAAGTATTCATGTAATTTCATCTCTATTAATGATAAAATATCATATTGATTATAATATAAAAGAATTGACAAAACTGTATCAATGTATACAAAAATACCAGAGATGACATATATCGGTAAGAAATATCATCTCTGGTAACATTAATTATTTAATATTTTTTTAAAATCACGATAATAATTCTCGTTAACTCCTAAAAATACAAGAGTTAGCGTTTCTGGATCAAACATATAAGCTAGTAAAAATTGGCGATCTAGTACCTTAAACTTATATATGAAAATATCTTTTAAGTCTTGCTTCTTTTGCGTACCAATAGAAGGATTCTCAATGATTTCTTTAATAGCTAAATCGACTAATTTTTTTTGTTGAGGATATAATTTCTTATACGCTCGTTTAAACATGGGCTTTTGTTTTAAAATCATGGGGTATTTTCCCCTTCAAAGGAAAAGGGTTCACTTTCTTCTTCTTTGGCAATGAGTATATCCCGGATTGCTTCTACTGGCAAATCGGGATTTGCCAATGCGTTACGACCAATTTTAGCCCAAAAATTAATTTGTTGTGGTGCCGTGCGATATTCAGCTCGTGCTTCTTTTACTGCAGAGTCATAGAGGTCTTTATTAATGCGGACACTTATACCAGTCATTATAATCAACTCTTTTTTTTAGTATACTATGTGTGGTAAATTACCACAAGGAGCTATTTGGACTTTTTTAACGTAAGGGTTAAAATTCCTGAGCAAACTAAGGCACCGGCAAGGATGAAGTAGCCATAATCATAGACTCCTGTATTTGTTTTAATGACACCGAACATATACGGCCCGACATACCCACCAAGATTGGCTATGGAATTGATCATCCCGTAGCACCGGCAGCTGCAGTACCGCTGAGGAAGGTTGTAGGCACTGTCCACCAAATGCCGACTTGTGAGTAAATGCCGGCAGCAGTCAAGGTAATAAAGAAGAGATTGGCGTAAGGATTGGCAATAAAAGGTGCTGCACCAAGGCCGATAGCACTGACGAATAAGGCCAGGGCGATGTGCCACCGTTTTTCGCCGGTCTTAGAAGAATGGGCACTCCAGAAGATTTGGGCGATTAAGGCGATGAGCATGGGAATAGCAATGGCTCCGCCCACAATCGTAGTGGACCAACCGGATAAGCCTTTGAGAACTTGGGGCATCCAGAAATTAAAGCCCCAGAAGCATAAGGCCTGGCAAAAATAAATTACACATAAGAGCCAGACTTTTTCTTGGGCTTTGATTTCGGCCGCATAGGTTTGCACGAGGTATTCTTTTTCAGCTGCTGTGAGCCAATCGGCTTTTTCCGGGTGGTCTTTGACAATTACCCAGAAGACATAGGTCAAGATGAAGGTAGGAATGGCTTCGAGGATAAAGAGGCTTTGCCAGCCATGGAGGCCAAAGGGCTGCATATCTAGGAGGATACCGGCTAAGAGCGCACCAATAATGGAGGAAATAATGAGAGAAGTGAGCATTAAGGAAATGGCTTTAGCTCGTTCGTCTGCCATGAACCAACGCGGAAAGAGGACCGCATAAATGATGGGATATAAGCTGGATTCGCACACGCCTAAGAGGAAACGGAAGGCATAAAATTCATAATGGTGATTGGATAATAGCCATGAGACCACAGACGATGCCCCATGAAATCATAATCCGGGCAATCCATTTACATGCATCGAATTTAGCGGCAATGAGGGAGCCTGGAATTTCAAAGAAAAAGTAACCTAAAAAGAACATACCTGCACCGATTCCAAAGATTTCCGGATTGAGCCATGGCAAATTTTGCTGCATCGTCATGCCTGCGTAAGCAATGTTGACACGGTCTAAAAAAGCTAATACAGAGACGAGAACGGTTGGGAAGATAATATGCTTCATCCGTTTTTTATACAACTTGTCGAGGTCGATTGCAGTAGAGGTATTCATAGGGCATCCCTTCTTTCTGTTGAACTATACATTAATATTATAAAAAGAATACAATTAAGTAATAGAAAAAATGTAAATATTGATATATTTACAGAAAATATAACGTATAACGTTGTGCGATGAGGGCATAAAGATTGTATTATTTTAAATATATCGTGAATGAGAATGCCTAGGTATCCTTATTTTTTGACACCCTAAAGTATGTGAAAAAATTATTTTAATCATAATCTTTGAGAATGGTATAAACCGATACAAAAGGGATAGGAAATGTCCCGTATAATGAAAGTGCGGAGAATGCGTTAAACAAATAAATAAAATGAAATTTACTCATTTAAAAATAAATGAACAAGCACGTTTTAGCAAGAAGGAGGGTGAGTGTATGAAAATCGGGTTTCTCGGTATGGGCGTTATGGGCTTACCAATGGCTAAGAACTTACTGAAAAAGTCTGGCTGTGAAGTATATGGATATGACGTAGTACAGAAACAGGTTGATGAATTTATCAAAGCCGGTGGACATGGCGTAACGGAAATGGACGATGTCTATAAGACATGCGATGTCATTATGCAGATGCTGCCAACACATGCAATTATTATTGATTCTGTAGAACGGGCTATCAAGTATGGTAAAAAAGGTAACATTATCATCGATTTATCGTCGACAGCACCGCATATTATTAAAGACTTGTACGAAAAAGTCAAAGCAGCAGGTATGAAACTTTTAGATGCACCTGTGAGCGGTGGCAATCCCAAAGCCATTGACGGCACCTTAGCAATCATGGTCGGCGGCGACAAAGAAGTTTTTGAACAGATGAAACCTCTCTTAGCCTGTATGGGGCATCCTGTGTATACAGGCGGCCCTGGCAGCGGCGATGTGACGAAGCTCGTCAATAACACCATTGCCGGCGCGTACCTTGCGGCGATTGCCGAAGGCTATGCCTTTGCTGCCAAAGCAGGTATCGATTTACAGACAACCTTTGAAGCGACGCGGGAAGGCTTCATCGGTGGTCCCTTGTATGAAAACAAAGCACCGAAAATCATTGCCAGAGATTATGAACCAGGTGCCAGAATTGCTGTACACCGCAAGGATTTAATCAATGCCAAAGCCTATTCTCATAGCTTAGGAATCGACCTTCCTGTAACGGACGTGACACTCCGCATTATGGATTGGATGGCAGATAACGGCTATATCGATACAGACCAAGCGGGTATGGTGAAATACTTTGAAGAAAAAATGAACGTAAAGGTAGGGACGACATAAGGAAAGGGATGCCATATGAAGATTACATTAGTAGGAAATGCAGGAATCTACATGCGCGATAAACAACATGCAATCTTAATTGACAGCCTCTATGGAGGAAACAAGTTTTTTAATCAAAAATCGAGTGATGTCTGTGAAGCTGCAGCCGGTAAAGGACATGAGTTTCGCAATGTAGATGTGCTTTTATTTACACATCGCCATGAAGACCATTTTAGTTCTACTTATGTAAATTCATATATTCGGCATAATCGTGTTAATAAAGTATTTGTTCCCTGTGTAAGCCGCCAAGAATTAAAGTATGAAGATACGGGTTTGGTATGGTCTGAAGATGAGACTATCAAGGTGATGACAGTCGGAATGAAAGATGAAGTCCTCTTTTATGAACAGATTTTTACAGATGGCTGGGTCGTTTTCTTTAAGACGAAACATATGGGGGAACCGGGATTTAATGTTCCTCACTATAGTATAGCTCTCTTGATTGGCGGTAATAGTTATCTTTTTATGGGCGATACAGATTGGTCCTATCCAGTACGGAATGTACGGAATATCATTGCTGGAACGACGTTAAAAGGAATTTTTATGAATCCTCTTTCGTATGCTGATAGAAAACGAAAAGAATGGCTCGCTGGTCTTGGGTATCCACAAGTGTTGTTATACCATATTCCCTTTGCCGATGATGATGTGGCAGGGCTGCGAAACTTGGTACAAGGTGAAACAGGATTCTATCATTTACGTGACGGCTATGCCTTAAAAGAAAATAGACAGACCCTTTTTATTAACTGATATGTGCTGACATTCGGACAGTAGATATATATGTGAGATGATATTGTAGTAAACAGCAAAGGAGCGATGTATTATGTATGACAAAACGGTATTAACAGAAGCGTATCGGAAAATGACGATGATTCGCGCATACGAATCGAAAGTTGAAGAAATTTTCCTTGCCGGCGAATTACCAGGATTTACGCACTTATATATTGGCGAAGAAGCGTGCGGCGTAGGCGTATGCGAAAACTTAAATAAAGAAGATTACATCGAAAGTACGCACCGCGGCCATGGCCACTGCATCGCTAAAGGTGCTGATGTAAAGAAAATGATGGCTGAATTGTACGGTAAAGAAACAGGCTATTGCCATGGTAAAGGCGGCTCTATGCATATTGCTGATTTCTCTATCGGTATGCTCGGTGCTAACGGCGTTGTCGGTGCAGGGTACAACCTCGCTATGGGCGCAGCTTTAGCTGCTAAATTACGCGGTACTGACCAGATTGCAGTTGCTTTCTTTGGTGATGGCGCATCAAACCGCGGTACGTTCCATGAATCGTGCAACATGGCTTCTGTTTGGAAATTACCGGTTCTCTATGTTTGCGAAATGAACGAATGGGCTTCGACTACACCGTATCGGACGACAACGTCTGTAGCGAATATTGCAACCCGTGCCGTAGCGTACGACATGCCGGGCAAGACTGTCAATGGGAACGATTTCTTTGCGGTCTACGAAGCTGCGAAAGAAGCTGTTGAATACGTTCGCAGCGGCAAAGGCCCATATCTCTTAGAAGTACAGACCTACCGTATTAAAGGGCATTTCGTAGGCGACCCAGAATTATACCGGACGAAAGAAGAAGTCCATCAACGCTTCACAGAAGACGACCCGTTACTCAACTTCCGTAAGAGAGTAACTGAAGAAGGCTGGATGACCAATGAAGAATTAGACGATATGGACCAGGCAGCTCGTGATTTAGTCCTGGAAGCTGTTAAAGAAGCAGAAGCAGCACCGTATCCGGAACCGGAAGAATTAATGCAAAACTACTATTGTGACTAATCGATATGGAGATACCAAAGGAGGGTATGTATTATGAGAAAAATTACATTTTCTGTAGCAACGCAGGAAGCGATGCGCGAAGAAATGGCACGTGATAAAAATGTATTCCTTATGGGTGAAGATATAGCTCGGCAAGGCGGGATTTTTGGTCAGTTCAAAGGCTTAGCAGAAGAATTTGGTGCAGAACGTGTTCGTGATACGCCGATTTCGGAAACAGCTATTATCGGTGGCGGCGTAGGTGCAGCCCTGGCTGGTATGCGTCCTGTTGTCGATATGCACTTTGCAGATTTCATTGGTGTACCGATGGATGAAATTTTCAACCAAATGGCTAAAGCCCGCTACATGTTCGGCGGACAAGCTAAGGTGCCTATTGTTCTCCGTGCTCCTGACGGCATGACCCGTGGTGGTGCAGCTCAGCATTCCCAGTGCGTTGAAGCTTGGTTTATGCATATTCCTGGTATTAAAGTCGTTATTCCGTCTAACCCGGCTGACGCGAAAGGGTTGCTGAAAGCAGCTATCCGTAGTGATGATCCGGTCATTTACTTTGAACATAAACGCCTCTTCTCCATGAAAGGGGAAGTACCGGAAGGCGAAATCTTAACACCTATTGGCAAAGCTCATGTAGCAAAAGAAGGTACGGACTTAACTATCGTTTCCTATTCCTACTATATGCACAATGTCTTAGATGCAGCGAAGGCCTTAGATAAAGACGGTATCCATGTAGAATGTATCGATTTACGGACGATTTCGCCGCTTGATATGGATACGATTTATGAATCTTTGAAGAAAACAAAAAAATTAATGGTTGTCCATGAAGCAGTAAAACAAGGCGGCGTAGGTGCTGAAGTAGCAGCGCGGGCAGCAGAAGAAATGATTGATTACTTAGATGCTCCTATCGTTCGTTTAGGTGCTCCCTTTGTTCCCATTCCCTATGCTCCGACACTGGAACGGCTCGTGAAGATTGAACCAGAAGATATTGTCAAAGCCGTGAAAGAATTATTAGAAAACAAAAGATAACTATTAATTAGGTTGGAATTTGGGGTATGGGAGGTGGGATACCATTATGGATCCGAAATTTGCGAGTATTGACTTTGAAAGTTTAAATAAACGGCGGAAAATTCATATTATATTACCCGTATTCCTCGTATCGGTAATTGCCTTCCTTGACCGTGTTAATATAGCCTATGCCGGTATGACCATGCAACAAGATTTAGATTGGCTTACACCGGAAATCTTCGGTGCCGGCGCAGGGATGTTCTTCATTGGTTATTTCTTCTTTGAAATCCCAGGCTCTTTGGTAGCAGCAAAATTCGATGCGTGTAAATGGATTGCCCGAATTATGTTTACATGGGGCGTTGTCTGCGGACTCTTAGCCTTTATGACGTCGGAATTCCAGTTCTTCTTATTCCGCTTTCTCTTAGGGGCTTGTGAAGCTAGTCTCTATCCGGTTATTTATGCCGTCTTATTCCCACGGTGGTTCCTAGCAAAAGAAAGGGCAGCGGCCATTTCCTTGATGCTTACGTCGCTCTTGATTGCCGCCATCATTGGGGCTCCTGTGGCCGGGATTCTCTTAGAGCTGAATTTATTCGGCCTCCATGGCTGGCAGTGCTTGTTCATCATTGAAGCCTTACCGGCTTTAGCGTTCACCTTTGTCTTTTTATTCTGGGTTAAAGACCGGCCGGACAAAGTGGGCTGGTTGACACCACTTGAAAAAGAATACTTAAATGAGACGATTGCTGCTGAAGAACGGGCGAAAGAATCGGTTAAAAAATACACGATTTGGCAGTCTTTAACAGATAAACAAGTATGGCGGTTATGCTTGATTTACTTCACATGGATTACTGGTTTCTGGGGCTTTAACTTCTGGATGCCCCAAGTATTGCAAGGCTTATCGGGCTGGTCTCCGGCTATCGTTGGGATTGCCATTGCCTTCCCCATGGGTGCAGCCTTGATTGCACAGATCTTCGTCGGTCATAGCTCGTCGAAGACTGGCGAAATTCGCTGGCACATTGCTATCTGCATGTTCCTCGGCGCGTTCGGCCTCATTTGCGCCCCCTTTGTAACAGGCAGTATTGCTAGTTTAATACTCATTTGTATCACTGCTATTGGCGTATACGCAGCGATGGGGACCTGGTGGTCTGTACCGACGACTTTCCTCAGCGGTGCTGCAGCTGCTGGTGCAACCGCCTTGATTAACTCCGTAGCAAACTTAGGCGGTTACATTGGGCCGTTCATGTTAGGTGTTATTAAACAGAATACAGGTTCTACAGAATTAGGGTACTATGTATTAGGCGGTATGCTCGTCATTGCTGGTCTCGTCATGTTGACCTTGCCGAAGAAGACAGCCGTTGAAATGGGTAAAGAAGAAATGATTGAAGTGAACGAACAACATTGTTCGATGCAAAAATAAGTGTTCTAGTCGGCAGCGAACCGGTCGTCGGTAAGCTGCCGCTGGTATAAAGGAGGTAAGACTATGGCTACAGAACTCATTATGCCCCAGTTGGGCCTGACGATGACGGAAGGAACGGTGTCGCAGTGGCTCAAGCATGAAGGTGACGCAGTAAAAGCAGGCGATGAAATTGTTGAAATAGAAACGGATAAGATTAGTAACGTTGTTGAAGCGCATGAAGACGGCGTGTTATTAAAGATTGTGGCGCAAGAAGGGGAAACGCTCCCGGTTAAAGGGGTCCTCGGCTATATTGGACAACCTGGTGAAGACGTTGGCGGTGCGCCTGCAGCAGCGGCAGCTCCTGTGGCGGCTCCAGCACCTACGCCGGTTGCGCCGATAGCTGCTCCAGATCCAGGGCCGGTGCAGAATACTATCGATGGCGGTTGGGTCTTAGCAACGCCCTATGCACGGAAACTCGCTAAAGATGACGGCATTGACCTGGCACTAGTAACGGGTACTGGCTATAACAGCCGCGTTACCGGGAAAGACGTAGAAGCCTACAAAGTATCGAGTAAAGTACGGATTTCGCCGACAGCTGCCAAAGTTGCAGCAGAACTCGGTGTCGACCCGAATGCTATTCCTGCAGATGGCCGTATTATGAAAGCCGATGTGCTCCAAGCTGCAGGTATTGCACCAGAACCCGTTGCAGCTCCTGTAGCGGCACCGGCTCCGACTCCGGCAAAACCGGTCGAAGTTGTTCCGGAAAATGGGGAAAAACTCAAAGGTATGCGCAAAGTCATTGCCCAGCGTTTAGGCGATGGCTGGCGGAATGTACCGCATGTCCATCATACGGTTGAAATCAACATGACTGAAGCTACGGCATTACGAGAAAAATTCATTGCTATGGGCAAGAAGTTCTCCTTTACAGACCTGATTATCAAGGCTATGTGTAAAGTCCTCGAAGAATACCGCAGTGCGAATGACGGCCTCGTTGGTGAATACATCATTCACAATCAAGAAATTAATATGGGCGTAGCTGTTGCCCTCGATAGCGGCCTCATTGTTCCGGTCATTAAGAATGCAAACCACTTAGGGTTATTAGAAATTCACACTAAAGTCGGTGAATTAGCGAAGAAAGCACGGGATGGCAAATTATCGCCTGACGAATTAACTGGCGGAACGTGCACGATTAGTAATCTCGGCATGTATGGTTGTGACCACTTCACGCCGATTGTCAATCCGCCGGAAGCAACGATTCTCGGTGTTTGCCGGACTGTAGAAAAACCAATCGTCAAAGATCATGAAATCGTTATCGCGCCGATGATGAATGCCGTCCTTGGGTATGACCATCGTGTTATTGATGGTGCCGTTGCCGGTCTCGTCACGTCGAGACTTCGCGAATACTTAGAAAACCCATTGTTATTATTATAGACGAAAGCCTGTTGATGCAGGAGAAGAAGGAGGGTGTGACCCATGGCAATAGAAATTACAATGCCCCAATTAGGCTTGACAATGACCGAAGGTACTGTTTCCCAATGGCTCAAGCACGAAGGGGATGTCATCCATAAAGGCGATGAAGTCGTCGAAATTGAAACCGATAAAATTAGTAATGTCGTTGAAGCTCATGAAGACGGCGTACTCTTAAAAATCGTAGCCCAAGAAGGGGAAAGCTTACCTGTTAAAGGCGTACTAGGGTATATTGGTCAACCTGGGGAAGCCGTTGGCAGTGCACCTGCTGCAGCTCCTGCTCCCGTAGCAACACCGACTCCAGCAGCAACGGCTCCTATTCCGACAGGCGATAAGAAACGCATCGTCGTCATCGGTGCCGGTCCTGGCGGCTATGTCACCGCTATTAAAGCGGCGCAACTTGGTGCCGACGTATCTATCGTCGAAAGCGGCAACGTTGGCGGTACATGCCTCAACGTAGGTTGCATCCCTACAAAAGCCCTTATTCACGCTACGTCGCTCTATGAAAATATCCTCAAGCAAGCGGCGCACGTAGGTGTCCATGTACAAGGTGCATCCCTGAATTGGAGCGAAGCACAGCAGTATAAAGCATCGATTGTACAACGTCTCGTCGGCGGTGTCGATGGCTTATTAAAAGCAAACGGCGTAAAGAAATATAAAGGCAAAGGTATCGTCAAAGATGCGCACACCGTCCAAGTGGGCAATGAAACGATTGCAGCAGATAATATTATCTTAGCTGTTGGGTCCGAACCGGTTCATCTTCGTTTCCCTGGTGCTGATTTACCAGGTGTCATCGATAGTACAGGTGCTTTATCTTTAGAAAAATTACCGCAATCTCTCGTCATTATTGGCGGCGGTGTTATTGGTGTCGAATTTGCGGCTATGTTTGCAGCGGCAGGCGTACAATGTACGATTGTTGAAGCCATGCCGAAGATTTTACCGCCTATTGACCAAGAAATCGTCGGCCTTGTCCAAGGAGATTTAGAAAAGAAAGGCATTAAGATTTTAACAGATGCTAAAGTCGAAGCCATTTTCCAAACCGGCGCAGGCCTAAGCGTCCAAATCGACTACAAAGGACAGAAAGAAGCTATTACAGGAGAAACAGTCATTATGGCTGTAGGCCGTCGGGCCTTGACTGAAGGTATTGGCCTTGAAGAAGTAGGTGTTACGCTGAACCGTGGAAAAGTCGTGACAGACGACCATTTCCAGACGAACGTACCGGGCATCTTTGCGATTGGTGACTGCAACGGCAAGCTCATGTTAGCCCATGCAGCATCGGCCCAAGGCGTAGCTGCTGTAGAATACATTATGACTGGTAAGGGCCATTACCATAGTGAAACCGTTCCATCTTGTATCTACTTAGAACCGGAAGTTGCCAGTGTAGGCCTGAAAGAAGAAGAATTGCAAGCCAAAGGTATTTCTTATCAATGCGGCCGCTTCAACTTATCGGCTAACGGCAAGACGCTCATTGAAAATGGTGGCGTTGGCCTCGTCAAGATTTTGGCCGATTCGAAGTACGGTCAAATCTTGGGGATGCACATGTATGGCCCGCGAGCTACTGATTTAATCGCAGCCGGAGCCTTAGCGATTCGCTTAGAAGCAACAGTCGATGAATTAACGTCTACCATTTGGGCGCATCCAACAGTTGGCGAAGCCATTGGTGAAACTGCAGAAGCCGTCTTTGGTAATGCTATTCATTGGCCGCCAAAGAAAAAATAACCTATCCTGACATTTCCATATTACCCAGAAAAGCGCTTTACACTGCCTTCCCAGTATAGAGCGCTTTTTTGAAAGGATAATCATTATGACAGAAATGATGAAATGTGTAATTAAAGCAGCTTCGGGCAAAGGGAATTTAGCAACGACCTTAATGCCCGTTCCTACAGTAGGACCGAATGATGTACTCGTGAAAGTCAAAGCCGTTGCCCTTTGTGGGACAGACATTCACATTGCCGATTGGAATAAGTTTGCCAGTGACCGTATGACTATGCCGACCATTATTGGCCATGAGTTTTCCGGTGAAATCGTCGCTGTTGGCTCTGAAGTCCACCATTTACAAATTGGCGATGCTGTTGCGGCAGAAACGCATATTGTGTGCCACTCGTGCGATGCGTGCTTGCACGATGATTTCCATGTGTGCAGCTACACGAAAACGATTGGCTTATCCCGTGATGGAGCCTTAGCGGAATATATTGCCATTCCGGCAGAAAATGCCGTCGTCTTTGATAAGACCTTTTCGTGGCAAGAGTTAAGTTTAATGGAACCCTTTATGGCAGCTGTCCATGCGATGACGGCTTTTCCGCTCTTAGGCAATACGATTGTCGTCATTGGCTGCGGCCCTATTGGTATTATGGGCATTATTATTGCTAAATATTGCGGTGCTTCTAAGGTCATTGCCATTGAGCCTATTGCCAATCGCCGGGACAAGGCTAAAGAAGTCGGTGCTGATGCCGTCCTGAATCCCTTAGAAACGGATATATCTGCTGCTGTGAAAGAGGCTAATTTTGGCAATCCTGTCGATGTAGTCGTCGATTTTTCCGGTAACGTCAGTGCCATTGCTCAGTCTTTGGATTACTTGCGCCCTGCTGGCAACATGGCGATTTTAGGCTTATCTGACCATGAATTATCCTTGCCTTTAGACTCCTTTGTATATCGCGGCATTACTCTCAAAGGCATTGCTGGCCGCCGTATGTACAGTGATTGGGCCAAAGGCAAAGGACTGCTTCGCTCTGGCTTGTCCCTAAAGCCTGTCATTACCCATGAACTGCCTATGGATAAATACGAAGAAGGATTGAAATTGATGCGGCAAGGAGCGTGCTGCAAATGCGTCTTAATGGTGGAATAAGGTGATACGATGAAATATATTGAAATGACGAGTACCAATCCGTACGAAAATTTAGCTACTGAAGAGTACGTCTTTTCGCAAATGGATAAAAACGAATCGTACTTTATGTTGTGGCAGAATAACAATGCCATTATTATTGGCAAACATCAAAATACAGTAGAAGAAATTAATCAAGCCTTTGTCGATGCTCATGGTATTACTGTAGCCCGCCGTCTTACTGGCGGCGGTGCTGTCTATCATGATACAGGGAACTTGAATTTTACCTTTATTGTCAATCAAGACGTGGCAGAAGACTTTAATTTCCATGTCTTTGTAGCTCCTGTACTCCAGGTCCTGCATGACTTAGGGATTCCAGCGAAATTTACAGGACGAAATGATTTAACCATTGATGGTATGAAATTTTCCGGTAATTCCCGGTATGCTCGTGGCGGCCGCCTCTTGGCTCATGGCTGCATTATGCTCGATGCCAACGTCGATTACTTGTCGCAGGCTTTGACTGTGAAAAAGGCAAAGTGTGAGTCTCGTGGCATTAAATCTGTCCATAGCCGTGTGACCTACATTAATGAACATCTTAAGAACCCAATTACGATGGTGCAATTTAAGAATCTATTAACACAAGCTGTCTTTGCTGGGAACGATATAGAACAGTATACCTTTACGCCGCCAGATAAGGCCGCTATCCAAACATTGCGTAACGAGAAATACGCTACGTGGGAATGGAACTACGGCCAGTCGCCGACGTATAATTTAAAACGAGAAAAGAAATTCCCTGCTGGGTTAGTAACGATATATTTGCAAGTTGAAAAAGGCCGCATCGAAGAAGCGACACTGTATGGTGATTTCTTTGGCAGTGCTAATTTACATGAACTCGAAGATAAACTGAAAGGGTTGCCCTTAGATGACCATCTATATGAAGCCCTGGAACAGATAGGTATAGATTCGTATATGAATGGCATTACAGCGAAAGACATTGCCGACTTAATTATATATGAATAACACGAAAAAACTCCTCATCAGCCTAGATGAGGAGTTTTTTCGTTCGGTTATGAGTTATGGAGGCATGTATGAAGGGCGAGGCTGGCATGGTAAGAACTGCGTACCAGCGGGCCGCTAACAACATGTTTGAAACCAATGTCTAAGGCCATTTCCCGATAAGACTCGAATTGTTCTGGTGTTACATATTCTGCAACAGGGGCGTGCTGTGGTGATGGCCGCAAGTATTGCCCGACTGTGAGTATGCTAACACCGGCATCGTATAAATCTTGGAAAGCTTCTTGTAATTCGTCTACTGTTTCACCCAGGCCGACCATAATACCGCTCTTCGTGAGAATATCCGGTCGTGCTGTATGGGCGTATTGCAGTACATCGAGCGATTGCTGATAGTCTGCAATGGGACGGATAGTGGGGAAAAGGCGCGCAACTGTTTCGATATTATGATTAAAGACTGTAGGCCCTGCTTGGAGCACCATGTTGATAGCTATAATATTTCCTTTAAAATCAGGCGTTAAGACTTCTACTGTCGTTTGCGGGCTAGTCTGGTGAATGGCTTCGATACATTTAGCGAACTGTTCTGCACCGCCATGAGGCAGGTCATCGCGCGTCACCGATGTAATAACGACGTGACGGAGGCCTAAATGAGCTGCTGCTTCGGCTAAGTTTTGCGGTTCATCGGGATTTAAGACTTCTGGCCTTCCTTTCGGTACGGCACAGTATTTGCAAGCACGTGTACAAATCCCACCTAAAATGAGGAATGTTGCCGTTTTATGGCCAAAGCACTCGCCAATATTCGGGCAATTCGCACTTTCGCAGACTGTATGTAAATGAAGGCCTTGGACGAGACCGCGGACGTTTTGATAGGTTTCATTATTGCAGACACGCTGTTTAAGCCAAGTTGGTTTTTTGAGTACTCGTTCTTCCATAAAATTCACTCCAATCTGTATAAAGAGTATGTGTCGTTGGGGTAAAGAGTGCCGAAAAATGGTGCATCATATGGGGAATTACGTCATCTACTGTTGTTTTACAGCCTTCTTGGGCCATACTCGTCACGCCAAACTCAGTAATACCACAAGGAATGATGCGAGAAAATAAATCTAAGTCATTCGTAATATTGAGGGCTGTGCCATGGTAAGTTATCCAATGCTTGACCCCTATGCCGAGGGCCGCAATCTTGCGGTTGCCAGCCCAGACACCAGTGTAGACCGCTTTGCGTCCGGCACGGATGTGAAAATCCTTTACGGTCTGGATAATACACTCTTCTAATTGCCGTACATACCAATGGACATCGGCTTGCCATTTCTTTAAATTTAAAATGGGATAACAGACGAGTTGTCCCGGATTATGGCACGTAATATCGCCGCCACGATTCGTATGGATTACTTCTACGCCATGTGCTGATAGCCATTGGGGAGCTGCCAAGAGATGACTGTTACCGCCGTGCATGCCAATCGTAATGACCGGCGTATGTTCTAAGAAGAGGACAATCCCATCCCAATCTCCTTGTTCTACTAATGTACGGGCTTGTTGTTGATAGGTTAGGCCTGTAGCATAATCGACGAGGCCTGCTTGTATATAGCAAAGTTTAGTATTCATAAGTACAACTTCCTGTCATTATTAAAATGATTTTTTGTTATTTATAGTATACTGTAAAAGCAATGATGACTTTGTAGTACTATATACATTTGCGTAAAAGTTTTTCTTTTTTTACAAAAAATCCCCATGAACAATAAATTCATGAGGATTGGCTTATAATCTTATTTATTGACCATGACAATAGGCGTAATGCCGGTCTTATCTTTAAACACGCCTTCGAGTATCTTTATGGTGACAAAGCCTTCTGGGCCGTTGCCGGTCACTTCTACTTTCGTTGGCTCCATAAAGACGATGACTTCATCGTTTTGAATGAGGCGCTGCAAATCTTTCAGGTTTTCTGTCTTCATGGCCTGAATAAAGGGACGCGTTGCTTTCGGTTCTACAATGACGTAAGTCGCACGCTGCATCGTATATTGATGATTGGCTGACGGCTTGAGGACGGCATTTTTTACAGTAGACGACGTAATGGCTTCGGTTATTTTATATGCTGAAAAGTCTACATCGTCGCGGTGCTGCTCTGTATATCGCTGCACATAATAGAGCGTCAAGAAGACACAGAGAATGAGAAAGGGAATGAAAAGCACTTTGGCATAGTGATTGAGACGGTCGTATTTTTGTTGTTGCGCTTCTGCCAAAGCGGCCGCTTCTTCTGGCTCTAAGGGCATGGTCTGTGGGCACAAAGCACCGGCCATGATGGCCGATAAGGGAATTCCGTAATTGCTGACAGGATAGAGTTTTTCCAACCAATCGAGACTACAAATGCAAGCCATAGCCCGGCTCAAGGCATTATCGAGGTCGACTGGGATTTTCATAAAATGCATAATAGAGACGAACGAGTCATTGCCAAGATCCGGTATATACGTGCTGGCTAAAAAACGCAAGTCCCGTACGTACACGTCATCCATCTTAAAGGGATGGCCGCCTGTTTCGTAACTGGCTTTGATAGCCAGGAAGAGTTGTTCTGACCGGTATGCCGAAAGGATTTCATCATGGAGAAGCGGTTTGATTTCCGTGTCCCACACGACGGCAAAGGGCTTGCTGTCGGCGACCATGTCAGCCGTCACTTTCCGCGATGTAAAGTCCGGTGTTGGCGGTTTAATCAAATAGGAAATGCCATGGACATTGCCGTCTGTAATCCACGCCAAGGCAATGCGGCAAATACTATTTACGTTGTCGTTCGCCAAATCAGCAGCAATCGAAATGGTTGAATTGGGCTTGCGCTGGGCTAAGGACTGGAGTGCTTTTTGCGTGTTCATGTCGAGCTGTAATTTCATCCTTTCTCATACCTCCTTTCGTATGTCTATTTTACAATTTTTACATACATTAAAAAAGGGGGAAGAGAAATTTTACAGATACCTTTTACTTAAAATGTTTGTGCGGCATGCGAAAGGGACGGTACGGACGGCGTAGTTGGGGCTTTAAACGGAAGTAATTGTGTTTGACCGTCCTATTTTTTTCGTCTGTAAAAGTATTGACGTCGAAGATTTTCAGGGATTCAATGAAGGGCACGAATTTTTTATAACCAAAGTTCCGCACGTCAAAGTCTGAAAATTGTTTGCTCAACAGATTGCCCAAGGTGCCAGAGAAAATCCAGCCGTTATCGTCTGAGTTCTCTTCCGTTAATTTAATAAGTGCTTGTTTAATGGTCCAAAAGTCTTTCCCCGGTGTTTTTTCATAAGGCCGCACGCGGCTCACGGGGACAGGCAAGGTCGTCGTGCCGTTAAAAGGCTGCGGTTTGGCTGCACCGTCTGTAGTCGTTTCAGCAGCGTTGTTTTCGGCTTCGTTTTCTTCTGCTTCTTCTAAGAGGACATCGAGATAGAGAAATTTATTGCATGCTGAAATAAAAGACCGCGGCGTTTTGCTTTCGCCCATGCCGAGGACGTATTTTTGTGATTCTCTGAGGCGCGATGCAAGGCGCGTAAAGTCGCTGTCTGACGAGACGATACAAAAGCCGTCTAAATTGCTTTGATAGAGTAAATCCATCGTGTCGATGATGAGGGCCGAATCGGACGAGTTTTTGCGAATCGTATTGCTGTATTGTTGTACTGGCTGAATGGCGTTGTCTAAAATCGTATCGCGCCACGAGGCCATTTGCGGTGTTGTCCAGTTGCCGTAAATGCGTTTGTAAATGACGTCGCCTAAATTATTTGCTTCTGATAAAATGACTTCAATGTACTTACTGGAAATGTTTTCTGCATCAATGACGACGGCTAATTTCATTTCATGGTCCATAATATATTAGATTCTCCTATAATAGTTCTTGGAGCTTAGTCGTAATGGCTCCGGCATTCTGTTCCGGACTAAGGTCGACAATAGGTTGGTTGCCTACGCAAAGGACGTTGCTGCTATTGACGTATACAGCACTCGTCGGTTTCTTATTTTGATGATATACTGCCGAGAGGTTGCCTGCAATGAGGTAAGCCCGTTCTTTACCGCTCATAGAAGTCATGTCGGCTGGTGTATACCATTCTTTGCCACGAATGGAAATAGTGCCCGTATCAGCATCGACAGTGACGATGCCTTGGCTCCACTTTGTGACGGTTTTGCTGTACGTGTCGCGACGGCTGACGTTGGTCGGATGGTCATTAAAGAGGGACATGACACCACTCGTTTTGACGTCGCCCCCTTTATCGAGCATACGTTGCCAAAGGGCTGCACCGGCACCGGGATTATAGCCTGCACCGACGGCGTACGTAAAGGCCAATTCATCGGCTTGTTTTTCCATAGGTTTTGTAACGAGCTGAGCCGTACCGATTTGGGAAACAATAGCTGCACCTAATTGGGCTGCACCGCCATTAGCTCCGGCTAAGGAGGCAAGCAGACTAATTGGCATGGATTTCTTGACACCTTGTACAGGATGCCCTTTTTGGCCGTGCCCCATTTCGTGGGCTAAGACGAAAGCGACTTCGTTTTCGTTATAATTGAGCGGCTCAAAGAGGCCGATATTGACGCTCATATTGTGGCCAAGCGTACAAAAGGCGTTAAAGCTCGTGTCATTATTGACGAAATAATTATAAGGCTTTTCGTTAATGGACGGGTCGATTTTAGCGACAGATGCCGAGAGATTCTTCATCACTCTGGCAACCATAGCGTTTGCCGTTGGATCCGTATTGACGCCGTATTGTTCTTTGACTTGCTTCATAAAGTCGTCGCGCCCTTCGTTATCGAGGTAGTTAAGCTGCTGATTGATGGCAGCATACTGGGCACCGACCCCAATGAGCGTACCAATATCAAAGGCCTGCCCTGGTACAGTAGGTATTACAGTCACACTGAGGTCGACGCAAAGGGCGGCAGCAGCGAGACGTTGTTTCCATTTCATCGTAGACATAATAGTAGACAACTCCTTTCTTGCCATACTAGATAAAACCTTAGGGAATGTACTTATTATACCATATTTTCATAGGACTTTTTATACGAAACGTTGACGATTTGGCGACAGAATCAGAATGCCTATTTATAAAATATAAGAAACATACAGCAAAATCCTAAAAATATATGATATAATGACAAGTAAATATATATATATGAGGGGGAGTTGCTTATGGGGCTGATGATTACAAAAAAAACGGCACCCTTTTGTATTGTCGGTGCCGGTATATGTTGGGGTATGATTGGCTTATTTTCGCGTCACTTAGCGGCTCTGGACTATTCTCCTGTACAGCTTACGTTTGGCCGCTCCTTAATCACTGCCCTGGGGATGCTGCTCTATATGGCAGCCTTTCATGGGCAGGACTTGTGCTTAGCTGTCAAAGACATTTGGATATTTTTCGGTACAGGTCTTTGTAGTATCGTCTTTTTCAATGTTTGTTATTTTACGGCCATACAGCTTACGACCTTATCGGTTGCTGCCATTTTGCTCTATACGGCACCGAGTATCGTCATGATTCTTTCGGTTATCTTATTTAAAGAACGATTTACACGGCGCAAAGCGTGTTGTCTCGTCTTGGCCTTTGCGGGCTGTGCCTTAGTCAGCGGTCTCGGCCTTGGTGAAATCAATGTACCGGGCATCTTGGCTGGCTTAAGTGCAGGCTTTGGTTATGCCTTGTATTCCATCTTTGGACGGTATGCTTTGCAGAAATACACGCCTTATGCTGTGACGACGTGGACCTTTGTAATTGCTTCCTTAGGCCTCTTGCCTTTTGCCGATGTGCCCATGATGGCTCAGGTCGTTATGGACACTCCTGTTGCGTTAGCATGGCTTGCACTGCTAGGGATTCTTTCGACGACGGCCCCGTTTTTACTCTATACCTTAGGGTTACAGCACATGGAAGCAGGGAAGGCTTCTATTTTAGCGTCAATCGAACCGCTCACATCAACGGTTGTCGGTATTGTCGTCTTTCACGAAGCCTTGACGACCGTTGGCGTAGTCGGCATCCTGTGTATTTTAGGAGCCGTCATCTTGCTCAATAGTAAATCATGAGCGGACGAAGAGAAGGCGGAATTTCCGTCCTGGCGTAATATATTGTAGTAAAGGTAAATCTTCATCAACGACGCGTGCGACAATATTTGTCCGCTTGTCTTCTGGTAGGTCGTGGCGAATGATTTCGACTTCGCCCATATAGCGGAGAAAATCTTTCGTATCGACTGTAATATCGCCGTATTGCCGCGGTCTACAGATGGTGTCGTCTCGTTCGACGACGTAGCCATCTAAGAGGTCGCGGCTTTCTTGCGTCCGTATCACATAGGCCGCTTCATCGAGGCGTGCTGTAAAGATATGGCTGAGAAAGTCGCGCATGTGCCAGTCCTTGCTGAGCAGACGTGCTTTAATCAGGACGGTGTCACGATTTACACTAGATAATTCTTGTAACGCTTGGAGCTCGTCATCTGTCGGTTGTGGGTCGCTAATAAAAATAGAATCTATGCCCAGTGCAGCAAGGTGACGGCTGGCAAAACTCACGTCTTTCGTGCGATGGTCTTCGATGGTCGGCAAGCCTTCATACAAGGGACTGCGTTTCGTCGTCTGTCCGGCAACAAAGGCACCGACAGAAATGCCTGTGTCATGGAGCAGGGCCGTTTGGCGTTGTACAAAGTCAGCAGATAAGCCTGTGTACGGACGGGGATAAAAATTGTGGAGACTATCGATGTGGCTCATGTTGGCACCAGCTCGGCGCAACGCTTCCATATACGCTGGCTGGATGGTAGACGCATTGAGTTGAATGGGCATGACCTGACTAAAAAGAGCCGTCTTAGCGAGGTTGAAGCCAAAATCCAGACGAACCGTCGTAATGCCCAGATCTTGTAAGACGAAGGGATTGATTTCATTTATGCCAAGGAGGTCACATGTGTTGGGCGACACGTCGGCAACGATATCGAGGTCATAGGCCTTGGCTGTAGTGAGCATGTCCTGTGAGTCTTGGCGTAAGGCCTCTTTATTCGTTTCGGGAATATGAAGAGATGTAAAGATGCGGCTTATGCCATAGTCCTTGAGGTGCTGGAAATACGCCTCATAGGACATCGTCATAGGTGTTAAACCGGGGTAAAGGGAAATACCTGTTTTCATATTGTCCTCCTACGTTTCTGCCGGGTCGTCAAAGCCAATGAGCCACGTTGCAATAAAGCCGACGACGTAAGCCACGACGAGACCGAGTAAATACATGGGAATATTGTCTGTACTCGCGGCTAAAGGAAGCCCGGAAATACCAAGGGCTGCTGCGCCAACCATGTAGGCCGCTTGGACAGCACCACCAAAGGCACCGCCAATGCAGGCTCCGATAAAAGGCTTCCCTAAGGGGAGGGTGACACCGTAAATGAGCGGTTCTCCAACGCCCATGAGTCCGACTGGGAGAGCAGAGGCAATGGTTTTCTTTAAGGCTTTATTCTTCGTTTTGCAATAGACGGCGAAAGCTGCCCCAACTTGACCGCCTCCAGCCATGGCTAAAATAGGCAGTAAAATCGTCACGCCGTAACGGGCGAGCAATTCTGCATGAATCGGTGTCAGCCCTTGATGGACACCGACCATGACCATAGGCAGGAATGTACCGCCTAAGATGAAGCCCGTCAACGCACCGCCTGTACCGATAGACGTCGTCGCTGCATAGCCAATAGCTTCAGAAATATAGCCGCCGACAGGCTGACAAATACAAAGGGCCACAAAGGTCGAAATGAGGACAACGCAGAGCGGTGTCAAAAACAAATCGAACATAGCCGGAATGATGCGGTGGAGCCGTTTTTCTAGCCACGACGAGAACCAGACCACTAAGAGGACGGCAATAATGCCGCCACGCCCTGGTACGAGCGGTTCATCTAAAAGCGTAATATAGGCCAAGTTAGGATGGGTCAAAATGGCAGCCATGACACCACCGAGCATGGGCGAACCGCCAAATTCTTTAGCTGCGTTGATACCAACGAAGATATTTAATCCCCAAAAGGCGGCGTTACCGGCCACGGCAAGCATTTGTACGAATGCATAGTCCGCTAGGGTTGGATTGACTTTTAAGACAATATTTAAGATGCCCGTAATGAGGCCGCAAGCGATGAAGGCCGGAATGATAGGGATAAAAATATGGGAAATCTTCTTCAATAAGAGCTTTGGTGCTGTGGCATTTTTCTTGCGAATCGCTTCGTGTAACTCTTTGCCAGAGCCGACGGACGACGCTTGGACAAGTTTTTGCAGCGTATCTTGGTGTGTCGATTGGGATTGCGGTTTGGCCGGTGCCGGTGCTGGCGCATCTGTTAAGAGCTGCTTAAATTCTTGCGTTACCTTCGCGGCCTTGCCCGGGCCGAGGACGATTTGCCATTCATCGCCAGACGTATTTACGCCGAGGACACCGGAAATCTGTTTTAATTCTTCTGCTGTGAAATGTTCGTCATGGACGTGGAGACGTAAGCGCGTCATGCAATGATAGACGTGGGTCACATTCTCTTTGGGCCCGACGACCTTAAAAATATCTGTTGCCGTTTGTTTATAATCCATGATGCACCTCCTGTAAGGCTTTGGCTACGTATCCTTGGGCTTTAGCGAGGGACGCTTCTGCTTCTTGGGCAGAGACGTGGAGAAGAATCATGACGATGGCTGTCTTGGCCTTACCGCCGCACTGGTCGAGGGTCTCTAGCGCTTCTGTGCGCGTGCAGTCTGTGGCCGTCATGACGATGTGCCGTGCCCGTTCAGTGAGCTTTTGGTTTGATGATTTCACATCGACCATGAGGTTGCCGTAGACTTTGCCTAATTTAATCATCGTCCCTGTAGAGAGCATGTTGAGAATCATCTTTTGTGCTGTCCCAGCTTTTAGGCGTGTTGATCCTGTTACGACTTCTGGGCCAACAAGGGCACATAAGTCGATTTCGGCGCAGTCGCCAATGGCAGAATTGGGCGAGCAGTCAACAGCGATTGTTGCAGCCCCTTTCATTTCAGCGTAGACGAGGCCGCCAATGACATAAGGTGTACGGCCTGACGCACTGAGGCCGACGACCACATCTTGCGCCGTAATGCCGTGACGCTGTAAATCTTCGCGCCCTAAGTCCTCCGAGTCTTCTGCTCCTTCTTTAGCCTTAAAAATGGCATCGTAACCGCCGGCAATTAACCCTTGCACCAGGTCTGGGGCTGTGCTGTACGTAGGCGGGCATTCGACGGCATCGAGGATGCCCAAGCGGCCAGACGTGCCGGAACCCATGTAAAAGAGCCGTCCTCCTTGGCGCAGACGGTCTGTAATGACATCGATTGCCTTGGCAATGTCGGGCAATATTTTCGTAATGGCTGCAGCGACCTTCTTGTCTTCGTCATTCATGATGCGGACAAGTTCTGCTGTCGGCACTGTATCTATATGAGCACTGGCACTGTTGCGCTGTTCTGTAGCAAGTATATCTAATGAAATCATAGTCGTCATCCTTTCGTATAACTAATCAAATCTATTTCATTATATAGCAGAATCTAATTCTTTTCACGTAATTATGTAAATTTCGTAAATTTACTAAAATGCTCTTGATTTATGAGAAAAAGTGCTGTATAATAAAAACCAAGAAATAAGGAATAATAGTTACTAATTAATATCTGTATTTAGATATTTTACATACTATATATTGTTTATGTATTAGAGGAGGAACAACTATGAGAGAAGTAGCATTTTATCGCAATGAAGCAGGTAACGTTTTAGCACTCGTTGGTGCAGCAGGCAAAGAATTAACAGTAGATGGTCAGAAATATACATTATTAGTTGCTGGTTCCACAGATGCAGCTACAGAAAAACACGTTCCGGCATTACAGAAAATCGATAATGTCTTGGAAGTAGAAGTTGGTTCTGTAGAACATCCGTCTGAAGAAAAACACTACATCGAATGGATTGCCCTCGTAACGGACAAAAAAGTAGAAATCCGTTACCTCAAACCAGGCCAGAAACCAAAAGCTGTCTTCGATGCAGATGACCATGGTATTGTCTATGCATACTGCAACTTACACGGCTTATGGAAAGAAGAATTTGCTGTACAGCACACAGCAGATGAAGAACAGTACGTCTGCTCTCCGGAATTTGGCGGCTGCCGTTTAGTCTAATCTCACACACGTAACGAAACCCAAAGCGGTTCGACTTCGGTCGGGCCGTTTTTTTGTGGTATAATAGCGGGTACGAAGGGGGAAGACTATTGCTTATATATAGTTATATAAAGATAAAGAAAATATATTGGTTCACCTTCCTTTTCGTCGTAGCCATAACGGCCAAGAGCACTGCGTCGTGGCAAGAAACAGCCTATTCCATGGCGGCTAGTGAAATGGGTATCGTCGGTTTTTATCGCATGGAAGACGACCTCATTTGGCGGCGCAGTGATGATAATCGCTTTGCGTCGTATAAGGATTTAGAAGAGCCTGCAGACGGCGAAGATTGGTGGGTTAAAACCTTTTATCGCAGTGATGGCTTTCCGTTAGATGGCAATATTTCCTTTTCCCAAGACTATAGCGCGACCTTAATTGGTCATGAATCGAGTTTAGTCCGCCAGAAATGGGGCGGTAAGCTCTACGAAGGCGCCTTTTACACGATGACCTCGTCTAATGCGTATATCAATGCTTATGATGGCAAACCGGTAGAGTATGGCGGCGGATCCAATGCCATGACTAGTTATGGCGGTGCCCTCTATACTGTCTGGGCTGGTGCGCAGGGAAAACGCTTCGAGTCTGTATTTCGCGTAGCCAATATCCAAAGTACGATGACCTATACCCGCAGTGATGGTACAGGAGGCATGAAGAATGCACGCCTTTGGATGCCGTCTTTAGGTTTACGCTACTATGATATGCGCGTGTCCCAGGAACATCGCTTTTTCTGGGAGCCCCAAGTCGGCATTTCCGCAGGATATGTACGGCTACGGCCACTCGTCGATGCAGATACATCCTTTCGCGCTACGAATCCCTTTATCGTTACGGGCCGTGTCGGCATCATGGCAGGGCGGGCGTATAGTTTGCAAGGGCACAATGGCTTAGCGTATGGCCGCGTCGATATGCAGCGAAATTTAAGCGGCCCCTTGGAAGGGGAAGCGACGAATCAGGCGACACAAGACCAAACGAAAGTAACGCTCGGTGAAGGACAGACGACGTGGTACGATATGACTGTCGGTACGTCTGTAGCCTTAGGCAAGGGCAATCTCTTGTGGGGCGAATATACGAAGCGCTTTGGCTCTCATATGGATACGACATGGAACGTCACAGGCGGTCTCGTCGTCAAGTGGGGCGGTGCAAGCCGCAAAGAAAAAGAAGACTTTGAAAAATTAAAAGAAGACCCCCGGTCTTTGAAGACACAGTTTTAGGAATTTACTCTTAAAACCGTGTCTTTTTTCGTGTCCGAAAAAGTCAATACTCAACAGTGTTTTGTGTATACGGGTTATGCAATGGCTCTCATGGTAGTAGACAAATTGAGAATACGATGAACGTTTTACTTGCGTGTGTCTTGCAGGAAAATACAATCCACGATATAATATAAATAACAGAAATGCATGATAAAAATAACTTTTATGATAAACGGATAGAAGCAAATATTAAAAATCATAATAGTTTTTCGCACATATAGTTCGTATAGAGAAGTGGTGGTGACAGAAATGGCACGTGATTGGATTGATGCAGCACGGCTGACCGTAATTGTTGGTCATTTCGGCAGTGGCAAAACGGAATTTGCCTTAAATTTAGCCATGGCCTTAGCCGATAGAGGATGCCCTTTTTCGTTGGCTGATTTAGATGTAGTAGACCCGTATTTTCGCTCTCGCGAATGCAAGGCTCTCATTGAAGCGCGCGGCGGACGACTGATTGCGAGCTCGCAAATGCATATGGATGCCGATTTGCCATCTATGCCGGCTGATGTCTTTAGCCTTTTTGAAACGAAGTCCTACGGCGTGCTCGACATTGGCGGCGACCCATCTGGTGCCCGTGTTCTCGCCCGTTACCGCCATCAATTAAAGGCCCAAGGTGCTCGTGTCTGGTGCGTCGTCAATGCCAACCGTCCCTTATCGGACACACCTGAAAAAGCAACAGCGTACGTAAAAAACATTGCTGCCACGTCTGGCCTTGCCATTGACGGCCTCATTAATAATACCCATTGCTGCCAGCTCACGTCATTAGAAGATATTACGAGTGGTGCAAAAATGGCTGAAACTGTTTCGACATTAACTGGAGTACCTGTAATTTGCCACGCCGTACCGCGGCACTTGGCCGATCAGGCTTCCGTCTATGTACATCCTGTTTTCCCGATGGACTTATATATGAAAAAACCTTGGGAGTAAGACTCGCAAAGGAAAGGAGTGTTTGACTTATGGCAATTCACCTTACATTCAGAACAGAACGGTGTAAAGGGTGCGGCTTATGTATCGGCGTATGTCCAAAGAAAATTCTCGCCTTAGAAGAAGGCACGAATATTAAAGGCTACCGCCCGGCAACGTGTGTAGATATGGAACACTGCATCGGTTGTGCCAGCTGTGCTAGAATTTGTCCGGATTCGATTATCACTATTGAAAAAGACGCGTAAAGGAGGGACAGGTCCCTATGAAACGAGAAATTTGGAAGGGCAGCGAAGCGATTGCTGAAGCCGCTATTCGTGCTGGTTGTCGCGGTTTCTTTGGCTATCCTATTACCCCGCAAAACGAAATCCCTGAATATATGTCGCTGAAAATGCCACAAGCTGGCGGTGTCTTTGTCCAGGCTGAATCGGAAGTCGCAGCCATTAATATGGTCTACGGCGCAGCATCCACTGGTGTACGTGCGATGACATCGTCGTCATCTCCTGGTGTGAGCCTCAAACAAGAAGGCATTAGTTACTTAGCTGGTGCCAAATTACCGTGTGTCATCGTCAACGTCATGCGTGGCGGCCCGGGACTGGGCTCTATTCAGCCATCGCAGGCCGATTACTTCCAGGCTACCCGTGGCGGCGGCAATGGTGACTACCGCACACCGGTCTTAGCACCGTCGAATTTACAAGAAGCAGTCGACCTCGTGCAAGAAGCCTTTGATGTTGCCGACCAATACCGCACACCAGTCATGATTTTAGCAGACGGCCTTATTGGGCAAATGATGGAACCTATCGTATGGCACGACGTACCGAAACGGGATTTGCCGCCGAAAGATTGGGCAGCGTCTGGCCGTGGTGATCGAGACCATAACAACTTCATCAACTCCTTGCTCATCGATGCAGTAGCGTGCGAAGTACATAATCAGGAACTCCTCGATATGTATCACTACATCGAAGAACATGAAGTAAAATACGAAGAAGTCATGACAGACGATGCAGAATTATTGATCGTAGCCTACGGCACACCGGCGCGTATTGCTATTACAGTTGCCGAAAATCTCCGGGCAAAAGGCATTAAAGCAGGTGTCTTCCGGCCCATTACGCTCTGGCCGTTCCCGTATAAACGGCTTCGTGAACTGGCAGAACAGACGAGTGTAAAAATGATTTTAGACGTAGAAATGAGTACGGGACAAATGCTCGATGATGTCAATCTAGCTGTAGCAGAACGGAAACCAGTCCGCTTCTTTGGACGCTATGGCGGCGTGATCCCGACAGTTTCAGATATTCAAAATGCAGCTGAAAAAGCTATCGGGGAGGTGTAAGGTCATGAAAACTATCTATGCGAAATCGAAAGGCTTGCAAGATACGGAACTCCATTACTGCCCCGGTTGCAGTCATGGTATTGTCCATAAATTAGTGGCAGAAACGCTCGAAGAAATGGGTGCTGTCGGTTCGGCAATCGGCGTATGTCCTGTAGGCTGCTCTGTCTTTGCTGGGAATTACTTTGCATGCGATATGATTGAAGCCGCTCATGGCCGGGCTCCTGCTGTGGCCACAGCGGTCAAACGGACGCATCCGACCGTGCCGGTTTTTACATACCAAGGCGATGGCGACTTAGCTTCTATTGGGGCAGCTGAAATCGTTCACGCAGCTATGCGCGGTGAAAAATTTACGACTATTTTCATTAATAATGCTATTTACGGCATGACTGGCGGCCAAATGGCACCGACTACTTTGATTGGTCAGCGTGCAACGACAGCTCCCTTAGGACGGACTGTGGAACAAGCTGGGAAACCGATGCGTGTAGCTGAAATGCTTTCGACCTTAGACGGCGTAGTCTATGCAGAACGGGTTTGCGTCGTCGACATTCCGCACTTAATGAAAGCGAAAAAAGCGATTCAAAAGGCCTTTAAACGGCAAATGAACAACGACGGCTTCACCTTTATTGAAGTCCTTGCAGCATGCCCGACGAACTGGGGCATGGATATTCAAGAAGCAAATCAATGGCTAATGGACAACATGGCCTCCTATTATCCGTTAGGTGTCGTGAAAGATGTGGAGGTGCAATAAGATGAAACACGAAGTGATTCTCTCCGGTTTTGGTGGACAAGGTGTCATGTCTATCGGTAAAAACCTCGTAGAAGCAGGGGTTGAAGAAAACCTCGAAGTATCGTGGGTTCCCTCGTATGGCCCGGAAATGCGCGGCGGCACAGCGAACTGTACAGTCATCATTAGTGACGAACGCATTGGTTCGCCGCTTGTTGAAAATCCCTCCGAAATCGTCGTCATGAACCGCGCGGCACTGGCAAAATTTGGTCATCAAGTAAAGGCAGGCGGCACGATTTTCATTAACAGCTCTATTGTGCCTGATAAGGTAGAACGGGACGACGTGAGCGTGCACTACGTTCCGTGCGACGATATTGCCAGAGAAATTGGCAATCTGAAAGTCAGCAATATGGTCATGCTCGGTGCCTACGTTGGCGCAACAAAGGTCCTTAAGGTCGAAACGATTGAAAATATGATTCATGAAATGTTTTCCGGGAAAAAAGCAAAACTCATTCCGCTCAACATGGAAGCGTTGAAGCGGGGCCTCGAAAGCGTGCAAGCATAACCGATAGGTGTTGCCATATACAATACAATCTTTTGCAAACAGCTCTTGCCAACTTGGCAGGGGCTGTTTGCTATTTCTGGCAAAAGAAGCAAATTATATGCCATGAAATAATATAACATGCAAAGAAGGTTGTTGCTATTATAGCGTATCTTACGAAAATATTAAATAAAATAAGAAAAAATAAATTAAAATATTGTAATATATTTGTTGATTTCTTAAATTTCTTGTGATAGACTCTTTTTGTAAAGAAAAAGTAAAGAAAATATAATAGCAGAGAAATAAATTCAAAGTTATTACTATAATTTGCCACTAATTATGAAGGGAAAGAGAATCCCTGAAACGTAACAGCAATGGCGCTGTGTTGCATTTCAGGGATTTTTTGTCGTTCACAAGAGAGGGGTTGTCTGTATGGAAACGAAACGTTGGGGGTATACGGAGGCACCGTACAAGTCGTTCCGAGCATATGCGATGAAAGCCATGCTAGGCTTTTCGTTATTGTATTGCTTCTTATATTGCGGCAGGCTGAATTTGAGCTCTGCTATTCCGTTCATGATGTCCGAAGAGGGGTGGACGACAGCACAGCTTGGCTTATTATCGTCTATTTTCTTTTGGACTTACGGTTGTGGCCATTTAATCAATGGACGGCTTAGTGAAATTATCGGTGTGAACCGCTTCATCATTGGTTCCGTTCTCTTATCGGCCATAACCAATGTGCTCATTGGGTTCCAAAGTTCATTGGTACTCATTGCTGTCCTTTGGGGTCTGAATGGCTATTTCCAGTCCATGGCTTGGGCACCGGGCATGTCCCTCTTGTCCAAGTGGTGGCCTAGTGAACGGCGCGGCTTTGCTGCTGGGTTTGCTAATGGCTTCGCTGGTTTTGGCCAGGCCGTCTGCATGGGCGTCGTCATGATTATTTTTACGCTCGTACCGGACCAAGGCTGGCAGGCAGCATTTTTCTATCCTGCTTTAATCGCTGTCGTCATGGCTGGGATTTACGCCTTCGTCGTCAAAGGCAAACCAGAAGACGTAGACTTACCGGTATACGGCGATGGCGCGTCGAATTTCATTGCTGAAGCGAAACTTTCAGAAGATTTGAAAGATAAAAGCAAACTCTATCCGTATTTCTACTTAATCAGACAATGGCGGTTTGATGTTTGGCTCGTCATCATTGCCCTTAGCAGTATGGCTCGTTATGGTTTCCTCAACTGGATTCCCTTGTACTTTACGAAGACCATGGGCCTGGATGTATCAGACGGCTTGATGCAAACATTGCGCTTATCCGTCGGCATGGGTGTCGGTACCCTCGTCGTTCCGACATTGAGTGACAAATTCTGCCGCGAAGACCGGCTTCCTACTGTCTTGCTTTGCGCTATCGTCGGTGGCGTGTCGATTTTGCTCTTCATGTTCTCGTCAAGCATGTTCGTCATCGATATTCTCTTATTTGTTGCCGGATTTTTCCTGCATTCTATTAACGGCCTCGTTTGGCCCTTTGCCATTGACATCGGCGGTCGTCAATTATCGGCTACAGCAAGCGGCATCTTAGATTTCATGGCCTACGTCGGCACCGCGGTCCAAGCAATCGTCTTTGGCTTCTTCTTAGGCGACAATAACTGGGACATGCTCTTTGCCGGTATTACACTCGTTTGCGCTGCTATGGCAATCCTTTCGGTTGTTGCAGCTAAAAATACAAAAAAAGAAGTACCTGTGCCAGAAGGCGAAAAAGCTTCGACACGCATGTAGAGGGAGGAATTTTTGATGTTAGATATGACGAAAGTACCAAAAATTAAACGGAATGTATTGTTAAATCCTGGCCCGGCCACGACGACAGATACGGTCAAATACGCTCAAGTCGTACCGGATATTTGCCCGCGGGAAAAAGAATTTGGCCAGATCATGAAAGAATTAGGTGAATCACTCGTCAAAATCGCGCACGGTGATTTGAATGAATACACCGCGGTCTTATTCTGCGGCTCTGGCACGCTCAATATTGATGTTTGCGTCAATTCCCTCGTTCTAGAAGGTAAAAAGATTTTAGTCCTCGATAACGGCTCGTACTCTAACCGCGCAGACGAAGTGTGCGAATACTACCACATCGACCACGTATGATTCCAGTCGATAAAGTCAAAGAAACTCTTGATGCAGATACGAATCACGACATTGCCGTCGTCTACTGCTGCCATCACGAAACCGGCACAGGTGTCTTGAACCCCATTCGGGATATTGGGGCTCTCGCACACGCTCACGGCTGCACAATGATTGCCGATACGACGTCGTCGTACGCTATGGTTCCCATTGATTTACGGAAAGACAATGTCGATTTCACTATGGCATCGGCTCAAAAAGGTATTATGTTCATGACAGGCCTTTCCTTCGTCATTGGCAAAACAGCCATTATGGAAGAATCGAAGAAGTATCCGACGCGCTCGTACTATACGAACTTGTACATGCAGTACAGCTTCATTCGTGACAAAGGAGAAATGCACTTCACGCCGCCAGTACAAGTCATTTACTCGTCCCTCCAAGCCATCAAAGAATACTTTGCGGAAGGGGAAGAAGCCAAATGGGAACGCCATCAGGCCGTTTGGAAAGAACTTGTCAAAGGGGCTGAAGAATTTGGCTTCAAACCACTCATCGATTTAAAATACCAGTCCCATCTCGTCTTAGCTCTTCAGTACCCGGACGACCGGAACTTTGGCTTTGAAAAAATGCATGATTTGCTCTATGCCAAAGGATTTACCATTTATCCGGGGAAAGTTTCCGATTTCAAAACCTTCCGCCTTTGCTCGCTCGGAGCTATTTTCCCGGCCGACATTGTCGATTTCTGGAAAGCTATGAAAGACGTCTTAGCTGAAATGAAGGTTGCCGTATCTATCCAATACAATGACTAATATACGATAAAAGGAGTGTTCCCTATGGCTATGCAAGATATTTATCAATCTATTGTAAAGACAGTACAACAGGCAGGAAAAGCATCATCCCATGATTGTGTGCGGACATTCCTTTATGCGTCATCCTGCCTATGACAGACTACTCCAGGCGAGTGATATGGAGACTGTGCCCTTTCACGATTGCGAACCGAATCCGAAATACGATTCCGTCCTCAAAGGACTGAAGCTCTTTGAAGACAATCACTGCGATATGCTCATTTCCGTTGGCGGCGGCAGCCCTATGGACGTGGCCAAAAGTATCAAAGCCTTTGTCGGCATGGACCAACAAACACCGTGTGTCAATCAAGCCATCGTGCCCAACGCCATTCCTCATTTGGCTATCCCTACGACAGCCGGTACAGGGAGCGAAGCGACGCACTTTGCAGTCATTTACTACGAAGGGAAAAAATACTCCGTCTCGGACATGAGCCTTACGCCGGACTACGTCGTCCTCGATGCGGAACTCCTGTCGGGACTGCCTTTGTATCAACGGAAAGCGACTATGCTTGATGCGCTTTGCCATGCCATTGAATCGTATTGGTCTGTCAAAGCGACGAAGACGAGCCGTGCTCCAGGCAGCTAACCTCGCCGGGAAAGCGATTAACTTAACGACGACTACGGCTGCGCACGCGATGAGCTATAAACTCACCAGCCTCTATGGTATTGCTCATGGTCACGCTGTCAGTCTCTGCCTGCCCCGCGTTTGGAAATATATGCTCACTCATATGGATGGGGTTCGTGACAGCCTGACCACAACAGGCGTGCAGCAATCCTTCCGTGAACTAGCATCGCTCATTGGCTTTGATACGCCGGAACGGGCGAGTGATTTCCCCATTCAGTTAACGCGCGATTTAGACATGGAAGTATCGGCTCTGCGGAGTACGGACGAACTCAATGTCCTCGCTACATCTGTCAATGTACAGCGTCTTTCCAATAATCCTGTTGATTTGGATGCCAACGATTTGCGGTCTATTTACCGTACAATCTCAGCATAAATTTTCTCCTTACTACACACGCCTCCAAGAACATTCCCGGTCTTGGAGGCGTGGTTTTTTATAGACCAAAGCCTTTGAGGCAATGGCTGAGCTGTTCTAAGAATTGTCGTGCTGAGATGGGTAACACCTCGTCTTGCCGCTGAATATAGCCGTACGTCAGCGTCCCTTTGGCTCCTGCTAAGGGGAGGGCGCAGAGGCCTTCGTCCGCAAAGGTTGGCGGCACATAGCCTGTGCCAATGGCGTAGGCTGTACTGCGTATGAGCAAGCGAAAGAGAGTGGCTCTGTCCGTGATTTGAATGATTCGTTCTGATTGGATATCCGGCAGTAAGAGGTCGTCGGCAAAGGTCGCATCATCATGGTGCCGTTCAAAGCGGACATACGGATAGGGCTGGAGCTGGTCGGGCTGTATCTGGCCTGCCGCTGCTAAGGGATGGTCACTACTGAGGTAAATGTGTGGTGCAAAGGAGGCGAGAGGCGTAAATGCGAGCTTTTCCTGGGAAAAGAGGGTCTCCATATGGCGTGCTGTGCGCGTGGAAATATAGAGAAGGCCTAGCTGGCTTTGGCCTGCTGTGACATCATGGAGGACTTGTGTCGTCCGGACTTCACGGACCGTCAGGCAATAGGCTGGTGTATCTTCGATAGTTTGGAGATAGGCTCCTAAGGCTTCAGCAATAAAAAGGGACGGCGGTGCCGAGACAGTCAACGTGAGGGTTGCAGACTGCTGTTCTTGTGGTGCAAAACGGTGTTGCAGTTGTTCTGCTTGGCGAATGACCGTACGGGCTGAATGGAGAAATTCGAGCCCTTCTGGTGTAAAGGAGATGCCCCGATGGTGCCGCTCTAAAATCGGTAATTGAAATTCTCGCTCTAATTCCTTTAGGGCTGCACTCAGGCTTGGCTGGGAAATGCCCAGTCTTTGGGCGGCTGCAGAAATGGACGTATGCTTAGATACGGCTAATAAATAATATAATTGTTGTAAAGTCATAATGCGTATCTCCTTTAGGTCTAATACAGACTATAGATGAGAATATAAAAAGGGATAGATTAGGAAGCTCAAGAGGGCGTATAAAATACAAAGTAGTTGTCTTTTGTAAATGGACAGGTCATATAGAGGAAACCGTTTTTATTTAAGTATCTCCCTTATATTGTATGATGTTTTTAGCAGAAAAGACGATTCCTTGGTAGAATCATAAGTGTTAAAAAATGGAGCTGCACGTTTATGCAGTGTACCCTTTGTTGTAGGCTGTGAAGAAAATAAACACATATATGTGAAAAGAAGAACGTATACTTTCAGGTTTATAGAAAGAGAGCAAAGACACCGTCATTTTATAGGTCTATCTATAGGAGAAATCTATAGATACTGCATGAGAAAGGCATATTTTACAGCGACTATAAGCCATGCTATACTAAGTGTAAAGAATAAAGGTTTAACTAAAACATTGTACTTATATTATAACTTTAAAATGTACGGATAACAAGGAAAAGACTTTACTCTACCTATAGATACTATGTATAGTAGTGGATAGTATCTATCCTATAGAGAAGGCCAATATAAGCACAACGATGGAGAGCCTTTATCGTTTCGGTCGTGAATGTACATGCACTATCTATAGGGAGGTAGGTCATATGGAATCAACAGCAACCTTAGCAAAACAGGCCGGTATGTCTGATGTAGAGTGGAAAGCAGCCGTGAAATTTGATAGTACCGACTGGGGTTGGATTATCATGAGTATCGGCATGGCTATCGGTGCAGGAATCGTCTTTTTGCCCGTTCAGGTTGGACTCGTGGGCTTATGGGTCTATTTATTTTCTGCCGTCATTGCCTATCCGGCTATTTATTTATTGCAACGCCTTTTTATTAATACGCTGGCTTATTCGCCGCAATGTGAAGATTATCCTAGCGTTATTAGCGGCTATTTAGGAAAAAACTGGGGCTTCCTCTTAGGGATTTTGTATTTCCTCAGTATCCTCATTTGCGTCTTCATGTATTCGACGGCCCTCACCAATGACAGTGCGTCGTTCTTATATTCTTTCGGTGTAACCGACACGGTTTGGTCTGAAAATATCTTTTATGGCCTTGCCATTATTTGCGTCATGGTAGCTCTCGCGTCACGGGGCGAACAGATTTTATTCCGTTTGTCGTCGTTTATGGTTTTGACGAAACTTTTCGTCGTCATCTGTCTCGGTGCCGTCATGGTACAGCATTGGGATTTTGCTAATATTGGTGCCTTCCCGGAGCCATCGTATTTAGTGAAACAAACCATTGCTATGCTGCCTATTACACTCACGTCGATTCTCTTTATTCCGAGTATTAGCCCTATGGTCATTTCGTACCGTTCGCACAATAAGTCCATTCATGTAGCACGGTATAAAGCGATGCGGGCTATGAAAATTGCTTTCTGGATTTTATTCCTCACCATTTTCTCGTATGCACTATCTTTTAATCTGGCGATGGGCCACGACCAGGCAGTCTTAGCGTATACGCAGAATATTTCGGCTCTCGCTATCGTTGCCAGCGGTTTTGACGGTAGTGCTGTCAAAATTTTTAGCTTAATCCTCAATATTTTCTCGGTCATGACGGCCTTCTTCAGTGTCTTCTTAGGGTTCCGCGAAGCGTGCCACGGCATTGCTATGAATATTTTGCGCCGCTTCTTGCCGGAAGATAAGATTAGCCAGCGAAATGTCAAAATCGGTATCCTCGTCTTTGCTGTTGCTGTCGCTTGGGGAGCCATTGTCCTCAACGCGCCGGTCTTAAAGCTCCTGACCTTATTAGGCCCGATTTTTGGTCTCATTGCCTGCCTTATTCCGGCGTATCTCGTCTTTAAAGTACGGGGGCTTGCGCAGTATAAAGGTGTCGGCTTAGGTCTCATTATTATCGCCGGCGGCCTCCTCGTTATTTCTCCATTGCTTGCTTTCTTATAAGAATATAACCTCACCAAAACACCATCACGTCTCCCATATCTGTTTTCTATGGAAGACGTGATGGTGTTTACATATTTAAATAACGTAAAACGATTATCTTAATAATTTACAAAAATCCGCCTTGACAAGACGAAGGTTTAGGCGTAGTATACTAACCAATAAACGAACATCGTCCATGAAACCAACGAGGCGGAAGTAAAAACGATGACGTGCACGTACAGAGAGCCGGGGTGCTGAGAACCGGTCGAACGCAGCTCGTTAAATGGACCGCTGAGGGCGCAGTCAAAGGCTTAGGCTGAGTATTCTGCGACGTGAAGGCATACGTCAGTTGCCGGGAATATGCTAGTATTCCGTCGAGAGTAGGAGCAATCCTAAAACAAGGTGGCACCGCGGAACAAAATCCGTCCTTGACAACACGATTTGTCATGGACGGATTTTTTTATGCTAGGAGGATAGACTACGATGATGACCTTAGAAGAACTCAAGGGATATGCGAAAGAATATAAAATCGTGCCTGTTGCGCGGACCGTGTACGCCGACGTACGGACGCCGGTAGAGGTTTTACGGATTTTAAAACACATTAGCTCGCGGTGCTATTTATTAGAAAGTATGGAAGATGCTAAACGTTGGGGGCGGTACACTTTCCTTGGCTACGACCCGGAAATGGAAGTGGTCTGCAAGGATAATGTAGTCCATCTCAAAGCTGGTACGGACGTGACTGTTGAAACGACAGAGCCTGACGATTTTATTCGACAAATCCTCAATGACAACAAAGCACCGAAGATGGAAAATTTGCCTCCCTTTACAGGTGGTTTGGTTGGCTATTTCTCATACGATTATATGAAATATGCTGAACCGGCTCTTCAAATCAACGCTGAAGACGACGAAAACATTCCGGATTTCGACTTACTCCTCTTTGAAAAGGTCATTGTTTTCGACAATTTAAAACAACAGATTATCCTCATTGCCAACGTTCGGCTCGATGCACCAGAAGAAAATTACAACCGCGCTCTCTTAGAACTGGATACGATGGAAGAACTCATTCGTAACGGCGTGAAAGCTGACCCGGAACCGCTCCGCATTCAAGGTGAATTTAACCACTTATTTACAAAAGACGAGTACTGCCAAATGGTAGAAAAAGGGAAGGAATACATTAGAGAAGGCGATATTTTCCAAGTCGTCCTGTCGAACCGCCTTGATGCGAAAGCGACGGGCAGCCTCTTTGATACGTACCGCGTCTTGCGGACCGTCAATCCATCACCGTACATGTTCTACTTCGCTAGCGACGATATGGAACTAGCTGGGTCTTCACCGGAAACGTTGACCCGCCTCCAAGACGGCACGCTCTTTACGTTCCCCTTAGCCGGGACGCGGCACCGCGGCAAGACTGTCGAAGAAGATGAAGCTTTAGAACAAAAGCTCCTCCATAATCCCAAGGAATTAGCAGAACACAACATGCTCGTCGACTTAGGGCGAAATGATTTGGGCCGCATCAGTACCTTTGGTTCCGTCCACGTTGAAAAGTATCTCGATGTCCTCCGTTTTTCCCATGTCATGCACATTGGCTCCACTGTGAGCAGTACCATTCGTGATGATATGAGTGCTGTCGATGCCATCGGTTCTATTTTACCGGCAGGGACGCTTTCTGGTGCTCCGAAGATTCGAGCGTGCCAAATCATTGATGAGCTCGAAGGGAATAAGCGCGGCGTTTACGGCGGTGCCATTGGCTACATCGATTTTACAGGCAACATGGACACATGCATCGGTATTCGCTTGGCTTATAAGAAAGGAGACAATCTTTACATTCGTGCCGGTGCTGGTATCGTCGCCGACAGTATTCCGGAAAATGAATACCAAGAATGTATTAATAAAGCAAAAGCCGTCGTCACGGCTGTAGAACAGGCAAACGGAGGGATAGATAAATGATAGTACTCATCGATAATTACGATAGTTTTTCGTATAACTTATATCAGCTCCTGGGCCAGTTCGACCCGAACATTACAGTCGTCCGGAACGACGAAAAGACAGTCGCTGAAATTGCGGCAATGGAACCGGATCATCTCATCATTTCGCCAGGGCCGGGACGGCCTGCAGACGCTGGCATTTGCGAAGAAGCCATTCAGTATTTTGCCGGAAAAGTACCGCTCCTCGGTGTCTGCCTTGGTCATCAAGCCATTTGTGAAACCTTTGGCGGCACCATTACCTATGCGAGCCGCTTGATGCACGGCAAACAGTCCGTAGCCAAACTCAATACGGCAAGCCCTCTCTTTCAAGGGATGCCCGAAGAAGTCGATGTTGGACGGTATCATTCTCTGGCTGCCGACCCGGACACGCTGTCCGATTGTCTCGACGTGCTCGCTGAAACGGCAGAACATGAAATTATGGCTGTGGGCCATAAGGAGTTCCCAATCTATGGCTTACAATTTCATCCCGAATCGATTTTGACCCCGTCAGGACCGATTATGGTACAGAATTTCTTGCGTATTACCTTATAGGAGGTCTTGGTCATGATTCGTGAAGCAACGATAAAATTAGTCCATCATGAAAACTTAACGATGGATGAAACCTTTACAGTTATTGATGAAATTATGGGCGGTAAAACGACACCAGTCCAGACAGCGGCTTTTCTCGTAGCTCTTCAGTGCAAGGGTGCGACTATTGACGAAATCACAGCGTGTGCCAAAGCGATGCGCTCCCATGCTACACCGATTCCACAAACGCCGGGGCTCCTGGAAATCGTCGGTACTGGCGGTGACGGCTCGAAATCCTTTAATATTTCGACGACCTCGGCTTTCGTTTGCGCCGCTGGAGGCTGCAAAGTAGCGAAACACGGCAACCGTGCAGCAACTTCCAAGAGCGGTGCTGCTGATGTACTCGAATCATTAGGTGCGAAAATTGGCCTCGACCCGGACCAATGCGTAAAGCTCCTCGACAAAACAGGCTTTTATTTCCTCTTTGCCCAGCATTATCATAAGGCCATGAAATACGTCGGCCCTGTACGGAAAGAATTGGGCGTACCTACCGTCTTCAACGTCTTAGGCCCCCTGACGAATCCGGCTCATGCAGATCATCAAGTCCTCGGTGTGTATGATGCGAGCCTCGTCGAACCGCTCGCACACGTCCTGCACGGTCTTGGTGTGAAACGGGGCATGGCCGTTTACGGCACCGATGGGATGGATGAAATTTCGGCATCAGCACCGACGAAGATTTGTGAATTTAACGGCGACGAATTTAAATCATACGTCATTGAACCGGAACATTTTGATCTGCCTCGTGGTAAAAAAGCGGACATCGTCGGCGGTACGCCTGCAGAAAATGCAGCCATTACGTGCTCTGTCTTAGGCGGTGAAAAGGGCACGCGCCGCACAGCCGTTCTTCTCAATGCCGGTGCCGGCCTTTATGTGAGCGGCAAAGCCGATACGCTCGCTGAAGGGATTCGCTTAGCAGGCAAGCTCATTGACAACGGTAAAGCGACGGCTGCTCTTGATGTCTTCGTCCAGTACAGCCAGGAAGTCTAAGTGGCCTATGATTTTAGATGATATTACGAAGGCCGTAGCAAAGCGGCTCATCTCTGATAAAGAGACGGCTTCACCAGAAGCGATGAAAGAGAAGGCCTTACGGGCACCAAAGCCTAAGGATTTCCCTTTTTTCAAAGCCTTACAAAAGCCGGGCATGTCCTTTATTTGTGAAGTCAAGAAAGCATCGCCGTCAAAGGGCGTGATTGCTAAAGACTTCCCGTATGTAAACATTGCTAAGACCTATGAAGATGTGGGGGCATCAGCTATTTCCGTCTTAGCCGAACGTGATTATTTTCAAGGGAGCCCTGCATACGTCGAAGAAATTGCCAAAGCCGTAGCGATTCCCGTGCTTAGGAAAGACTTTATTATTGATACATATCAGATTTACGAAGCCAGGGCCATTGGCGTGTCTGCTATTTTGCTCATTTGCGCTATCTTAGATGATACGACATTAAAGAAATTCTTTGATTTAGCGAAATCCTTAGGCTTGTCCGTATTAGTCGAAGCGCATGATGCGGACGAAGTTCGGCGGGCACTCGCTATTGGAGCAAAAATTATTGGTGTCAATAACCGTAACCTCAAAGACTTTACGGTTTCGCTCGACAATAGCTTTAACTTGCGTCTTCTCGTACCGACAGATACGGTCTTTGTTGCCGAAAGCGGTATTAAGACGGCAGACGACGTAGGCGCGTTATACCGCTACGGTGTTGATGCGGTTCTCATTGGGGAAACTTTCATGCGCAGTGATAATAAGAAAGCCATGCTCGACGAGCTTTCGAGCCAGTGCCATGGTTAAAGTAAAATTATGCGGTCTCAAGCGGCCGTGCGATATAGAGTGGGCCAATGACGTACGACCTGATTACGTAGGCTTCGTCTTTGCTGGGAAGAAACGGCGCGTCACTGATGACCAGGCCAAGAGCCTGCGAGGACAATTGTGCAACGATATTCCTGTAGTTGGTGTCTTCGTCGATGAAAATCAGGCGCACATTACGCGCCTGGTCCGAGACGAAATCATCCAAGTCGTCCAGCTCCACGGACAAGAAGATGACGAATACATCAAAACCTTACGTAACGAAATCGCAGTACCTATTATTAAAGCCTTTTCCGTAGCAAATAGGGAAGACGTACAGCGAGCGTGCCAGTCTAGAGCTGACTATATCCTCCTCGACAACGGGAAGGGCGGTACTGGCACGTCCTTTGATTGGTCCATCATACAAGATATAGCACGTCCTTTTTTCCTTGCTGGCGGCTTAACGCCAGAGAACGTAGTCGAAGCATTGCAGCTTCAGCCATACGCTCTCGACGTGAGCAGCGGCATCGAAACAGACGGCGTGAAAGATAAAGCAAAAATACAACAATTTATGACCCGCATCCGCGCGGCATTACAGGAGGAAATACGATGAAACCAGGGAGATTTGGTCAATTCGGTGGTCAGTATATACCGGAAACATTGATGAACGAAATCCAGCGCCTCGACAAGGCCTATACGTATTACAAACACAACGAAGAATTTCAGGCAGAACTGAAAGACTTGCTCGATAATTACGCCAACCGTCCGTCGCTCCTCTACTATGCAGGGAAGATGACTGAAGACTTAGGGGGCGCAAAAATCTATTTAAAACGAGAAGACTTGAATCACACAGGGGCTCATAAAATTAATAATGCTCTCGGCCAGTGCTTGCTCGCTAAGAAAATGGATAAGACTCGCGTCATTGCCGAAACCGGCGCAGGCCAGCACGGTGTTGCGACGGCAACAGCGGCCGCTTTCATGGGCCTTGAATGTGGAGTCTTCATGGGCGAAGAAGACACGATTCGTCAAGCTCTCAACGTTTACCGTATGGAACTTCTTGGTGCGAAAGTCCACGCTGTTACATCCGGTACGCGCGTCCTCAAAGATGCAGTCAACGAAGCTATGCGCGAATGGGTTAGTCGTGTAGATGATACGCATTACGTCATTGGCTCGACTATGGGACCCCATCCATTCCCGACGATGGTCCGTGATTTCCAAGCTGTTATTAGCCAAGAAGCACGCCAGCAAATCCTTGAAAAAGAAGGCAAACTCCCGTCTGTTGTCATGGCTTGCGTCGGCGGTGGCAGTAACGCTATGGGCATGTTCTACAACTTCATTCCTGATAAAGATGTCCGTCTCATTGGCTGCGAAGCTGCTGGGAAAGGGGCAGACACACCGCAGAATGCAGCGACCATGGCAAATGGTACTGTCGGTATTTTCCACGGTATGAAATCTTTATTCTGCCAAGACGACCAAGGCCAAATCGACGAAGTCTATTCCATCTCGGCAGGCCTCGATTACCCTGGCATTGGGCCGGAACATGCATACCTCAAAGAAACAGGTCGGGCTGAATACATTCCCGTCAAAGACGACGAAGCCGTCGAAGCGTTTGAATATTTAGCTCGTACGGAAGGTATTATTTGCGCTATTGAAAGTGCTCATGCCGTCTACCAGGCTATGCAGATTGCACCGAAACTGAGCAAAGACGATATCATCATTTGCTGCTTGTCCGGTCGTGGTGACAAAGACGTAGCAGCTATTGCAAGATATAGAGGGAGGGACATTCATGAGTAAGATTGGCAACGCCTTTAAAAATGGCAAAGCATTTATCGGGTTCTTAACAGCAGGCGACCCGTCTATTGAAAAATCGTATGAATATATTATGACTATGGTCAAAGCCGGTGCAGACCTCGTCGAAATTGGTATTCCTTTTTCGGATCCTATAGCCGAAGGCGTAGTTATTCAAGAAGCGAATATTCGCGCCTTGTCTGTCCATACACGCTTGGAAGACGTATTCCGCCTAGTCGAAATGGTGCGGAAAGAATCGCAGATTCCTCTCGTCTTCTTGACCTACGTCAATCCCATTTTTAACTACGGTAAAGATAAATTCTTCGCTAAATGCCAAGAAGTCGGTCTCGATGGCGTTATCATTCCGGATGTGCCTTTTGAAGAACGGGATGAATGTGCATCGTACGCCAAAGACCACGGCATCGATATTATTTCCATGATTGCGCCTACATCGAAAGATAGAATCCAAGAAATTGCGAAAGTCGTCGAAGGCTTCCTCTATATCGTTTCCTCCCTCGGTGTAACAGGGACACGGACGGAAATCAAAACGAACCTCAAAGAAATTATTGACCTGGCAAAATCCGTCACTGATGTGCCGTGTGCCGTTGGTTTTGGCATCAATACGCCAGAACAAGCGCAGCAAATCGCGCACGTAGCAGACGGAGTCATCGTCGGTAGTGCTATCGTCAAAATCATTGCGAAATACGGCACCGAAGCAGGTCCGCACATTTACGATTACGTCAAAGCCATGAAAGAAGCCACCGCAAAGAGCTAAGATTTTCATAGAAATAACATAAACAAGGCTGCATCATAGACGATGCAGCCTTGTTGTATCTTTAAAAGTGACGAGAATTTTTTAGGTCTGTATATTGGGCGATTAAATCTGGTTTTTTTGCGCTTTGGTACGTGTAATCGGGCATGGCGGCTTTGGTTTTTTCGACAGCTGCTTTAAAATCGTAATACACTTGCCATTTCGATTCGACAAGGTTTTTGCCCGTTTGGCGTAATAAAAAGGCTGGGTGATACGTAGGCATAACAGGAATGCCATGATAGTCGAACCAAATGCCGCGGTTACGCATAATGCTCGCCGCTCTGCCGTAGAAGTATTGAAAGGCGACTTTTCCGAGACAGACAATGACTTTCGGTTTGACTAGGTCGATTTCTTGGACGAGGTGAATGTTAGCGCACGTCTTTCCTTCTTCTAAGGTCGGTGTGCGGTTGTTTTTCGGGCGGCACTTGACAATATTTGTTACGTATACGTGGTCGCGCGTAAGGCCGACACTCCAAAGGGCTTTATCTAAAAGTTGTCCCGACGGGCCCACAAGGGGCACGCCGTATTCATCTTCCACACCGCCAGGTCCTTCGCCGACGAACATGAGCGGCGAGTGCGGGTCGCCGCTGTAGCGCGTTGGGCCGCGGTTGCCTTCATGGCGGAGCTTGCATCTATCGCAGTGGCAAAGGCCTTCGAGGAAGGCTTGCATCATGTCGTCATTCATCGTACGCGTCCTTCTGTGAGGGTCACATCGTGTAAGAGCAGGTCATGAAACTCAGCACCAATGAGGTCGGCTACGGCCTGTGGTGCGACGAGAACTTGCTGGCCCCGCATGCCTGCACTGAGACTGACAGCGTCGTATTGTGTCGCCGATTCATCAATGAAGGTCGGGAATTGTTTTTTCATGCCAATAGGGGAACAGCCACCGCGGATGTAGCCCGTCAGGCCTGGTAGGTCTTTGACGTGGAGGAGATGGACGCTCTTATTACCGCTGCATGCTGCCGCTTTTTTTAAATCTAATTCCTTATCGCTTGGAATACAGAAGACTACAGGGCCGGTCTTGTTGCCTTGGCCAACGAGGGTCTTAAAGACTTGTTCCGGGTCCATACCTAGTTCGGCTGCAGCGTGGACACCGGAGAGGTCGTCTTCGGAGTAATCGTAGGCTTTCGTCGTATATGGAATTTTCTGTTTATCTAAAATGCGCATGACATTGGTCTTTTTCGTTTTTGCCATTTTCATCACCTTATATACTATATAATTACGGTATTTACTATACCAACATAGCTCACCTTTTGCAAGGGATTTTAGTATTGACGAAAGAAAATAGACTTGTTATACTACAACTAGGCGAAAGCCTAAGAGAAGATACTGCATTGTAACATACGAAAGCCCTCTGGAATTCGCGGTTCTAGGGGGCTTTCTAACGGTATTATCCACCGACGCTACGGCGAGGTTAATTACTCTTCAAGACCGATATCAGTACATCTAACCCTTTGCAAATATGATAAAAAATCACATTTGCAAAGGGTTAGATGTACTGAACCACTAAGAGAAGATACTTTCTTCGCATTGCAACACCCCCTTCACTGCACTCAAAGTTGGCGGTGTTAGGGCCGAGTAACGTGCTTATTATATCAGAAAAAATGATAGGTGTATATCAAAATTAGGTATATAATATAAGGTGTCTATGAGAAAGAAGGGAGAGCTATGAAAATAGCGGCAATCCAATTTAACTCTATTTTAGGGGGCGTAGAAAAGAACTACGCTACAGCGGATGCATACATGAAAGAAGCAGTCTCCCAAGGGGCAGACATCCTCGTTCTCCCGGAAATGTGGAACACTGCTTTTTACCCAGAAAACGTCAAAACCTTAGCAGACATCAAAGGCCAGCGGACACAACAATTCCTCTCGGCTTTTGCTGAACACTATCACGTAGCTATTGTCGGCGGCTCTGTTGCAACTCGCCAGCGCGACGGCCTGTACAACACGACGTACGTCGTCGATGCGAAAGGTCAACTCGTTGGCACATACAATAAAGTCCATCTCTTTTCACCAGGTAAAGAAGATGTTGTCTTTACGGCAGGGACGACACCGAATGTCTTTGCCCTCGACGGTGTCACCATGGCTTCTATGATTTGCTATGATATTCGCTTCCCTGAATGGGCGCGGACAGCGGCACTGAAAGGCGCAAAGATTCTCTTCGTTCCAGCAGCATGGCCTATCGAACGACTGCGGAACTGGCAAATCCTCAATACAGCACGAGCTATGGAAAATCAATGCTTCGTCGTCGCTGTCAACGCTTGCGGCATAGCAGGAGACTATACTTTTGGCGGTCATTCCCTAATTATTGACCCCTTGGGCAATGTCCTTGCAGAAGGGGATACGCAAGACGGCATCGTGACGGCTGATATAGATCTATCGTCCCTCGACAATATTCGACAAGCTATCAACGTCTTTGCCGACCGCCGTCCGTTCCTGTATGAACTGGACTAAGGAGATGACACGATGAGTGGAATGATTCACGGTCTCGAAGGGATTTTTGAAGTCCTCTTCATGATTGGCATTGGCTTTATATTGACGAAAAAGGGCTGGCTTTCTCTCGACATGAGTGCTGTCTTTACAAAGCTCGTCATGAAAATCGCCTTGCCTTTATATATGCTTTGCCAACTGGAAAAAGACTTTACTCACGATTCTTTGCTGACGATTGCGCCGGACTTATGCCTGCCTTTTGCGTCCATTCTCTTGGCCTATGTCGTAGGCCGCATCGCTGCTAAAGCCTTGCATATTCGCCAAGACCGGCAAGGCGTATTCATTACGTGCTTTTGCATTGCCAATACGATTTTTATTGGGCTGCCTGTCAATTTAGCTCTCTTTGGCACAAAGAGCGTCCCGTCAGTCATGCTCTATTATATGATGAATACGACGACCTTCTGGACCCTCGGTGTGTACCATATCGTCAATGACAGCATAGGCGGAAAGGGGAATATGCCTCTCTTTTCCTTGACGACCTTAAAAAAAGTCTTGTCACCGCCTCTTTTAGGATTCCTAGCTGGGTTGGCCTTGATTTTTGCCAATATTCCTTTGCCGGGATTTTTACTTACGTCCTTTCAGTACGTAGGTAACTTAGCGACGCCTTTATCGCTCATGGTCATTGGCATTGAAATGACGACGATTGACCTTAAGGCTGTACACTGGGACCGCGATATTATTGGTGCCCTCATAGGCCGTTTTATCGTCTGTCCTGCTTGTGTCCTCGTCTTATTGCCCTTCATTTCAGTCACGCCCATGTCGGCGCAAGTCTTTACGATGCAGGCCAGCATGCCGGCTATGACGCAAATGACGGTCGTTGCCAAATCGGTTGGGGCTGATGTAAAATATGCGACACAAGTCAGTTTCTTAACGGTACTTTTAGGCATTCTCGTCATACCGTTATACATGACTATTATTTCATAATTTTAGGAGGCTCTCATGTCTACACTTGCTACCTTTCAAGATGAAATACAAAAATTCCAGGAACAAGCTTGGGATTTAAACTATGCTATTGCGAACGACCCGGAAATATCGGGCGAAGAATTTCACGCCTGCGAACGATATGTGAAATTATGCCGCTCCTTTGGCTGGACCATAACAGAACATTTTACAGATCAGCCTACGGCCTTTAAAGCTGTCGTGCGCCGTGTTGATAAACCAGTTCTAAAAGTTGCTATCTTAGCCGAATACGATGCGCTCCCCGAAATTGGGCACGGATGCGGCCATTCTGCCAATGGGGCTATGAGTTTCCTCGCTGCAGCAGCACTGGAACACGTCGATATTCCTGTGGATATTGACCTTATCGGTACGCCTGATGAAGAATTGCGCGGCGGTAAAGTCGGCATGTGCGAACACAACGTCTTCAAAGACTATGACTTGGCCATGATGGTCCACGTCGCCCCAACCATGACGACACCGAACTCCTTATTCTTAGCTCTCGATGACTATCGTGTTAAATTCCACGGCCAAACGGCACACGCTGCCGGTGACCCTTGGCACGGACGGAATGCATTGAATGGTGTCATGCTCGCCCTCCACGCTATCGACATGCTGCGTCAACACGTGCGCCCAGAAACGCGCATTGGCTCATACATCGTCAACGGCGGTACAGCGTCGAATGTCATTCCTGCTGAAGCGGAATTAGAATGCTGCATTCGTCACACTGAACGGACGTACCTCGATACAGTTGTCGAAAAAGTCATGAATTGCTTTAAAGGCGCAGCTATTGCGACGGAAACGACTTTTGATGTGATGCAAATGGGCTATAAATTTGATAATATGGTCTGGAATGAAACGGCAACGGAAGTTTCTCGTGACGTTCTACGCGATATGAATATTCCCTTTGAAGAACCTCATGACGGCGGCAGCTCCGATATTGGTAACGTAAGCCATCAATGCCCGGCTCTCCATCTCCATTTAGCCATGGGCGACACGTGGTATCCGGAACATTCTGTAGGCATTACGAATACGGTCAAGAGCCAGTCCATTAAGCCTGTCATCGTGCGCGGTGCTGAAATTATGGGGCGCATTATCTTCAAATTAGTAGATAGTGAAACCTTGCGGCAGCAAATGAAAGAAGAATTCGAAAAGGCTGAAAAATAATATAATCTTGTAAACGTATATAAACAAACAGGGACACTACTTTTCTTAAGCTGGGATCTTCGAAACAGCTCAGAAAAGTAGTGTCCCTGTTTTTGCTAACGTATAGCTAATGGGGAATTATATTATTTTTCTAATGATAGAGCTGAGGATTAGAATACGCCTTGGGAAATCATTGCGTCAGCAACACGCTCAAACCCGGCAATATTCGCACCTGCAACGAGGTTATACCCAAGACCGTTGCGTTCAGCAGCGTCTTTGCAGTTTTTGTAAATGGTGTTCATAATGTGGTGGAGTTTTGCGTCCACTTCTTCTTCTGTCCAAACGAGACGTTCGCTGTTCTGGCTCATTTCAAGAGCAGATACGGCTACGCCGCCAGCATTTACGGCTTTGGACGGAGCGACGATTATGTCTTTCTGACCTAAGAGGTACTGGAGAGCTTCGTTCGTTGTTGGCATGTTTGCTACTTCGATGTAGTAACGAATGCCGTTTGCTGCGATTTGTTTTGCATGTTCAAGATGGACGTCGTTCTGCATAGCCGACGGCATGACGATGTCGACTTTGCGGCCCCACGGTTTTTCACCTGGGAAGAAAGGCACGCCAAATTTATCAGCATAGTCTTGAACGCGGTTACGGCCGCTTTCACGCATCGTGAGGAGGTAGTCGATTTTTTCTGGTGTATTTACGCCGTCTTCATCATAAATGTAGCCATCCGGGCCGGAGAGGGTAACGACTTTTGCACCGAGTTCGGTTGCTTTCTTGCAGAGACCCCACGTTACGTTACCAAAGCCTGCAGCAGCAATGGTTTTGCCTTTAATGTCTTGGCCGTCGTCTTTGAGGACGTTTTCAAGGAAGTAAATGGAGCCATAGCCCGTTGCTTCCGGACGAATGAGGGAGCCGCCGAAGCTAAAGCCTTTACCTGTTAAGACACCATTTTCAAAGCAGCCTTTTAAGCGGCGGTATTCGCCGAAGAGGTAGCCAATTTCACGGCCGCCAACGCCCATATCACCAGCAGGAACGTCTACGTCTGGCCCAATGTAGCGATAGAGAGCCTGCATAAAGCTCTGGCAGAAACGCATGATTTCTGCGTCCGATTTGCCTGTCGGGTCAAAGTCAGAGCCGCCTTTTGCGCCGCCAATGGGAAGGCCTGTGAGAGCGTTTTTGAAGATTTGTTCAAAACCGAGGAATTTCATGATGCCGATGTAGACATCTTTTTGGAAACGGAGACCGCCTTTATATGGCCCAATGGCACCGTTGAATTGGACACGATAGCCCGTATTCGTGTGGTATTTACCTGCGTCATCTTGCCAAACGACGCGGAATGTGAATTGCCGTTCCGGTTCGACTAAGCGATGCAATAAGTCGAACTTTTCATATTCCGGGTGTTTTTCGACGACTGGTTCGAGCGACGACATAACTTCTTCGACGGTCTGGACGAATTCCGGTTGGTCTGCATACTTCGTTCTTACATGGTCAATAACTGATGCTAAATACTTGTTCATTCCAATCACCTCGTTGATTTTTTGTCCGTGTTGTTATCAATTCGTGTGTTTGCAATTTCATAATACCATGTTTTTTCGCTCTTGCAAATACCACAATGTGAAAATAAATTCTACGTTAAGAAAATAAACGAAAGGTATAATACATATTACGATAAAATAATTAAAATGTTTTGGAAATAACTTTATGTTTCCTCCGAGGTATTTAAATAATTCTTTTAAATTATAATAAAGATTCTTTTTCTGCAACGATATAAAGAGGCTATATTTTTTGCGAATTATTGAGCCTATTATATATACTAATCTGGTAAATAGATTACCATTATCACTAGAAATGCTATGTAATATAGTGTAAAATACGAGGTATAAGAGTACATAGTAGGCTGCATTGCTAGAGAGCAGTAGAAAGGATGTATAGATTATGGAAACATACGGGCAATATGACGCGCAGTATTTACGGTATTTGGAATTGCTTGCCAAAGAATACCCGAACCAAGCAGCGACGTTTACGGAAATCATTAATTTACAGGCTATCGTCAATCTCCCGAAAGGGACAGAGCATTTCATGAGCGATTTGCACGGCGAATATGAAGCCTTTTACCATATTTTAAATAATTGCTCCGGCGTTATTCGGGAAAAAGTAGAAATGATTTTTTCCAAAAACATGACGGCTGACGAACGGGATGACTTACTGACCCTCATTTATTATCCTAAGGAAAAACTGGACATGCTCCAGCGTAAAGGGGAAGTGACCAACACGTGGGCACGCCTGACATTGGACCACATGATTCAGCTGGCAAAGCTCTTGTCGTCGAAATATACTCGGTCAAAAGTGCGTAAAGCGATGCCGGAAGTATTCCGTTTTGTCATCGATGAATTACTCCATGCCCAGCCGGATGAAGATAAAAACCAGTTCGTCTATCATACGAAAATTATTGAATCCATTCTCGAAACGGGAAGTACGCGCCAGTTTATTTATGCGCTCGCTGGTTTAATTAAACGCTTGGCTGTAGATCATTTACACATTATTGGTGACATTTATGACCGCGGTGCCCACCCGGATAAAATCATGGACACTCTCATGCGCCACCATTCTCTCGACATTCAGTGGGGCAACCACGACATCCTCTGGATGGGTGCTGCTGCTGGCAATTTAGCGTGCATTGCTAACGCCCTCCGCAATAACATTCGCTACCATAACTTGGAAGTCCTCGAAAGCGGTTACGGTATTAGCTTGCGGCCTTTCGCACTCTTTGCAATGGATAAATATAAAAAAGAAGACGGCATTGAACCGATGGTCAAAGCGATAAACGTTATCCTTTCGAAACTAGAAGGGCAGCTCGTCTTGCGCCATCCGGAATACAACATGGACGATCGCCTTTTATTCCATAAAATCAACTGGAGCGAAGGCACGATTACCCTTAACGGCCAGACGTACGAACTAACGACGACGGATTTTCCCACAGTCGACCCAGAAGACCCGTACACGCTTTCGCCGGAAGAACATCAGATTATGTCTGATATTCAGGCTGAATTCCTCGAAAGCGAACGGCTCCAGAAGCATATTAAATTCTTCTATAGTCACGGCTCTATGTATCGCTGCTATAATAACAACCTCTTATTCCACGGCGGCGTACCTCTCAATGACGACGGCTCCTTTAAGGAAGTCTTCTTAAATGGCAAGGCCTATACGGGCAAAGCCTTTATGGATATGGCCGATTACATTGCGCGCCAAGCTTACGACAAACGGGACACAGACAGCCTCGATTACATGTGGTATCTCTGGTGCGGTTATGATTCGCCCTTGTCTGGCCGTATTGTCAAGACCTTTGAACGGAGCTATATTAAAGATAAAGATACGTGGAAAGAACTGCAAAATGCCTACTATCGCTTGAACCGCCACAAAGACGAATGCGTCAAGATTCTCCATGAATTTAGCATTGACTCACCTCAAGGCCATATCATCAACGGCCATACACCGGTCAAAGTCAAAAAAGGCGAAAGCCCTATTCGGGCAGAAGGGAAGGAACTGTGCATTGACGGCGGCTTCTGCAAAGCTTACCAAGGCTCGACGGGCATTGCGGGCTACACGCTCATTTTCAACTCCCACGGCATCCGTATCAAAGCCTTGTACCCCTTTAAAGACGTTAAACAAGTCCTTCTCAATAACGCTGATATTGATGGCGAATCGACACAAGTCGAACTCGAACCGAAGCGCGTCATGATTGGTGACACGGACAACGGCAAGAAGCTCCTGCAAATGATTGACGACCTCAAAGCCCTCCTCCAAGCATACCGTCAAGGCGTGATTTTAGAAAAGTCTGAAGACGGCATTACCCAAGCATAATGGATACCCAAAACTGTCGACCTCTCGTAGGCGGCAGTTTTTTATGGTATAATGAGCATCTATTATGTGTATTACGAGAGGAGAAGGAGATGAAAAAAGAATCACTTGGCGGTTTACTCTTAGTCGTCTGCACTATCATTGCCATGACACTGGCGAACTCAGCGTGGGCCGAGGCCTACGACAGCATACTGCATATGCCTTTGACCTTTGGCGTTGGCGACTATGTCATTAATTTGTCGCTCTTACACTGGATTAACGATGCGTTGATGGCGATTTTTTTCTTTGCTGTAGGCATGGAAATCAAAAAGGAATTTCTCTTTGGCGAATTGAAAACGCCGTCTGCCACGCTGTTACCGATTGTCGGGGCCATTGGCGGCATGGTTGTCCCGGCCCTCATCTATACAGCCTTTAATGTGGGACAACCGACGCTCTCGGGCTGGGGCATTCCTATGGCAACGGATATTGCCTTTTCCCTCAGTGTCTTAGCTTTAGCAGCACCACGGGTGCCGCGGAGTATTGTCGTCTTTTTGACGGCCTTAGCTATTGTCGATGACTTAGGCGGTATTTTGGTCATTGCTTTATTTTATACGTCTGCTTTGGCTGTGCCCTATTTAATCGCTGGCGCAGTGGTATTGCTCTTATTACAACTAGCGTGCCGCAAGGGGATTTCCTATTTTCCAATTTATTGGGTAGGCGGCGTCGTCTTGTGGTATGCCTTGCTCCGTGGTGGCGTGCATCCGACCATTGCCGGTGTGCTCTTAGGCTTTTCCTTGCCTGCCAGGACGGATGGGGGACTCCTCGCTAAAGTAGAGCATCAAGTAGCACCGTTTTCAACGTTTTTCATTATGCCCGTCTTTGCCTTGGCTAATGCCGGGATTGCCCTCAGTATGGAAAGTTTCGGGACCATTACGTCGTCGGTTGGCCTTGGCATTTTAGGGGGCTTATTCATTGGGAAGCCTTTAGGGATTTTTGCGGCAGTATTTTTACTTATCCGTACTGGTCTTACAGCCGTACCGACAGGGACAAAGCTAACTCATTTCTTTGGTGCTGGTATGCTCGGCGGCATTGGCTTTACGATGTCCTTATTTATTGCGTCCTTGGCCTTTGCGAGCGACAATGATTTACAGACGGCCAAAATGGCGATTATGGCTGCGTCTATCTTATCTGCCATTGGTGGCTCTCTCGTTTTGCAGGCTGTAAAAGAAAAGTCTCTTCGTTGACGGAAGAGAAGGTTCTGCGTATAATGAAAGAAATACAGTTGACTTACGAATAAAGGAGAGAATCTGATGAATATTATTGATGAATTGTCTTGGCGCGGTGCAGTCAACCAAATGACTGATGAAGAAGGATTACGGCAGCTTACGGAAGAAAAAAGCGTTTCCTTGTATTGCGGCGTCGACCCCACTGGGGACAGCATGCATATTGGCCATTTGATTCCATTTATGATGCTCAAACGCTTTGCCTTAGCCGGACATCATCCGTATGTCGTCATCGGCGGCGGTACAGGCGTTATTGGTGACCCGAGCGGCCGCAAGACAGAACGGCAGCTCCAGACGATTGAAAAAATCCACGAAAATGCAGCGAAATTAAAGGCTCAATTCATGCATTTATTTGGCGAAAATGCCAATATTAGTTTTGTCAACAACTACGACTGGCTGAGCAAAATTGATTTATTAAACTTCCTTCGTGACTACGGCAAATTATTCAGCGTCAACACGATGCTGGCTAAAGAAGTCGTCGCTAGCCGTTTAGAAGGGGGGATTTCCTTTACGGAATTTACGTACCAGATTCTCCAGTCTATCGACTTTGAACATCTTTTCAGCCACAATGATGTACAGCTCCAAATCGGCGGTGCCGACCAGTGGGGCAACATTACGGCTGGTATCGATACGATTCATAAAATGCACGGCAGCGAAGCACGCGCATACGGCCTGACCATTCCGCTCATGCTCAAATCGGACGGCACGAAATTCGGCAAAACTGCTGGCGGTGCCATTTGGCTTGACCCGGAAAAAACGTCGCCTTTTGAATTCTATCAGTTCTGGCTCAACCAAGACGATGCAGATGTCGTGAAATACCTCAAATACTTCACGTTCTTGACGCAAGAAGAAATTCAGGCTCTTGCTGAAGCTGTCGAAAAAGAACCGGAAAAACGGCTTGCCCAACGCCGCTTAGCCGAAGAAGTGACGACCTTCGTCCACAGCCCGGAAGCGTTGAAAGAAGCGCAGAATATTACAGAAGCTCTCTACCACGGCTCTATTGCTGATTTGTCGGAACATGAATTAGAACAGGCCTTTGGCAAAATGCCGACTGTTACCGTTTCTAATGAAGATAAAGACGTCGTCAACTGGCTCGTCGATTCGACTATTTACAAATCGAAACGCCAAGCTCGCGAAGACATCAATAACGGTGCTGTGACCATTAACGGTGTAAAAGTGACGTCCCTCGACGAAATCGTACGGCCTCACAAAAATTCGAACGGCAAATACGTCATCGTCCGCAAAGGGAAAAAGAAGTATACTCTCGCAAAAGTACAGTACTAAATTTTCACAACTACATATTGACGGATTAACTCTTCTGTGCTATAATAAATTATTGCAAAATGTTCAATAGATGATTATGTGATACATGGAGGATGGCTTCCGAATTTAGTGAAAATTAAGCAAGGTTCAAGTACGTTATAGAGCCTTGCTTTTTTGTCGCTATTTGGAGGTTCTTCTGTCGTATCATGAGATAGTGTTACTTTTTATAAGGGGTGAAGAATCAGCATGTTCAAACCTGTACAAGTAGGTAAAAGGACTCGATACACGTATGCTAAGATTAACGAGGTCTTACAAATGCCTCATTTGCTCGATTTGCAGAACAAATCGTATGCGTGGTTCTTGGAAAAAGGGCTGAAAGACATTTTTAAAGACATTTCTCCCATCGAAGACGCTTCCGGCAACTTATCATTGTCCTTCGAAGATTTTAAATTGGGCGAACCCAAATATGACATCCGTGAATGTAAAGAACGGGATACGACGTATGCCGCTCCGCTTCGTGTCCAAATCCGTCTTGTCAATCATGAAACGGGGGAAATTAAGGATCAAGAAGTATTCATGGGTGATTTTCCGCTGATCACGGATACAGGTACATTTATTATTAATGGTGCTGAACGTGTTATTGTCAGTCAGCTTGTTCGTTCTCCTGGCGTATATTATGGCCGCGAAGTGGACTCTATGGGGATTCGCTTGTATAACTCTACAGTTATTCCAAACCGCGGTGCCTGGATTGAATTGGAAACGGACGCAAATGACATCGTCTATGCCCGGATTGATAGAAACCGTAAGATTCCTGTTACGATTCTTATTCGTGCTCTCGGCTGGTCGTCTAATCAAGATATTCTCGATCTCTTCTATGATGACAAACGTTTGAAAGCAACCTTTGAAAAGGATACGACAGAATCGCAAGACGAAGCACTCGTTGAAATTTATAAAAAACTCCGTCCTGGTGAACCGCCGGCTGTGGAAAGTGCGCGCAACTTATTTGAAGGTCTCTTCTTTGACCCGCGCCGCTACGATATGGCTCGCGTTGGCCGCTATAAAGCAGGCAAAAAGCTCGGCTGGGAACGCCGTCTCTTTGGCCTGACCTTACATGAACCGATTGTCAATGCCGAAACTGGGGAAGTTATCGTCGATGCTCATACGGAAATTGGGCCGGAAGAAGTCGAAAAGATTAAAGTAAGCGGCGTCTTCGGCGGCGATGGCCTCGTGGAAGTTTTGGTTGAAAAACAAGACGGTTCGGTCTATAAAATCATCTGCAATAATAGCAACCTCCCGTATGAACACCGCACGATTACGCGAGAAGATATTATTGCTCATATTTCGTACTTATTAAACTTAATGGATGGCTTTGGCACAGTCGACGATATTGACCATTTAGGCAACCGTCGTCTCCGCTGCGTTGGTGAACTCTTGCAGAACCAGTTCCGCATTGGCTTAACTCGTATGGAACGTGTCGTCCGCGAACGCATGACGATTCAAGATGCAGAAAGCATTACGCCGCAAGTTCTCATCAACATTCGTCCAGTTGTGGCTGCAATCAAAGAATTCTTTGGGTCCAGCCAGTTGTCCCAGTTCATGGACCAGACGAACCCCTTGGCAGAATTGACGCACAAACGTCGTCTCAGTGCCTTAGGGCCTGGCGGTTTGTCCCGTGAACGGGCAGGGTTCGAAGTCCGCGACGTACATCATTCCCACTATGGCCGTATGTGCCCTGTAGAAACGCCTGAAGGCCCGAACATCGGCTTGATTTCGTCTCTTGCATGTTTCGGTAAAGTCAACGAATTTGGCTTCATTGAAGCACCATACCGTAAAGTCGATAAAGAAACGGGTATCGTTACAAACGACGTTAGCTACATTACGGCTGATGAAGAAGAACAATACATCATCGCTCAGGCCAACGAACCGCTCACGGAAGATGGTCATTTCGTACACGAACGTGTTGCGTGCCGTCACGGCGAAGATACTCGTGAATTTAAAGCAGACCGCGTCGACTTCATGGACGTTTCGCCAAAAGAAGTTGTTTCTGTCGGTACATCTATGATTCCGTTCCTTTCCAACGACGATGCAAACCGTGCCCTCATGGGTGCGAACATGCAGCGTCAGGCTGTGCCTTTACTTCGTACGCAGGCACCGCTTGTCGGTACAGGGATGGAATTTAAAGCCGCTCATGACTCGGGTGTTTGCATTTTGGCAAAACACAGCGGTACTGTCGTTCGCGTTACAGGCGATGAAATCCAGGTCAAAACAGATGCTGGCTCTATCGATACATATCGTCTCATCAAATTTGCCCGCTCTAACCAGAGTACATGCATCAACCAGCGTCCGCTCGTCTACAAGAATGAACGCGTAGAAGAAGGTCAGGCTTTGGCTGACGGCATGGCTACAGACGGCGGCGAACTCGCTCTTGGCTACAACATCCTCGTTGCGTACATGCCGTGGGAAGGCTATAACTACGAAGATGCTGTCCTCCTTAGCGAAGATTTACCGAAACATGATTTATATACATCCATCCATATTGAAGAATATGAATGCGATGCTCGTGATACAAAACTCGGGTCTGAAGAAATTACCCGCGAAATTCCGAACGTCAGCGAAGACAGCACGAAGAACCTCGATGAAAACGGAATCATCATGATTGGTGCTGACGTCTTCCCTGGTGACGTTTTAGTCGGTAAAGTTACGCCAAAAGGCGAAACGGAACTCACTCCGGAAGAACGGCTCCTCCGCGCTATTTTCGGCGATAAAGAACGAGAAGTCCGTGATACGTCTCTCCGTGTACCGCACGGCGAATCCGGTAAAATCGTCAATGTTCGTATTTTCTCCCGTGAAAATAACGACGAATTACCGCCAGGCGTAAACCGCCTCGTCCGCGTCTACATCGCCCAGAAACGTAAGATTCACGAAGGCGATAAGATGTCCGGTCGTCACGGTAACAAAGGTGTCGTTTCCCGCGTTATGCGCCAAGAAGATATGCCATTCCTCCCAGATGGCACGCCGGTCCAAATCGTCTTGAACCCCTTAGGCGTACCGTCTCGTATGAACATCGGTCAGATTCTCGAAACGCACTTAGGCTGGGCTATGCATGAACTTGGCAAAGAAATCAAGAACATGGACCCGAATCTGGAAGCAAAATTACGCAAAGCCGGCTATGACATGGACAAATACGGCATGCCGAAACCGGATGTTGCTGGTATCCATATTGCCACACCGGTCTTCGACGGCGCATCTGCAGAAGATGTCTTCGAAGCCTTGAAAATCGCAGGCCTTCCGGAAGATGGCAAATCCGTCCTCTACGATGGCCGTACAGGCGAACCGATGGACCGCCGCGTCACTGTCGGTTACACGTACTTCTTGAAACTGCATCACCTCGTCGACGACAAAATCCATGCTCGTTCGACTGGTCCGTACTCCCTCGTTACACAGCAGCCGCTCGGTGGTAAAGCCCAGTTCGGCGGCCAGCGTTTTGGGGAAATGGAAGTTTGGGCTCTCGAAGCCTATGGTGCAGCCTACACATTACAAGAAATGCTCACCGTTAAATCTGACGATGTTGTCGGTCGTGTAAAAGCATACGAAAAAATCGTCAAAGGTGAAAACATTCCGGAACCGGGCGTACCGGAATCGTTCAAAGTATTGCTCAAAGAATTACAAGCTATTGGTCTGGATGTGCAAATCCTCAACGAAGACGGCGAAGAAGTTGTCATTAAAGAACTCGATGATGACGACGATATCGAACCGGGCAAGGATGACGAAATTCGTCAAGTCATGGAAGGCAACAATGTCCTTGAAAATGGCGCAGACGCACCGGAAGGTGACGCAGACAGCGATAGCGATGAAGAAGAACCAACGGCCAATGGCGGCGACGATGATATTATGAGTGCCATGAGCCTCGATGCAGCAGCCGAAGCAGAACACGCAGCAGCTGATGATGAACTTGATGATAACGAATAAGAGAAGGGAGCGGTATTTGTGCTAGATGTGAACGAATTTGATTCCATGCGGATTGGCCTTGCGTCTCCGGATAAGATTCTGGAATGGTCTCATGGCGAAGTTAAGAAGCCGGAAACCATTAACTACCGTACATTAAAACCGGAACGGGACGGCTTGTTCTGTGAACGCATTTTCGGGCCGACAAAGGACTGGGAATGCCATTGCGGTAAATACAAACGGGTTCGCTATAAAGGCGTTGTCTGCGACCGTTGCGGCGTAGAAGTCACGCGGGCGAAAGTCCGTCGTGAACGGATGGGCCATATTAAATTGGCTACACCAGTCTCTCATATTTGGTATTTTAAAGGCATTCCGAGCCGTATGGGCTTAATCCTCGATATTTCCCCGCGGTCGCTCGAAAAAGTCTTATACTTTGCGTCGTACATCGTCCTTGACCCGGGCGATACGCCGCTGGCTAAACAGCAGCTCCTGACAGAAACGGAATACCGCCAATACCTCGATATGTACGGCGATAAATTCCGTGTCGGCATGGGTGCTGCAGCTGTTAAAGAATTACTCCAAGGCCTTGACCTTGATTCCTTAGATAAAGAATTACGGGCAGAACTCAAAGATTCTTCCGGCCAGCGCCGGGTTCGTGCCATCCGCCGCCTCGAAGTAGTCGAAGCATTCCGTCATTCCGGCAACAAGCCGGAATGGATGGTCATGGATGTCATCCCCGTTATTCCTCCTGATTTACGGCCAATGGTACAGCTCGACGGCGGTCGTTTTGCAACGTCTGACCTGAATGATTTGTACCGTCGTGTCATTAACCGTAACAACCGTTTAGCTCGTCTCCTCGAACTCGGTGCGCCTGATATTATCGTGCGCAACGAAAAACGCATGCTCCAAGAAGCAGTGGACGCGCTCATCGATAATGGCCGCCGCGGCCGTCCTGTTACGGGCCCTGGCAACCGTCCTCTCAAATCCTTGTCGGATATGCTCAAAGGGAAACAAGGCCGGTTCCGTCAGAACTTGTTAGGTAAACGTGTTGACTATTCTGGCCGTTCTGTTATCGTTGTTGGGCCGGAACTTAAAATGTATCAGTGCGGCTTGCCGAAAGAAATGGCTCTGGAACTCTTCAAACCGTTTGTTATGAAAAAACTCGTTGAACGAGGCATTGCAACGAACATTAAAAACGCGAAGAAAAAAGTCGAACGCGTTAATAACGAAGTGTGGGACGTCCTTGAAGACGTTATTAAAGAACATCCAGTCCTCCTCAACCGTGCACCGACATTGCACCGCTTAGGGATTCAGGCTTTCGAACCGATTCTCTGGGAAGGGCGCGCTATTAAATTACATCCTCTCGTCTGCACGGCCTTCAACGCCGACTTCGACGGTGACCAGATGGCTTGCCATTTGCCTCTTTCTGTAGAAGCACAAGCAGAAGCTCGGACGCTCATGCTTTCGGCGCACAACATTTTAGCTCCGAAAGACGGCAAACCAGTTGCTGTACCGACACAGGATATGATTCTCGGTGCGTACTACTTGACCATGGTCAAACCGGGTGCCAAAGGGGAAGGGAAATTCTTCTCCAGCTACGATGAAGTCATGCTCGCATACGATGCGAAAGTCATCGATATTGAAGCAGTCATCAAAGTCCGCATTCCTGGCCACGGCCTCATTGAAACGACAGCTGGGAAACTCCTCTACAATGACCAGTTGTATGAAGAATTAAAAATGTATCACACCGATAAGGTCATGGTCTTCACCGACCCGAAAGACGTGCTCTTTGCGTATGAAAATGAACTTATCGATTCGACTCACTTAGTTAAGATTAAAGACGAAACAGGTCGTATCTTTGATTATGGCTTCTCTCAATTAAAGGATAAATTCGGCGTAGATTTATTATCTACTCGTCCATTGCCGAAACGGAAAATTAATAAAGACGCTGTAGCAGAATTCCTCAAAGACAAAGAATATGTCGATGTAGACTGCCTCGGCGAATTGATGAGTAAAAAACGGACAGGGAAACTCGTCGATGCTTGCTTCCACTTAGTTGGCAACACGCAGACTGCAGCTCTCCTCGACCGGATTAAAGCTCTCGGCTACCATTACGCTCGACAAGCTGGTATTTCCTTCGCTATTTCTGATATTCAGATTCCAGCAGAAAAATGGCCGATTCTCGATGCTGCTGATAAACAAGTTCAGAGCGTATCCCGTTTGTATCAACGTGGTATGATTACAGACGAAGAACGGTACAACAAGACCATTAAGATTTGGGAAAAAGCAACAGACGACGTTACAGCAGTCATGCAGGATAACATGGACTCCTTTAACTCCATCGCCATGATGGCTGACTCCGGGGCCCGTGGTAACAAAGACCAGATTCGTCAGGTTGCCGGTATGCGTGGTCTGATGGCTGACCCGTCCGGTCGTATCATCGACTTACCGATTAAAGCAAACTTCCGTGAAGGCTTGTCCGTACTCGACTACTTCACATCGTCCCATGGTGCTCGTAAAGGCCTCGCCGATACGGCTCTTCGGACAGCTGACTCTGGTTACTTAACCCGTCGTCTCGTTGACGTTTCGCAGGACGTTATTGTCCGTGAAGACGATTGCGACGTATTCGGCATTGACCTCGTACGTGAACGGGCTCGTTTGGCTAGCTCGTGCCGTCAGGCCGTCAACTTAATGCGCGATAAACTCATTGACCGCGTTCTCGCTCGCGATGCTGTAGACACAGAATCGGGCGAAGTCGTCTTCCCAGAAGGCCATCTCCTGACGAACGACGATATGGATGTCGTCATTGACCATAAATTACCGAAACTCTACCTCCAAGGCAGCCAGCTTGACATTAACGACGATATGAATCACACGACTCGTGTTGAAACGGTTACGCTCGGCGCACCGGAAGAAGGGTTCCGTGCAACCATCCGTAAATCCATGGTCGACACCATGCTCGGTAAGACCGTGGAAAAAGCTGTCATCGATTCGAACGGCGTAGAAATTTGCCCGGCTGGTGCACCTGTTACAGAAGACCTTATTGAACGGGTCCTCAACAGCGACGTTGCGGAGGTCCGCGTTCGCAACAACGACATCCGCGGCGTTGAAGTTACGGCTATTACTGATGCCGGCGGCGTTATCGAATCCTTGGCTGACCGTATTGAAGGTCGTACGGCTGCTGAAACCATCGTTAATCCTGACACTGGCGAAGTCATCGTCAAGATTAACGAAGAAATCATGGCACCGCAGGCCAAAGAAATTGAAAAGCATTACAAATCCGTCAAAATTCGTTCCATGCTCACATGCCGCAGCCGTTATGGCGTATGCGCAAAATGCTATGGCCGCGACCTCGGTACAGGGGACAAAGTCAAAGTCGGCGAATCGGTCGGTACGATTGCCGCACAGTCCATCGGCGAACCTGGTACACAGCTGACCATGCGTACATTCCACACCGGCGGCGTTGCGTCGGCTAGCGATATTACCCAAGGTCTTCCTCGTGTCGAAGAATTGTTCGAAGCACGGAAACCAAAAGGTAATGCTATTATTTCTGAAATCGACGGTACTGTTACGATTACAGAAAAAGAAGACAACCGTGAAATCAATATCGTTCACGTTGTCAATAAAGATGGGGAAGAACGGAGCTATACCATTCCGTACGGCTCCCACTTGGCCGTTCACGAAGGCGACACTGTCGAAAAAGGCGGCTTAATCACTTCTGGTTCTGTCAATCCGCATGATATTCTCCACATTCTCGGCGTCGAAGCTGCACAGCGTTACATCGTGTACGAAGTGCAGAAAGTATACCAGCAACAAGGTGTTGGTATCAATGATAAGCACATCGAAGTCATCGTTCGCCAGATGTTCCGGAAAGTGAAGATTGAAGATGCTGGCGATGCGGATGTATTGCCAGGCGATTACATTGATGTCAACGTCTTTGAAGACATTAATAACCGCGTGAAAGCAAACGGCGGCCATCCGGCTATTGGTCGGCCTATGCTCCTTGGGATTACGAAAGCGGCCCTCGCTACAGATTCCTTCTTGTCCGCTGCATCCTTCCAGGAAACGACTCGTGTCCTCACTGATGCTGCTATTAAAGGGAAAATCGACCCGCTCCTCGGTCTCAAAGAAAACGTTATTATCGGTAAACTCATCCCCGCTGGTACGGGTATGAGCCGGTATCGTAAAGTACAGGTTGTGAAAACCGTACCGCCTGCAGCGTATGAAGATGAAGAAGCTGCTTCTGCTGACGGCACCGTAGAAACGGTAGAAACAACAGCTCCTGAAGCTGGACATTAAGAATTGCTTTAAACTGTAAAGCAGACGTCTCGTTGAGGCGTCTGCTTTTTTGTATGGCCTCATTACTTTCCTTTGATACGCACGGACGAGTGTAATAAAAAATGTCTTAGTTACGCAGTTTTTACGAAAAATACATTGACATCATTATAAGTGAATGCTAAAATATCTAAGTGTCGCGGTAAATATTACTGCGCCCAATTTGCAAGACGTAAGGAGTGAGGTTTCGTGAGCTTAGAAATTGCGAGTTCTATCCGCAAGACCGTCGGCGCTAAACAAACGCTGAAAGCGATGAAACGAAACGAAGTCACACAGCTTTATGTTGCCAAAGATAGCGATGACAAAGTCGTCGCGCCGCTCATTGAATTTGCAGTGGCAAACGGTATCCCGACAGACCAGTCTTATACGATGATGGAACTGGGCATGGCGTGCCGCATTAAAGTTAAAGCAGCAGCTGTGGGATTGCTCAAATAATTTTGGTAATATCACCTCAAGGCTTTTGCCGCTTGGTGATTACATTATAAATCTAATTGTTTGGAGAGGAGGTGCCCAAATGCCAACAATCAGCCAATTAGTTCGTAAAGGACGTCAGGTTTCCATCACGAAATCGACAGCACCGGCTTTGAAAAACTGCCCGCAGAAACGTGGGGTTTGCACTCGTGTGTACACAGCTACGCCGAAAAAACCTAACTCTGCTTTGCGTAAAGTTGCCCGTGTTCGTTTGACGAACTCCATCGAAGTAACTGCTTATATTCCTGGCATTGGTCACAATTTACAGGAACACAGTGTTGTATTAATCAGAGGCGGTCGTGTTAGAGACCTTCCTGGTGTACGTTATCATATCGTCCGCGGCGCATTGGATACAGCTGGTGTCGCAGATCGTCATCAGTCCCGTTCCAAATACGGTGCTAAAAAAGGCAAATAAGATTTGCTGACTGACCACAATTGATACGTTACATTTAAGGAGGAATTAGACATGCCAAGAAAAGGCGCTGTGCCGAAGCGTGATGTGCTGCCGGATCCGGTGTATCACTCTAAATTAGTAACACGCTTCATCAACAAAGTTATGTTGGACGGCAAAAAAGGTGTCGCTGAAACCATCGTTTACGATGCATTCGACATCATCCGTTCTAAAATGAATAAAGACCCATTAGAAGTTTTCGAACAGGCATTAAACAATGTTATGCCGGTCCTCGAAGTTCGTGCTCGCCGTGTTGGTGGTGCTAACTACCAGGTTCCTGTTGAAGTTCGTGCTGACCGCCGCTTGTCCTTAGGGATTCGCTGGACTGTCAACTATGCACGTCTTCGCGGCGAACGGACAATGAAAGAAAGACTCGCTGGCGAATTAATGGATGCATTCAACAATGCTGGTGCAGCTGTTAAGAAAAAAGAAGACACACATAAAATGGCAGAAGCTAACAAAGCTTTCGCACATTATCGCTGGTAATTTATTTACTTTTATTTTTTTTGAGGAGTGTAAAATCGTGGCACGAGAATTTCCATTGGAAAAAACTAGAAACATTGGCATCATGGCTCACATCGATGCTGGTAAAACCACGACAACAGAACGTATCCTTTTCTACACCGGCCGTGTACACAAAATCGGCGAAGTTCATGATGGTGCTGCTACCATGGACTGGATGGCTCAGGAACAGGAACGTGGTATTACAATCACGTCTGCTGCAACGACTTGCCATTGGAAAGGACATCGTATCAACATCATTGATACTCCGGGGCACGTTGACTTCACTGTAGAAGTTGAACGTTCTCTCCGCGTACTCGATGGTTCTGTTGCTGTTTTCTCTGCTAAAGGCGGCGTTGAACCGCAGTCTGAAACCGTATGGCGTCAGGCTGAACATTACCATGTACCTCGTATTGCCTTCATCAACAAAATGGATACAACAGGTGCCAACTTCTTGAACTGCGTAGACATGATGAAAGATCGTCTCCAGGCAAACGCTGTTGCTATTCAGTTGCCGATTGGCGCAGAATCCACATTCAGCGGCATTATCGACTTGTTAACGATGAAAGCTGAAGTATACGGTGATGACCTCGGCAAAGATATCGAAGTCGTTGACATTCCGGATGACATGAAGGAAGAAGCAGAAAAATACCATCAAATCATGGTAGAAGCTATCTGCGAAACAGACGACGACCTCATGATGAAATACCTCGATGGTGAAGAACTCACAATCAACGAATTAAAAGCAGCTATCCGTAAAGCCGTTGTAGGTAACAAAATGTTCCCTGTACTTTGCGGCTCTGCATACAAAAACAAAGGAGTTCAGATGCTCTTAGACGCTGTTGTCGACTACATGCCGTCGCCGCTCGACATTCCGCCGGTTAAAGGTGAAAACCCGAAAACTGGGGAAGAAGAAGAACGTAAAGCTGGCGATGACGAACCGTTCTCGGCTTTAGCATTCAAGATTATGGCTGACCCCTTCGTTGGTAAATTAGCATTCTTCCGTATCTATTCCGGTACGTTACAGGCTGGTACGTACGTTCTTAACTCCACAAAAGGCAAGAAAGAACGTGTTGGCCGTATCCTCCGGATGCATGCTAACCACCGTGCTGAAGTTGAAACTGCATACTGCGGCGACATCGGCGGCATCGTTGGCTTAAAAGATACGACTACTGGGGATACACTTTGCGATGAAAAACATCCGATTATCCTCGAAAAAATGGAATTCCCGGAACCGGTTATCTCCGTTGCTGTTGAACCGAAGACCAAAGCTGACCAGGAAAAAATGGGCGTTGCCTTAGCTCGTCTGGCTGAAGAAGACCCGACATTCAAAGTTAAGACCGATGCTGAAACAGGTCAGACCATCATCTCCGGTATGGGCGAATTGCACCTCGACATCATCGTTGACCGTATGTCCCGTGAATTCAAAGTCGACTGCAACGTTGGTAAACCACAGGTTGCATACCGCGAAACGATTCGCAAAGATGTCAAATCCCGTGGCTTCTTCAAACGTCAGTCCGGCGGCCGTGGTCAGTATGGTGACTGCTGGCTCGAACTTATTCCGCAGGAACAAGGCAAAGGCTACGAATTTGAAAACAAAGTCGTTGGCGGTGCTATTCCTAAAGAATACATTGGCTCCGTTGAAGCTGGTGTCCGCGAAGCAATGGAAACTGGCGTACTCGCTGGCTTCCCGATGGTAGATATTAAAGTCGTCGTATATGATGGTTCCTATCATGAAGTCGACTCCTCGGAAATGGCCTTCAAGATTGCAGGTTCCATGGGCTTTAAAGAAGGCGCACGGAAAGCTGATCCGGTTCTCCTCGAACCGTATACAAAAGTCGAAGTTGTCGTTCCTGAAGAATACATGGGCGATGTAATCGGCGATTTGAACTCCCGCCGTGGTCGTGTAGAAGGTATGGAAATGCGCAGTGGTGCTGAACATATCAACGCATTCGTACCATTGGCTGAAATGTTTGGCTATGCAACGGATTTGCGTTCCAGAACGCAAGGCCGTGGCGTTTACACTATGACTTTTGACCACTATGAAGAAGTTCCTAAGAATGTGGCTGAAAAAGTCATTAGCGATAAAGGCTAATATATTTTAATTACATTACATTGGAGGAACTACAAATGGCTAAAGAACATTACGAAAGAACCAAACCGCATGTAAACATTGGTACCATTGGTCACGTTGACCATGGCAAAACTACGTTAACCGCTGCTATCACAAAAGTATTGTCCAAGAAAGGCTTTGCTAAATTCGAAGACTATGCTGATATCGATAAAGCACCGGAAGAACGTGAACGCGGTATTACAATCAACACTGCACACGTTGAATACGAAACTGAAAAACGTCACTATGCACACGTTGACTGCCCGGGGCATGCTGACTATGTTAAAAACATGATTACTGGTGCTGCTCAGATGGACGGTGCTATCCTCGTTGTTTCCGCAGCTGACGGCCCGATGCCGCAGACTCGTGAACACATCCTTTTGGCTCGTCAGGTTGGTGTACCGGCTATCGTTGTATTCCTTAACAAATCTGACCAGGTCGATGATCCTGAATTAATCGAACTCGTTGAAATGGAAGTTCGCGACCTCCTCAGCTCCTATGATTTCCCTGGCGACGATGTACCTATCGTTGTAGGTTCCGCTTTGAAAGCTCTCGAAGGCGACGAAGAACAAGAAGCTAACATCCTCAAATTGATGGACGCTGTAGACGAATACATCCCGACTCCGGATCGTCCTACAGACAAACCGTTCTTAATGCCTGTCGAAGACGTATTCACGATTACTGGCCGTGGTACTGTTGCTACAGGCCGTGTTGAACGTGGTACTGTTAAAGTTGGCGATACTGTTGAAATCGTTGGTCTTGCTGACAAACCGAAAGATACAGTTGTTACGGGCGTTGAAATGTTCCGTAAACTCCTCGACCTCGCTGAAGCTGGCGACAACATCGGTGCATTGCTCCGTGGTGTTGACCGTAAAGAAATCGAACGTGGCCAGGTTCTCGCTAAACCGGGTTCCATTCATCCGCACACCACGTTCAAAGCTCAAGTTTACGTCTTAACGAAAGACGAAGGCGGCCGTCATACTCCGTTCTTCAACGGCTATCGTCCGCAGTTCTACTTCCGTACAACTGACGTAACTGGCGTTATCAAATTACCGGAAGGCACTGAAATGTGCATGCCTGGCGATAACGTAAAAATGGACGTAGAACTCATCACTCCGATTGCTATCGAAGTTGGCTTACGTTTCGCTATTCGTGAAGGCGGCCGTACAGTTGGTGCTGGCGTCGTTTCCGAAATTGAACAGTAATCTACTAGAAAAAATATTTGCAGAATTTCCTAAGACTTTCAGTCTCTGGTCTGTAAAAGAATAGAAAAGAAGGTGTAAACTTCGGTTTGCACCTTCTTTTTAATATATGAATAAAAAATATATTAGTCATGCAAAATCGGCACGCAAATCCCTTGCGTGGCCTACAGTTTTGTAGTAAAATATCAAAGTACGCGACAAACGGGTATCACTGTCGTCCCCTTGTCTCGTCTAAACTATGATATAGGATGTTGTCCGCACAGGCGGAGAAACTCCTATGGAGCAGTCTGTTCCAGGAAATGGACGTTAGGAGGAAATTAGTAAATGGCAAAACAGGAAAGAATCAGAATTCGCCTCAAAGCTTACGATCACAAAACCTTAGATCAGAGCGCGGCGAAAATCGTCGACACGGCGAAACGGACAGGTGCAATGGTGTCTGGCCCGATTCCGCTTCCGACGGAAAAGAACATCTTCACGATTCTGCGTTCCCCGCATGTTAACAAAGACTCTCGTGAACAGTTCGAATTACGCACGCACAAACGCTTAATCGACATTTTGGAAGCATCCAACAAAACGGTTGATGCGTTAATGCGGCTGGATCTCCCGGCAGGCGTAGACATCGAAATCAAATTATAGGAGGAGGTGCGATTATGTCTAAAGCTATTTTGGGTAAAAAATTAGGTATGACTCAGATCTTCACTGAAGAAGGCGCAGTCGTTCCTGTAACAGTCGTTGAAGCTTCCCCGAATGTAATTGTCCGCGTTAAGACAGTTGACACAGACGGATACAATTCCATTCAGCTCGGCTATGGCGATGTAAAAGAAAAACACGTAACAAAACCTGTAAAAGGGCAATTCGACAAAGCAGGCGTAAAACCTGTTAAGTATCTTCGCGAATTCCGTCTGACAGATACACCGGAATATGAAGTAGGCCAAACTCTGGCAGCTGATATATTCGCAAGCGGCGATCTCGTCGACGTAATTGGCACCAGCAAAGGCAAAGGATTTGCCGGTACAATTAAACGGCACGGTTTCCACCGCGGACCTGTAACTCACGGCTCCAAATCTCATCGTGAACCGGGCTCCCTCGGACCTATGACCAGTGGTGGCGGCGGTAAAGTCGTCAAAGGTAAAAGACTTCCTGGACAATTAGGTGGTAATCAGGCAACGGTTCTTCGTCTTTCTGTTGTCAAAGTAGACATGGACAAGAACTTAATCTTGATTAAAGGTGGTATCCCTGGTGCCAAAGGCAGCCTCGTAATGATTCGCGATACCGTTAAACACTAAGAATTGTCAAAGGAAGGAGGACATATAAATGCCAAAAGTTACTACGTATAATATTACCGGCGCACAGACCGGTGAAATCGAATTAAACGATAGCGTATTTGGCGTAGAAGTAAACGAAGCTGTCATGAGACAGGCCGTTCTTCGCCAGCTCGCTAATGAACGCTTAGGCACGCATTCCACGAAAACGAGAGGTCTCGTACGTGGCGGCGGTAAAAAGCCTTGGAAACAAAAAGGAACCGGCCGGGCCCGTGTAGGCAGCACCCGCAGTCCGTTGTGGGTTGGCGGCGGTACCATATGGGGTCCCCATCCTCGTTCTTACGAACAGAAGATGCCGCGGAAAGCTAGACGCCTCGCTGTGAAATCTGCATTAAGCGATAAAGTCAATACAAACGAATTATTCGTCTTAGACGAAATTACCTTAGCCGCTCCGAAAACGAAAGAAGTCGTAGCTATCATCAACAACTTCAAATTTGCTGGTGAAAAAGTATTGTTTATTACGGACAATGACGAACTCGTAACTCGCTGCGCACGCAATATTGAAGGTGTAAAAGCTGTTTCCACAACAGGTATCAACATTTTCGACTTATTGCACTACACCAAATTGTTCGTTACAAAGAGTGCTGTTGAAAAGATTCAGGAGGTGCTCGCATAATGAATAATGCACATGATATCTTGTTAAAACCGGTCATCACCGAAAAAACAACGATGATGATGTCTGATGGCAAATATACATTTAAAGTACCGCTCCATGCAAACAAAATCGAAATCCGCAAAGCTGTTGAACAGGTTTTTGATGTTAAAGTCAAGAGCGTAACGACCCTTCGCATGATGGGTAAATTCAAACGCATGGGCAAGTATGTCGGCAAACGCCCGGACTACAAAAAAGCTATCGTAACACTTCGTGAAGGCGAAACTATCGAATTCTTCGAAGGAGCTTAAGGATTAACGAAATAAGGAGGAGGCACTCAAATGGCCATTAAATCATTTAAACCGACTTCCGCTAGCCGCCGTTTTATCACTGTCTCGACTTTCGAAGACATTACGACGTCTAAACCGGAAAAATCCTTATTGGTAAAAGTCACCAGTAAGGGCGGTCGTAACCATAGCGGCCGTATGACTGTCCGTCATCAAGGCGGCGGTCACAAACGTCGTTATCGTTTAATCGACTTCAAACGTATTAAAGATAACATCCCTGCAAAAGTAGCAACGATCGAATATGATCCGAACCGCTCTGCAAATATCGCTCTTCTGAACTACGCAGATGGCGAAAAGAAATATATCATCGCTCCGAACGGCTTAAAAGTAGGCGACGTTGTTTACAGCGGCCCTGAATCGGATATCAAAATCGGCAATGCTTTACCGCTCGCTAACATTCCTCTCGGTACACTCGTACACAACGTGGAATTAAAAATCGGTAAAGGCGCACAGCTCGTTCGTTCTGCCGGTGAATCTGCACAGCTCATGGCTAAAGAAGGCAACTACGCATTACTCCGTCTTCCTTCTGGCGAATTACGTCAAGTACACATCCGCTGCCGCGCAACGGTTGGTGTCGTTAGCAACACAGACCACGAAAACATCGTAATCGGTAAAGCTGGTCGTCATCGTTGGATGGGCGTTCGCCCGGGCAACCGTGGTGTTGTTATGAACCCGTGCGATCATCCTCATGGCGGTGGTGAAGGTAAGTCTCCTGTTGGTCGTAAACGTCCGGTTACTCCTTGGGGTAAACCTGCATACGGCGTGAAGACCCGTGAAGCTAAAAAAGCCTCCAATAAATTCATTGTGAAGAGACGTAAATAGGTTGTGGAAAGGAGATAAATAAGTGTCCAGATCCGTTAAAAAAGGCCCATTCGTCGCATTCCATCTCTTAAAGAAAATCGATGCTATGAATGAAGCTAACGAAAAGAAAGTAGTAAAAACCTGGTCTCGTGCATCCACTATTCTGCCTAGCTTTGTAGGCCACACGATTGCTGTTCACGACGGCCGGAAACATGTACCTGTCTACATTACAGAAGATATGGTAGGTCATAAATTAGGCGAATTCGCGCCGACCCGTACATTCAAAGGTCATGCTAAAGCTGAAAAAGCTACTAAATAAGGGAGGTACTAACAATGGAAGCAAGAGCTATTGCTAAACACATTCGCATTGCCCCCCGCAAAATCCGGATCGTAGCTGACTTGGTTCGGGGTAAAAACGTAGGCGAAGCTTTCTCTATCTTGAAATTCACTCCGAAAGTGGGTTCCCGTGTCGTAGAAAAAGCATTGCGCTCTGCTGTTGCAAATGCGGAACACAATAATGATATGAACGTAGATAAATTGTTTGTTTCTGAAATCTTCGTTGACCAGGATTCTACAATGAAACGTATTCATCCGCGTAGCCGTGGACAGGCTTTCAAAATCCTGAAACACTCCAGTCACGTAACTGTAGTCGTCAAAGAAAGAGCATAAGGAGGGAAACGTAGTGGGTCAAAAAGTTAATGCCCATGGCTTTCGTGTCGGCGTTGTAAAACCCTGGGATACGAAATGGTATGCAGATAAGGATTATGCAACTCTTCTCAATGAAGACGTAAAAATCCGTAAATTCTTGAAGAAACAGCTCTTCATTGCAGGCGTTTCTCGTATTGAAATCGAACGTTCTGCAAAACGTATTAAATTGATTATTCATACAGCTAAACCGGGCATGGTTATCGGCCGTGGCGGTGCTGGTATTGAAGATATTAAGAAAGCCCTCAAAGCTTTCACAAGCAAAACTGTTGACGTTAACATCGCTGAAATCAAACAGGCTGAAATGGACGCACAGCTCGTTGCTGAAAACGTTGCTGGCCAGCTCGAACGTCGTATCGGTTTCCGCCGTGCTATGAAACAGTGCGTTGGCCGTACGATGCGTATGGGTGCTAAAGGTATCAAAATCATGTGCTCCGGCCGTCTTGGCGGTGCTGAAATTGCTCGTAGCGAGAGCGTTCGTGATGGTTCTATTCCTCTTCACACCATCCGTGCTAACATCGACTATGGCTTTGCAGAAGCGCACACCACATATGGCTGCATCGGCGTAAAATGCTGGATTTATAAAGGTGAAATTTTGCCGGTCGCTAAACGCGCTCCGCAGAAAAAACACGAAGGGAGTGAAGCGTAATGTTAATTCCAAAACGTGTTAAATATCGTAAACAGTTCCGTGGTCGTATGAAAGGGACTGCTCATCGCGGCAACAAAGTTGCTCATGGTGAATTTGGTTTAGTCGCTGCTGAACCGTCTTGGATTACAAATCGCCAGATTGAAGCTGCCCGTATTGCTATGACTCGTTACATCAAACGTGGTGGCCAGGTTTGGATCAAGATTTTCCCAGATAAACCGATTACAGCTAAACCGGCTGGTACTCGTATGGGTTCCGGTAAAGGTGCTCCTGAATACTGGGTAGCTGTTGCAAAACCAGGCCGTGTACTCTTCGAAATGGGCGGTGTATCTGAAACTGTCGCTCGCGAAGCTATGCGTCTTGCTGGTCATAAATTACCGATTAAAACTAAGTTCGTTAAAAGAGGTCAGGAATTAGGTGGTGAACAAAATGAAGGTTAAAGAAATCCGTGCTCTGAGCGCTGCCGAAATGGACGAAAAGGTGGTTAGCCTGAAAGAAGAATTGTTTAACCTCCGTTTTCAACATGCGACCGGCCAATTAGAAAATCCAATGCGTATTCGCGAAGTCAAAAAGACTATTGCACGCATCAAAACGGTACAGCGTGAAAACGAATTGAACGCGCAGGCTTAATATCGTAAGTATTGGAATCTAAAAGGAGGTCACAAGGCCAGATGGAAACAAGAAATGAACGGAAAGTCCGTGTAGGTAAAGTTGTCAGTGACAAAATGGATAAAACCGTTGTCGTTGCTGTAGAATATAGAACACAGCATGAACTGTACAAAAAACCGATTAACTCGACTGTTAAATTCAAAGCGCATGACGAAAACAATGAATGCCATGTTGGCGATATCGTACGCATTGAAGAAACTCGTCCCCTTTCCAAACAGAAACACTGGAGAGTTGTAAAAATCGTAGAAGCAGCTAAATAAGCTTGATAAATTAGGAGGTTAAGCCATGATTCAGCAAGAAACTGTGTTGAATGTTGCCGATAACACCGGTGCCAAAAAGATTTTGTGCATTCAGGTCATGGGTGGCTCATATCGTAAATATGGCAACATTGGTGATATCATTACGGCATCTGTTAAAGATGCATCACCCGGTGGCGTTGTCAAGAAAGGCGACGTAGTTAAAGCTGTTATCGTTCGTTCCAAAAAAGGATTACGCCGTGCTGACGGTTCTTACATCCGTTTCGACGAAAATGCAGCTGTCGTTATTAATGCAGATAAAAGTCCTAAAGGTACTCGTATTTTTGGGCCGGTTGCCAGAGAATTACGTGAAAAAGATTTCATGAAAATCATTTCCTTGGCTCCGGAAGTATTATAATCGGAGGAGGTGTTCTTAATGGGTAAAATGCATATTAAAACAGGTGATACGGTCATCGTTATCGCTGGTAAAGAAAAAGGCAAAAAAGGCAAAGTTATCGCTGCATATCCTAAAAAAGACCGTGTTGTTGTAGAAGGCCTTAACCAAGTTAAACGCCACACAAAACCGAGTCAGAACAATCCTCAAGGCGGCATCATTACGAAGGAAGCTGCAATCCATGTTTCCAACGTTATGCTCGTAGATCCGGAAAGCGGCAAGCCGACCCGTGTAAAAATGGTTCAGCAAGCTGACGGTACGAAAGTCCGCACAGCCGTTAAAAGCGGTAAAGCTATCTAAGAGAAGGGAGGCCCTTGAGCGTGTCCAGATTAAAAGACAAATACCAATCCGAAGTAGTCAAAGGATTGCAGGAAAAATATAATTACAAAAACGTAATGCAGGTTCCGAAGGTTACTAAAGTCGTTATCAACATGGCTGTTGGTGAAGCTGTAACAAACTCCAAAGCTTTGGATGCTGCTGTAAATGATATGACCATTATTTCCGGCCAGAAACCGATTATTACGAAAGCTAAAAAATCTATTGCTGCATTTAAGATTCGTGAAGGCATGAACCTTGGCTGCAAAGTAACGCTTCGTGGTGACCGGATGTATGAATTCCTCGATAAACTGATGAATTTGGCTCTGCCCCGTGTACGTGACTTCCATGGCGTAAGCACTACTGGTTTTGACGGCCGCGGCAACTATACACTTGGCTTGAAGGAACAACTTATCTTCCCGGAAATCGAATATGATAAAGTTGATAAAGCTCGTGGTATGGATATTACCGTCGTAACGACAGCAACGACTGACGAAGAAGGTCGCGATATGCTTCGTTTGATGGGTATGCCGTTTGAAAAGTAAGTAAGGAGGATTACATACATGGCAAAGAAGTCTATGCTTGAACGTGAAAAGAAACGTGAAAAAATGGTTGCCAAATATGCTGCACTTCGTGCTGAATTAAAAGCAAAAGGCGACTATGAAGCACTTTCTAAGCTGCCGGCTAACGCATCTCCTGTTCGTTTGCACAACCGTTGCAAAGTTACGGGCCGTCCTCATGGATATATGCGTAAATTCGGCATTAGCCGTATTACATTCCGTGACTTAGCTTATAAAGGCCAGATTCCTGGTGTTAGAAAAGCCAGCTGGTAAGAATACGAAGGGAGGTTTTTAGATTATGGCAGTTACCGATCCGATTGCGGATATGCTTACAAGAATCCGTAATGCCAACTCGGCAAATCATGATAAAGTAGAAATGCCTGCTTCCAAGATGAAGGCTGCAGTCCTTTCCATCCTCAAAGAAGAAGGCTTCGTTAAGAACTTCGAATCCGTTAATGAAGGCAAAACCCTGAAAGTAACGTTAAAATATGGTTCTAATAAAGAAAAAGTAATTACCGGCATCAAGAGAATTTCCAAACCGGGCTTGCGTGTATACGCTGGTAAAGAAGAACTCCCGCGCGTTCTTGGTGGTTTGGGTATCGCTGTTATTTCTACATCCCAAGGCGTTATGAGCGACAAAAAAGCTCGTAAACTTGGTTTGGGCGGCGAAGTTATCGCTTACGTCTGGTAATCATTTGGAGGTGTCAATATGTCCCGTATAGGTAGAATGCCTATTGATATCCCGGCAGGCGTAACTGTAACCCTCGATGGCCAGGTAATTACCGCTAAAGGCCCGAAAGGCGAACTTACACGTACGCTTCACCCGGATATGAAAGTTACAGTTGCTGACAACGTCATCACTGTAGAACGTCCGTCTGACGACAAAGATCATCGTTCCTTACATGGCCTTACTCGTGCCCTTATTGCTAACATGGTAAAAGGCGTACACGAAGGCTTCAAAAAAGAATTAGAAATTGTCGGTGTTGGCTACAGAGCACAGATGAAAGGCAAAAAACTTGCTTTGACTCTTGGCTTCTCCCATCCCCTCGAATTAGATGCTCCTGAAGGCATTACGATTACATGCCCGACGGCTACAAACATCACTATTGAAGGTGCAAACAACGAAGTTGTCGGCGAATTCGCTGCAAAAGTTCGTGGCTACCGCTTACCTGAACCGTACAAAGGAAAAGGTATCCGTTATGTAGGCGAACATGTACGTCGTAAAGCCGGCAAAGCTGGTGCGAAAAAATAATTAACCTCGTTTAAAAGAAAGGAGTGAATTCCTTGAAATCCAGTAAAAATGCGATTCGTGTAAAACGTCATTGGCGTTTACGTAAGCACATCAACGGCACGGCAGAACGTCCACGCTTGAACGTATTCCGCAGCCTTTCCAATATTTATGCTCAGGTTATTGACGATGTTAATGGTGTTACTTTGGTTTCTGCAAGCACGCTTGACAAAGAAATTAAAGCACAGAACGTCGGCGGTAACGCTGAAGGTGCAAAATTAGTTGGCGCATTAGTTGCTAAACGGGCTATCGAAAAAGGTATCACTACTGTCGTATTCGACCGCGGTGGTTACGTATATCATGGCCGTGTAGCTGCTCTTGCTGCAGCCGCTCGTGAAGCTGGCCTTAAATTCTAATCAAGGAGGAAATAACACATGGCAAAAGTTGACCATGCAGGTCTCGAATTACAAGAAAAAGTCGTATTCATCAACCGTGTAGCTAAAGTAGTTAAAGGCGGCCGTCGTTTTTCCTTCAGTGCCTTAGTTGTTGTCGGTGACGGCAACGGCAAAGTTGGCGCAGGGTTAGGTAAAGCTGGCGAAGTTCCTGAAGCTATTCGCAAAGGCGTTGAAGACGCTAAGAAAAATATGGTAACAGTATCCCTCAAAAACGGTACGCTTCCCCATCCGATTACAGGTATTTTCGGTGCAGGCAAAGTTTTCTTAAAACCTGCTGCTGAAGGTACTGGCGTTATCGCCGGCGGTCCTGTACGTGCCGTATTGGAATTAGTCGGTGTTCGTAATATCCTGACAAAATCGATTGGTTCTTCCAACCCGAACAACATGGTACGGGCTACGATCGAAGGCTTGTCCCAGTTGAAGGATGTTAATAAAGTTGCTGAACTCCGTGGTAAAACTGTAGAAGAAATTTACGGTTAATAAGGGAGGATACACACAATGGCTCAAGTTAAAGTTACGCTCGTAAGAAGTCTGGCAGGCCGTCCTGATGACCAGCGCGCAACTGTTAAAGCATTAGGTCTTGGCAAAACCAACTCTACTGTCGTAAAAGAAGTAAACCCGCAGATTAAAGGTATGCTTCACAAAGTAGAACATTTAGTAAAAGTAGAAGAAATTTAATATAAAAGGAGGTGCGCTGAATTGAAACTTCATGAAATGAGCATTGTTCCTGGCTCCAAAAAGAAACGCAATCGTGTAGGTCGTGGTCTTGGTTCCGGGAATGGCAAAACATCTGGTAAAGGTATGAAAGGTCAGCTCTCTCGTAGCGGCGGCGGTAAACAACCGGGCTTCGAAGGTGGTCAGATGCCGTTATACCGTTTACTTCCTAAACGTGGTTTTAAAAACATTTGGGCTAAACAGTACGCTGAAATCAACGTTTCTGTATTGAACCGTTTTGAAGATGGCATGACTGTTGATCCCGTTGCACTCGTTGAAGCTGGTATCCTCAAAAACGTTCGCGATGGCGTTCGTGTATTGGGCAATGGTGAACTCGAAAAGAAACTCACTGTCGTAGCTCAAGGCTTCACGAAATCGGCGCAACAAAAAATCGAAGCAGCTGGTGGTAAGGTAGAGGTGATCTAAGGTGTTAGAAAACCTGCAGAATGTACTGAACGTTGCGGAATTCCGTAAACGGGCAGTCTTCACCTTGATCATGTTCGTAATTTTCAGACTTGGCGTCCACATCCCTGTTCCAGGGGTAGACGCTACAGTCATTGAAAATCTCTTCAGCAGTGGCAACTTGTTTGGACTCCTTGACTTGTTCTCTGGCGGTGCCTTAAGTAAGTTTTCTATTCTTGCTATGAGCATTACGCCGTACATCAATGCGTCCATCATTATGCAGCTGCTCACCTCTGTAGTTCCTACGTTTGAACAATGGGCGAAAGACAACCAAGACGGCCGTGATAAGATTCAAAAGGTCACACGGTACGGCACAGTAGTCTTAGCTATTATTCAGGCTTTCGCCATGAGCTATGCTCTCAAAGTTAACGGTGCTTTAATCGATAACAGTTGGACTATGGTACTCATGGTTACGTTGATTTTAACAGCTGGCACATGCTTCCTCATGTGGCTCGGCGACCAGATTACGGCCGGTGGTATTGGGAATGGTATTTCCCTCATCATCTTTGCCGGTATCGTCGCTCGATTCCCACAAGGTTGCGAAACGGTGTATAAATACATCCAAGCCGGTTCGATTAATATTTTCCAAGTCCTTCTCTTTGCAGTGATTGCAATCTTTATGATTGTCGTTGTTATTGAAGTGACACAAGGACAACGCCGCGTCGCTGTCCAGTATGCAAAACGGGTCGTTGGTCGTAAAATGTATGGCGGTCATTCGACACACATTCCTCTGAAAGTCAATCAGGCTGGGGTTATTCCTATCATCTTCGCTTCGTCTGTACTGATGTTCCCGATTACGATCGCTCAATTTGTACAGAATGAAACGATTCAAATGATTGCCGGTTGGTTTGCCTGGGGGACAGTGACGAATACAGTCATGTACGCTGTATTGATTATCTTCTTTACGTACTTCTATACAGCTATTTCCCTCAACATCCCGCAGCTTACGGAAAATATGCAAAAATATGGCGGTTTCATTCCGGGAATTCGTCCGGGACAGCCGACAGCGTTGTATATCGATAGAATTATGACGCGTATTACCTTAGCAGGTGCCTTTTTCTTAGCATTTATTGCTATTTTACCGAACTTTATCGGTTGGATTACAGGCATTCAAGGTGTATACTTTGGAGGGACCGCTTTACTTATCGTCGTCGGTGTTGCAATCGACACGATGAAACAAGCTGAATCCTTACTTCTCAATAGACAATATCAGGGATTTATGAAATAATAAGGAGGTAGAATGATGTACATCCTGTTAATGGGCCCTCCGGGTGCTGGTAAAGGTACCCAGGCTGAACGATTGATTGCTAAATATGGTATTCCTCAAATTTCCACTGGTGATATGTTTCGCGCTGCTGTCAAAGAACAGACTCCCCTTGGATTGGAAGCTAAAAAGTATATGGACAACGGACAGCTCGTGCCCGATGCCGTAACCGTTGGCATTGTTAAAGAACGCTTGGCTAAAGACGACTGCAAAAAAGGATTCATCCTCGATGGATTCCCACGCACGACTGCACAGGCTGTATCTTTAGATGCAATCCTTCGTGATTTAGGCATTAAACTTGATGGTGTCATTAACATCGCTGTTCCTGATGAAGAACTCATCAAACGGACATCAGGCCGTCAGATTTGCCGGTCTTGCGGTGCTACATACCATGTTACTTTCAAACCGTCCAAAGTTGCTCATGTTTGCGACAAATGCGGTGGTGAATTGTACCAGCGCGATGACGACAAACCGGAAACGGTTAAAAAACGTCTCAGCGTCTATGCGGCACAGACTAAACCGCTCATTGACTACTACAAGAACACAAACTTGTACATTGAAGTCGATGGCCAGCAAGACATGGACGACGTATTTGCAGATATTGTAGCGAAACTTGAAAAGAGTAAAAAAGCATGATTATTTTAAAATCTAAACGGGAAATTGAGTATATTCGCGCCGCTGGCCGGATTACAGCCAATGCCTTGCAGCTCATGAAAAAATTAGCAAAGCCTGGCATTACGACTGGTGAACTGGATCAGCACTGTGAAGAATACATCCGTAGTTGTGGTGCGTTCCCTAGCTGCAAAGGCTATTACGGCTACCCAGCTACGATTTGTGCCAGTGTCAACGACGAAGTCGTTCACGGTATTCCTGGTCATCGGAAATTAAAAGACGGTGACATAATCAGTGTGGATTTAGTAGTGAACAAAGATGGGTATCATGGTGACTCCACAGTGACCATTCCTGTCGGGCATGTAGATCCTGCTACGATGCAGCTCCTGAAAGTTACAGAAGAATGCCTCTATAAAGGAATTGAACAGTGTGTAGCCGGTAATCACCTCGGTGATATTGGTCACGCTGTCCAATCTTATGCAGAATCCTTTGGCTATGGCGTTGTTCGTGACTATGTAGGTCATGGTATTGGCACAGACATGCACGAAGACCCGGAAGTACCGAATTACGGTATTGCCGGTCACGGTGAATTGTTAGAACCGGGCATGGTTCTGGCTATTGAACCGATGATTAACATGGGCACGGAAAAAGTTCGTCAGCTCAAAAACGGTTGGACCGTCGTCACTCGTGACGGCAAGCCAGCCTGCCATTTTGAACACACCGTAGCTATCACCGAAAACGGTCCGGAAATCCTTACGCTGCCAGATGATAAATAATACAAGTCTGCCTGCTTACGCTGTGGTGCAAAGCCTGGCCGGGCGGGATAAAGACCATCTGTATGTGGTTGTCGGCAAACTGGCGAATCCTTATGTATGGATTGCTGACGGTAGAAAGTACAAAGTAGGAAAGCCTAAGAAAAAGAATTGCCGACATCTCTGTGTGCTAAGGGACAGTCCTGTTCCGCAGCGCATGAGCGACGAATGGATACGGTCCGTTTTAAACCGGGCCAAAGTGGAATTGACCAGGGAGGTTACACATGTCTAAGCAAGATGTCATTGAAGTGGAAGGCGTCGTTGTAGAAGCACTGCCTAACGCCATGTTTAAAGTTAAGTTAGAAAATGAACATATCGTACTCGCTCACGTTTCTGGGAAAATGCGCATGAACTTCATTCGAATCCTTCCCGGTGATAGAGTGACGCTCGAATTGACGCCGTATGATCTGAATCGCGGTCGCATTACGTATCGCTTTAAGTAAGATTGGATTACGCAGGAGGTTTATTATGAAAGTAAGACCGTCAGTAAAGAAAATTTGCGAAAAATGCAAAATTATTAAACGCAAAGGCCGTGTTATGGTTATTTGCGAAAACCCGAAACATAAACAAAAACAAGGTTAAACAACTGGAGGTGAATGAATAGATGGCACGTATCGCCGGCGTGGACTTACCACGCGATAAACGTATTGAAATTGCATTGACTTACATTTTGGGCATTGGCCTCTCTTCGGCTCAGGAAATCCTGAAAAAAACAGGTGTAAATCCGGATACTCGCGTTCGTGATTTGACAGAAGACGAAGAACAGAAAATCCGTGAAGTCATCGGTGCTGACTACAAAGTAGAAGGCGACCTTCGTCGTGAAACAGCACTTAACATTAAACGCTTAATCGAAGTTAACTCGTATCGTGGCAAACGTCATCGTGCAGGTCTTCCTGTTCGCGGTCAGCGCACTAAGACAAACGCTCGTACACGTAAAGGCCCGAGAAAAGCTGTAGCTGGTAAGAAGAAATAAGATTTTCTAAGTAAGGAGGGACATGACTTTGGCTAAGAATAATGTAAGAAGCAATAAAAGAAAAGAAAAGAAACATGTAGAATCGGGCGCTGCTCATATTCGTTCTACATTCAACAATACGATTGTTACTATTAGTGATACAAAAGGCAATGCTTTATCTTGGGCTAGTGCAGGCGGCCTCGGCTTCCGTGGTTCCCGTAAAAGCACTCCGTTCGCTGCTCAGATGGCTGCTGAACAAGCTGCTAAAGCTGCAATGGAACATGGTCTCCGTCAGGTAGAAGTATTTGTCAAAGGCCCAGGCTCCGGTCGTGAAGCTGCTATCCGCGCACTCCAGGCAGCTGGTCTTGAAGTAAATTCCATTAAAGACGTAACTCCTATCCCGCATAACGGTTGCCGTCCGCCGAAACGCAGACGTGTATAATCCATATCGTAACCAAGTTGGTTTGATTCTGAAATAGGAGGATTTTCCTAATGATTGATGATAACAAATTTAAAGTTAAAACCGTGGAAAGCAATAACGGTACCTATGGAAAATTCGTATGCGAACCTCTCGACAGAGGTTACGGAATCACATTGGGTAACAGTTTGCGGCGCGTCCTCTTATCTTCCTTAGATGGCGTGGCAATCACTTCGATTAAAATCGACGGTGTATTACATGAATTCTCAACCATTCCTGGTGTTCGGGAAGATGTTTCTGAAGTCATTCTGAACTTGAAGGAATTACGGATGAGATTTACACGTGATGATATCCAAGAATTGGATATTACTGTTGATGTTACAGGTGAATGCGAATTTACCGCAAAAGATCTCGACGTAAACTCAGACATTGAAATTTTGAACCCGGATCTTCACATTGCTACATTAGATTCGGATGCATCCATTCATATGCAATGCCACATCGAACGTGGCAAAGGTTATGTTCCTTCGACGAAAAACAAGAAGGAAACGGACATGATTGGTGTCATCCCCATCGACTCTATCTTCTCGCCAATCGTGAAGACAAATTATGAAGTCGGCAATGTCCGGGTCGGCAACGAAATGGACTATGATTCGTTGACGCTTGAAGTAACGACAGATGGCAGCATTTCTGCAGAAAACTCCGTAGCAAAAGCTGCATCTATCATCATTGGATATTTAAATTACTTCCAATCCATTGCAACTGACGAAAAGGTAAACGATACGTTACCGCCGTTCACGTCGGAAAACGGGGAAGAACCGGAAGAAGACCAGGGCGAAGATTTGACACAAGTCAAAATCGACGTATTAGATTTATCTGTTCGTGCATCGAACTGCCTGAAACGGGCTAACATCTACACCTTAGGTGACTTAGTTGAACGGACAGAAGATGACTTATCTAAGATTCGTAACTTAGGTAAAAAATCAGTTGATGAAATTATTGATAAATTAAAGGATTACGGCTTTGATCTGAAATCCAATAACGAAGAATAATCTAGGAGGATGAACGATGGCTTATAGAAAGTTGGGACGCGACAGCTCCGCACGTAAAGCATTATTGCGCAGCATTGTTACCTCTTTATTCCAACATGAACGCATTGAAACGACAGAAGCAAAAGCAAAAGAACTTCGCAAAATTGCTGACAAAATGTTGACCCTCGCAAAACGAGGCGACTTACACGCTCGTCGTCAAGTATTAGCTTACATGATGGATGAAGACGTAGTCAAAAAACTCTTTGATGAAATTGCACCGAAATACAAAGACCGTCAGGGCGGTTATACTCGCATCATGAAAACCGGCGTACGCCAGGGCGATGCAGCTCCGATGGTAATCATCGAATTAGTCTAATTGACACATTCAAACCGCTACGGTATAGGCCGCAGCGGTTTTTTTGTATAAGGAGGGAATACCTATGGCAACACCGGTAATCGTAGCTGTTAACTTTACAGATGAACGGTTGCAAATGCTTAAACTCCTGGCTATGCTCGGTAAAGCGAAAGTACGGCCTGTAGGAGAAGAAGAAAAAAATACGAGCCTTGGCGAAATCTTGGGCTTTGCTGCCGAAGATATTGAAGAAATCGCCACGATGAAGCAGACTACAGAACAGACGAAAGTCCATGAAACGATGGAACAAGATGATTTCTTAGAACCGATTACGAAAGAAGCCATTATTTTCTGCGGCTTCGAACAGCCGAAAGTCAATATGCTTTTAGAAGCTATTAAACGGGGGAGACTGAAGAACATTCCCTTAAAAGCTATGCTTACACCCAATAATATTACGTGGAAAATCGAAACGATTCTCCAGGAACTTTCGAAAGAACACGAATTCTTTCACGGTAAAAGCAAGAAATGAGACCGACAACCTTATGCTTTCCTGTAAATGACAAGGGAGAAATCCTTTTAGGCCGGAAGAAACGGGGATTTGGCGTAGCAAAATGGAATGGTTTTGGCGGTAAAATCGAAGGGCACGAAACATTCCGCCAATGTGCTGTACGGGAACTTTTTGAAGAAACGGGACTTGTCGCTAAAGAAGAAGACTTGGAACTGGTCGCCTTCTTAGAATTTGAATTCACCTCTTCGCCAGAACTCAACCATATTGGCTATGTCTATTTTCTCCGTACGTATGAAGGTACGCCGAAAGAATCGGAAGAAATGGAACCAAAGTGGTTTAGTGTCGACCAATTTCCGTATGACCAAATGTGGAAAGGGGACCGCACGTGGATTCCTGAAATCCTCAGTGGTCGCATCATTAAAGGGAAAATCGTATTTGCAACCAATAACGAAGATGTCTTGTCTCTTTCTACCGAAGATACAATAAATTTACAAGAAGCTAATATTACGTAATCGAAGCCAGTCATGCCTTGTGGTGTGGCTGGTTTTTTTGCCCTATATGCTCTATAATAGGACGTAAAGAAGGTGTCTTGTATGATTGATAAGAAAGAAGTACAACAACGAATCGTAGAAGCCGTAGACTTGGTACATGGTGCAAAGCCGCTGGCTCCATCCATTACGAATAGTGTAACTATCAATTTTGTAGCCAATGCGCAATTAGCTGTCGGTGGTACAGCGGCCATGGTCTATTTGCCGGATGAAGGCGTAGCTATGGCTCATGTCGGCGGTGCTATGTATATTAATGTCGGGACGTTACTGCCTATTTATATGGATGCTGTCCCGGCGACAATGCAGGCATTGCAAGAACTCCATAAACCATGGGTTCTCGACCCTGTAGCCGTCGGTATGGGCAATATGCGTACAGCTTTGCTGACGAAGGCCAAACAGTATAAACCGTCTATTATCCGTGGGAATGCATCAGAAATCATTGCTCTTGCAGGCCTGTGGGCTCTCCAAGGAGGTACGGATACGTCAGACGTGCGTGGTGTCGATTCGACTGATTTTGTAAAATCAGCGCAAACGGCGGCTGTTGCGTTAGCAACGTATACTAGTGGTGCTGTGGCCGTTTCCGGAGAAACAGACTTAATCACGGACGGTACGGTTATTGCGTATTCCCATGGCGGTTCAGCTATGATGGCTGCTGTTACGGGCTCAGGATGTTCCCTTGGTGGCGTTATGGCCGTGTATGCAGCCGTTACAACGCCTTTTATTGCAGCCTTAACAGGGACGGCAGCGTATAATGTAGCCGGGGAAAGAGCTGCTGCGAAAGCTGGTGGGACGGGCTCGTTCCAAATGCATTTCTTAGACGCCTTGTATAATCTTACGGCTAATGATAGTAGTCAGAATGGATTTGACCTTCAGGAGGTATAATATGAATACACTTATTGCAGTTTGCATTGCACCGTGTGGTACAGGAGATGAATTTGCGCCGTACGTGGCAGATATTGTGAAAATTATTCGTGAATCTGGCTTGAAGAATCGGACCAATTCTATGTTCACAGAAATCGAAGGCGAATGGGATGATGTCATGGCCGTCGTCAAAAAAGCAACGTTCTATTTGGCAGACCAGGGCATTCGTACGGAAGTCATTTTAAAAGCCGATATTCGCCCGGGATATACGGATATGATGGACCGGAAAGTGAAAGTTGTCGAAGATATTTTACAAAAAGGCCAATAATTCTTGACAAAGGTATCATTCTGTAGTATAGTTATATAGTCAGTTGAATCTATGGAGTGGTACTCAAGAGGCTGAAGAGGACGGTTTGCTAAATCGTTAGGGCTCGTAAGGGTCGCGAGAGTTCGAACCTCTCCCACTCCGCCATATGACTAGACAGAGAGCACTTAGCAGAAATGCTAAGTGCTCTTTTTTTATGCAAGGAAGGCCATTTAAAAAATAATAGAAAAAATAGTAGTAAGGAAAGCAGTTAATGTAACAAAAAATCAGGAAATTTTGTCTTTTATCCAGACTGTATCGGATATATGTATGCTGCTTTTGTGCATCACACTATGCATCACTTTTTTGAAAATAGTGATGCATAGTGTGATGTATGAGGCTATATTTGGAGAGGACGTGGTCCTATGTCAAGATTTAGTACAAATTAAAATGATGGTTTTCATGCCGTAGTA
>OIXX01000022.1_pt1 | contig 116315 bp, 116 predicted proteins | sample 1588161 | NCBI WGS metagenome assembly OIXX01 (sample SAMN03283274) | human gut metagenome | biome: human-associated habitat; material: feces | host: Homo sapiens | place: Peru | collected 2012 | reverse complement strand
CGGTCGTTCACGGCCACGCCGAACGACAGCACCGGCGTGCCGCCCGCCGTCAAGCGGAAGTCCGGCTCCCTCGTCAGGTTCCCGGACAGGACCACCCTGTTGATGCTCATCCCTGCTCCCCTCCACGGTGCGCCGCCGCGTCCGCGAGCAGCGCCTCCTCCTCGTCGGGGCGCACGCTCGCGAGCGGCACCCTCTGCTTCACGGATTCCATTCCGTCTCCCTCCTCATCGGCCGGCGCCAGCGGCGCCGCCCCCTGACATCCTCCTCGACAGGCGCCCCGCGCATTCGCGCAGCACCTCGGCCCTGCGGTCGAGCAGCTCGCTCTCGCTCCGGGCGTCGCGGACCAGGTCCGAGCGCCTGAACGCGATCTTCATCTCGGCGATCTGGGCCGGCGTGCGCGTGTTCGCGGCCGCCACGACCTCGTACGGGACCGGCACGCCGTAGGCCTGCATGGCCTCGAGCAGCGTGAGGCCGCGCCGCGCTATCTCCCTCGACGGGTCCATCACGCCACCGACTTAGCGCCGTGCTCGCGCTCGAACTCGGCCAGCTTGGCCTTGGCGCTCTTGGCGGGCTCGAAGCGCGGCCCGCGGGCCTCTCCGGGGTCGCCGCGCTGCCTGGCGCGCGAGCGCTCGTCCCGGTCGTGCCTGATCTGCACCTCGCGCCGGGACCAGGCGAGCGCGTCGGCGGTCCAGTCCACGATCTGCCTGCCCTGCGGGTCGAGCCAGCCCGAGCGCTGGCGGTTGAGCCACCAGTCCTCGGCGCTGCCGTTGAGCATGTTGCAGCCGAAGTACGACCGGGCCTCCTCGAGCGTGGGCGGCTGCCGCCCGGCCGGGGCATCCCCCGCCGGCTCATCGACCTCCCCGCGCGTGCGCGCGCCCCTCTCGTTCTGTTCCGTTCTGTTCAGTTCCGTTCTGTTCAGTTCCGTTCTGTTCTGTTCTCCGGGAGCATTTTCCGAATTTGCTTGGCAAGCATTTTCCGAATTTGCTTGGCAAGCATTTTCAGAATTTGTTTGCCAAGCCTTTTCGGCACCGTGCGAACCCGGCTCGCCCGCGCCCGGATCCGTCGCGGCGCTCGGGTCCGAGGCCTTCCCGCCCGCGCGCCCGTTGCCCGCGAGGCGGTTCGCCTTCACGATGGATCGGCGCGCCGCGGCGAAGACGGCCATGAGGTGGCCCGGCAGCTTCGGCTCCACGGTGAAGCCCGACATGACGAACGCGACCGTCTGGAGCACCGCGTCGTCCCGCTCGGCCTCGGGCAGCCAGCAGAGCGCCTCCATGTAATCGTCCGGCAGCACCACGGCTACCACCTCCTGATCTTCTTGAACGTCTTCGCGCGGGACTCCCACCAGCCGAGCGCGTGGCAGCCGATCCCGCAGAGCACGGCGGCGGCCTCCGCCACGCGCGCCTCGTACACCTGGTCCCAGCCGGGGAGCTCCGCCACGCCGTCGCAGCGCATGAGCGCCACCAGGCGGTGCCTACGCCCCTGGTTGACCTCGATCGTGGTGCGCCCGCGCGCGGCGATGTCCGCGGGCAGGACCGCCGAGTACCCGCAGTCCAGGAGACGCCTCCGGGCATCCTCCATGGCCTCCGCGTCATCGGGGCCGATCACGTACAGCCTCACAGCCCCTCCCTACCAGTACGGGTACAGCATCCACGAGTAGAGCCAGACGATCGCCCACGCCGCCGCGGCGAAGAGCGAGGGCGGCGCCCACTTCCTCACAAGCTCCAGCACCCGCTCATACCACGCCGCGCGGACACGCCCGCGCCTCACGAGTTCTCTCGCATCCATCGGTCCACCTCCGTTACCTTGATCCGTCCGCTCCTGGTCTGCCCATCGGGCGTGATGATGGCCAGCCGTCCCGCCTTCCCCTCGCGGAGCAGCTGCTGATAGTTGAGGCCGGTGTACTTGGCCGTATCCGAGACCGTGTAGCTCATCTGCGGTTTCAGGCCCGCCGCGACGGCGAACTTGAGCGCTTCCGATTCGCACGGCCAGTCGCTTATCTCCCGCTTGAACTCAGCCATGAGCTCGTCCAGCCGCTCGCTGAATCGCCGAGCGGCCGCGGTTCCGGTATCATTCATAAGACCTCCTTTAGGTCGAAGCCCCTCTGTTGCAGCTAGCAGGGGCTTTTTTTCATGTCTGGTCTCCCCGCCCGGACTCGAACCGGGGCGCCCGCCTTAGGAGGGCGGTGCTCTGTCCATCTGAGCTACGGGGAGGTTGGCGGGAGCCGCCTGGTGGCGGCGCGCAGGCCGCGGGCAGTCATGTCCGCACCGGGTTGGTTTCAAGGAGACCCCGTGCGGGCCGCGGCCTTAGCGGACCCAAGTCGCCAAGCCGCCTTGACGCGCCGCCGCCCGGCGGCTCCCATGAAGTTGGCCCCGCCCTTCACGGGCGAAGAACGACCAGAGGGGCTCACTCGCCATCGGTCAGCCCGGCCAGCGCCATAAGGCGACGCCGGTTGACGCGCCACGTGCTGCCGAGCTTCACCGCGGGCAGCTCGCCGCGGGCGCAGAGGTTGTAGACCGACCTGACCGGCATGGCGAGCACCGCCGCCGCCTGCCTGACGCTCAGCAGCTCTGGCCACGCCTCCATCTCGTCCACGGTCGCGCACGGAACCGCCCCGCGCACGGGCCTTTCGCTGATCTTCATCGCTGTGTCATCCCTTCCGATTCAACCCTCGTCCTCGAACAGGTCGTCTTCTCCTTTCATATGAGACTTATCGGCGTGCAACCGGCCACCTCGGATTCGAGAGACCTCAGCGCTCCGTCGACCTCAGCCTCGTTAAACTGCGGGATGTCGAGCGATGCGTACCACCGGACGAAGTCCATCTCGCCATCCGTGGCGTTCCCGCGCACCACCCTCTTCGCCATGACCGACGCGGTCACCGCCTGGTCCACATTGATGTGCATCTTTGGGCCTCCACATTAAATCTAATTACAGTTTGATAGGAAAAAAATTTCTTCAGGTCTGTAGCCTAAAAAAGCTACCGCCTCTTTAGCGGTCTCGATACGCATTCGCTCAGGATGAGCTTCGTAAGTGTCATATGTCGGACCTGAAATGCCCAGATGTTCAGCCATGGCCTTTTTAGTGACGCCCTTGCTTTCGCGTGCTTGTTTAAGAGACTTCATTCCACCCTCCTTTCGTAAACAACTGTAATTAGACTTCAGATGGAGGTCAAGATTAATTTTGGTAAAATCTAAAAAAGATTTAACCTAGGGAGACGAAGATGCCTATATCGGAGAACATCAGGAAGCTGCGCCAAATTTTTGATGTTACGCAAGACGAACTTGGAGAGATAGCCGGGGTAACTGGAAACGCGGTTTCTCAATGGGAAAACGGAAGGTCTGAACCTCGCATGGGCGCCATCGAAAGAATGGCGGCATGCTATCAGATCAGCAAATCTCATCTAATAGAAGACGGCGGCATGGACTATATTGACCCGTTAACCAAAAAGGCAAGACCCGTTCTTCCCTCCGGCGCCAAGCCCGTGCGCGGTTCATCCGTCATGGTCCCGCTGAGGGTGCTCGGCGCCACGCATGCCGGCGACCGCATGGACGAGGACGAGAGTGACTATATGGTCGAGTTCCCACAGTCGGTCGCTGAGCGCCATCCCGGGTGCTTCGCGCTGCGCGTGGAGGGTGACTGCATGAACCGCCGCTACCCGGAAGGGTGCCACATCATGGTCGACCCCAACATGGAACCGCGCAACGGCAGCGCGGTCGTGGCGGAGTTCGAGGACGGGCGCAGCGTGCTTCGGAACTACCTGCGCGGCAGCTCCACCCTCATGCTCACGGCTGACAGCTTCGCCGAACACGAGGACATCATAGTCACGCTCGACGACCCGCCCGTGAGGACGGTCGGCGTCGTCGTCTGGTACCAGGCGGACAAGGAGACGGAATGATGGAATACGCCGACTACATCGCGTCGTGGATACGAAAAATAGACAAGAGGCTTTCCGGGCCAGCAGACCACGGAGAGGACGAGGCGCTCGTCGAGAGCGTTGTTTCGGTGTTCTCAGACATCGACGGAATCAAACGCGGGCTCGACACCTACAGGGGGCGAGTGTACATCGGCGGAATGAGCTCCGATGATTACACCGATTACAGGGGCGACCTCGAAAAGCTGAAGGGGAAACTCGAATGGCATATGGTGCGCGAGGGCATGCAGCGAGCTGCCAGCAGCCCATCGGAAGCAGCCCCGTCTGTTAAGGTCGAAGTCAATCCGACCGTAAGCGCGTCATCGAGCTCAAATGCGGATGCAGCGGCGACATCGAATTCGGTAACCAACGTCCTCGGGTCAATAGAAGCCGATGCCAAACTCTCCGAAGACGAGAAAAAGATGCTCGGAGCGCTCCTGGCTGAGGTCGAAGACGAGGCAAAGCAGGGTGGGAGCGGCGCGTTCGCCAGAATCGGCGCAAGAGTTCTCAAGGGCATCGAGAACGCAACGCCCGGGGTCGTCGCGAAGACCATTGGCTATCTTGCGTCTGTTGCAGCGGCACATTTCGGCTTGGTTTAACCAAAAGGAAGAAACGACTGCTACGAGGACATCGTCATAACGGACGAGGACGGGCGCACGGTGGAGTACGTCGGCACCGTCGTGTGGTTCCAGCCGAGCGAGGAGACAGTGCTTAGCAGGTAGTCAAGCGCCAACGAAAGGGAGGAAGGATGCGCTACTCAGACATTAGCGACGCCATTACCGGTTATCCGCTATTCAAGGTTGTCGTGTTCGACACAGAGACGACGGGCGTGTCGTCGGATGACGAGGTTCTTTCCATAGCGGTCTGCGACGGCTATGGAAACGAGCTGTTCCGTAGCTACGTAAGGCCAACCAGGCACAAAAGATGGCCGGAAGCCCAAAGAATCAACGGCATAACCCCCAAACACGTCGCCAAGGCACCAACCATGAGGGAGCTTGCCGGAAAACTACAAGACCTGCTTCTTGGGGACAAGCTATTGGTTGGCTATAACGTGTCTTTCGACATTGGCTTTCTGCTCAGAGCAAGGGTGCTCGGCGAATACCCGAATGCAACGTTTGACGTCATGCGGGAATATGCCACCGTGCACGGCAAGAACCGTTGGGAGCACGGGGGTTACAAATGGTCGAAGCTGGCCGATTGCGCGAAGCACTACGGATATAGGTTCACCGCCCACGACGCGTTGGCAGACGCAAAGGCAACGTCCTATTGCTTCCGGTCGCTTCTTGTAGACCAAGGCTACCTCGACAAAAGAATCTCCCAAATGGTCGGCGCTCTTGGCGATTTCGACATGAAGCAAACGAACACAACGAGCGCGAACATCGCCAAACTTGTCCCGGGGTCGCACGTCAAAGAGCAAGCGGTTCTGAGACTCGGACAGATCACGCGTGGGAAAAACAAGGGCGAACCCCGCTATGAATGCTTTGTTGGCGACAACTGCGTTGGCGTGCAGAACTACGGAGACGCGGAAGTTGTGAGGCGGCTGTTCTGCATCGAAGGTAGCAAATCGCTTCCGTCTGAGGTTCCATGCCTCGCGTCATTGTCGATGCGAGGTAGCGCTCCGAGCTGCCATGTAAGCATTACTGGCAACACCCCGTTAGAGGACGAGCTACGAGAGATGGCCTGCAACGAGCGCGCATCCCTTGCCTTGATTAGAGATACCTCCGGTGAAGACTCTCCGGTTCAATTCATAGAGGATGAAACTAGCACCGCAACACCTGATTACCCTAACGCTATTGCAAACGCTCCGACCGCCAAAAAGGCTGGATGCGTGTCGCCAATCATCATCTGCTTCCTCGTCTTCCTTGGCATAGGAGCGTTTTCAAGCGGCGATGTCATCCCGGCAATAGTGATTTGGGCTGTAGCGGCCTTCCTAGGCTACAGGAAGTGGAGGCGCGATGCCTAAGACCGCCGTTATATACGCCCGCTTCTTTTGCTAGGCCTTCCAATATCGGGGCATGGTGTGGTTCCAGCCGTCAGAGGAAATGGAGTAGGGATATGGGTGGCCGAGTACAACGGCGAGCTCATCATCCGCCAGTACTTCCGGGGCGCGGCCGTGCTCGTGCTCAGCCCCGACAGCCACGAGGACGGCTACGAGGACATCGTGTTCGACGACCCGGACGCCCAGACGGTCGAGCTGCGCGGCGTCATCAAGTGGTACCAGGCCAGCCGGGTGAGGCGGTACTGACTTGTCAGCTCAATGAGCAACTTAAATCAAGAGAATCTACCTTCCGTCGAGATAGAGGAAGAAAGGAAGGCGGTCTAGATGCCCGAACTGCTCACATTTCTGGATGTGGAGACGCCCAACAGAAGAAACGACCGCATCTGCTCCATCGGCATCGTCCGAACCGATCTCGCCGGGTCTGTCATCGACCGCCTTTCCTATCTCGTGGATCCCGAGGCTCCGTTCGACGACATCAACATGAAGATCCATGGAATCAGGCCCATTGACGTGAAGGAGGCGATGAGCTTCGGTGAGCTATGGCGAAACGAGCTATCGGACGTGTTCCGGGACACCGCCCTCATCGCCCATAACGCGTCCTTCGATCTCGCTGTCCTCGCCAAGACGATGCTCGCGTACGACCTCGGTGACGATTCTGGATATGCTTACGCCTGCACTAGGCGCATGGCGCAGCGCCTGCATCCTGAGTTCCCGAGCTATAAGCTTCCTGTTGTGTGCCGCCAACTCGGCATCGAGATGGGCACCCATCACAAGGCCATCGCTGACTCCGATGCCTGCATGAAAGTATTCTGGGAGCTGTATGGAGAGCTGGACGATTCCCGCGGCGTCTTCGAAACGTACGAATACAGGAAACCTGAGCATCGCCGAGAGCACAGGCCGCAGAGGTTTTCTCAGAAGACCGAGGCGCTCCGTTTCCTCATGGCAATCCTGGAATCCGTCACCAAAGACGGATCGTTGGATTTCGAGGAGTGCCTGGCCGTTCTCGGGTTCATCGATGCCAACCAGGAACTGCTTGAGGACGCGTGCATCGCCGAGATCGCGGACATCATGCAGCAAGCCGCAAGCGACGGAGAGATAGACGCTTTCGAATCAGATCAGCTCAACGAACTGATTAGCCATCTGCTGCATCCAACTGATGGAGGGGCCGGACGTGTCACATTCGAAGGGAGGAGCTTCTGCCTAACGGGCGGGTTCTCCCATGGTTCTCGAGATGAGGTCGGAGCATTCATCGAGTCGAAGGGCGGCGTGATTCTAAAAGGCGTCACCAAGAAATGCGACTACGTCGTCATCGGCGAGCAGGGCAGCGAAGCGTATTCCATGGGAAGCTACGGCAGCAAGGTCAGGAAGGCCCTCGACTGGCAGGCGAAGGGACAGCCTATTCAAATCGTCCAGGAACGCGACCTGTATGAATAGCCCTGCTCTCTCCGCCGACCTTTTCGTCGTGCTCAGCCCCGACAGCCACGAGGACGGCTACGAGGACATCGTGTTCGACGACCCGGACGCCCAGACGGTCGAGCTGCGCGGCGTCATCAAGTGGTACCAGGCCAGCCGGGTCAGGCGGTACTGATATGGTTGACCTCGGCAGTGGAAGCAAGCGGCGCGGGATGAGGGGTTAGGAAGGTAGAGTTTCGCCCGAGGGGGCGATGCGGATGTGGAGGAAAGTGATGGCCGAGAAAAGGATCTCAGTTAAGTTCGGCGGCCAGATAGACCAGGTGGACGTGAATACGTTCACTCGAGTGCTCCTTGATTATTCGACGGTCGCGCAGGCGGCCGGGCGCGAAGTCGACCCGAACGCGTCGCTTAACGCCAACGTGACAGCGGTACGGCCCGGTTGCCTGACCGTGGACCTATCCATAGTGGCCGACGGCATCGGCGGGCTCTTCAGGGACCCGGAGACCTCCATCCAGACGCTTTCAGCGGTCGTTACCATAGTCGGCGGGTTCTACGGATTCAAGAAATTCCTCGGCAAGCACGGCAAGCCGGTCAAATCGGAGGATGCCGGCGAACAGGGAGTCAGGGTTACCGCGGCCGACGGACATACGACGCTGGTCAACAACGGGACTATCAACCTCTACATGGGCTCGGAAGCGGCGAATAAGGCCGTGAACTCGTCCTTCAGCTCTCTGGAGAACGACCCTCGCATCCAAGACATAGAGATCAGGGATGGAGACACTCCCTTGTTCCGGGCAACGCAAGACGAATTCCCGCAGATAGCCTCCTCCCCCAGTTATGAGGGTGCCGAGACGCGCCACCAGACGGAGGAGACCGAGCTAACCGTTATCAAACCAGTACTCGCTAGATCATCCAAAAGAAAATGGGAGTTCATCTGGCGCGGCGTGAAGATGTCGGCGAACATCACCGATCGCGCCTTCATCGACAACCGCCTCATGGAAGAGCCGTTCTATGTCGGGACCATCATGTCCGTGACGCTGGACATCACCCAAAGATACGACCCCGACGCCCGGGCATTCCTGAACGTCGGATACGAAGTAAAGCGCGTCGGCGATGTGAAGCGGCCGCCCAAGGAGCAGAACCTCTTCTGACGTTATGGCATGACGCCCCGGTGACGCTCAAGGGCGTGGTCGTGTGGTACCAGGCGGTGCGGGACGTGAGACGATAGGCATCAGGATTGGCAGAACCCCATTCGGTCTCGAAAGGAGAATCCATGGACCCAAGCGAGGTAAGCAAGAGGAAGGTCCAGTTCGACGACTACGTCCACGAGGAAGGCGGCATCGAGATCTGGTACGCGCGGGACATCATGGCGCCGCTCGGGTATGCCAAGTGGCAGAACTTCGAGCAGGCCATCAAGAGGGCCATGGCATCCTTAGACACCAGCGAAACCCCAGTTCAGAATCATTTTGCCAAGGTCGGTAAAATGATAGAGCTAGGGAAGGGCGGCCACCGCTCCGTAACGGACTACAAGCTCACCCGATATGCCTGCTACTTGATCGCCATGAACGGCGACGTGAGCAAGCCGGAGATCGCCTTCGCCCAGGCGTACTTCGCCACCCAGGCGCGCAAGCAGGAGCTCATCGAGCAGCGGTTCAACGAAATCAAGCGGCTCCAGGGCCGGCACGCGCTCAGCGAGTCGGAGAAGCAGCTATCCGCCCTCGCGTTCGAACGCGGGGTGGATGCCAAGGGGTTCGCACGCATCAAGTCCCGCGGGGACTCCGCCCTTTTCGGCGGCAACGACACGCGCGCGATGAAGAAGAGGCTCGGGGTCTCGGACAAGAAGGCGCTCGCGGACAGGCTGGACGACGTCGCGATCGCGGCGAAGCAGCTCGCGAACACCATGACATCGCACAACGTCGAGGCACGAGACCTCTACGGCCAGGAACCCATAGAGGGCGAGCACATCGGCAACAGCAAGAGCGTCAGACATACACTGGTGCAGCGTGGAATCCTGCCCGAGGAGCTGCCCGCAGCCGAGGACACGAAGAAGCTGGAGCGGCGTATCAAGGCGGACGAGCGCAAGCTCAAGAAGGGCTCCACCGGATTCAACGGATAGCAGCGGCCCCTTTCCTTTCGGAATAACGCCGTCGTCCCGACTTCTTCCGGAAAAACCGGAAGAACCAACCATGCACGAGAGAACGGACCGGCCTGGAGCGCAGCCGTCAAAGAAATTGTGACAGCTGCCGACGGGATGCAGCGACGTCCTATCAGCAACTGCCTTTTCATGCCGAGAACGTGTACCGGTTTGGTCTGCGCTTGGTCTACGGCTTTGGTCTACCGAAGCAAAAAAGAAAGCAGGTCGGAGGTTTTAGTACCTCCGACCTGCTGTTTTTCTTGGAGCGGGCGACGGGAGTCGAACCCGCCTCATCAGCTTGGAAGGCTGAGGTTCTACCGATGAACTACGCCCGCGAATATGGTCGGGACGACAGGATTTGAACCTGCGACATCCTGCTCCCAAAGCAGGCGCGCTACCAAACTGCGCCACGTCCCGTTGTCCCAAATGCGCAGAGTATTATACGCGAGCATCGGCGCTGGGGCAACGTCTGATTCATCATCTGCCGCCACCCCAAGGTTTCCCGACCGCTTGAGAGGCTACCGCGTCACGAGCAGGATCTTCCGGGCATCGAAATGCATGCGCAGCACGTCGCCCTCGCGCGGCAGGTCCTCCTCCGCCGTGTCGACTTTGCTCAACCGCCACGTCAGGCGATTCGTCGCACCGGGCAGAGGCGGGTCGAGCTGGATCACGCGCTCGAATCGGGAATCGCTCGTGCGGGCAACGGTGAGGTTGAAGCCATTGCGCCCGGAGGCGCCGTCGGGGCGCGGGCGCTCCACATGGATATAGCTCGCGCGCACGCCCAGGTAGCGCACGTCATCGGGCACGGGACGTCCCGTGTCGAAGGACATGCCCCAGTCAATCGCCTCGACCTCGGTCTTCCCCACCTTCCGCGCGCGGCTGGTGTTCTTGCACCCCGTGAGCCGCAGCCCGGCAAGCGATCGCGGGCGCTCCACCATGTCGGCGACCGTGCCCACCTCCTCGACGTGCCCGTTGTGCATGACGCAGATGCGCTGGCAGAGCCGGCAGGCCTCGTCGATGTCGTGACTCACGTAAAGCACGGTGCGCCCCACCACCGAGAAGAGGTCGAGCATGTTCTGCTCGAGGGCGTTCTTCAAGAAGGAATCAAGCGCGGAAAAGGGCTCATCGAACATGTAGATGGCCGGGCGCGCGGCGATCATGCGAGCGAGGGCCACGCGCTGCTGCTGACCACCGGACAACCGGGCCGGGTAGCGGTCTGCGTAATCGGCCATGCCGAAGATCTGGAGGTAGCGACGAGCGAGCTCGGCACGCTGGGCCGCGGGGACCCCGGCGTCCATGCCGGCGCAGACGTTATCGGCCACGCTCATGTTGGGAAAGAGCTGGTAATTCTGGAAGAGAAGCGCGGTCTTTCGCTGCTGGGGCGTCAGGTTCACCCCGGCTTTTGAATCGAAGAAGGTCGCCCCGTCCACGACGATGCGTCCCTCGTCCGGCGTCTCGACGCCCGCGATGCAGCGAAGCGTGCAGCTCTTGCCGCATCCCGAGGCACCGAGCAGCGCCACGCGCTCGTCCCCGGCCTCGAGCTTGATATCGAGGGTGAATCCGGGATAGCGCTTCTTGATATCGAGGCTGAGCGACATGACTCACTCGCCCCCTTTCGCATCGGAACCGTTCGAGACATCGGAGCCGCCCAGCAGCTGACGGAGCGCTTCGCGGTCGATACTCAAGGAGTCACTGCCCGAAACATCCAGGCCGTCGGACACGCCCGCAGCAACGCCCGCACCCCCGGCAGCGGCCATCTGCCGACGCTCGGCGCGCGTGAAGCCGCGCCGGCGGTACTTCTGGGAGTGCGCGGTGTAGATGTTGATGAACAGGATCACGAGGAAGCTGAACAGGATCACGACGACGACCCAGAAGAGCGCCACCGCGGTATTGCCGCCCATCCACTCGAAGTAGATGGCGATGGGGATGGTCTGCGTGATGCCCGCGTAGTTGCCAGCGAAGAAGAGCGTGCAGCCGAACTCGCCCATGGCGCGCGCGAAGGCGAGCACCGTGCCCGCGGCGATGGACGGCCACCCGAGCGGCAGCATGAGTTTGCGGAAGATGCGCAGCTCAGACCAGCCGAGCGTGCGCGCTGCGTCGAGCATCTGCGGGTCCAGGCCCTCGAAGGCGCCGAGCGCGGTGCGGTACATGAGCGGGAAGCTCACCACGGCGGCCGAGATGATCGCGGCCGGCCAGGTGAACACCAGGCTGACACCGTGCGCGATGAGCCAGCGGCCGATACTGGTGGACTGACCGAAGAGCATCAGCAGCAGGAAGCCGCAGACCGTGGGAGGCAGCACCATGGGGATGGTGAACACGGAGTCCAGCAGGCCCTTCAGCCGCGAAGAGGTGCCCATGCAGCGCCACGCGGCAAGGAGGCCGAGCACGAAGGAGAACGCCAGCGCGATGGCGCTCGTCTTCACCGAGACCCAGAATGGACGGTAGTCGATGCCGCCGAAGAAGGCCTGGGCGCGGTCGGTGAAGGTCGGCGGCTCGGTGGTGGCGACCTCGCCGAACGAGACCAGCGCGGCGTCATCGCTCCAAAGCGCGCCGTTGCCGAGGTCGAGGCTCGTGGGATCGGCCGCGGCATTGCTCGCGGTCACGGTGGCGTACCAGTCCCCGTCCTCACCCTGGACGCGGAATCGATACGTGTAGTCCCCCTGGGTCACCGATTCATCCGTGGTGAAGACCCAGGGGTCCGCCACATCGGAGAGCAGGGCACCGCCCATGGAGTGGGTCTCGTCCAGACCCTGCAGCATGGTCTTCAAGCTCCTCTGCGCCGAGGCGTCGTCCAGCTTGAACCCCGCCCGCGCGGCGGCGGACGCATCGACCCAGACGATCACGTTCTCCGGTGTGCGGACGACCACGAGCGTGGAGTCCTCCAGGAGCGGGAAGCGATACCCGTCGGGTTGGCCCTTCATGGCGCGCGCGGTGCCCTTCGCGTTCCGCTCGAAACCGTTCAGACCGAAATCCACGCCCTCGAGGAGCGCGGAATCCTCTTTGGCCTGACGGCCGTCAGCGGTCTCGAACGTCACCGTTGCCGCGAGGGCGGACGTCGGGACCAAAGCTGCGGCGATCGCGAGGGCGCAGACAAGGAACGCGAGCAACGCGCCCGCGCGGGGAGTTCGAGATGACACGGCACCCATGGGTAACAATCCCTTCGCTTCCAGATAACGCAAAAGGCGCGGGAAGCCAGCTTCCGGCTCACCCGCGCCTCGATTCTACCGTCTGCTATCGAGCGAAACGCTTACGCGGAGAGCTCGAAGCCGTACTTGGACCAGATCTTCTGCGCATCCTTGTTGGTCAGGCAGAAGTCGAGGAACTTATCGGCCTCATCGGCGTTCTGGGAAGAAGCTGCCACGGCGCCCGGGTACACGATGGGCTTGTGGGAACCCTCGGGGCAGACGAACGCCTCGACGATGCCGTCGTAGCGAAAGATGTCGGAGCTGTACACGAAGCCCGCGGCGCAGTCGCCCGTGGAGACGTACTTGGCGGCAGTACCGACCTTGTCGGCGAGCGCGACCTTGTCGGCGATCTCGGGCGCGTACTCGCCGTCGTCGCCTTCGGTGCCGGTGTAGAGCCCCACGGAGGCAAGCGCCTGGTTGGCGTACTTGCCGGCAGGCACGGTCTTGGCATCGCCGATGGCGATCTTGCCGTCGATCGTGGCAACGTCGCCGATGGCGGTCACGGTGACATCGGAACCGTCGGCCTTCACGATCACGAGGTCGTTCGTGAACATGTCGGTACGGGTGGACTCGTCCACGAGCGAGGCGTCCACGGCGTCGTCCATGGTGCCCTTGGAAGCGGTGATGAGCGCGTCGACGGCGGCGCCGGCCTTCATCTGCTCGACGAGGTCGCCGGAAGCCTTGAACTGGGTGTCAGCGAAGGTGGTACCGGTCTGGTCGGTGTAGAGCTGCTGGACCTCGGGCAGGGCCTTCTCAAGCGAGTTGGCGGCAAAGATCTGGAGCTCCACGCCGGAAGCGGCGGCAGAACCGGCAGCGGAGCCCTTGTCGGCCGTGGAGCCGGCATCCTTGGCGGCGTTGTTGCTGCTGCAGCCGGCCAGCGCGACGACGGCGGTGGTGCCAGCGGTGGCGATGAAGGTACGACGCGTTACGTTCATGAAGACTTCCTTCCCTGGAGCTTACGGGGCGGCCCTTCCCACCCCTATTCTTCGGTGAGTATTATATTCTCCCGAGAATATTTTTGAAGAGGGGATCCGAGCCGTAGAAACGTGGCGCCGATTTGAAAGCCGAAAGACCTACCCCAAGGTATGGATCATGAGCGCCAGCACGAGGGTGAGCAGACCGGAGACCGAGATCGCCAAACCGCTCATGGCGCCCTCGAGCTCTCCCATCTGCGCGGCGCGGACCGTGCCCACCGCATGACTGCTCGCACCGATGGCCACGCCCGCGGCGATGGGGCTCTTCACCCGGAAAAGGCGGGTCAGCGTGGGCGCGAGCATGGAGCCCATGATGCCCGAAACGATCACCGCGGCCACGGTCACGGACTGGACGCCACCGAGCGTGCTGGTGATGCCGATGGCGATGGGCGTGGTCACGGACTTGGCCACGGTGGAAATGGCGATGGAATCAGAGAGGCCCATGATCTCGCAGAGCCCCCAAGCCGAGACCATCGAGGTGATCGAACCGGCCAGGCATCCCGCGAGGATGGGGATGAAGTGCTTCTTGAGCACCGTTATCTGACGGAAGATGGAGTACGCGAGCACCGCCGTGGCCGGCCCCAGGAAGCTGGAGATGACCTTGGCCCCCTCCTGATAGGTGGCGAGCGGGATGTGAAAGACCACGAGGAAGATGATGATGAAGGCCACCGAGACCAGCAACGGATTCAAGAGCGGTGAATGAACGCGCCGGTTGAGCGCGACGGCCACTTGGAAGGCCGCGATCGAGATGACGACGCCGAAGAGGACGTGCAGGGCTTCCATGGCGCTAGGCCTCCTTGGGGGACGAGGACGATTCGGTGGGCGAAGCCGAGACGGGCATGCCATGACCGTGCTTCGCCATGACGTTCATGACCGTCGCCACAGTGAACGAGGTGACGAAGAAGACGAGGACGGTGGTGATAAGGCACACCGCCAGGAGCTTGGCGAGGTTGGGCGCGATGAGGTCGAAGCTCCCCATGATGGAGACGGCCGCCGGCACGAAGAAGACCGCCATGTGGTCGAGGAGGAAGTCGGCGGCCAGGCTGATGGACTCCATGCGGATGACGCCCGAGAGCAGGAACACGAGCAGGAGCACCATGGCGACGATGTTTCCCGGGATGCCGACGGGAACGAGCGCCGCGATCTTTTCACCCGTCAGGCACACGGCGTAGATGAGCAACAGCTGCATGCAGATGCGGAAGGCGCGCGCGGCGAAGCTGCGCGGGGCGGCGGGGGCATCGAAGCCCAGGAGGTGCGAGAACGCCTCGGGCACGCGCAGCGGAGAGGCGAGGGTGGGCACGCGCCGCTCGTCGGCCATGCTCGCCAGGTGCTCCAGGAGCTCGGCGCGCTCCTCCGCGCTGAGCGCGTGCCCCGGCTTCGCGGCGGCGCGGGCCTGCAGACGCTCGACCGCGGATTCGTCGTCGAGTTCGGCACGCTCGCGCTCTTCCTCACGGGCCGACAGGGCGCGCGCGATCGGGCGAAACTCGGAGCACTCCCGCCCAGCGGGGGCGGCGGACATGGCGGGTGCCGGTGCGGCGCCCTCCTCCAGGAGTCCGGTCTCCACGGAGACGGACGCGGTCCCCTCGTACGTGCGAGGAGCTGCCGCTTCGGCCGCCTGCTCGGCCTCCGCCTGCGCGGCGAGGTCCTCGGCGCTCATATAGCCGAGCTCCACCAGGATCCGCCGCACGTCGGCGTGGCGGAAGACGAGCTTCCCGTCGTGGACCACGCAGCGGATGCCGTGGGAGAGCAGCATGCCGGCGAGGGCGTGCATCTCCCGCTCATCCCCGAAGGAGACGGCGTCCCAGATAATCCCCTGGTTGAAGATGTCCGGATGCGCGCCGTCCAGGCGCGCGATCGCCTGATCGATGCTCATGCCGGCGCCGAAGCGCTCCTCGGCACCGGTGCCGAGCTCCTCTGCCAGATGGCGCCCGGCACGCTGCATCTCCGCGTCGCTCAGCCGAGAGCCGCTCTCGGCACCTGAAGAACCCATATCACCCTTCTTGCCAAAAAGGCCCACGCTCTACTCCCCTTTCCTATCCGCACCGGGCGAACCCCTGCGGGCACAAAATCGCCCGCACAAAGCGGGCGCCACAACCATCTCGGATTGAACCGATTGCCATCTCCACTATAGAAAAGTCGCGCGGCCCGCCCCAGCGGAACCGCGCGATACATGGAGTTGAAACAATTTCACCCGAAGGGGAAACGTTCTCGTGCACTCAGTGCCCGCCGCCGGCAGCCATCTTCTTGGCATGCTCGAACTGGTCGGACACCGCCTCCCAGCTCTCGCGAGCCGCCTTGGTGGAGCCGGGGAAGTTGACCACGAGCGCGCGGCTGCGCTGCATGCTGACGGCACGGCTGAGCATGGCGCGGCGCGTCTTGCCCATGGAGTACGCGCGGATCGCCTCGGCGATGCCGGGAACGTCGCGGTCGCAGGTGTCGCGCGTGGCCTCGGGCGTCACGTCGCGCGGCGAGAGGCCGGTGCCGCCGCAGGTGATGACCACGTCCACGCCCTCATCGTCCACGGCCCTCACGATGGAGCCGGCGATGAAGGGGCGCTCGTCGGGCACCACCACATGGCTGACGACCTCCCAGCCCGCGGCGCGGATGAGTTCCTCGAGTGCGGCGCCGGCCTCGTCCTCGGCGAGACTGCGCGTGTCGCTGCACGTGATAATCGCGAACTTCATGATGAGATGCTCCTCCTACGAGTCTGACAACGGGGACCTGACCGGCACCACTATAGAACGGTGCCCTCGGGAATGTCGATGCGCACGACCTCCGCCATGCCGCCGGCAGGAATTCCCTCGAAGCCGTCAGCAACCTTGAGCAGGCAGTTGGCGCGCTGGAGCGTGCCCAGGAGCGCGGAGTTCTGGCTCGGTGCCTCGGTAACGACGAGCTCGCCCGCCGCATCGCGCTCGACGTGCGCACGATTGTAGAACCGGCGCGCCTGACGCTTCTTGATCTCGCGATCCACGCGCGCCATCTGAACGGGACGGTCGAAGGCGCTGAATCCGCGCATCTTGCGAATCGCGGGGCGCGCGAGCATCTCGAAGCCGACCACGGCAGCGGCCGGATTGCCGGAAAGCCCCAGGAACGGCTTGCCCGCGAGCAGGCCGAAGGTGATGGCCTTACCGGGTTTCATGGAAATGTGGTCGAAAAGCACCTGGCCCTCGCGCTCCACCAGGGCCGTCACGTAATCGTAGTCGCCCGCGGAAGCACCACCGCTCGTGACGACGAAGTCGCAGGTCTCAGCCGCTTTGAGCACGAGTTGCTCGATGGCTACAGGGTCATCTGGCGCGATACCGAAGAACTCCGGTTCAGCTCCAGCCGTCACGGTAGCGGCCATGAGCGCGGCGGAGTTGGCGTCGCGGATCTGTCCGCGCGCGGGCACCTGGTCGGGCGAGACGAGCTCGGTGCCGAGCGCGATGATGCCGACGCGCGGAGCCGCGTGCACGGTGACCTCGGACGCACCGGCAGACGCGAGCAGCCCGCAGCCGGCAGGGGTCACCACATCGCCGGCGCGGAGCACGGCCTCGCCGGCGTGGGCCTCGAGACCCGCCACGCGGATGTTCTCGCCCACCTTGGCGGGCGCGGAGAAGGTGACGCGCGAGCCCTCGTTGCCATCCCCCTCGAGCACCTGCACGACCTCGTACTTCACCACGGCGTCGGCGCCCTCGGGAACGGGTGCGCCCGTCATGATGCGCACCGCATGGCCAGGCTCCACCCTATCGGAGAAGACGTGGCCGGCGGCCTCATGGCCCACCACGTCGAGCTCCACGGGAGCGCCCTCTGAGGCACCCGTCAGATCCGCGGCCACCACGGCGTATCCGTCCATGGCGCTGTTGGCGAACGGAGACAGGTCGATATCGGTTACCACGTCCTCGGCGAGCGGCAGGCCGGCGGCCTTCCAGACGGGAACGCGAACCCTCGGCATCTGCCCCACATGATCGAGCACGATGTCGCGCGCCTCCTCGACCAGAATCATGTTCTCCGCCATGGGCTTCCTCCCTTTCCGAAACACTATGCTCGGGTGAGTATAGTCTCATCCAAGGCCTTCCGTAGCGCCATCGCGAAACCTCAATGACGTAACGGGCCGAGGTTTTCCGCGGCAGCGGATCGCCGCGTATAATGGCGCGGACACAGGTCGACGGGAACGGTGGAGCGGAATGGCTGTTGCACGAGAGAACGAGCGGAACCGAGCGATCATCCCCGACGCGGTGGCCGCGGCGCGGTCTTACCTCAAGACGAGCGAACGCCAGGTTGCCACCGACACCGTGCGCGACGTGCGGAACCTCGCACAGAGCACGCGGCTCCTCCTGCTCGTCGAACTCGTTTCGGTGCTCATGGGCATCGCCGCCTGGGCGTTCCTCCTCTCGCTCGACGTGGTCACAGATTTCCGGGAGGGCCATCGCCTGGTGTTCATCCTGCTGCCCGCCGTCGGCGTCGTCACCGCCTGGCTCTACCGGAACTATGGCCTCCAATCGCGCCGGGGCAACAACCTCGTCATCGACAGCGCGCTCTCCCCGCGCCTCATCCACGCCCGCATGGCCGTCCTCACGTTCCTGTGCTCCGTCGCCACCCACCTGACGGGCGGCTCCGCCGGTCGTGAGGGGGCGGCGGTGCAGATGGGCGGCACCATCGCGAGCAACGTGAGCCATGCCGCGCACCTGGGCGGGCACGACCACCACGACCTCATGCTCGGCGGCATCAGCTCCGCCTTCGGCGCCGTCTTCGGCACCCCGCTCGCCGGCGCCTTCTTCGGCATGGAGATGTGCTACGTGGGCAAGCTCGACTACAGCTCCGCCCTCTACTGCCTGGCCGCCTCGTTCACCGGCAACGCCGTGGCGCAGGCGCTCGGCACTCAACACGGGGGACACGCGATCGCCGCCGTCCCCGCGCTCTCCCCGGCAAGCATCGTGCTCACCGTAGCCGCCGCCGTAGCATTTGGCCTCACGGCGCGCTTGTTCGCCGCCTCCATCCGCGCCGTCAAGCGAATCTACGCCACGCGCATCACCAACTACCTGGTCGCCGCCCTCGTGGGCGCGCTTGTGGTCCTCGGCGCATACGCCGCCCTCAACGCCTGGCAATACGCCGGCCTCTCCGAATGGCTCGTCGGCGCCGGGTTCGAAGGCAAGACGACCCTCGCCGACCCGCTCCTGAAGCTCGTGCTCACCGCCCTCACGCTCGGCGCCGGCTTCCAGGGCGGCGAGGTCACCCCGCTCTTCGGTATCGGCGCGGCGCTCGGCGGGTGGTTCGGCCAGCTCGCGGGGATGGACCCGAGCTTCCTCGCGGCACTCGGCATGATCGGCGTCTTCGGCGCCGCCCTGAACGTCCCCATCACGACGATCCTCATGGGCCTCGACCTCTTCGGAGGAGACGCCGCAGTCTACTACGTCATCGTCGCGTTCGTGGCCTACCTCGTAGTCGGCCACAGCGGCGTCTACCCCGCGCAGCGCATCGTGAGCCCCAAGCGCCGCTCGCTCGCGGGCGACGCGGGCGAGACGGTGGAGGCGGCGATCAAGGGCGAGTGATCGCAAGCTCTCCAGTGAGGAGCGCGGTCTCCGGCGGACGGAAGGGGCCGCTGTTCGGCCGAGCCGGTTCTCGCGAAACTGGAAAACCCCGCGCCGAAACCGCTGGTACGGGTAAAACGAAGATGTCAAAGAATCTTGATTCGTTAACGTTTCCGCTACCCGTACCAGCGGTTTCGGTGCGGGGTTTCCTCAGTTCGCTCGAAGGCGGGCTTGGCCGAACAGCGGCCCCTTCCGTCCGCCGGAGACCACAGCCACCAGGACGCCCATTGCAGGTACCATCAGAATGACCGAGTAACAAGGCAGACGATCAGACCGCTGGGGGACACATGCGCACCACGACCATAATGTATACGAGCCGTGACGGGCACTCGACCATCCGAGCGCTTATCTGGGAAGCCGACGAGACCGCGACGCAGCAGCACCGTGGCGTGGTCCAGATCGTGCACGGGATGTCCGAGCACGTGGAGCGCTATGCGGAGTTCGCCGAGCGCTTGGTGAAAGCGGGGTTCACCGTCTGCGCGAACGACCATGTGGGCCATGGCAAGAGCGCTCGCGATGAGAACGAGCTCGGGCACATGCCTCTGCATGGAGGCGAGGATGTGCTCGTGGAGGACGTCCATGCGCTCAGGTGCGCGGTGCTCGAGCGCGTTGGCGGCGGCTCGGCCGTGCCGTACGTGATCTTCGGTCACTCCATGGGGAGCTTCGTCACGCGCGTGTACCTTACGCGCTACGCGTTCGGCGTGAACGCCGCGGTGGTCTGCGGCACCGGCCAGCAGCCCGTCGCACTCACCTGCGCGGGCATCGCACTCACCTCGCTCATCGCCCGTGTACGCGGGGAGCGGCATCGAAGCGGGCTCGTGGACAGCATGGGGGCGGGCGGGTTCTCGCGCGCCATTCCGGACGCCCGGACTCCGGTGGATTGGATCTCGACGGACCGCGCCGTGGTGGATGAGTACCTTGCCGACCCCGCCTGCGGACAGCTCTTCACGGTGGGTGCGTACCATACGCTGTCCTCGCTCGCGCGTGATGCCCAACGCGCCAAGCTCACCGCGCGCATCCCCAAGGGGCTGCCGATGCTCTTCATCGCGGGTGACCAAGACCCGGTGGGTGACTTTGGCCGAGGGGTTGAGCGCGCGGCGGGCCAATACCTCCGCGTGGGGCTGGAAGATGTTGAGGTCAAGCTCTACCAGGGATATCGGCATGAGATCTTAAACGAGCCCTGCAAACAGCAGGTGTGCGAAGACGTGCTCGAGTGGCTGCAAGGGCACGGTCTCTAGGGAGCGGAGTATACCCGAGTGCGAATGCTACGACGCCTTGGGCGCGTTGCCGGAACGGTCGCGTTCGCTCTGCTCCACGCGCCATTGCTCCCAGCCGCGCCCCGCGGTGTGGTAGAACGCCCCGCGCTCGAGGCCCTCGGGCAGGTAGCGTTGCTCCACCCAGCCCTCCGGGTAGTCGTGGGGATACAGATAGGGGCCGTAGGCGTCGCTACCGGGGCGGTGCCGGTCGCGTAGATGGTTGGGCACCTCGCGGGCGCCGCTCGTCCTCACGTCGGCGAGCGCGGCGTCGATGGCGGACTCGGCGGCGTTGCTCTTAGGCGCGAGAGCCACGTAGATAGCCGCCTGAGCGAGGTTGATGCGGCACTCGGGATAGCCGATGACCTCAGCGGACTTGAACGCCGCCTCGGCCACGAGCAGTGCCTGGGGATCAGCGTTGCCCACGTCCTCGCTCGCCTGGATCATGATGCGCCGCGCGATGAACTTGGGGTCCTCGCCGGCGTCGATCATGCGAGCGAGCCAGTAGACGGCGGCGTCGGGATCGCTGCCGCGCATGGACTTGATGAACGCCGAGATGATGTCGTAGTGCATATCCCCGGACTTGTCATAGGTGAGCCCCCGACGCGGGTTTGCCACCTGGACGTCCTCGAGGGTGATAGCGCGCCGGCCGTCCTCCCCCGCCTCGCGTGAAACCGCGATCTGACTAGAGAGCTCGAGGGTGGTCAGCGCGGCGCGGGCATCTCCCGCCGCGCAGGAGCACACGGCGGACATCGTGTCCTCGTCCATCGAATAGGCGCCGGCAAGGCCCTGCGGAGCCTCGAGCGCGCGATGCAGCAGACGGCGGACGTCATCGTCGCCCAGATGCTCGAGCTCGACCACCCGGCTGCGGGAGAGCAGGGCGGAGTTGACCTCGAAGTACGGGTTCTCGGTGGTGGCGCCGATGAGAACCACCGTGCGGTTCTCCACGGCGTGCAGCAGGGCATCCTGCTGCGAGCGCGAGAACCGGTGGATCTCGTCCACGAAGAGGATGGTCCGGCGATCGAACTGCATGAGGCGGTGGCGCGCCTCCTCAATCTCGCGCCGCAGGTCCTTCACCGTGCCGGTGATGGCGGAGACCTCGACGAACTCGCTCCGGGTGTGCTCGGCAACGATATGCGCGAGCGTGGTCTTGCCCGTACCCGCCGGCCCGTAGAGAATCACGCTCGAGAGCACATCGTGTTCGATCGCGGAGCGCAACCAAGACCCCGGCCCCACGGCCTTATCCTGGCCCACGTACTCGTCGAGGGTCGTGGGGCGCATGCGCACGGCAAGGGGCGCGTTCCGGAGCTCACGCTCGCGGTTCTGTTGCGAAAACAAGGTATCCATGTCACGTACTATAGCACATGTGTTCGTATCTTCATGGAACGGCTACCGCTCGTTGATATAGGTTCGGCGCGGAAAGCGGAGCTCCGGGAAGAGCGTGGTGGCGAGCTCGGTGAAGTAGCCGTCCGTCATACTCGCGATGTAATCGACCACCGTCTGGTCAAGATCCCCCTCCCAATCGTAGGTCTTGTCGTAGTAGGCGAGCTGGCGCTCGATGCGGCGGATATGATGGCGGAAGATGTAGCTGTTCTCGTCGCCGGCGCGCAGATCCCCCAGGAAATGCTCGTACATGAGGTTGAACGCGTACCTGAGCTCGTCCGCGTGCTCGCCCTCGACCCCGCCCGCCCGGTAGATCTTGTCGTAGTTCTCGGCCTTGGCACGGCGGATCTCGGCGAACATCTCCTCGCTCATCTCGATATGGTCCTTGCCGTAGCTGTGCTCGATGATATCGACCGAAGCGTGGCTGAGGATCCAGGAGTTGTAGCGCCCGCCAAGGCCATCCTCGAAGGCGTCGTCGGTGAGGAGCCCCGCTTCGATGGCGTCTTGGCGATCGCGCCCCACGTAGGCGATGATGTCGGAGATGCGGACGACGCAGCCCTCGAGCGTCATGGGTCGCAGCCGACCGATCGCAAGGTCGCCCTGCTCGTAGCAATCCTCCACGATACGGTCGAACTCGGGGAAGTCCCGCAGTCCCGAGAGGTGGAAGACGCGCTGCTCGTACTCGCCGTTATGCGTGAGGGCTCCGTCGAGCGTCTGCAGGGTGATGTTTCGCCCATAGAGGGTGTCCATAACCCGCACCGAGTGCACGTTGTGGAAGAAGGAGCGGCCCGTGCGGGCATGGAAGATATCGTTCAAGCAGCGCTCGCCCGCGTGCCCGAAAGGCGTGTGCCCCAGATCGTGGCCGAGTCCGATCGCCTCGATGAGGTCGCCGTTGAGACCGAGCGCGTAACCGATATCGCGTGCGATACGAGCCACGAGCTGCACGTGGAGTCCGCGGCGCGAGAGGTCGTCGTTGCTGCGGAAGCTGAAGACCTGGGTCTTGCCGTTGTAGCGGTTGTACGCGGGCAGGTGCAGGATCTTCTCGGTGTCGCGCACGAAGGAGGGGCGCCAGAGGCTCGAGGCGTCCTGTTCGCGCGGCTCACGCCGAAGCGCTTGTGAGTCATCGGTGCGAAAAGGATTCCTCCACCCCGCGGCACGATCTGCCTCCATACGGGCCAGGATCTCGGGGGAAAGGGTATCGGGCAAGTCGCTCAGGCGCGCTCTCAGCTTCTCGTTCATGCGGGTTCCTCTCATATGATCTTTCTTGCCGCCATCTTCGCACGCTGCGAGGACACAGCCTCCCGGCTATCCGGTCATGGTCTGTGAAGCGAAGGCGTACAGCCACCACGCGAGACCGACCGCCCAGAGAGGGACCACGAAGGGGATGAGCGGCAGGTTGCGACGGTGCGAAACCAGGCACCCCACACCGAGGAGCACGAGCCCGCCCGCAAAGGCGGCAAACCCGCGCACCGGATCGGCCAGCACGAGGGCGAAGAGGAGCTTGGCATCCCCCATGCCGATGCCCGCCTCGCGGCGCAGCCGGCGCCAGACGAGCTCGACCGCCACCAGCAGGGCGGTGACCGCAGCGGCGGCAACGAGGTTGCGAGCCAGATCGCCCCAGAGGGGGTCGGGGGCGGTCAGTCCCCAATGGAACCAATCGAGCAGGCGGAAGAGCGCGGGATGCAGGGCGACGAGCGCCGCAACGAGAACCAGGGCGATGGCGAGCGGGTTGGGCAGGCGCCGCTGCCGGACATCGATCACCGCGGCTACGACGAGAAGTGCCAGGAACGGCCATTCGGGGCCACCCAGGAAGACCGCAGTCACGAAGACCGCGGTCGCGCGGAGCATGGCTTCGATGAAGAAAACAAGCGCATCCATGCAGACCCTCCTCCCCTCTCGGCCGCGCCCGAGACAGGCAGCCGCGATTCGCTAGCGAATCGGGGCAGGCGCTGCCACGCCACGAGGCGCTTCCGGACGTCGATATCGCAGCGGTGGTACCACTCGAAGACCACGAAGGACGCGATGAGCAGCTGGGTGCTCCCCGGATAGCGTGGGCCCGCCGCGCAGACGGCCGCGTTCAGTGCCTCGATATCCCCGCGCTGGAAGAAGTCATGCTCGATCACATCCTCGCGAACGGTGTACTCGAACTCGGAATCGGTCTTGTCCACACCGTCGAGCATCTGGTAGACGCGAACCAAGTTCCCCTGCACCTGGGCGCTGAGACCGTGCGAACCATCGAGCAGGTTGCTGCCGAAAGCCCCGTCCCCGCCGCTCGCATGTCCCGCGGGTGCATCGTCCATGGGAACCTCCCCGTCGCCATACTGGTCCTGGTTTGTGATGGTAGCACCCCAGTGGAAAGCGGAAGCGAATCCTTATGAAACCGCTCGTAGCGATCGAACTCCAATGCTCGGAGGAGGAGCCGGGGGCGTTTCTTCTTTACCCGGGGTACCGTGAGCTGTTCACCGAGGCAGGAGCTGAGCTGCTGGAAGTGCCGCCCGTGCTGGGGGCGGACGAGCTGCGCCGCCCCACACGACCCGCTAGTCGACGACGAACGTCGCCAGGTTGTAGCGGCTCGTGGTGTAGTCGATGATGTTCGACGTGCCAACGCGCGTGAACACGCCCCCGAACCTCCCGTTGAAGAGATACAGGCCGATCATGGTGTTCACCTCGAACGCGGGCGTATCGTCGGAGCCTTCCGAATCAACGCTCGGGGTGCCGGGCATGAAGGGCATGGAGGGCTGCGGCACGTACTCCTGCACGATGCCATGGACGCCCGCGAGCTCGGCGAGCGTCTCGGCCCAGGAATCATCGGTCGCGTCCAGACCGGCGACGACGCCCTTGCCGGCGTAGCCGTCGGCCGGCTTGGCGATCCAGCGCGAGCGATCGCGGAACCGCGAGAGGTCGGTCTTCTCATCCAGCACCACGGTCTCGGGCACATGGGCGCGCACGAAGACGAGCTCCTCCGGTGTGAGGAACGTCTCGGCAAGCGGGCTATGGAAGACGGCGAAGGCGGTCTTGGTCGCGGCGGGCCAGGTCCGGAAGGCGCCCACGATGGGCACGCGGCCCTCCTCGGCGCAGGCAGCGAGGGCATCGGCGCCCGGGCACGGCTTGTCCGCGAGCTCGCCCGTCACCACGCGGTGGAACACGGCGTCAATCGGGCCCTGCGCATCCGAGAGCACGCCGTCCCGATACGAGAGGTCGCGGACGTCCGTGAAACGCAGGCGCGCACCGCGAGCCTCGAAGGCGTTCGCGAGCTCTTGGATCTCGGCCAGATAGACGCTCTCGGCGTAGTCCACCGCCGCGATGCGCAGGCCGTCGCGAGGAACGTCATCTCCCAAGGCCTCGCGCGCGCACGAGATGACAGCGTCGGCGCACTGTCCGTAGAGGTCGTAAGCAGCAAGGGCGTGCGACTCGGCAAAGACCCGATAGGTCGCCGTGCCCTGGAGCGCGCGGCCCACCTCGGTCGTCAGCATCATGCCGGCGGAGCCATCGGTATTCAGCTCGCAGAACTTGTACGCACCGGTTCGCTCGTCGAGAAAGACGTCCACGCGGGCGATCGGGATGAGCGCTCGGTACGGAACGGGCGCGAGCGAGAGGCGCTCGATGAGCGGCGAGAAGCCGAAGGCCCGGCGCACCGCAGGGTCCGTCCGATAGGCACGGGTGAGCTTGTCCATGATGGCGCCCATGGTCTCAGCCATATGAGCCAGGCGCTCGGCATCGCGCCGGCTGAAGAGCTTGGGCACGAAGCCCCAGGGGACCGTCTCGCCGCCGTGGTACTTGGCGGGAGAGGCGTCGAGGTATGCCTGCGCCGCCGCACGGGAGGCATGGTCGCCTTCACGTTCCTGGGCGAGTTGCAGGTACGCGCGCTCGAGGGCGAGCCCGTCGAAAGGAGCGCGCTCCGCCGCCGCCTCGTCATCACGCGGGGCATCCAGAGCGGTACCGGGCATATCCATGGTCTCCTCGCAATCCCAATCGGCGCGGGAAACTGTCCGCGCGTGAACCATGCTCGGCCATTGTATACCCCGCACCACGCGAACCTTCACAGTCCATGGCCTATAATGCCACGGGAACAACCACGTTTGGGAGGGCCCATGCCTCAGAACATACCGAGCGACGTCCAGAGCGCAAGTGCCGGGACGACCTGTCAGACCACCGCTTCCAATTTCGCCTACATCGTCACCGGAACGGTGCTCGGCGTGATCGTGGCACTCTGCTTCGCCGCCATCATGCTGTTCTACTCGGTCATGGCGAGCGGGCTCTACCGGTACGATTCAGCTCGGTACATGGGAACCGGCCCGAGCGACCCGGGCTACGGGTACCTGGATGACGGGACCGGCGACGACCAGAACGGCTGGCAAGGCCAACAGGGAGACTCCGTGGACGAGAGCCTGCTGAGCAACGCGCAGAACGTCTAGGACCCCGGTACCGAAACCCGACGGGGGGACCGAAGACTACTTCGCGCCCTCCATCACCTGATCGAGCGTCACGCTGATGTCGTGCGGGGTGGGTACCCAGTCCACCTTGAGGAAGAGCGCGCTCACCGTGAGCGGAATATAGGTGAACATGAAGAGCGGGTAGGTGAAGAGGTTCGTGACCACCCGCCACCGCGGACGGCAATGGATGTGCTTGCGCTCGATCACCGTGGTGAGCAACGCCATCATGAAGCCCGTGACGTACATGAGGCCGAACGTGATGAGAATGCTCCGCAGGCACGCCTGCATCTCGGCGTCGGTGGCGAGAAATCCGTGGGAGAGGCCGCCGACCACCAGGAACGTCCCGTTGGAGAGCAGCGTGATGAGCGTGAGCAGCGTGGCGGGCGCGATGACCATGAGCAGGTCGTAGGCCGCGAAGGAGTGTCGCTTCGCGATGGCTTGGCCAAGCTGACCGCCATAGGTGAAGAACACCTGGTAGAAACCCTTGACCCAGCGACGGCGTTGCTTAATGGAGGCGGAGAGGGTCAGTGGCTGCTCATCGAAGAACTCAGCCGGCGCGTAGCCGATCTGAATGCCATGGACGGCGCAGAAGGTCGAGAACTGGATATCCTCGGTGAGCGTGTGGAAGTCCCAGCCGTGCATGGCCTCCACGATCTTGGAGGAGACCAGGTAGCCCGAACCGGAGACGGCGCAGGAGGTGCCGCAGAGCATGCGCGCGTTGTTGAGGAAGCGGGCCTCGCGGAGAAACCAGATGGAGTAGGCAGCGCTAATCCACGAGCTTCCGAAGTTCTTGGAGTTGCGATAGCTCGTGAGCGCGAGATATCCCTGGTCGAAGGCATCGTTCATGATGGTCACGTAATCAGGCGCCAGCAGGTTGTCGGCATCGAAGATGATGAACGCCTCGTGCTTGCCCGGATACTCGTTGAGGATGCGGTCGAAGCCGTAATCCATCACCCAGCTCTTCCCCTTGCGTGCCAAGTCGTTGCGCTCATAGACGATGGCTCCGGCCTCGCGGGCACGCGCCGCCGTCTCATCCGTGCAGGCATCTGCGACGACGAAGATATCGATGAGTTCGGAAGGATAGTCCTGTGCCTTGATGGACTGCACCAGGTTGGCGATCACGGCTTCCTCGTTGTGCGCCGCGATGAAGAACGCGTACGTGTGCTGCTTCTTTGCCTTGGGGATCTTCACCTCGTTGCGCACGTAGCCGATGATAAAGAAGATGAACTGGTAGAAGAAGCACACCGCAAAGAGCACGGCGACGAAGAAGTTGAAGATCTCGATGGGTGCCACGGATCGGTTCTCCCCTGTTGCAGGAATGAGACAAGCGGAGAGTGTAGCGCATGCTGATGAAGCCGCTGTGAAAGCCCCTCGGACTGAAACACCGCACAATCGAACGAGTAAGACGCAAAAGTGGTTTCAGTCGTCCGGTTGCGCGGTATACGCGGCACGCCTCGCTAGAACAGCTGCGGAACGATCTCCTCACCGGCAGGGGTAAGCCCCTCGGACCGGTCTTCCAGCTCTTCGAGCGCCGCGGCGAGGTCCCAGGGAAGCGTGTCGGCCAGCTCGAGGTGCTCGCCCGTCACGGGGTGGTCGAACGCCACGTGCCAGGAGTGCAGGAACTGGCGATCGAGCCCGAGATTAGCGCGGTCGCCGGGCTTGCCGCGGCCGTACAGCGGGTCCCCCACGAGCGGGTGCGCGATATGCCGCATGTGCACGCGGATCTGGTGCGTGCGCCCGGTGTAGAGATGGCATTCAACGAGCGCGTAGCCCTCGTCGCCGCGTGCCGGCGCGAAGCGCTCGAGCACACGGAAGGTGGTGATCGCCTGCCGTGCGAACGGATCGTCGGAAACCGCCATCTTCTGGCGGTCCCGCGTACTCCGCGCGATGCCCGTCGTGATGGTGCCCGCATCGAGTGCGATACCGCCGTGCACGAGCGCGATGTAGCGACGGTCGAGGGTGCGTGTGCGAATAAGGTTCTGTAGGTCGCGCTGGGTGTCGTCATCCTTGGCAGCGAGCATGAGACCCGAGGTGTCGCGGTCAAGGCGATGCACGATCCCGGGACGGTCCTCCCCTTGCACGGTTCCCAGATGCTCGATGCCGCAGTGATAGACGAGCGCGTTGGCGAGCGTGCCCGAATCATGCCCGTGGGCGGGATGGCACACGAGCCCGCGCTGCTTGGAGAGGACGATCAGGTAATCGTCCTCATAGCGGATATCGAGGGGTATCGCCTGGGGGATAACCTCGCCCGCGGCTTCGTCCTGCTCGGGCAGGTCGAGCGCCACGCGATCTCCCGCACGGACCGCGTACTTCTTCGAGAAGCAGGTCTCGCCGTTAACGGCGACGTTCCCCGCCTCGATGAGGTGCGCGCAGGCGGAACGGCTGGGAGCCGAGGCCTGGGCGCCGAGGAACGCGTCGAGCCGCGTCCCCTCATCGGCGGCGTCAACGAGTATGTGCAAATCGGCCATCAGCGCCTCCCATCCCTTCGGAGAACAGCCGTCCCCTCTGAAGTGCGAACGAACCTACCGGTCGTTCTTCTCGCGCCACCGACGGGAGCGCTCCCCGCGTTCCCGCGCTTTGCGGGCGGCCCGCACGTCATCGCGCGCATTCAGCTCCGCCGTGGCGTTAACCTCACGAGCCGCCGGAGAGAAGAACAGATACCCCAGAAAGGCGAGGACGACACCGACTGTGATGCCGATATCGGCGACGTTGAACACCGGGAAGTCGATGAACTCCGTTGCGAAGAAGTCGACCACGAACCCGTAGGCAAGACGATCGATCGCGTTACCGATCGCACCGCCGCAGACCATGCCGAGTCCCACGACCTCGAGCTTCGCCGTCGACGGGGCGCGCCAGAGATACACGATCGAAGCAGCTACCACGAGCACCGCAAAGGCCACGAACACGAGCCCATGCCCCTCGCCGAGCGAGAACGCGGCCCCGGTGTTGGCGACGAACTGCAGCCGCAGCACGCCAGGGATGAACGGCACGGGTCCGTCGACCATGATGGTCGCGCGGACGATCGCCTTGGTAATGCGGTCGAGCACGAAAAACGCGGCCGCCAGTCCGCTCGCGCAGGCAAGGCGCCATGCGAGCGGCGGGCGGCGCGCGTCGTGCCGCTGAGTCTCGGTCATCGAAATCCTTCCGAATCGATCGAACAGGGGCGCGGGATGTGCAATCGACCCCATCCCCGGTGCACGCCGGGCACAGAGGTGCAAACTCCCCCGTCTCCATCGCACATCGAGGTGCAGACTCCCCCGTCCCCGGTGCACATGTTAGGAGACGAGGTGGCAGGCGGCAAGGTGGCCGGGCGCGATCTCGCGCAGAGCGGGCTCCTCCGTGCGGCAGCGCTCCGTGGCGCGCGGGCAGCGACCCGCGAAGCGGCATCCGCGCGGCAGGTCGATGGGGCTCGCAACCTCGCCCGTGAGCTTGGTCCCGCCCGCGACGCGGGCGCGCTCGGCAGCCGGGTCGGGGATGGGAACGCTCGCGAGCAGCGCCTGGGTGTAGGGGTGCGCCGCGTGCTCGTAGAGCTCCTCGGTCGCGGCGCTCTCGACGACGACGCCCAGGTACATGACGATAACGCGGTCCGAGATATAGCGCAGCATCGACAGGTCATGAGAGATGAACAGCATCGAGAGCTCGCGCTCGTCGCGCAGGTCCTCGAGCAGGTTCACGATCTGGGCCTGGATGGAGACGTCGAGCGCGCTGATGGGCTCGTCGAGCACCAGCAGGCTCGGGTCGACCGCCATGGCGCGCGCGATCCCCACGCGCTGGCGCTGCCCGCCCGAGAACTCGTGGGGAAAGCGCCCTGCCTGCTCCTCGGTGAGGCCCACCATGCGCAGGTAGCGGTAGATGAGCTCCGTGCGCTCGGCGCGGCCCTTCGCCAGCCCGTGCACGTCGATGCCCTCGGCGACGATGTCGGCGACCGTCATGCGTGGGTCGAGGCTCGCGTACGGGTCCTGGAAGACCATCTGCGCATCCTTGCGAAACGCCATGAGGTCCGCGCCACGCAAGCCCGCGATGTCCTCCCCCTTGAACCGCACGACGCCGTCGGTGAGCTGGGTGAGCCCCAGGACGCAGCGGGCGCAGGTCGACTTGCCGCAGCCCGACTCGCCGGCCAGGCCCACGCTCTCGCCGCGGTAGATCTCGAACGACACGCCGTCGACGGCCTTGAGCACCTGGTGGGCACCGACGTCGTAGTGCTTGCGGATGTCCTCCGCAACGAGCAGCGGCTCCGCGCCCACGGGCCCGGCTCCCTCACGCGTTGTCACCATCGCCATGCACCTCGCCTTCCTGTATGGTCGCAGCCTCCTGGGGCGCGCGGGGGTCGTGCAGCCAGCACGCCGCCTCGTGCCCGTCGCCGAAGTCGGTCCACGCCGGGCGGTAGGCCGCGCACACCGGCATCGCGTGCGCGCACCGCGCCGCGAACGGGCAGCCCTTCGGCGGGTTAATGAGGTCGGGCGGCGCGCCGGGAATCGAGCGCAGCCGGCCGCCCGACGCGCTGCCCATCTCGGGCATGGCGGCCAGCAGGGCCGCGGTGTAGGGATGGCGCGGCCGCTCGAACACGTCGGCGGTACGCCCGCGCTCGACCACGAGCCCCGCGTACATCACGGCGATGTCCTGAGCGATGTCGGCGACGACGCCCATGTCGTGCGTGATCATGATGACGGCGGTGCCGCGCTCGTCGCGGATGCGGCGGATCATCTCGAGAATCTGGTCCTGGATCGAAACATCGAGCGCCGTGGTCGGCTCGTCGCATACGAGCAACCGCGGCTCGCACGCGATCGCCGAAGCGATCATCGCGCGCTGGCGCATGCCGCCCGAGAGCTCGTGCGGGAACTGGCGGGCGCGCTTCTCGGGCTCGGGAATCCCGACCTCGCGCAGGAGCTCGATGGCGCGGGCGAGCGCCTCCTTCTTCGAGACCTTCTCATGCACCCAGATGGGCTCCGCGATCTGCTTGCCCACGCGCATGGTCGGGTCGAGCGCGGAGAGCGCCTCCTGGAACACGATGGCGGCATCGGAGCCGTGGTAGCGCTGCCAACGCTTGGCATCGAAGCCGGAGGTGTCCTCGCCGTCGAAGAGGATGCGGCTCCCCGCCTCGATCTGGCCGGGCTCCTTCACGAGGCCCATGACGGCCTTGGCCGTGACGGACTTGCCGCAGCCCGACTCGCCCACGATGGCAAGCGACCCGCCGGCCGAGAGCGAGAAGGACGCCCCGCGCACGGCGTGAACCACACCGGCATAGGTGGAAAAGTCGACGCGCAGGTCCTCGACCTCAAGGAGCGGCTGCGCGGAAGCCCGATCCGGGGCCGCCGCCCAACGCTGCTGCGCGGACGCCCGGGTCGCGTCGACCGCCGGCTGCCGATGCCCCGCTGCCGCCCGCTCGGACGCGTTTGCGATATCCGCCATGCCCTACCTCCTCATCCGCGGGTCGAGCGCGTCGCGCAGGCCGTCGCCGAACAGGTTGAAGGCGAGCACGATCAGGCACAGGACGAGCGACGGGTAGAAGAGCTCGAAGGGATAGAGCTCCATCACCGCCTGCGCGTCGGAAATGAGGGTTCCGAGCGAGATCGCCGGTGTCTTGAGCCCGAGGCCCAAGAAGGACAGCGACGCCTCGGAGAAGATGTAGCTCGGGATGCTCATGAACAGGTCGAGCAGCAGGATCGAGAGCGTATTGGGGATGAGGTGGCGGACGATGATCTTGAGCGGCCGCATTCCCAGGCAGCGCGCCGCGGCCACGTAGTCCGTCTCGCGCAGCTGCTTAATGATGCCGCGCATCTCGCGCGCCGTGCCGACCCAGCTCGTGATGCACATGGCCACGAGCAGCGCCCACATGGAGTTGCCGAGCACCATCATCACGAGCAGCATCACGAGCAGGCCCGGGATGGAGTTGACGACCTCGATGATGCGCATCATGACCTCGTCGACAACGCCGCCGAAGTACGCCATGACTCCACCGTACAGCGACCCCACGATCATCTGGATGGCCGAGCAGGCGATGGCGACGATGAGCGACACGCGCGCTCCCACCCAGATGCGGCTGAACAGGTCGCGGCCGAGCGCGTCGGCGCCGAACCAGAACTGCGCGTCGGGCTCGGCGTTGATGTAGGCGGTGTTCTTGCTCATGTAGTCGAGCCCGCGGATGTTCGGGCCGATGACGACCATGACGGCGAAGAAGCCGAGCACGACGAGGGAAGCCATGGCGACGGGGTTCTTCCGGAAGCGCCGCCACGCGTCGCTCCAGTACGAGACGACGGGGCGCAGCCCCTCGGTGGACGACCCGGACTCGAAGCCCACCACACGGAACATCTCAGCGGGGATGACCTGGGGCGTCGGGTTGACCACGGCTTGAGCAGCGCGCGACGCAGCGGCGGCGGCCTTCTTGCCAAACGATCTCATGGCACGCACCCCCCTATTCCGACGCGCTGCCGGTGGCAAGCCGGATGCGCGGGTCGACGATGTGGTACAGGATGTCGGTGACGAAGATCGTCACGATGTAGAGGGCCGCGATGATGACCGTGAAGCCCATGACCATGGTGACGTCGCGGTCGCTCACGGCCTGGACGTAGTACTGCCCCACGCCGGGGATCGAGAAGATCGACTCGATGAAGAACGACCCCGTGAGGCACATGGCGACGGTCATGGGCAGCTGCGTGACCACCGGGATGGCGGCGTTGCGCAGCATGTGGCGCACGACCACCTGGCGCGACGAGAGCCCGCGCGCCTCGGCGGCGAGCACGTAGTCCTGCCCGGTCACGTCCGCCAGCGACGCCTTGGCCAGGCGCGCGTAGCTCGCGATGTAGGCGAACGAGCCCGCGAGCGTAGGCAGCACGCTGTACGAAAGGTCGCCCGCGTCCCACCCGATGACGGGGAACAGCCCGAGGTTGCCCGCGAAGACTTGCTGTATGAGCAGGGCGAAAACCATGGTCGGCACGCTCACCAGCAAGATCGAGACCGTGATGGTGAGGTAGTCGATCCAGGTGCCGTGTCTGAGCTGCGCGATCACGCCCAGAATGAGTCCCACCCCCACGCCGACGATGACCTGCTGGATCCCCAGCTGAGCCGAGACCGGGCCCTTTTCGGCGAGGACCTTGGGGATGGTCTGCCCCTGATGGACGATCGACTCGCCGAAGTCGCCGTGCAGGATCCCGTTCATGGTGATGAGATAGCGCTCGAAGACCGGCTTGTCGAGGCCGTAGCGCTCATAGATGCGCGCGGCGACGTCCTCGGGCAAGCGCGCCGTGCGCTCGGTGAGCGCGTCGCCGGGCACGGCGGCGAGCAGGAAGAACGTCATCGACGCGACCACGAACAGCGTGGCGAGCATCATGATGAAGCGCTTGATGGCGTATGTGATCAAGACATCCCCCTCTCCGGGCAGCCGGCGGCAGCGCGCAACCGGCCGCATGCGTCCCTACAATGCAGGATATGGGCACGTCACGGCCCCGCGCGCGGGGCGGGAGCCGAAAACAGCGAACCCTGCCATTGTCGTACAGAGCCCGGCCCTCCCAGGCGGAAGGACCGGGCCTGTGCGAAACCGCAGATTTTCCTCGGTGCTACTTGCCCGAGATGAAGGTGCGGCTCACCTCGAAGTCGGTGCCGAACTGCGGCAGCGACAGGTCCTTCACGTAGGTCTGGTTGAAGACGTACTTCACACCGTACACGAGCGGCGCCATGCCGGCGTGGTCGGCGACGAGGTTCTTCTCCATGCGCTGATAGGTCTGCAGGCGCTCGTCCTCATCGGACATGGTCTGGAGCGAGTCGTAATCCTTGTCGAAGTCGGCGTTGGAGTAGCCGCCCATGAACTTGGCGTAACCCGAGGTGGTGAACCAGCAGTCCATGAAGGTGACGGGGTCGGAGAAGTCGCCCATCCAGCCCATGACGTAGAAGTCGTAGTTGTTCGCGTTGCGCTCGGAGACGAATGAGGCGCTCTCGGACTGCGAGTTGATATTCACCTTCACACCAAGGACTTTCTCGAACTCCTGTTGGAACCACTCGAGCCGGTTCTTGTCCTGGGTGCTGGTCACCTGGCCGAGGATGGTGAAGGTCACGGCCTTGGGGTCATCGGAGCCCGTGAGCTCCTTCAGGCCCTCCTTGAAGAGCGCGACGACGGCCTTCTTGTCCTTGTACTTCTTCTCGACGGCCTTGAGCGGCTCGTCGGTCACGTCGCGGAAAACCTTGTCGCCCGACTTGATGCCGTCGGGCACGAGGCCGTACGCCGGCTTGTAGAGGCCGCTGAAAATCGCCTTGTTGAAGTCGTCGCGGTCGATGGCGAGGGAGAGCGCCAGGCGCACCTTCTCGTTGTTCATGAGGCCGGAGGGGCCGCCCGTGTGCATGTTGAAGGACAGGTAGTCGACGAGCACGTCGGGGCGCTCCACGCCCACGAGCTTGCCCGCGTCGGCCTCCTTCTGCCACTTCTTGGTATACTCGGTGGTCGCCTTCACCGCGTCGAGCTGCTTGGAGGAGAGGAGCTGCGACTTCGTGGCCTCCTCGGCGACGACCGTGTAGGTCACCTTGGTGAGCTTGACGTTCTTGGCGTCCCAGTACTTGTCGTTCGGCTTGAGGGTGAGCGAGTTGTCGAGCACGCGGTCCGAGATCACGAATGGGCCGTTGTACACCTGCTTGGTGTAGTCGTTGGCCATGTCCTTGCCGTACTTGTCGACGAGGTCCTTGCGCACCGGGAAGAAGCACACGTTGGCGAGCTTCGCGGTGAAAAACGGGATGGGCGCGACGATCTTGTACTCGAGCGTGTAGTCGTCCACGGCCTTGACGGCGACGGCGTCGGCCGAGCCCTTGCCGTCCATGTAGTCCTGGGCGCCGACGATGTCGGCGGCCATGTAGGAGTACGAGAAGCCGTTGTCGGGGTTCACGAGGCGCAGCAGCGAGTCGACATAGTCCTGGGCCACGACCGGCTGGCCGTCGGACCAGCTGTTCTTGCGCAGATGGAAGGTGTAGGTGAGCTTGTCGTCCGAGACGTCGTAGCTCTCGCACCCGGCGTTCTGCACGTCGTCCTTGCCGTCCTTGGTGAAGGTGCGGAAGAGCCCCTCCTGCACCTGGGAGAGCACGAGGAACTCGTTGGAGTTGCGGATGTCGTTCACGTCGAGCGTCTGCAGGTCGGTGTAATCGAGGTTGAGCTCCTGCTTGGAGTCGAGCTTCGCGTTCGCGTCGGACGCGGAGCCGGAGGCAACCTGCTTGCTCCCACCGCACCCGGAGAGGGCGAGGGCGGACAGGGCGCCCACCGAGAGGGCACCCGAGATGAAGGCGCGACGCGAGACACAGCCGCGCTCGTTGTAGATGGCCATGGCAAACCCCTTTCTAGCTTCAAATGTCCGATGCCACGGCAAAGGCGCGGCGTCGCGGTGATCCCCCGACAGCGATCAGGGATTCCCTACGTGAGAGATATATACTACTAATCTGGTAGGTATAACGGGAAATGCAAGCGGCAAAGAAATCTTCAGGAAGTCTTCACCGCCGGCATCCCCCGTGACGAAGCGGTCGGGCCGCTTTGTCACCACGCAAAGCGGCCCGTCCGATGGCAAAACGACCGGGCCGCTTTGTCACCTTTCTAGCGGCCGAGCGCCTCGCGGCAACGCGGGCAGAGGCCGCCGATGACTCCGGTGCGGTAGTTCCAGCAGCGCTCGCACTTCTCGCCGTGCGCCGGCTCCACCGTCACGGAGAGCTCGGCGCCCTCCGCAAGCTCCACCTCGGAGACGATGTAGAACTCGGCGAGGTCCACCGCCTTGTCGCCGGTGAGCTGCGCGTACATCTCGGCAGGCACCGTGGCGACCACGCGAGCGGCCTGGCTCTTGGTGAACTCGGACTCCTCCAGCGCCTTCTTCACCGCGGAGCGGAGCTCGAGCGCAGCATCCATGACGCCGCGGAAGCTCTCGGCGGCCTCAAGGCTCATCGGGGCTTGGTACCAATCGAGCAGCGCCGCGTACTTCTGGTCGTCGACCAGGCTCGCCGGGGCGAATGCCATGACCTCGTCCGTTGTGTAGGCGAGCATCGGCTGCAGGTCGCGCAGCAGCATCGAGAGCAGCTCTGCCACGACGGTCTGGGCGCTGCGACGCTCGTGCGCATCCGGCTTCTCGCAGTACAGACGGTCCTTCAGCGCGTCGAGGTAGACATTGGAGAGCTCGGTCACCACGAAGTCGTAGAGCGCGCGGTAGGCGCGGGAGAACTCGTAGACGGAATAGGCATCGTCCACCTCGGCCTGCACCTGCGTCAAGCGGGCGAGCATGAGACGGTCGAGCGGCAACAAGTCGTCGAACGCCACGCCGTCGCGCTCGCGGTCGTAGTCCTCATCGAGGACGGACAACAGGAAGCGCAGGGTGTTGCGGAAGCGGCGGTAGGCGTCGGACGTACGGGCCAGGATCTCGTGGTCGCAGGCGACGTCCACCGAGGAATCCACCGAGGCGACCCACAGGCGGATGATGTCGGCGCCCATCTCGTCGCAGATCTTGTTGGGATCGATCACGTTACCGAGCGACTTGGACATCTTACGGCCCTGGCCGTCGAGCGTGAAGCCCTGGGAGACCACGGCCTTGTACGGGGCGATGTCGTTCGCGCCCACGGAGGTGAGCAGCGAGCTCTGGAACCAACCGCGGTGCTGGTCGGAACCCTCGAGGTACATGTCGGCCGGATAGGTGAGCTCGGGACGGTACTCGCAGACGGCCTTCCAGGACACGCCGGAGTCCCACCACACGTCGAGGATGTCTCGATCGGCCTTGAGGTTATGACCGCCGCACCTGGGGCACACGCAGGCCTCCCCCAGGTACTCCTCGGGCTTGCGGGTGAACCAGGCGTCGGAACCCTCCTTGTGGAAGAGCTTGATCACGGCGTCGAGCGTGTCGTCGTTCATGACCTTCTCGCCGCAGTCCTGGCAGGTATAGCTCGGGATGGGCACGCCCCAGTTGCGCTGACGGGAGATGCACCAGTCCGGGCGCTGCTCAACCATGGCGCCGATGCGGTTCACCGAGCGGGCCGGGTAGAACTTCACGTGGTTGCGCACCTGGTCCACGGCCTCCTTGCGAAGACCGGTCTTGTCCATGGAGACGAACCACTGGTCGGTGGCGCGGAAGAGCACCGGCTGCTTGCAGCGCCAGCAGTGCGGGTAGCTGTGCGTGATCTTGACCTCGGCCACGAGCGTGCCCCGCTCGCGCAGGAAGTCGATGATCTTGGGGTTGGCCTCATCGGTATCCATGCCGGAGAACGGACCGCCGGTGCCGAAGCCCTCGCCCTTGTAGAAGCGACCGTCGTCGTCAACGGGCATGCAGATGTCCATGCCCTCCTTCATGCAAACGTAGTAGTCGTCGACGCCGTGGCCGGGCGAGTTGTGGACGATACCGGTACCTTCATCGGTGCCCACGTAGTCGGCCAGCAGCGCCACACCGTAGGGCTCGTCGAAGACGGGCTGGTGGTAGTGCAGGTGGTCGAAGACCTCCGCGGGCGCCTCGTAGGGCTTGCCGTCCACCATGACCGGGGTGTACTCCCAGCCGGCGACCTCGCAGACCTTCTCTGCTAGGTCCTTCAGCATGATCTCGGCGCGGCCCTCGTGCTCAACGGCAACGTAGGTGGCCTCGGGCTTCAGGGACACTGCCTGGTCGGACGGGATCGTCCAGGGCGTGGTGGTCCAGATGATGAAGTCCACGGGGCCCGCGTAGTCCTCGAGGCCCGCCGGGCGCTCGCCCTCTACCAGCTCGAAGCGCACGTAGATGGATGGCGAGGTCTCGTCGCCGTACTCGATCTCGGCCTCGGCCAGGGCGGTGTGGCAGTGCTTGCACCAGTGCACGGGCTTGTGGCCGCGGTACACCATGCCGCGATCGAACATCTTCTTGAAGACCTCGACGTCGGCGGCGTCATGCTGGTGGTAGAGCGTGAGGTAGGGATGGTCCCAGTCACCGAGGATGCCCAGGCGGCGGAAGCCGGCCTTCTGGAGCTCGATGTTCTCGACGGCGAACTTGTTGCACATCTCGCGGATCGCGGGCGTGCCCATCTGGTTGAACTTCTCGGTGCCCACGGCCTCCTCGACCTTGTGCTCGATGGGCTGGCCGTGGCAGTCCCAACCGGGAACGTAGGGAACCTCGCGGCCCTGCATCATCCAGTAGCGGTTGATCATGTCCTTGGAGATCTTGTTGAGCGCGTGGCCCAGGTGGATGGGGCCGTTCGCGTACGGAGGGCCGTCGTGCAGCACGAACTTGTCGTGCCCTTCGTTCTTCTTGAGAACCTGCTCGTAGACCTTGTTCTCCTGCCAGTCCTTCAGACGGGCGGGCTCACGCTGCGCCAGGCTGGCGCGCATGGGGAACCCGGTCTTCGGCAGGATCATGGTCTGCTTGTACTCGTTGGCCATGAGACATGCCCCTTCTCTCCGTGGACGCATGAAAAAAGCGCCCGTCCCACCAAGCTGGGACGAAGCGCCTCAGAAAAGCTCTTCGCTTGACCACCCAGCTCGAGGCTCCGCGCGGCTGCGCTTTGCCCGGTTACTCGGCTGGCCTATGACGGCGACCAACCCGGCGACGCCTACTTAAGGGGAGACAACCTGCTCGCATGAGCTTGCCTCGCACCCGTTCGGGCCGCGGCTCCGGGGTGATATTCGATCGGTCGCGCGTACGAACCTTCCAGCCCAGGGTTCGCTCTCTCCTACGCGCGGGAACCGTCTACTCGTCCCCTTCAACGCCTGTAGTCCGGGATGATAGCACACAGGCGAGTGCCCGTTCCGCATCTGTCAAAGCGTCACAATCGAAGGCGGGGATTCCCTCGCGTGCAAGCGCGCGGGCGAAGAGCCCGCTTCCCGGGATGAGCGTGCCCGAGAAGGTGCCGTCATAGATCCGGTTGACCCCGCAGCTGGGGCTTCTCGGCTGCAGCAGCGCGAGATCGCAGGCACGGGCCCGCTCCAGCGCGCGCCGCACCCCCAGATCGAACGGCGCGGTGACGTCCTCCCCCGCCATATTGAGCACACACCCCGCGCGAAGCTCCGCAGGAGAACGCGGCGTGGGAAGACCGCCCAGCACCTCGGGGCAGACGGTCACGACCTCGTGACCGAAAAGCAGATGCGCGAGGCCGGGAATCCCGTTGTCGCCTCCGTTGTACTTGCAGCGCTCGCCCAGCAGGCACGCGCTCACGCAGATTCGCATGGCGCGTGACCTCCCCAACTGAAGGCGCGTGACCGGACCGGCTGGCTAGTCGTTCTCATCGCGTTCGCGGATGTAGATCTGCTGCAGGCCGTAGGCGCCCTCGGGATCGTAGAACTCGTAGACCCCCAGCCCCTTCAGGAAGGGACGTAGTCGCTTGAACCCGTAGTTGCGGACGTCGAAGTCGGGCAGGCGGCGACCCAGCTGGTCGCCCAGCTGTCCGAGCGTGATCCAGCCGTCCTCGTCACCGTACGCCTCGATGATCCCCGTGATGGCCGTGCGGATCGCGCGCAGGTTGCGGCGACGGTCGGCGCGGCTCATCTCGCCGAAGGGAGCCTCCTCGTCCCCGGCGTCCTCTGCCTGACCGTCCTCTCCCCCGCGGTTGCCGCGCGCCTGCCGCCGGCTCTCCTCGGCCGCCACGGCATCGGCCGCCTTCTTGTTCTCGGAATAGAGCAAATCGAGGTACTTGAACTGGTTGCATGCCGAGATGAAGGGCTTGGGGGTCTTCTGCTCGCCCATGCCGATCACCTGCATGCCGCTCTCGCGCAGACGGGCCACCAGGCGCGTGAAATCGGAGTCGCTGCTCACGATGGCGAAGCCGTCCACGTTTCCGGAGTAGAGGATGTCCATCGCGTCGATGATCATCGCGGAGTCCGTGGCGTTCTTGCCGTAGGTGTAGCTGTATTGCTGGATCGGGGTAATCGAGTTGTCGAGGAGGCAGCTCTTCCAGCTCGTCATCCGCGTGCTCGTCCAGTCGCCGTAGATGCGCTTGTACGTGGCGACGCCGGAGTTGGACACCTCGTCCAGGATGATCTTGATGTACTTCTCGGACACGTTGTCCGCGTCGATGAGGATGGCGAACCTCGAGGTGCCGCTATTCTCCATGAGACCTCGCTTTCAGAGGGGCTGAACAGACGTGCCCCGCCACCCGATGCGGGGACGGGGCACGTGCACGCAGGGGCGCTAAGCGGTCGGCGCGCTTCCGGCGGAAGCGTCGTCGCCTGCCCCCTGTCCGGGCATGAGCGGGTTCTCGCGCTTGAGCAGCGTCATGAACTCCTCGCCCGTGATGGTCTCCTTCTTGTACAGGTAGTGCGCGAGCTCGTGCAGCTTGAACTTGTTCTCGCGCAGGATCTGCATCGCACGGTCGTGCGCCTCGACCATCATCTGGCGCACGTCATCATCGACCTTCTCGGCGGTACCAGGTGCGCAGGTGAGCGACGTGTCCTGGTTGAGGTAGGCGTTCTGCACGGTACCGAGTGCCATCATGCCGAAGTCGTCGGACATGCCGAAGCGCGTGATCATGTTGCGCGCGAGCTTGGTGGCCTGCTCGATGTCGTTGGCGGCACCGGTGGTCATCTCGCCGAAGATGAGCTCCTCGGCACAGCGTCCGCCGCAGTACACTGCAAGCTTGTTGAGGGCTTCCTGGCGCGTGGTCAGGAACTTCTCGTCCTGCTCGACCTGCATGGTGTAGCCCAGGGCACCCGAGGTGCGCGGCACGATGGTGATCTTGGTCACCGGCGCGGTATGCGTCTGGCTCGCCGCCACGAGCGCATGACCGATCTCGTGGTAGGCGACCACCTGCTTCTCGTGGTCGGAGAGCACGGTGGACTTACGCTGCTGACCGGCGATGACGGTCTCCACGCTCTCCTCGAAGTCATCCTGCGTGGCGCGATCGCGTCCATGGCGCACGGCGCGAAGGGCGCCCTCGTTGATGATGTTCGCGAGGTCCGCGCCCGAGGCGCCGGGCGTGGCCTTGGCGATGGCAGAGAGGTCCAGCGGCGGACGCGTCTTGACGTCGCGCGCATGCAGCTCGAGGATCGCTTGGCGCCCGCGCAGGTCGGGCAGCTCCACGGGAATACGACGGTCGAAGCGGCCGGGGCGCGTGAGGGCGGGGTCCAGCGTGTCCGGACGGTTGGTGGCGGCGAGCACCACGATGCCCTTGTGGTTGTCGAATCCGTCCATCTCGGTGAGCAGCTGGTTCAGGGTCTGCTCGCGCTCGTCGTTGCCGGAGAAGCCGCCACCGTCACGGCGCTTGCCGATGGTATCGATCTCGTCGATGAAGACGATGCAGGGAGCCTTCTCGTTGGCCTGCTTGAAGAGGTCGCGCACCTTGGCGGCGCCGCGGCCCACGAACATCTCGACGAACTCGGACCCCGAGATGCTGAAGAACGGCACGCCCGCCTCGCCGGCGACGGCCTTGGCCATGAGGGTCTTGCCCGTGCCCGGAGGGCCCACGAGCAGGGCGCCGCGCGGCAGCTTGGCTCCGATGTCCTCGTAGCGCTTGGGGTTCTCCAGGAAGTCCACGACCTCCTTGAGCGACTCCTTGGCCTCCTCCTGGCCGGCGACGTCCTTGAAGGTGACGCCCACGTCCTTGCTGGCGATGATGCGCGCACCGGACTTGCCGAGGCCGCCGCCCATGCCGAAGCCACCGGAGCCGAAGTTCATGGAGGGACCGTCGTCGCCCATGGCCTTCTTCATGCGGCGGTTCAGCCACCAGCCGAAGAGCACGAAGATCGCGATCGGCAGGATGGAGCTCACCAGGTAGTAGAGCCAGAGGCTCGTGCTCGTATCGGCAATCGAGACGTCGATCGTGGCGCCGGACGTGCGGATGAGCTCGGCCAGGCCCGTATCGCTCGGAAGCGGCGTAGTTTTGTAGAGCGTGTCGGCGTCGCCCTTCAAGGTGTAGGTGATCGTCGCGTCGGACGAACCCACCTCGTAGTCGATCTTATCGACCTTCTTCTTCTCGAGCGCCGTCCACAGGGTATCGTAGCTCACCGTCTGCTCGCTCGCGGCGCCCTTGTAGTTGGGGAACACGAGCGCGTTCAGGACCACGTAGATCACGAAGGCGATCAGCACGTAGACGAGCATGTTCCTTCGGCGTTTTTGGTCATCCATGTCCATGGGGCTACTCCATCTGAAGGGGCTTGCAATGGTTCTTTTAGTACCCAAATGGCCGGCGCGTAGTCGGGAGGCCGAGAATTACGTCACATGCCGCGCCCGTGCGAACGGTGGCGCTCGCCGACGGGCTACGAATACAGACCGGGCTGGTAGCGGTAGTCGTTGCTCCCGTGCGGGCACAGCTGCCAGAACGCCACCGCGCTCGCGGCGGCAACGTTCAACGAATCGACCCCGCGTACCATGGGGATGCGCACGGTCACATCGCATCCGCGCACGGTATGCGCGGAAAGGCCGTCGCCCTCGGTGCCCATGAAGATCGCGAGGCGACCATGCTCGGCGAGCGCGGGGTCGGCAAGCGAGACCGAATCGTCCGTGAGCGCCATGGCGGCGCAGGTGAACCCCGCGCGATGCAGCGCCTCCAGCCCCTCGCGCGGCCAGGCATGCGCGGTAGAGCCGATACGGGTCCAGGGCACCTGGAAGACCGTCCCCATGCTCACGCGCACCGCGCGCCGGTAGAGCGGGTCGCAGCAGGTGGGGCTCACGAGCACGCCGTCCACGCCGAGCGCCGCGGCGGAACGGAAGATCGCGCCGACGTTGGTGTGGTCCACGATGCCCTCGAGCACGCAGATGCGCACCGGGCGCTCCCCCGCCGCCGCGCTCAACCCTGCGAGAAACGTGTCGGCGGGTACGAGCGGCGGACGCTTGAAGGCGGCGAGCGCGCCGCGGGTGACGTTGAAGCCGGTCAGGCGCTCCATGAGCTCCATGGGCGCCACGAAGACGGGAACCGGTCCATCGGAACCCGCGGGGACAGCGCGCTCCAGAAGCGGCATCAGCTGCGGCAGCCAGCGCTCGCCGAGCAGAAAGCTCACGGGGACCATACCCGCCGTGAGCGCCCGCTCGATCACCTTGGCGCTCTCCGCGATGAAGATCCCGCGCTCCGGCTCGACCACGCTCCTGAGCTCGCGCTCGGTCAGGCGGGCGTAGGCATCGAGCCGAGGGTCATCCAAGGCGTCGACGAAGATGACCTGGAACCCGGATGCCGCCGCCTGGGACTTCTCCTCCATGGATCCGCCCTAGCGCTTACCGGCGATCTTCTTCGCCGTGCGCTTGATGTCGTCGAGCAGACCGCCGCGCGGATGCGCCGCCTCCCATGCCAGGCGCTTCGCGCGCTTCTCGTACTCATTTACGAGAATCTCGCCATAATCGCGCTCGAACGTGTCGTAGAAATCGACGGCGCCCTGCACCTCTTCCGCGGTGGGATGTCCCTTCCCCATGCCGCCGACGAGTTTGAAGGGACCCCAGGTGTCGAATCCGACGCAGCCGTGCGTGGCCACGATGGAGGCCATCTTGAGCTGGGCGATCGCGGCCATGTCCTTGCCGTAGTCCTTGCTCGCGCCGCCGTAGGTGATCATCAGGAAGACCTTGTCCCCGGCTTGGAGGACGTGGTCGGCCACGCGGCGCAGGTCGGCGTCGAACTTACCGTAGTAGATGCCCGAGGCAAAGCCGATGCAATGGTAGGAGGAGAGGTCGGGGTACTCGTTCTTGCCGAGCGTGGCGACGTCGATGGTGTCCACCTCGGGATGCGCGGCGACGATGGCATCCACGAGCTTCTTGGTGTTGCCGTGGTGCTTGGAGCGATACAAGATGACGGTCTTCATGAGAGCCTTTCTTCAGGAGGCGTCGCGCTCCGTTCAGGACACGCGGCGATACGTGGCAAATGAATATGATACGCCCGCGTCGCCTTCGCCGGGCAGCACGGTCTCGGGAACGGTCTCGCTCGCAAGCTCCCAGGCCGGGTCTTCGTCCAGATTCGGGAAGAACGTGTCCACCGGGTGCGTCACATGGTTCTTGGTGACGACAGTCTCGATGCAGCGCGGTAGCAGCTGGCGATAGACCTCGCCGCCGCCGATAACCCATGCCGCTGGCTCGCCCTCCACAGCCGCAAGCGCCTCGTCCACGGAGTGGACGACCTCAACGCCCTCACGCTGGAAAGCGGCATCGCGCGTGAGCACGATGTTTCGCCGGTTCTTGAGCGGGCGCCCGCCGGGAAAGCTCTCGAGCGTGCGACGCCCCATGATGACCGGCGCCCCGGTGGTGCAGCGCACGAAGTGCCGCATGTCAGCACGATTGACCACCACCATGTCGCCGCTGAGACCGATGCCCCAGTCATCGCACACGGCCACAATCGCCTTGAGTTCCGTCAACCTGTCCTCCTTATCTTGGTGCCCGCCCCCGCCAGGGGGGGCGTGGGCAGCGCTTCCCCCTACACCGCGATGGGAATGTTCCTCACCTGCGGTCCGTGCTCGTAGTTCTCCACGATGAGGTCATCCGTGGTGAAGTCGTAGAAGTTTGTGACATCGGGATTCAGGCTCACCCTGGGCGCCGGGAACTGCGGGCGCGCAATGAGCTCCTTGATGATGGGCACGTGTCGGTCGTAGATATGCGCGTCCACGATCACGTGGAGCAGCTCGCCGGCCACCATACCGCTCACCTGCGCCACCATCATGAGCAGGATCGCATACTGGCAGACGTTCCAGTTGTTGGCGGCGAGGATGTCCTGGCTGCGCTGCATGAGCACCATGTTGAGCGTGGGCTTCTCGTCGCCCGCGCGGTGCGTGACGTTGTAGGTGCAGCTATAGGCGCAGGGATAGAGGTTCATCTCGGAAAGGTCCGCGATGGTGTACATGTTGGTGATGATGCGCCGGGAGAAGGGCGTGTGGGCGAGGTCGTAGAGCACGCGGTCCATCTGGTCGAAGTCGCCCTCCTTGTAATGCGACTTCTGGGCGATCTGGTAGCCGTAGGCCTTGCCGATGGAGCCGGTCTCATCGGCCCACTCATCCCAGATGTGCGAGTTGAGGTCGTGGATGTTGTTCGACTTCTTCTGGTAGATCCAGAGCACCTCGTCCATGGCGGACTTCAGAGCCGTGCGCCGCAGCGTGAGCGCGGGGAACTCCTCGCGCAGGTCGTAGCGGTTGGTGACGCCGAAGCCCTTGATGGTGTAGGCAGGCGTGCCGTCCTCCCAGTGCGGGCGAACCTTCTCGCCCTCGGTGGTGGTGCCGTGGTCTAGGATATCGCGGCACATGGATACGAAGAGTTCGTCGGCTTTGCTCATGCGGGTCCTCTCGACGTCGGTCCGCCCATTATAGAGCACGCACGGAACGCCCTGAGCGCCTCGAGCGCATCCCCGAGACGGCATCATAAACCACACGATGAAGCCCACAATACCGATAGGCACGAACATACTTGGTACAGCGTGCCTATCGGTATGCTCGCCCAAGAGCCCATTTCGCGAGCATACCGATAGTCACGGCCCTACAAGTAGAAGCGTTCCTGTTGGTACTTCGGGACGCCAACTGGTCCCCCGTCTGCCATGTGCAAGAGGGCGGCTACCGACCTCGGCGCGGAATCCCATACAAATCCAGGCGCTCAAGCAACGGATAGGTCTGCTGAGCCATCTTGAACGTAAAGCGGACGACTTGGATGCCCATTGCCGTGATAAGGGAGCCCCGCGTTCGCTCCTCGAAGAGGACCTCGGCGCGTGAACGCCCTCCCCTCATCGACTCATCTTCTGTTTTATCAAGACCATCGAGCTCTCCACCGATCTTTTTGCCGTTCGCAAGCTCCCAGTAGTAGTCGAGTCGGAAGGGCCGATGAGGGTCGTCGGGTCGAGGAATCTCAACCTGTAAATCGGGCAGCTGAACCCCATATTCGATCATCACGGCGCGTGCATAAGACTCCCCGCCGTTTTCACTCCTGGCATCCGCATGTGCCATCGACTGCCGCACGCGGCTGATACCGCGAAAGCCGGCGTAACTGCGCTCAAGACAATCAAGGACGTCCCCGCGATCCCGACCCGTTAGTCTCAGCAGGGAATCAGCGACGGCAAGACCGCGACGGAACCCAGCGCGAGCCATGCAGTCGTACGCTGTCCGCTCGCGGGAAGTGACGGCAAGCTGCCCCCGGTACTCAACGGGACAATGCGGTATCGCATGATGCACGACACCGTGTCCCGCCACCCCCTTGCCCGACAAGATGTGCAAACCTCCCGTCACACGGTACTTGGGAACCTGCAGACCCAGAATAAAGGCAGCGGTGTACGAGCAGAACACGCACGAAGGATAGAGCGCCGCATAGGTGTGGATGATACGGCTCGTGCGTTCCTGCCAAGGCAGGGCATCCCACATCGAGGCAGGCGCATACATGTTCCGGAAAGGACGAACGACATCCCCGCGCCGTATCCGCCTCGAAAGCGCCATGCGCGTCGCCCGGTCCGAGGGAGCGAGGAGCATGCCCGAACGCTCAGCCTCAAGAAAGAGCTCATCGAGCATATGGGAGACGGCAAGGGACATGAGGGCTCCAATCGAACGCACACATCGATTGGAGCAAATGCCCGGCGCAAATACTAGTCCGCACAATCTAGTCGAAAACTGACAGCGCAGCTCAGGGGTATATTCGAGGCATCAGCGGTCGGCAGAAGGTCTAAAAACAGACGCAACCGGCATCCACCACAGAGAATCGTCTCAATCCGCCTCGACTCCGGTGGAAAACTACGCCGAGCATACCGATAGTCACGTTCCCGCACACGGCGCCGTGATTATCGGTACTCTCGCGAACCGCTCTCCTATCGCTTATTCTTCATCTGCTGCTCCATCTGGCGCAGCAGGTCCATATCGGAGCCGCCGCCCCCAAAGGGATTTGCGGCAGCGGAACCGCCCATGCCGCGCATGAGCTGGTTCATGTCCATGCCGCCCATACCGGGCATGCGGACGCGACCGCCCTTGCCCTTCTTCCCCTTCTTGCCCTTCTTACCCTTGCCCCCGGCCATCTGGTTGGTCATGGAGCGCATCTTGCCCATCATCTTGTTCATCTCGCCCCACTGCTTCATGAGGCCGTTCACGTCGGCCGGGGTGAGGCCGCAGCCGCGGGCGATGCGCGCGCGGCGCTGGCCGTTGATGATGCTCGGGCGCATGCGCTCCTCGGCCGTCATGGACATGATCATGGCGCGGTTGCGGTCGAGTGCGGACTCATCCATGTCCCCGCCCATCTGGCGAAGCGCCTGCTGGCCGCCCGGCAGCATGCCTAGAATCTTCTTCATGCCGCCCATCTTCTTGATCTGGTCCATCTGCGTGAGCAGGTCGTTCATGGTGAAGCCGTCGCGGAGCATGCGCTCGGCGGCCTCGATCTGCTCGGCATCGGCCAGCTCCTGGGCCTTTTCGATGATGCCGACCACGTCGCCCATGCCGAGGATGCGCTTGGCCATGCGCTCGGGAACGAAGGGCTCCAGCGCATCCGGCTTCTCGCCCACGGAGGCGAACTTGATGGGCTTGCCGGTGACGGCGCGCACGGAGAGGGCGCCGCCTCCGCGAGCGTCGCCGTCGAGCTTGGAGACGATCACGCCGTCGAAGTCCGTGCGCTCGGCGAAGGTCTGCACCACGTTGACGATGTCCTGGCCGGTCATGGCGTCCACGACCATCAGCACCTGATCGGGCTTGACGGCGCGCTTGATGTCCACGGCCTCCTGCATCATCTGCTCGTCGATCTGCAGACGGCCGGCGGTGTCGACGATCACCACGTCGCGCATGGTGTCCACGGCCTCGCGCACGGCGTCCTGGGCGATCAGCACGGGATGCTGGCCGTCCCCGCGGAACACCGGCACGCCGATCTCGCCGCCGAGGGTGGCGAGCTGGTCGGCGGCGGCGGGGCGGTAGACGTCGCACGCGGCGAGCAACGGGCTCTTGCCCTGCTTCTTCAGCAGGTAGGCGAGCTTGGCGGCAGCGGTGGTCTTACCGGAGCCCTGCAGGCCCACGAGCATGATGACGTTGGGAATGCGGTTGGAGAGCACGAGCTTGCTCTCCGTGGAGCCCAGCAGCTCGGTCAGCTCGTCCAGTACGATCTTGACGACGTTCTGCGCGGGCGTGAGGGACTCCAAGACATCGGCCTCGAGGCAACGCTCCTTGGTGGCGGCCACGAAGTCCTTGACCACCTTGAAGTTGACGTCGGCTTCGAGCAGCGCCATGCGGATGTCGCGCATGGCCGAGGTGATGTCCGCCTCGGTGAGCTTGCCCTTGCCGCGCAGGCGCTCAAAGGTGTCGTTCAAGCGATCGGAAAGGCTGTTGAACATGGTCGCTCCAGAAACTTAACGAACCGAAGCGCGCCTGGGCGCCGGGGCGTATATCGTCCCGCGCTCAAACAGCTTCGGCCTGCGCTTCGCGCTTTGCCTGCAGAACTGCGCGCAGGACGATACGTCCCGGCGCTGCAGCGAGGAGCACGTGGCGTTCCACCGCCCTCGCTTTAAAAAAGATTCTAGCCCAAAAGGTGCCTTTGGTTGGGGCTACTCGCCCACCAGGGCGCGGGCGAAGTCGTGGGCGTCGAAGGCTTGGAGGTCGTCTACCTGCTCGCCCACGCCGATGCGGTAGATGGGGAGCTTGAGGCGGGCGGCGACGGCGAGCGCGATGCCGCCCTTGGCCGTGCCGTCGAGCTTGGTCAAGATGATGCCGTCCAAACCGAGCGCCTCGTTGAACTCAAGCGCCTGGTTGAGCCCGTTCTGGCCCGTGGCCGCATCGATGACGAGCACCACGTGGACGGGCATGGGGCCCGCCTGGCACGCGGCCGCCCGCTTGCGGGTGACGTTCACCACCTTGGCAAGCTCGCGCATGAGCTCGGGGCTCGTGTGGAGACGTCCAGCGGTATCGATGAGCACGAGGTCAGAGGTGGTGCGGTCGGCCTGGTCGAGCACGTCGTAGCACACGCTCGCGGGGTCAGACCCGCGGTCGCGCTTGACAACCGGAACGCCGGCGCGCTGGCCCCACACGTCCAGCTGCTCGATGGCAGCGGCGCGGAAGGTATCCGCCGAGCCGATGACCACGCGCTTGCCCGCCGCGGCCTCGGCGCTCGCGATCTTACCGACCGTGGTCGTCTTCCCGGCGCCGTTGATGCCCACGAAGAGCACGCAGGAGGGCGTGTCGGAGAAGATGTCGGTCGCAGGCTCCACGAAGACCCGCTCAAGGCGCTCGGCGAGCGCGCGACGGAGCTGGGGCGCGGTGGTGAGGTTCTTGCGGGCGGCCTCGTCGCGCAGGTCATCGGTTACCTGCATGGAGATCTCGGCGCCCATGTCGGCCATGACGAGCGTGTCCTCGAGCTCCTCCCAGAAGTCCTCGTCAACGTCGCCGCCAAAGTAGAAGACCTCGTTCAGGGCCTCGCGGCTCCGCTCGAGCCCGCGCTTGAGGCTGTCGAAGAATGCCATGGCCTACCCTGCCTTTCCTGTTCAAATGGCACATCGGGAGCATTCCCTCGCGCCACGTTTGCTTTACGCGTTCACAACCCTGCCGGTCGCACGATCCAGTCGCTGGCTCACCACGCGGCTCACGCCATCCGCCTGCATGGACACGCCGTAGAGCACGTCCGCGTCCTCCATGGTGCGACGCTGGTGGCTGATCACCAGCAGCTGCGTGGAGGAGCGGAGCACGTCGATGGCGCCGATGAGCTTGCTCAGGTTGGCGTCGTCGAGCGCGGCCTCCACCTCGTCCAGCACGTAGAAGGGCACGGTGCGCGTGCGGTACACGGCGAAGAGCAGCGCGAGCGCCGTGAGGCTCTTCTCGCCACCGCTCATGAGTGTCATCTTGGCGATGCGCTTGCCCCGCGGCTGCGCCACGACCTCAACGCCCGTATCGGCCGGATGCTCAGGATCGGTCATCTCCAGATGAGCCTGGCCGCCCGGGAAGAGCATGGCGAAGACCTCCTGGAAGTTCTCGTCCACCCGCTTGAAGGTGGAAACGAATGCCCGGCGCATCTTGCGGTCGATAGCGGCGGTGATCTTGGTGAGCGCGCCGCGCGCCGCCTCGAGGTCAGCGAGCTGCGACTCGACGTAGTCCGCGCGCTCGCGGAGGCGCTCGTACTCCTGGAATGCCACCTGGTTCACCGGGCCGAGGTTGTTGATCTTAACCGCCAGCTCCTCCAACTCGGCGCGCGCGGCCTCGGAGTCCTCGGGCGCGGGGAGCTGGAGCGCGTCCTCGAGCACCGTGTGGCCGTCCGCGGTGATAGCCTTGATGGCGGCCTCCACCTGGACCTCGAGCTTGCCCCGAGCCACCTTCTGCTCGTTCACCTCGGCGGTAGCGGTCTCGACCTGCGCCTTGGCATCGGCGACAGCCGCCTTGGCGTCCTCGATGGTCTTCTTGAGCGAGGCGGAATCGGCCTCCTCGAGACTAGCTTGGTCGCGCAGGCGCGCAGCCCAGTCGAGCGCGCGCTCGGAAAGCGCCTCGTAGCGGCTATGGAGCGGGTCCACGCGCAGGCGGAGCACCTCGAGTGAGCGGCTCGCCTGCTCGGTGCCGCGAATGCGGCGCTCGAGCCCCTCCAAGCGACCGCGGAGCTCGGGCGCACGGGCCTCCAAGCTCCGCTGGCGCTCACGCGCCTGGGCGAGGCGCACCTTGGCATCCGAGAGACGGCCCGCGGCGGACGCGTCCTCGGCGCGCACCCGGTCGAGCTCGTCGCTGGCGTCCGCAATCTGGGCGGCGAGCGAGTCCACGCGCTCGCGGTCTTCGTCGCGGGCGGCGGTGAGCTTCTCGAGCTTGGGCTGCGCCTCGGCCACCAGGCGCGTCGCCTCGGCACGGCGATGATCCACCTGCTCGCGCTCGGCCGTCATCTGGGATATGGAGTGCTCGAGCCGGCCGATCTCGGAGAGGACCGACGAGCGCTCGCCGTCCAGACGCGCGATCTCTCCGGCGGCGGCATCGCGCTGCTCGCGCGCGGTGGCCACGGCGTCCTCGGCCTCGGCAACCTGGGCCGTGGCGTGATCGAGCACCGCCGAGAGCTCGGGCTCGAGCCCGACGAGCTCGCGGATGCGGCGCTTGCGCTCGAGCGCGCCCGTTGAGGCGTCCTCCGCGGACCCCACGCGCACCGCGCCGGCATAGCTCACGCGCGCGCCCTCGGGCGTGACGTACACCACACCGGGAACGGCAGGGGCAGCGAGCGCCTCGGCGAGCGAACCGACCACGTACACGCGCCCCAGTACCGCCGCCACGGCGGCGGCATAGCCATCGCGCACGGCAAGGCGCTCGACCAACCGGAAGCCCGCGGCGCCCGCTGCAGGCTCGGATACCTGCGCGGCGCGCGATACCACGAGCGCCTCGCCGGACCGCGCGGTCTCGTCGAGGGCAAAGGAGGCCACGTCGGCGAGCTCGGTTGCGCCCTCGACCACGAAGGCATCGATATCGCTTGCGAGCAGGCCCTCCACCAGACCCTCGAGCTCGGTCGGGGCTTCGATCACATCGCCCAGGCGGGCGAGGATGCTCTCGCCGCGCGCCAGGGCAACCTTCTTCACCAGCGGGGAGGACGTGGAAGCCTCATCCAGCCGGCGGAGCCCGGAGAGCTCGGAGCGGGCCTGAGCGAGTCGATCGCGCGCCTCCCCCTCTCGGGCGCGCAAAACCGAGATCGCCTTCTGCGCGGTCTCGAGCGCGGCGACCGCCTCCTCGCGTGCGGTCCGGGCATCGGTGAGGGCGGCCTCGAGCTCCTCGGCACGGGAACGGCGGTGCTCGAGCGAGGCGCGCACGTTCTCAACCTGGTCGTCGATCTGCTCCAAACGGGATGCGAAGAGCGCGTCCTGCTGTTCAGCCCCCGCAAGGGACTCCTTCACGCGGGCGAGCTCGAGCGAGCGGTCGTCCACGGCACGCTGCGCCTCGCGCTGCGAGCGCGTGAGCGCGGAGATGCGCTCGTCGAGCTCCACGCGACGCGCATGGAGCTCCTCGGCAGCGGGAGCGGCTGCGTCAACGTCGCGTTGGGCCACCTCGGCCGCGGCCCGCACCTCGTCGAGCTCGCGCTCCACGGCCTTCAGGTCCTCGGCCACGCGGCGGCGCTGGTGCTCGGACCCGGAGAGCGTGCTGCGCATATCGGAGAGCTGGCGCACCATGTTGCGCCCCTTCTCCTCGAGCAGGCGCATGTCCGAGCCCAGGCGGCCCACCACGTCCTGCATGTGGCGACGGCGCTCGCCCAGGTCGCCGACGAAGAGGCCCTTCTCCTCGAGCATCACCTGGAGCTTCTCGAGCTCGCGCTCCTTCTCGGCCTGCCGGTAGCCCGCAAGCTCCAGCGCGGCGGAAGCCTCTTTGGCGGCGGTCTCCATCTCGGCCCAGCGAGCCTGGAGCCGGCGGAGCTCGTCGACGGCGAGGATCTGCGTGAGCTCGTTGGCGCGCTCGGTGAGCTCCTGATGCCGCCGCGCCCGGTTCACCTGGCGCTCGAGTGGCTTCAGCTGCGCCTTGACCTCGCGGTTGATGTCCCGGGCACGAACGAGGTGCTCGTCCATACCCTTGATCTTCTTGAGCGCGCGCTCCTTGCGGCGCTTGTGCTTGGAGATGCCCGCGGCCTCCTCGATGAGCGCGCGGCGCTCCTCCGGGCGGCTCTGCAGGATAGCGTCGAGCTTGCCCTGGCTGATGATCGAGTGGGTGTCCTTGCCAAGGCCCGTGTCATGCAGGATGTCCTGGATGTCCATTAGGCGGCAGGGACTCGCGTTGATGAGGTACTCGGACTCACCCGAGCGGTACATGCGGCGCGTGACGGCGACTTCGTCGAAGTCGACGGGCAGCAGGTGGTCCGAATTGTCGAGCACGAGCGTGACCTCGGCCACGCCCACGGGCTGACGCGCCGAGGAACCGGAGAAGATGACGTCCTCCATGGCCTGGCCACGCAGCTGCTTGGCGCTCTGCTCGCCCAGTACCCAGAGAATCGCGTCCGATATGTTGGACTTGCCCGACCCGTTGGGGCCCACGATCACGGTGAGCCCCGGCTCGAAGGTCATATGGGCACGGTCGGCGAACGACTTGAATCCCTTGAGCGTGAGCGACTTCAGATACATGCGCTACCCGTTTTTCCGCTCGAGGATGACGCCGTCCTTCGTGTATCCCAAGCGCTCGAGGGCGTCGAGCGCGGCAGCCGCCTCGGCCTCCTTCTTAGAGGAACCCGAGCCCCGCCCCTCGCGCACGCCGTTCAGCAGCGTGACGGCAGTGAACACGGGCTCGTGCGCGGGCCCGGAGACGTCCACCAGCTTGTACGACGGCGTGCCAAGGCCATCTCCCTGCGCGACCTCCTGGAAATAGCTCTTAGGATTGGCGGGGTGCTCGGCGCGATCGTCGGCGAGATGCGGCTTCAGCGTGCGCATGATGAAAGCCTCGGCATCGTCCCAACCGCCGTCGAGGTAGAGGGCGCCCACCAGGCTCTCGTACACGTTCTCGAGCGCGGAGTGCATGCCGCGGGCCGAGGTCCCCAGCTCGGAGGGACCAAAGATGATGCACTGGTCGATACCAAGCTCGAGGCCAACGTCGGAAAGCGTCTGACCCGCCACGAGGGAGACCTTCAGCCGCGTGAGCTTGCCTTCATCGAAGTGGGGATAGGATTTGAAGAGTGCGATGGCGACCACGGCACCGAGCACCGAGTCGCCAAGGAACTCAAGGCGCTCGTAGCTGGCCGAGACGGGTTGCCCTTCCACGGCCGAGGGATGGGTGATAGCGCTCCGGAGCAGGTCGTGGTCCTTAAATTCATGGCCGACGATGCGCTCCGCGCGAGCGAGTTTCTCTGCGATGGACAAGGGGGCTTAGGCCTCCTGAGCGGACTCGATGGCGTCCACGGCGTCGGCAACGGAATTGATGGCCGCGAGCTTGTCGTCATCGATCTCGAGATCGAACTCGTCCTCCATGGCTGTCACGAGCTGCAGGCGGTCGAGCGAGTCGGCGTCAAGGTCGTCGAACGTGGTCTCCTCCGTGATCTCGTCGGCATCCACGCCGAGCACGTCGCTGGCGATATCGCGAACCTTCTCCAGAATCTCCGTGCGCTCCATCAGGGCTCCTTTTGCGGTGGTTGAACAAAGTCTCTTGGATGATACCCGCAACGAGGGCGAGGCTCAACCGAAACCCTACCCCACCACGTTCGGCATCGAGGAGGCGACGCGCTGAACGAGCCCGGCGCGCACGGCCTTGGCCGTGGCGAGGGCGCCGTTCTTGACGGCCTCCACGCTCGTGGCACCGTGGCCGATGAGCACCACGCCGTGAAGGCCCAGCAAGATGGCACCGCCGCGCGCGTCACCCGAGAGCTTGTCCTTGATGCCGTGCAGCGCGTCCTTGATGAGCAGCGCGGCGATCTTGCCCTTGAGGGAACCCAGCAGCGTCGCCTTCATCTCGCCGAGGAGCAGCTTGGCGGCACCCTCGGTCGCCTTGAGCGCGACGTTGCCGGTAAAGCCGTCGCAGACCACCACGTCGACGTTGCCCGAGGTGAGGTCGCCGCCCTCGCAGTTGCCGGCGAACCCGGGCACCCGCTCTGCCATGAGCGGGTAGCACCGCTTGGTGAAGGCGGAGCCCTTGTGCTCCTCCGCGCCGTTGGAGAGAAGCCCCACCCGCGGGCGCTCGATGCCCAGAACGGCCATGGCGTACGCCGAGCCCATCTGGGCGAAGCGGACCATGTCCTCGGGCTCAACATCGGGCGAGCCGCCCATATCGCAGAAGACGGTCAGGCCACCGGCCCGATTGGGCAGGGCCGAGGTGATGCAGGGGCGGATGGGCCGACGCTTGCCGTCCGAACCGAGAACTTTCTCGGGCGTGACGTAGGCGGTCGCGGCCGCGACGATCGCGCCCGTAGAACCGGCGGAGAAGAAACCCTGCGCCTGACCCTTCTTGACGGCGCGGCAACCCAGGACGATCGAGCTCTTGCGCTTGCGCATGACGGCCTCGATGGGGTCGTCGCCCATTCCGATCGCCTGCTCGGCGATAAGCGGCAGGGCCCGCTCATGCTCGTTGCAGAAGGGCTCCACGAGATCGGCGGGGCCGGCGGCAAGAATGGTGAGCGCCGGGTCGGCCGCGAGCGCCGCGGCGATGCCGTCGAGCACCACCTGGGGAGGCTCGTCTCCGCCCATAACGTCTACGACGACGGTGACCTGATCCTGAGACGCCATGAGTGGCCTTTCTCTCGCAACGGGCGAGCGCCCGTCCTCCGTATAGCAAAATGGCCAGCTCAGATGAGCCGGCCATCAGCGATGCAAAAACTCGGGGCCATCGAGCTAGTCGACGACGATGACCTCGCGACCCTTGTAGTACCCGCAGTTGAGGCAAACGTGATGCGGCAGCTTCACGGCACCGCAACGGGGGCACGTGGACTTGGCCGGAGCGCTGATCTTCATGTTTGCAGAGCGGCGGGAATGAGTCTTCGCACGGCCCTTCTTTTGCTTAGGTACTGGCATGTTGACCTCTCTTTACTTACTTTACCTGGCGGTGTTTACGCGCAGAGACCGATGATAGCACAGGGTAAAACTCTGTAAAGTGGATTTCTCGCCCTGCAAACACCGTTCACATGCTGGCCATTTCTCGGCTTTCATCATACCGAAACCGATGAAGAGCGCCTTCGTAAACGTTTGGACAGTTTTCCGCACGCGCGCCCTGCCTCGCTCGCTTTGGGTATAACCCACCCAAGCATGACCCGGCGAAAGGAGTTCCCATGCTTGACCATATCAGCATCCACGTGAAGAACATCGGCATCATGGCCGCGTACTACGAGCGCGTGCTCTCCACCGTCGGATACCGCAAGGGGATCGAGTATCCCGGCGGCGTTCAGTTCGTGAACGACGAGGACGGCGATGCCGTCTGGCTCTCCCCCGCTAAGGAGGGCACGGTGCCGGACCCCTCGCACTTTGCCTGGCGCGCAAAGGACGTTCATCAGGTCAAGGCCTTCTACGCCGCGGCGCTCGAGGGCGGACGAGACAACGGCGCGCCCGGACCGCGCGACTACGAACCCGGCTACTACGCCTGCTTCGTCCACGACCCCGAGGGCAACAACATCGAGGCCGTGCTCCACGGGTACGAAGGGTGACCGCAGACGATAGAGCGTCATAGGCAGCCGCGATACACGATGCCACGAACATGATGCTCACGAGCACGCTCAATGAGCTTGAGGAATATGGCCTCGTCGACCGTAAGCAGTACTACGCCGTCGATCCGGGCATGCGCCGCGTCGCCTTCTCAGACGCCAATCGGGACGCCGGTCGACTTCTTGAAAACGTCGTCCATCTTGAACTCCCGTGGCGCGAAGGGTCGATACTCATGGGCCGGGAAGCCACAGGCGAGGTCGATCATTCTGAAACTACAGTCTCCTCTCCTTGACTTGAGACCAATGTGATATCACAATGGTCTCAGCATCGCAGGAGGCGATGCAGCGGGGCACGGCCCCCCCCGACTCATAACGGAGCCGCATGCGACGCTCAACGCGCGCATGCATTCGAAAGGAGCTCTCATGAGCGTCTCTTCCGCCAACACCGTCAATGTCGAGCACCCGTTCAAGGCAAGGAGCGGCTGGGGCATGCTCGTGGCCCTGCTGGTCCTTCTCGTCCTTCTCATCGCACTTGTGGTCTTCGCGGGCATGAACGTCGGCTCATACCCCGAGGACTCGGTTCCCACCGGCGCCGGTCTGGCGCTCGCGGCATCCATCGTCCTTCTCTGCCTCTGGTCCATCCCCGCCATGGGTTTCTTCACCGTGCAGCCCGGCCAAGCGCGCGTCTGTATCCTGTTCGGCACGTACAAGGGCACGGTACGCGACAGCGGCTTCTTCTGGGCGAACCCCTTCTTCAGCCGCACGCTCGGCAACCCGAATGCCTCGTCACTCGCCGAGCAGCTCTACTCGCTTGGCAACAAGACCGGCAAGGGCCTCTCCACCACCGTGTCCGTGCGCGCCCGCACGCTCAACGGCGACAAGCTCAAGGTCAACGACCGCATGGGCAATCCCATCGAGATTGCGAGCGTCGTGGTCTGGCACGTGGCCGACACTGCCCGCGCCCTCTTTGACGTGGACCATTACCCCAGCTACGTGTCTATGCAGGCCGAGACGGCGCTGCGCCACGTGGCAAGCGTCTACGCCTACGACCACATGGAGGACGACGACGCCTCCAACCAGTCAATCACGCTGCGCTCCGACATCGAGGAGGTCTCCGAAACCCTCAAGGCCGAGCTCGACCGCCGTCTTGCCCCAGCGGGCGTAGCCGTGGACGACGCGCGCCTCACCCACCTCGCCTACGCGCCGGAGATCGCGCCGGCGATGCTCCGCCGCCAACAGGCCGAGGCCGTCATCGCCGCTCGCAAGAAGATCGTCGAGGGTGCCGTCTCCATGGTGGACATGGCGGTGACCAAGCTCTCCGAGGACGGCGTGCTCGACCTGGACGACGAGCGCAAGGCGGCCATGGCGTCCAACCTCATGGTGGTTCTCTGCGGCGAGTCCGAGGCGCAGCCCGTGGTCAACACCGGATCGCTGTACTAAGCTCGAGTCCCATGGCACGCAAGCAATATCCCCTCCGCATAGACCCCGAGATCTGGGCCGCCATCCAGCAATGGGCGGACGATGAGATGCGCAGCGCCAACGGCCAGATCGAATGGATGCTGCGCGAGTCACTCAAGCGGGCGGGCCGGCTGCCGAAGAAGGACGCGGAACAATCAGAAAAACCGGGCGAGTAACGGAGACGCGCATCGACTCCGCCTCAGTGGCATCGTGACCAGAAGGAGACCCATGAAGTTCACCGTCATAGCCGTGGGCAAGCTGAAGGAGCGGTTCTGGAAGGACGCCTGCGAGGAATACCTCAAGCGGCTGCAGCCGTACGCGAAGATGACCGTGCGCGAGGTCGCCGACATTGACCCTGCCAAAGCCGGCGGCATAGATGCCGCGCGCGAGAAAGAGGGCGCCGCCATCTGCGCCGCCCTCGACGCCCTGGGAAGCTCCACGCACGTGATGCTGCTCGATATCGGGGGCCTCGAGCGCTCGAGTGAGGAGCTCTCGAGGCACCTCGATACGCTGGCGCTGGGCGGTGCAAGTAGCTTCGCGTTCGTCATCGGCGGCTCCGACGGCGTGAGCGAAGCGGTGCGCCGGCGCGCGAGCGAGACGCTTTCGTTCGGCCCCATCACCCTGCCCCACAACCTCGCGCGCGTCGTGCTGCTCGAGCAGCTGTACCGCGCGCAGAAGATCTCGCGCGGTGAACCCTATCACAAGTAGGCGAGTTCGTCTATCTCACGCCGTGCCGACCGACGATCCCTCCCTCTGGGAAATCGGGAACTACGAGGCCTTCCTCGCCCGGAGGCGCGAGCTTCTCTCCGAGAAGGCCAACGCGATTCTGTCTGCCCTCTACGAAGGCAAGGACTTGGGCGAGCTGCTTGCCGTCCCCAAACAGCCGGGGGCCGCAAGCGTCCTCGACCACGATGACGAGGCTCTCTCTGGGCTCTCGGACTGGTTGACGGAGAGGGGTTACGGACACGGGACGGCGAACTTCGGGGTGAGCGGCACGTCTAAGACCGTGATCGTTGACCTTGCATGGCCGGATGGCTTGCAGACCGGCCTCGGCGAACCGATCGCCCTCATGGTCGATAGCGGGCCCGAGGAGCGCTCTTTCGTGACCAAGCTCGGATACCACGTGTTCGAGACACCCGAGGACTTGATGGCCTTTGTTGTAAACGATGGGGCATAAGGGAGCTTCATGAAAGATCTCGACAAATACCGGGGCTGCCTCGTGGGCGGGGCCGCAGGCGACGCGCTTGGATACGCCGTGGAATTCTGGGACGAGGAGCGCATCTTCTCCCGCTATGATAAGCGCGGCATAACCGAGTACGAACTCGATGCCAAAGGCGTGGCGCGCTTCTACGACGATACGCAGATGACCCTCTTCACGGCGAACGGCCTGCTCTTAGGTACCACGCGTGGGATGACGCGCGGCATTATGGGGCCGTATGAAAGCTATGTCGGCCACTGCTACAGAGACTGGTACCGCACGCAGACCGAGAGGTATCCGCTCGACGAAGGGCGGAGTAGCGTCTACCACTACTCGTGGCTCGTCGGCGTGCCCGAGTTCTTCGAGCAGCGCGCGCCGGGGAACACGTGCCTCTCCGCCTGCGCGGAGGGGTGCAAGGGAACGACCGAGAGCCCCGTCAACAGCAGCAAGGGCTGTGGCGGCGTGATGCGCGTGGCTCCGGCAGGGCTCCACCTCGACCCTGAAGATAGCGCCCACTGCAGCGGCTATGCCGACGCCCTCCGGCTTGGCGCGGAGTGTGCCGCCCTCACGCACGGCCACGCGTTGGGCTGGCTGCCCGCCGGAGCGCTCGCGGTGATTGTGAGCATGCTGGCGCACAAGCCAGGTTGCGGCGTGCGCGAGGCCGTCATGGGTGCGTTGGACACGCTCCCCGAAGCCTATCCGAATGCCAAACATGTGAAGGAACTGCAAGGCCTTCTTATGCACGCGCTGCGCCTCGCCGACTCCTCCAAGGGCGACCTCAACTGCATCCACGAGCTCGGCGAGGGATGGGTGGCTGAGGAGACGCTGGCCATCGCCGTATTCTGTGCGCTGCGGCACGAGCACGACTTCGAGGCGGGGATCGTTGCTGCCGTGAACCACAACGGTGACTCGGACTCCACCGGCGCGGTGTGCGGCAACATTCTCGGGGCGAGACTGGGCTTTAGCGGGATCCCCGCAAAGTACACCAAGTGCCTCGAGTTGCTGGACGTAATCGAGGGCTTCGCGGACGACCTCTACCACGACTGCCAGATTGACGAGTGCACAGGCTCAGCCGATGGCGTCTGGGAGCACAAGTACATGTATAACGACTACGTCGAGTGGGTCGTTACCCAAAGATCGGAAGGATCAGATGAATCATCCCACGTTTGATCAACTCCGCTTTAGCGTCGGCGACCGAAAAACTATTGTGCTCAATTCCGAAAAACCGGAGTGACCAAACGGGGGTGCTGACGTTTTTCCGTGCGATCCGACGCCGCCAATTTTCGCTGGCCCGGTTGGATCGCCATCTGCGACGAGCACGGCATCGTGCGGCCGATATCGAGGAAAGGGCGCTCGCCCGACAATTCAAGGGCGGAGGGCTTCTTCGGCAGGCTGAAGGTGGAGTTCTTCCACAGGAGGGGCTGGGACGATGCTAGCACGGGGGGGAGTTCATGGAGATGCTGGATGGCTACCTGGTTTGGTACCGCGACAAGCGCCGGAAGAGCGACCTGGGCTACATGAGCCCGATGCGGTACCGCAGGAAACTGGGACTGGCGGCATAGGAAGAGCCGGTCCAGGATCACCACCGCACTCCCAAGCGGTCGGGTCGTTTTGTCAACGTGTGCAACCACGACGTTGCCGAACCGTTAATATTGCCGTGTATCCATTGCATTTAACCGCTCACAAAATAGTGTAGGTGCGATGGCAGATTAGAACCTAAGCTGCCATAAATTTGGCGTGCGCCAATGAGTGCGACCGCCGTGGCGGGCGCACTCGATCTAGGAGACAGGAGACCATATGTCCGCACCGCTCACCCCCCGACGCGCCGCATCTGAGCAGTACCTCCCGACGCGCCGCGCGTTCGTCGCGTCGGGACTCGTCGGCTTCGCCGTGCTCGCCGGCCTCGGACTGAACCCGCGTCCCGCGTTCGCCGCGACCTCCGTCGCTAACGCGAGCATCGCCGACATCGTGAATGGCATGACCCGTCGCCAGAAGATCGAGCAGATGCTCATGCCCGACTTCCGCAAGTGGGCCACGGGCGGCTCCTCCGACACGAACGACAAAAACAACCCCGACTTCACCGAGATGAACGACGAGGTCGCGAATATTCTCGACAAGTATCACTTCGGCGGCGTCATCCTGTTCGCCAACAACGTCAAAGAGACCAAGCAGACCCTCAAGCTCACGATGGACCTCCAGGCGGCGGCCCTTAAGAACTCCGCCGGCGATACATTCGGCGACATCCCCCTGCTGCTCACCATCGACCAGGAGGGAGGCATCGTCTATCGCCTAGGCAGCGGCACGGCCCTGCCGGGCAACATGGCAGTGGGCGCCACGCGCAGCACCGAGGACGCGCGCGACTGCGGCGAGGTCATCGGTCGCGAGCTCAACGCGCTGCACATCAATGTCAACTTCGCGCCCGTGTTCGACACCAACAACAACCCCAACAACCCCGTCATCGGCCTGCGCTCCTTCTCGAGCGACCCGCAGCTCGTCTCCCAGCTGGGCGTTCCCATGATGAAGGGCATCCAAGCGCACAACGTGGCCACTGCCGCCAAGCACTTCCCCGGCCACGGTGACGCGTCCTCCGACTCTCACACGGGTCTGCCGCTCATCAACAAGACCAAGGATGAGCTCGAGGCCCTCGAGTTCATCCCCTTCCGGGCCGCCATCGAAAACGGCGTAGACATGGTCATGACCGCGCACATCCAGTACCCGAAGGTAGAGACCACCCAGGTTACGTCGAAGGCCGACAGCACACAGATCTACCTGCCCGCCACGCTCTCGCACGTGTTCATGACCGACATCCTGCGCACCGAGATGGGCTTTAGGGGCGTAAGCGTCACCGACGCCCTGAACATGCAGGCCATCGCCGACCACTTCGGCGAGACCGATGCCGTCAAGCGCGCCTTCAAGGCCGGCGTGGACATCGCCCTCATGCCGCTCATCATGCGCAGCACGGCCGACGTCGCGGTGCTCGAGCAGCTCATCCAGGACGTCGTGGACGATACCACCATCACCGACGAGCAGCTGAACGCCTCCGTCACGCGCATCCTGACCCTGAAGAAGAACCGCGGCATCCTCGGCTACGACACGGCCAGCCCGTCCTTCGCCGAGGCGCTCGCCAACGCCCAGGCACAGGTAGGCAGCGATGAGAACCGCGCCATCGAGCGCCGGGTGGCCGACGACGCCGTCACCGTCGTGCGCAACGAGAACAGCATCCTGCCCTTCCGCCCGAAGTCGGGCGACAACGTGCTTCTCGTCGCGGCGTACACCAACGAGAAGCCGGGCATGGAGCTCTCCATGCGCCGTCTCATCAACGATAAGGTCATCCCCGCCGACGTGACGTACGCGTCGCTCGCCTACGCAAGCGACTACCAGGACGCGAAGTCTGCGATCGCTGACATCACGGCCAAGATCGAGAAGGCCAGCCACGTGGTGGTCATCTCCGAGATCGGCAACTCCGCGGGCCTGAACACCGAGGACGAGTCGCTCACTCGTGCGTACCTCCCGCTGCAGGTAGTGCGCGCCGCCAACAAGGCCGGCAAGCCCGTGGTGGTCATGAGCATCTCCAAGCCCTACGACGTGGCGGTATACGACGAGTCCCCGGCTGTCGTGGCGGTCTACGGCAACAAGGGCATGGACCCCACCGAGGGGCTGGCGCCGAGCGCCGCCTTCGGCCCCAACGTCCCTGCGGGCGTGGAGGTCATCTTCGGCGGGCATGCGGCGGGTGGCAAACTCCCCGTCGACGTGTTCGAGGTGAAGAAGGATGACACAGGCGCCACGGTGATCGACACCACCAAGGTGAAGTACGCGATCGGCACGAGCATCACCTACCCCGCGGTGAACGACACGACCGCCACGAACAAGAGAGACCTATCCCAGGAGGTCACCGACATCGAGCAGAACCTCGCCAAGGACGAGAAGCTCTACACGGCGGCTTCGTGGGCGGCGCTCGCCAAGCGCCTGGAAGAGGCGCACACCGTCCTGGACAACGCGGACGCCACGCAGGAGCAGGTCGACGCCGCGCTCAAGGCGCTCAAGAACGCTCGTGCCGCCCTGGTGAAGGTGGGCGACGACGTCGGCAGTGGCAACAAGCCCAGCGACGGCAACGGCAGCAAGCCCAACGACGGCAAGGGGAACGGTAAGACGCCTGCCACGGGCGGTAAGCTGCCGAAGACCGGCGACTTCACGACAGCCGCCGTTGCGGCTACGGCCGCTACCGGCATCGCGGCCGTGGGTCTGGGCACCGCCGCGACGTATATGAATTCCAACAGCTCGGACGATCAGCTGTAGCGCGAACCTGAAAGGTTCATGCTCAGGGGCCGGGAGGGGTTGATTTCCCTCTCGGCCCCTTTACGTGTCAGAGTACCGGGTTCATCGTCACCTTATTGGGCAGGCGGCGCACCGGGGAAGGTCCCGGTGCGCCGCCTGCCCGTCTTCAAGCTGTTACCGCGACGGCGCGGTACAGGGGTTGCCCCGCCGTGCTGCACCGCTGGCTATCGTTGATTGCGACGGCACAGGGCCGCACTCACCGCGCAGGCAACGATGCCGCTCTCGCCCGCATCGTCGCCAAAGGCGTAGTCGTAGCGGAACTTGCCGTCCGCGCCCCGGTACACGGCACCCGTATGGTAATGCCAATAAAAAACGCAATAGTTCAAAATGAAGGCAGGCGAACCGTTGAGCGCGAGGTGGAGCACTACAACCTCGACATGATCCTGTCCGTGGGCTACCGCGTGAAGTCCCAACAGGGTATCTATTTCCGGCGCTGGGCGAACTCCGTGCTCAAACAGCACCTCGTCCAAGGCTATACCGTGAATCAAAAACGCCTCGATATGCTCAAGACCGTCGTGAAGATCCTCGAGCGCGCGGACGTTCCCGAGATTATAGGATCGGCCGAGCTGCTTAACAGCTACCTGCCGAGCCTCGAGCTCCTCAACGACTATGACTCCGGCACCCTTCACGCGCCCGCAGGCAAGGCTCCCACACATAAATGATCCGTTTGGGGCGCAGCGTGACCGGTTACACCAATACCGACAATGCCTCACCGATATCGCCATCGACAAGGATGGCCTGGCGCTCGAGGGGCCCGGGGCAGTAGGCCTCCCCGCGATTGAGGCATGCGTAGGTGGTCAGTGGGTTCGCTGAGGTCATCTGCCAGAACGGGTACTTGATGATGCCGGGCGTGTTGCCGCCCACGCCGAGCTCGAGGTAGAGCACGCGCATGCCCTCGTGGCGGCGGAGGAACTCCCGGTAACGCGCGGCGGCGGCATGCCAGCCCTCGTCCTCCACGAAGGTTTCGTCGCAGCGCAGGTTTGTGGTCATGGGCGCGCCGCACACGGGGCAGCGGGGCACGAGGGAGGAAGGGATGGCGAGGTCAAGTTCGTTCTCCGGGATGCCAACCTTGAGTTGTTCGGCAATATGAGCGTCGAGCGCGGCACACATCTCCCGCACCTGCGCCTCGTTATCATACGTTTTCTTGTGGCAGGGCCTTGAGCACTGGAAAAGACCGTAGTCACCCTGCGTGTAGAAGAGCCGGTGGCGGTCGACCCCAGCCTTCTGGAAGCAATGGTCCACATTGGTGATGAGGACGAAGTAATCCTTGCCCTCGAGCAGGTCAAAAAGGATGTCGTAGACGGGCCTCGGCGCATCCATATAGCGGTTGACCAGGATGTTCCGGCACCAGAAACCCCAGAACTCCTCAAGCGAGGAGTACGGGTGAAACCCGCCCGCGTACATGTCCGTGAAGCCATAGCACAGACGCCAGGGGTGGAAATGCCGCTCGAAGCGCTCGCCTGCATAGGTGAAGCCAGCGGAGGTGGAGAGCCCCGCGCCAGCGCCGACGACCACGGCATCTACCTCGTCGAGGGCTTTGTGCAAGCGCTCGAGCGCACGCTCGCGACCGCAGGCCGACGTGTCCGCGAACACGAGGCGTGATGAGAACATATAACCTTCCTATCTTATATAGCAGACGCTCCTCCGCGCTACGAACCCTGTAGCACCGAGCGATAGATGCGTTCGTCCTCGGCATCGAACACGTCGAAGATAACCCTGGGAACCGGACGCGCCTCCTCCCGCGCCCGCGTAATCCACGTGCGAACCGTGCGCACGGCGATGCACGCCGCTTGGTCGCGAGGGAAATGAAATTCGCCCGTAGAGATACAGCAGAAGGCGATGCTGGGAAGCCCGCGCATCGCGGCGATGTCGAGACAGCTCTCGTAGCATCGAGCGAGCTTTGCGCGATCGTCTGCGTTGGGCACGGCACCACGCACGATAGGCCCCACGGTATGGATGACGTAGCGTGCCGGCAGGTTGAACCCGGGCGTGACCATGGCATCGCCGGTTAACAGCTCCGAGGGCAGACCGTGCCTGCTTCGTAGCGCCAACTCCTCGGCATCGGCAAGGCGCAGACGCGTACCCGCCGCCGTGTGGATGGCGTTATCGATGCATCCATGGCAGGGAACGAAGCATCCGAGCCCCTGAGAGTTGGCAGCGTTCACGATGGCGTCCGTCCGAAGCCGCGTGATATCCCCGCGCCACAGCAAGAGGCCGCCTACGGATTTCGCTTCACATGCCTCGGCGATTCCGCGCTCTTGCAGGCGCCCCTGCAAGTAAGCGTCCTCGATGCGCAGGTACTCATCGGAGATTTCCGCAGGTGGGCGCACGTTCACGAGCGAGCGGTAGAGCCGGTAGAGACCCTCGCCCGCAGGCGCCTGCGCGCCCAGGTGCTCGTCGCGCTCGTCCAGTAGATACGCAACCAGCCAATGCAACCGCTCCGTTTGCGTCATCAAGCCCTTCCCACCCTCAGCCAATCCAATCGGGCACCCCCGCGATACCCCCAAGCAAATCAGCTTGCCTGGGGGCATCGGAGGGCCACGGCAACAACCCGCTACTTACCGAGCACGGAAATGCGCTCGCCCACGTGGGCATCGGAGCCTGTGCGCTCGGCCTCGTCGACCATGGCGATGGCGTAGTCGGCGTAGGAGATGGACGAGGCACCCGCGGCGTTCATCGTGAGCTCCTCGCCCGCGAGGATGTACTCGCCGGTACGCGAGCCGTCGGCCACGAAGTCCGCCGCCGGGGAGACGAAGGTCCAGCGCACGTCGTCGCGCTTGCGAATCTCGGTGAGCTCGTCGCGCTGGGCGCTCGCCAGGGGCACGAACTCTGCCGGGAAATCCGGTGTATCGACGAGCTGCACCGAGTGCTCGGGGTCCACGTAGAGGCTGCCCGCGCCGCCGCCGATCAGCAGGCGGGTATCGGTGCCGGAGAGCAGGTCGGCAAGATGCTGCGAGGTCTTGACGTGGTCGCCCAGGGTCTCGGGCGTCCAGGCCCCAAAGGCGTCGATAACGACGTCGAAGCCCGCAAGGTCGGCCTTCACGAGCGAGAGGATGTCCTTGCCCTCGATGGCTTTGCTCGACGCGGACTTATTCTTCCCACGCACGATGGCGGTAACGTCGTGACCGCGATCCACGGTCTCCTTGGTGATGAACTGGCCGGCCTTGCCGTTGGCTGCGATGACTGCGACCTTCATGACTGCGCTCCTATCCGGGGTTCACCCCATATCTTCGGCGGGCCCTCCCGCCGTCTCTTCGGTCGAGCTTCTTGCCCTCCCGCTTGCTGGGGCAATAATCCCGATAACGCACGCCATAAGTAAGTAAGCACCGTATAGTACGGTAGATACCTATCGGTAACTATTGATATTTATAAGCAGTTTTGTTTGTGTTGGAATTATGGAGGCGCAATGCTGACCAAGGAGACCCTTCCCGCTTGCCCCGTGGAGACCACGCTCGCGCTCATCACGAGCCGCTGGAAGGTGCTCGTCCTGCGCGACCTGCTCGACCGCGGGACCATGCGCTTCGGCGAGCTCCAGCGCTCCGTGGGCAAGGTGTCGCAGAAGATGCTCACGCAAAGCCTACGCCAGATGGAGGCAGACGGCCTCGTCTGCCGCACCGTCTACGCCGAGGTGCCGCCTCGCGTGGAGTACTCGCTCACGCCGCTCGGCGAGAGCATGCGGCCCGTGCTGGATGCCATGCTCGCCTGGGGCGAGAGCTACCAAGCGCGGGTGCGCGCAGAAGCGTAGGCGAACGCATCGATCGCCTCGGGGTCGCGCAAGAAGCCTGAGCCCCTTCCCTTGTTGAAGACCGTTCCCGAGGGACATCCCAGGTTGAGGTTGACTTCCCGGTAGCCCATATCCGCAAGCAGCCCCGCAGCATACACGAACTCGTCGGTGTCCTTCGTGAGCAGCTGTAGGATGACGTTGGGCCCGCGGTTGCGCCCCGGATCGACCTCGCGAGCCGCGCGCCCACCGGATGTGGACCCCGCGCGCGGCGGCGCGACGAACGACGTGTAGAAGCGGTCGAGAGCTCCGAAGCATGCGGCATGGACGCGCCGGAACGCGAGATTCCCCGCGTAATGCCCCGCCCAGATACAGGAAAGGCACAGTTCATCGCGGCCATAGGCGATCATGGCACGCATCGCCTCAGTGGCGAAGCCCCTCCCCCAATACGGCCTACCGATTCAGTACCCGAGCTCGCGTTCCGAGTCGCCTTGAACGAAATCGCTGGATGAGCGGTCCTTGAACGCTATGGCACCGACGAGCGAACCGTCGCCCTTGAACGTCGCTGCATAGGAATTCAACAATCAGCTATAGAGTCCTCAACCGGTCGATGCCGCTCTCGAAACAGGATGCCATAGCGTCAATGGATGCCTTCGATATGCCGTTCGAAGAGGCGGCCTTCTGCCAGTCGGAGAGCACAAGCGCCATATCGCGGGCTACGCGCTTCGCCGCTCTGGCACTCACCCGGTAGTACTCGCATACCTCCAGACATGTTGACGGGTCCGCGCGAGCATCATCGAACCCAACCGCAGACGCTAGGTACTTCGACTGGTCTCCCTTTGAAGGGTTGACGTCAAATGCGGGAGACAGCCGCCACCCGTTGACATCGCGAAGCAGCCCTTGGTTCCTCATGTGATTATCGGTATTGCCGATCGCGCAGGTGAAAAGCGCGCGCTTCCACAGCTCTGGGATGTCATCGTCCGGCGCGGCCCCCTCCTCTTCGAGGAACTCGACCAAGTCGAGGTACGAGTACCGCCCTCCGTCATCCCCCTGAATGGCGCTCAGTCCGCTCAGATAAGGCACCCGCGTGTCGCCTATACGGTCAAAGCGCTCCAATAGAAGAACTGACCTTCCGCTCACCCGGAGAAGCCTGGAGGCAGGCACCACGATTCCCGCTCGCTCCATCAGCGGGAGCGACACGCGCTCCTACGCGCATACATCGTCAATCGCGCTCTCATCCACTTTGGGGAACTTCGCGATGCAAAGCGCGCCGCGCTCGCCACGCACAGAGGCTTTTGGGCGCGCGCCGCCGAGACTCGATCCCGCCGCCACCAAGTCACGCACGTCGGCATCCATGTCGGTCGCCGCAAGATCCGCCTCCTCGAGTAGCTGGAGCACGCTCACCTCGCGCGGCACCCCCTGGTTCGACGGCGCCAGTGCACGCAAGCCGTCGGGGCCCCAGATGCGCACGGCTCCCTGGCGCGTTTCGTCCCCCACACCAGCAAGCATGTCGCACTCGAAGAGCGAGCGGGCCGCCCTCCGCTCCCGAAGGGCTTCATTCCGCTCAGCACGCATAAGCAGGTTTCTCCCCCAGCGATCCGGCATGCAATCCTCGAACGCACGAAGGTCCCGAAGCCCCTCGGAATGGAAGCTACCGCGGGAGAGCGGCATATCCGGCGAGAGGGCGAAGGCCCCCGGATGCGCGAGGTAAGCCTCCGAATAGGAGAACGAGGCTGTCTCTGCTCCGTTACGGACATTCTGGAAGAGCCGGCCGGCCGGAACATCCTCCCCCGCAATCTGAACCGTAACCAGTAGTTCCATCAAATCCTCCTCACGCGCTTGGGAACGTCCTCCTCGGCACGGATGCGGCCGAGGGGCGTGTTGAGCGGGTCTGTCGAGGCGGTCACGCCGTCGAGAAACCCGAGGATACGCGCCACGCGCAGGAAGTTCTCGAGCGAGCCCTTGCCCTCGTTGAGGATGCGGCGCAGCGTGGGCACCGAGATGTTGGCGCGCTCGGCCAGAAGCTCCACCGTGATCCGCTGCTGCCGGCGAGCGAGCTCTAGGTTCGATGCGATGGTGCGCTCCGCGCGAGCGACTGGTATGGGTGTTCTTCCGGCCATAGGACTTCTCTCATAACAGAAATGATTTTTACTGTTGTATTAGGTTACCATAGCATTTCTTTCTGTTATTGATAGTACCTTCAGATATGGCACACCTTGGTTATCGAGAACCAGCTGCACGAGATCGCAGTCGAGAAGCCGAAGCTAGAGACGAGCAGAAAATCGTCCGAACATCCCTACTGGTCGATTGCCGTAGTTGCTAGTAGTCGATTTACAGCTTCTACTGGCTGATTTGCATTCATGGCATCGTTGCTCGCGGACAATTGACGTACCCCCGTCCCTTCCGTCCCACGAGCCAAGTTGTCCAGCCGGGAAGCGCCCCGAGATAGCAATAACCCGCTCAAACTGCAGGCAGCCCGAGCGTGAAGGTAGCCAATCCAGCATGGGCTCGGGCAGGCGGGCCATCTTCTTGGCTATGGCGTCCCTCACCTGCCCGGCACCGTGCCCGAGCCGGTCCCTCGATTGGGCGCAGACGGCCTGGTATATGGCCTCGCGACAAGCGTCCATGGCGCCATTATCGGGGAGCCCGCGGCGAAGCCGGCCGGAGATCTGCTCGGGCGACCAATGCCCGTCGAGCTTCTCCCGGGCCGCGCGCCGCGGCCCCGAGTCGTCAGCCTTGCGCGGCGTCGGTCGCGATAGCGGCCTCTGGCGAGGCCCCGCTGCGGTCGCCTACGACGACCCGGTGAACCCGCGCGTGTACGACACAGCCATCGGGAGGGCGGTGTGACCATGGCGGTAAGGTCCAAGGCCGACGCGGGGCAGTTCCGCTCCAAGGCGAGGTCCATGTACTTCTCGAACGAGACGGTCGACTGGTTCCTCGAGAACTCCAGCGCGGCCCAGATGAGGTGCGTCGCCGACTTGCTCGAACGCGAGCTGTCGGACCGCGAGCGCAACAAGCGCGTGAGGCTGTTCAGGCGCGCGACCTTCGCCTCCCAGCCGCAAGTCCCATGCCCCATGCCCGGCGGCCCGTCCCTCCCGGTCGCTCGGTACGCCTGCCGCCGTTTTCCCACAGCCTCGCGGCTGATGCCCGGGCGCCTTCGCCGTCGACTCGCAGCCGGCGCCTCCTCGAAGGGGTCGGCCGCCCTCGCCCTGAGGGTCTCGTCGTATATGGTCAAGAAAGCCTCCCGTTTCTCGGACTTCACTTTCAAGTCCGAGAGATGGGAGGCAGTTAAAAAAGCGGCAGGCTTTTGGAAGAGAACCGAGTTGCGGAAAAGGGTTAGGCGAGCTTGGCCTCGAGCTCGGCGATGCGCTTGTAGGCATCGATGGTAAAGCGGACCTGCTTCTCCAGGATCATGGTGGTCATCAGAGTGTCCTGAGCGTGGGCCATGATGAAGGTCATCTCCATCTCGGCGCCGCCGGCCTCCTGCGAAAGCAGCTTGGTCTGCGTGTCGTGAGCGCCGATGAGCGCATCGCTGGCATCCTTGTGCAGCTGCTCGGCCTTCTCAAAATCGCCCACGCGGGCGGCATCGAGTGCAGCGAGCAAGTCGGTCTGGGCGTCACCGGCGTATGCGACGATCTCGAATCCGACCATCGAGATTTCTTCTTTGGTTGCCATATTGCGTTCCTTTCACGTATGAAGCAATGGAGAGCATCGCGTCCGGGCATGCGCGCTGCGCTCCGTAACCCTAAGATATTAGCATTCAAACAAAAGAGAACAATGCGGAACTTTATTTCGAGCTATCAACGGTCGTTATTCGTCCCGAACGGGTTTTAAACCACTTCGAACAATATCAAACAAATTGGCTGGTAACCCAAACAGACCTGCACGCCAGCGAAGTTTTCTCACCGCCCCCCTATGTCAAAGCGAAGATGAGAGCACTGACTTCTATGATTACGCCCGCAGGTCTTTCACGCTGGAACGCTCGACCAGCACGCCCGAGACAAGCGTACGGCTTCTGGAGCTCGGGGCTTCCAGGCCCGCAACGACCTCGTTGAGCGCACGAACACCCAACTCACGGTGGCGATACTTTACGGAGGTCAAAATCGAATTGGGAATCGTCTTGTAGAGTTCGTCGTCAAAGCCGATTATTGACACATCCTCCGGAATGCTCAACCCCTTGTTACGCAGGGCCATCATGATGCCGTTCGCCATACAATCATTAGCGGCCAGGACCGCCGTGCAATCAGGTTTATCGGCGAGTACAAGACCTGCGGCATATCCGCTGTCCGCACCCCAGTCACCCTGCAGAGGCTCAGGTGGCTCAATTCCCCTCGACTCAAGCGCGCTCCTCCATCCCTTCAGGCGACATTGACTTGAAAGAGACTCCTCCTTACCTGCAACGAAATAAACGTTTTGATGACCACGATCCAAAAAGTACTCGCACGCCATGCGCGCACCGCCTTCCTGATCATCACTAACCGTAGAACAAGTGGAATGCTCCATTGGTGTAATGATTACCGTCTTAAGGTCTTTAGGGGCCCTGAACGTATCGAAGTCATCAACCATCTGGCGCAAGTTAAAGATCATTCCGTCAACAGGCAACCGTGACATCCTGCGCGCCGCATCGGCAAGGGTCATCTTCTCCCCCGCACGCTTCTTGATCATCGTGAGCGCAAACCCGCGCTCCTCGGCCGCGTCGGCGATGCCGTCAATCATGTCCACGGCGCCGCCCGACAAATGGAACATCACCACACCGATGCACCCGTAACGGCCCAATTTGAGTGAACGCGCGGCAAAGTTGGCCCGGAACCCAAGCGCCTCCATGGCCGCATGAACCTTATCGCGCGTCGACTCGCGCACGTTATCGGGTTCATTGATCACCCTAGACACCGTTTTGAGGGAAACACCTGCGGCAACCGCCACATCGTTCATTGAGACGTTTTTCTTGTCCATCGTTGCCACTGCTTCTCCAGCCGGTTCTCTATCGATTGTTCTTTGCGGTCTAGTAAACACTACCTGCTCATTTTTCAAATGTACCGTTTATCGGACAATACCAACCGTTCACCCGTAAAAACTTGTTGCCCTTCCCAAAGATTTCTAGGTTGTTGCTGCATAATGACAACGTTGTCATTATGCAGTGCCTTCCCTAGCCGGAGGGTACCGGACAGTCCTGACCATCCATCAACGACCAGTTCCATCCACATGCATCGCGCATCAAGTAGCAAAGGAGCTCTTTAGACGCCATCATGGATCAGTACGATGTCATCGTGTTTGCCCCGCAGGCTCGTAGCTACTACGATGATATGAAGGTCGACACCGACCGCCGGGGCTTTAAGCTACTCGCCCCGCGCGACAAGGAAAACATCGACCTCACCCGCGATCCTGCCGGCGCCATCAAGTGGCTCCGCGAGAATCACGACTAATCCCCCTGTGGTGCCCGAATCCCCGTTCGGGTACCTCCCCCTTTTCGTATCCCACAGAAAGGATGACTCATGAACAACCCCATGCAGTTCCCCGACGGCTTTGTGTTTGGCGGCGCCACCGCTGCTTACCAGGTTGAGGGCGAAACCCGTACGCACGGAAAGGGCAAAGTGCCCTGGGACGATTTCCTGGCAGCTCAGGGTCGCTTCTCTCCCGACCCCGCAAGCGATTTCTACAACAAATATCCGGTCGATATCGACCTGTGCCAGCGCTTCGGCATCAACGGTATCCGCGTCTCCATCGCTTGGAGCCGCATCTTCCCCAACGGCACTGGCGAGATCAACCCCGAGGGCGTCGCCTTCTATCACGAGCTTTTTGCCACCTGCAACAAAGCCGGCGTTATCCCCTATGTCACGCTCGATCACTTTGATACGCCCGAGGCCTTCTACCAGGACGGTGGCGAGGGCTTCCTGACGCGCGCGACGATCGACGCCTTTGTGGAATACGCCAAGTTCTGCTTTGCCGAATTCACCGAGGTCAAGCACTGGTTTACCTTTAACGAGATTCCCGCGACAGCCGAGGGCAGCTTTATTGTCGGCAACTGGCCGCACGGCGAGAAGTATCGCCTGGACAAGGCCTTCCAGCTCATGCACAACATGATGGTTGCCCACGCCAAGGCCGTCGTCGCCTTCCATGATGGCGGCTTTGAGGGCGAGATAGGCATCGTCCAGAATCTGGAGCCCAAGTATCCCCTCGATCCCAACAGCGCCGCCGACTGCGAGGCCGCTCGCATGGCCGACGTCATCAACAACCGTTGGGTACTCGACGCCACGTTCCGCGGCCACTATGCAGCCGATACCATGGAAGCCGCGACCAAGCTGGCCCATATCGCCGGCGGCGAGCTCGATGTTCGCGACGAGGACATCACCGCGCTGTCCGCTGCGCTCCCCTACAACGATTGCCTGGGCGTCAACACCTACAAGTGCCAGTTCCTGCGTGCCGCCGAGGGCGAAAACGACATCAACCACAATGGCACCGGCGACAAGGGCTCCTCGCGCTGGTTCCTCAAGGGCGTTGGCGAGGCATGTGTGCGCGAAGGCGTCCCCACCACCGATTGGGACTGGATCATCTATCCCGAGGGCCTGTACGACCTGCTGCTGCGCATTAAGAACGATTACCCCAACTACAAGAAGATCTACATCACCGAGAACGGCATGGGCTATAAGGACGACTTTGAGGACGGCTTTATTGACGACGCCCCTCGTATCGACTACATGCGCCAGCATCTCGCGTGGATCCTCAAGGCGATCGACGGCGGCGTGAACGTCGACGGCTACTTTGTGTGGTCGCTGCAGGACCAGTTCTCCTGGACCAACGGCTACAACAAACGTTACGGCCTGTTCTACATCGACTTCGAGACCCAGGCTCGCTATCCCAAGGCAAGCGCGTACTGGTACAAGAACGTCGCGGAGACCGGCCTGCTCATGGCCTAGTTTCAGCCGCATACCCCCTGTCGGCCGCATGCGAATCCCTCACGGGCTCGCATGCGGCCTGTTTGTTTTGAAGAAATGACCTTTGGTCACATAGATGGAAGGCAGTTTGTAGGTGACTCAGAGAGCGACAGTACGCTCTCACGACGGTTGCGTTCATTGCTGCAATGAGACACTCAATGCAGCATGGCCCCGCAGCTCAATGAACTGCGGGGCCATGTCATACACCGACGAATAAACGACGAATGATTATCTATTATTTGGCCAGTTCCTGAACGATCCAGTCGATTGCGCCTTCGGGATCGTTGGTAAGGTCGATATACTGCTTGCCCTTTGTGGTGAGCAGTTTAATTCCAAGACGATCGGTATCGGCCTTCATAGCGTCATAGTACATGCGTGCCTGGGGCGCAAGAACGATCACGTTGTACTGGTCCATTGTCTCATAGTGGCTTCCGTACGCACCGGACTGAGAAACCAGGTCAATACCCTTAGCAGCGGCGCCTTCGCGAAGAGCATTTGCCAAAAGAGTTGACGTGCCGGCACCCTGGCAAAGCACAAGCACGCGGATCTGCTCCACCTTGCTCTTTACCGCCTCGAGAGCCTTTTCGGCGTTTTCTTGTGCGGCGATAGCATCTGCATCCGAAGTTCCCGCAGCCTCCTTTGCAGACTCTTCCAAACAAAGCTGATGGTCGTACGCCTTACAGAACGGATAGTAAATTACAAAGTCAACGACCAACAGCACTGCAATCAATACGAGAGAACGTGGATCGAGACCCGTGGTGAGAAACGCACCGATTGGGCCGGGAAGCGCCCACGGCATGGTATACATGGGGGCGTTCATTCCAATTACGTCAATGAAAAACTTACCGATTATGGCGTTGACCATAGGAGCCGCCAGGAAGGGCACGAACATATAGGGATTGAGAACAATCGGCATACCGAAGAGAACGGGCTCGTTAACTCCAAAAATCACCGGGATAATCGATGCCTTGCCCATGGCTTTAAGCTGCTTGGAACGCATAAGCATGATCAGGATAATAGGAACGATGAACGTGCAGCCCGAACCGCCCAAACCACCGATGAAGCTTGTAAAGTCCTGCGTGAGAGCAATTGACGGGTGTCCACCTGCTTGGAAAACCTCAAGATTGGTAACGGTATTGCCGTAGAGCGCTGCATTGATCGGACTCATGACAACCGAAGCACCGTGAATACCCATAAATTGGAAAAGTGCGACTGCACCCTCGATAAGCGCCATGCCAGGATAGGTGTCGACCGCGGAGAACAGCGGCGAGATTAGAGCGGATACCAAATTGGCGAACGGCACGGCAAGCAGCGTACGGCTCGCGAGATCGATAACGGCGCACGCAAGGATTGAAAACCCAAACGCAAAGATATCGCGAAAACTCTGCGCAATAGCGCCAGGGACCTCTTTGGGGAGCTTGATCGTCACATTATGGCTAATGCACACCTTGTAGATATTAACGGTCAAGAATGCAGACACGAACGCAGAGAGAAAACCCTTGGTTCCCATATAACCGGTTTCAAAAACAGATGTATCTGCTCCGCCAATCGAGACAACATCGTTCGTCACCGATAACAGGAACATGCCGCACATGGCGCAAACCATACACGAGGTAGGATTGAGAGATTTACCCGAAGGCATGCGGCGGTTCATCGATATGGCAAGTGAGCTCGCCGTGGTGCCGGCGACCATAATGCCAAGAAGCCCCATCGTATATGCATAGATTTTATTAAAGAAGTCCAGCACCTCAGACGGAAGCGTGATGCCTACATATGCAGGGAGCGTCGAAAGAAGAAGGAACAGGCTCGAGAACAGCACAATTGGCATGTTCGAGAGAAAGCCATCCTTAATCGCCACCAGATAAATGTTCTTTGAGATTTTGTCAAAGAAGGCCTGGTGTTTTTCTAGGAATTTGACGATAGCATCCATAGCACATCCCTTCATGATTTCCTGGCACGCAACGATTAATCCGGACTCAACCGCCGTCATCCCAGTTTGTATCCACCTATGTACGTGAATACGTTCCGCGCGAAATGTAATATCATTTGCGCGATTTGTCATAACCAATTTTTTTTCCGCTTTGTCGACATGTCAAGATTTAGATTATTAATTCGGTGAACGGCAGTTTCTAAATAGTATATTTGCCCAGTTCATGGCTATTTTTTCTGAGCAGAAGATCACGTTTGTAACCGTTTACCGATTGGATATAACATGTTGAATAAATTGTTGTAACAATATTAGAGACAATGTCACAATCCTGTCACTCTAGTCAAAGGAAGTAACAATGCCCAAACGATTGCTGAACATGTCCGCATCCGATTTTGCCACCACGTCACCCATGGATCTAAAGCAGGCAATTCTGGCTTCCGAGGGACGTACCATCATGGCGGAAAACGTACCCTCTTCCCAATTTCTCGGCGGCGTTACTAATGCAGAAATCGAACGTGCCGCAGGTGCCGACCTTCTTCTGTTTAACGCGCTCGATGTGTTCAATCCAGTGATTGCCGGCATTCCAGATGATCTCAATGAAAACCCGGTCACTTGGGTGAAGAGAGCATGCGGAAGGCCCATTGGCGTCAATTTGGAACCAGTTGATAACAAGGCAGAGATGTCTGAATCCCGTACGGAAATCCCCATGGGTCGTCGCGTCTCTCCTAAGACCTTAGAAAAGGCTAACGAACTCGGATTTGATTTTATCTGCCTGACGGGCAACCCTGGAACTGGCGTCTCCAACGATGCAATCGCCCATTCGATCAAACTCTCCAAAGAGCATTTCAATGGCCTTATCATAGCCGGAAAAATGCATGGAGCGGGCGTTGCGGAACCTGTCATGACGCTCGAAATAGCGCGCAAGTTTGTTGACCTCGGCGTCGATATCCTTCTCGTGCCAGCCCCCTACACTGTCCCCTGCTTCCAAGAAGCAGACCTGCGCGCCATCGTAGACTATGTACGCTCCTACAACGTAGGCAAGTCAATTGAAGAAAAGGTTCTCGTCATGGCGGCCAACGGAACGAGTCAAGACTCCTGCGACAGCGAGACCATTAAGAAAATAGGCCTTGCAGCAAAGGCAGCCGGTGCAGACCTCCAACATATCGGGGACTCCATGAACGGCATTTGCCTGCCCCAGAATATCTTCACGCTCGGACAAGCCCTTCGTGGCTACAGGCATCAGATCGTCATGCTGAGCCGCTCTGTGATACGTTAAAGTTACCTCGCTCACGCTATATCCCCTACCGAGGCAACCATCAGATACCACCAACATGCAAACTGAGGCTCCAATGCTCGATACACACGAAAAACGGCCACTCTATTTACAGCTCACCGACGCGCTGCTCAAGCAGATCGTCGATGTATACCAAGCAGACGATAAACTTCCAACAGAAATGGAACTCTGCGACGAATACGCTGTAAGCAGGACAACCGTCCGACTTGCAATGAGCGAGCTGGAGCGTCGTGGAAATATCTATCGAATCCAAGGTAAAGGATCATTTGTTGCACCGAAACGCGTTGGTGAGCTCAATTCACTTTTAGACTTTGACTTTGCAAGCCATTGCGATGGTGTTGATCCGGATACCGTCACGAAACATTTCGGCGGCCTCACATCAGGTCGTTCAATTTCCGTAATGATGCTCCAACATTTTGGATGCCAAAGTCGCGATGAGATTCAGCGTCTTGAATTGACCTACGAACTTGAAGGCAGCTTCATAGCCGCTGATACGTTCTTTATTTCGAAGTCGCACGTTCCGAATAATCAGTTAGATTTTCAGGCATTTTGTAGAATCATGGATGACTTGTCCGAGTCTATCCAATCTGTTCGAGAGAGTTATAGAGCACGTCAGCTTAGCGATTCCGAAGCCAGCAATTATGGTGTTGCAAAACTTCCAGCACTCGAGTTAACTCATTATGCTTACAACTCCGGCGGCAAACTAATTGCGATAGTCTGCCGCACCGTCTTAACTGGACGAATCCCTTATCAAAACTATTTTTTCAAGTCCTGATGTTCTTTTTCTCTTGTCTCGATCTGTAACACGTAGCCGTTTTTTAAGAACAGTTACAGATCGAGACAAACAGGATAGATCCGGCCGAATTGTCTCAATCTGTAACACTAAGACCGGTTTTCGACGTCCAGTTGCAAACTAGGTAGCCATCCAGCATCTCCATGAACCCCTCGATGCTGACACCGTGCCAGTCTCTTCCGTAGAAGAACGCCCTTTTGCATCTGCCGAAGAATCCCTCGCGCCTTTGGTTGTCCGGCGAGTGCCCCTTCCTCGACATCGACCGCATGATCCCGCGCTCGTCGCATATCCCGATCCACCCCGTCCAGCGTTAAGGCCGCCGCGGTCACTGTGCCCGCGAGGATGCTCACCCTCCTTGAGCTGGGCGCATGCTTGCCTCAGGGACGAGTTTGCGAGCTCGGCGTCGGGCGATGTGCCGATCTCAGTTGCATCCACTCATCACTGGCGCTAAACTCACGTTATCAACATATTGGCTTTGCCCCCGGGTAAAGCATGCGAGCACGCATACGTGCCGACACCGTAAGGGCTTTGAAGGTGGTCGGCAGGTATGCGTGCTTTTCATTAGAAGGGAGATCATTGTGGACCGTTTTGTTACCGAGGACTCGTTTTGGAAGCTGTTTCCGGGCGCTTCGTTCGGCATCGTGATCGCGCGGAACATGCTGCCCTCCGAGGACGTGCCCGAAGATGACCGGAAGGAGCTTTCCGACCTGCTGCGTCGCGCGAACGCACGCGCCGAGCGCTTTCTCACCAGCTCGACCATCTCGGAGATTGAACCGGTGAAGGTTTGGCGCGAGGCGTATCGGCGTTTCAAGACCAAGCGAGGTGCCCGCTGCAGCATCGAGAATCTTCTGAAGCGCATACTGAAAGACCATCCCGTGGGACCGATCTCGCCCGCGGTCGACATCTACAACGCCATCTCGCTTGAATACGCCCTTCCGCTGGGAGGCGAGGACTTGGATGCGGTTCGAGGTGACATGCGCCTGTGCGTGACCGATGGCGGTGATGCGTTCCTGCCGCTCGGAGAAGACGAGACCGACCCCACCCTCCCCGGCGAGCTCGCCTACCTCGATGACGAAGGCGCCGTGTGCCGCTGCTGGAATTGGCGAGACGGCCAGCGCACCGCCCTGCGCGACGATTCCCGAAACGCTTTCCTTATCGTGGAGTGCGTCGATCCCGAGCGTCGCGACGACTGCACCGCCGCGACGGACGACCTCGCGCGGCTCGTCGAGCATTACCTGCATGCGGATATCACGGTAAAGGAGATCGTTACGGCGGAGAACCGGAGGGTTGATGTGGCGTAGCAGAAGGAATGCACTGGCACCTTCGCCGCGCGCCGATTTCGACGTCGGAAGCGCCGCCACCATGTTTCGCGAGCGTTTTTCGCCTCATCGCACCCATCGCATCTGGCCTATTCGGAGCGTAGAAGGCCGTGTTCACGGGACACGATCCGGATAGCGTCAACGGCTTCGGCGCAGCCGTTCCTTCAACCCCGGCAACACGCGACGGCTCTCGATGGCCTTCTGGATGGCCTTGCGCCGGGTCCATTCGTCGAGGAACAAAGCAACGTCGTCACCCGCGCTCTCACGCTCAAGATATGGCAACGCGGCGGCCGGCTGCCTCACCACCGCTTCGGCGAAATACCAGGCACGCATCATGTTGAGGTAGTAGACATCATCCCTCGAGGCGCCGCGCTCGCCGCCTAACGACAGCCGCGCGCCCGCAACCAGATCCAAAAACCGCGGCTCGAACCGCTCGTCCAGAAACTGCGCCATAAGCATGCGGATGGCGAATCTCATGATGTAGCAGCGGCCCGATTCCAGCCATCGCCCAACGTGTGCGAGCGTCTCCTCAAGGCGCGCCTCCAGCACCCGCGCGGACAGCTGGTCGCACGTCGCCCAGTTGTCGATATGCGGCAGAAACGCCTCGATACGCGCGAGCGCCACATCGTAATCGCGCTCGAGCCCAATAGCGAAGGCATGTACCTGCATCTCCTCGAAGAGCTGATGGGGAGGCTCGCCTAAAAAGCCGTCCGCGTCGTCGCGCCGCACGAGCTCACGAGCGATCTTCCGGAGCTCCGGCGTACGCACGCCCACGATGCGGCGTGGATCGATATTGGGAATGAGCGAAGCGAGAAAAGCCTGGTAGCCATTATCAACATGTGCGGCGAGCGACCGTCGCACAAACTCGCAGGCCGTGTCATCCCCAAACCCCGGCAGTTCCCGCCGCAACGCATCCTCGAAGGGGGCCCGCTCGGCCAGCGCCAGCAGCCGATCCTTCTCCCCGCGCGAGAGCCGCTTGAAACGCGCCTCGGCGCTCATCGCCCGCTGTTTGGAATAGAAACGCGCCCGCGCCACCACGCGCACCGGCTCGTACACCTTGGTATAGCGCGCTCCCCTACCTGCCCGATGCGCCGCCAGCCGCGCCTCGACATCGACGGCATAGCCCGTGTACAGACTTCCGTCCCCGCACAAAAGAACGTACATGTAGTGTTCGAACGGATTCGCCATGCCGCACCCAATCGCAAATGGATGACCCCAAGTGGAACCGTAGCGCTTGGGGACATGACAAAGATATCGAGTTGTTAGTTATCGAGCTTGAGGTCGCGGAGCTTGGCGAAGGGATTATCGTCGGACGCAGCGTGTTCCTCAACCTGATGCGACGAGCAGCCGCAGTCGCCAAGGTTCAGGTTGGCGCCGCAGGTGGGGCACAGCCCTTTGCAATCGGGCTGGCAGAGCACCACGAACGGCGTATCCATGACCACGGCGTCGTGGATGGAATCAGCGAGGTCGATCACGCGGTCCTGGCCGAGCACCTCGAAATCGTCCTCATACGCGTCTGGATCGTCAGGCTCGGCAAAGAGGTAGTACTCCTGGATCTCTCCGGCGACCTCAAACGACGCGGGCTCCAGGCAGCGATCGCACTCGCCCTCGGCATGGGCGCGCACCATACCGGAAACGAGCACGCCATCGCCCGCGTTGGTGAAGACCACATCGTAGGAGACGCCGTCGGTCAGACGGTACTCCTTCTCGCCCACACGGTAGCTATCTGCCTCCACGCGCCCCGACACCGCATGCGACTCGCCGGGATTCTCGACGAGACCGGTCAGGTCGACGCGAACGGGCGGAAAACCGGAGAACTCCGTCTGCCCGGCCATTACCATTGACCGTTCTGCTGCTGGTTGGCACCCTCGTTGAGCTGTTGGCGGCAACGCGAGACCGTGCCCGTGAGCGACTTCAGGTTCTCCTCCAGATGCGTGAAGACCTGCTCGGCGTAGTCCTCAGCCGCATAGCGGGTCTCGCGCTCGTATTGCTGCGCGCGGTCGCGGATGTCGTCGGCCTGGCTCTGCGCCAAGCGCACGATCTCCTGCTCGCTCGCAATGGTGAGCGCCTGCTGCTGAGCATCGGCGATGATGGAGTCCGCTTGCGCCGTGGCAGAGGCCAGAAGCTCGTCACGCTCCTTCAGAATGCGACGGGACTTCTGCCACTCCTCGGGATAGCTCATGCGAATCTCGTCGAGGATGTTGTAGAACACATCGGTCTCGATGACCTTGAACTGGGCATTTTTACCAAAGGGAGGCTTGGCCTCGTCGATGATGCCCTCAAGCTCGTTGACCAGGCTCTCGATCCTCTCGCCAGGAAGGTTGCTCTCGCCCGGCATCGGGACTCCTTTCCAAAGGGTTCACGTCAAATGTCCATGGTACCACAAGCAGCGGTTACTCAGGCGAAGCGCTCCTTCAGCGCGAGCGCCACACAGGGTGGTACGAATTCCGCCACATCCCCTCCAAACGAGGCGATCTGCCGCACCACGGAGGAAGAGAGGTAGCCGTATTGCGGGGCGCTCATGATGAAGATGGACTCCAGGTTCTCGTCCAGGCGATAGTTCAGATCCGCCTGCTGGAGCTCGTACTCAAAGTCCGTCATGGCGCGCAGTCCCTTGACCACGGCGCCGGCCTCCTGCTCGCGCGCGAAGTCGACCAGCAGCCCGCAGAAAGGCTCAACCGCCACGCCCGGCATGTCCGCCAGCGCCTCGCGCGCGAGCGACACGCGCTCGTCGAGGGTGAACGTAGTGCCGCCACGCTTGCCGAGCGACTCCGCAACGGCAACCGTCACCCGGGGAAACAGCCGCCGGGCGCGACGTACCACATCGATGTGGCCGAACGTGATCGGGTCGAACGTGCCCGGCACGAGGGCGTGGGCGATCTGGGTCATGAATCCTCCATCTGGTGAACTACCACGGCGCGATCAGGTGCGCGGCGCCTTCGTCCGCACGCCGCGCCTGGTTAATCCTGCCTGCTTCGCACGAGCACGTCAACAGCAGTGATGCCGTAGCGCTTCTCGCGTAGCAGCTCGAATCCCTCGGGGCATATGCCGGGCGCGCTCGCCGCATGCTCGTAGTGCACCACGGCACCGGGGGCTAGCGCGCCAGCTTGATCGAGGGCGACGACCAATGCCGAGACCTCGTCGGCCGCCATGGCATAGGGCGGGTCGAGCAGCACGAGGTCGAAGGGGGCTCCCACCACGCGCGCGCGACGGGCAGCGAGGGCCACGTCTCCGATCACCACCCGGTAGCGCGAGCGCGCGCAACCGAATGTGGACAGGTTTCGCTCCACGAGCGCCGCCGCGGGGCGGTCGATATCGAAGAAGGTGGCCCACGCGGCGCCGCGCGAGAGCATCTCGATACCGAGCGCGCCGGAACCGGCGAAGGCATCGAGCACGCGTGCACCCGCGATGCCGTCCTCGAGTGCGGACTCCACCATGGAGGCGCAGGCCTCGCGCACGCGATCGGTGGTGGGACGCGTCACGTCGCGCCCTTGCGGCTCACCGAGCTTCCTGCCGCGCCACTCACCCGAAACGATTCTCATCCCCCGCTGACCTCCTTGAAGATGGAGCCATAGCGCTCCACGACCTCGAATCTGAGCGGCCGGGTGGCGACCGCGTCCAACGTGTGAGCATACCGGAGCAGCTCGAGTGCGTCCTCGTGCGCCGCCTCCACCAGGTCGGCATCCGCACCCAGATCGACGAAGCGGAGCGTCACGCCACCGCTCTGCCGAAGCCCCAGGATCTCGCCCTCATGACGCAGACGCAGATCCATCTCGGCGAGCTCAAAACCGTCGGACGACCGTTCCAGGGCGCGCAGGCGCTCGAGCGCAGGGCTTTTCTTCCCCCGCTTGGACTTGAGCGCGGCCATGACGAAGCACGAGCCGGCATGCCGCCCGCGCCCCACGCGCCCACGCAGCTGATGCAGGGCGGCCAAACCGAACCGCTCACCGTTCTCGATCACCATGACGGTGGCGTTGGGGACGTCCACGCCCACCTCGACTACCGTGGTGGAGACGAGCACCTGTATCTCGCCAGCGCGGAACGCATCGATGACGGCGGTCTTCTCGGCCTCGCGCATACGCCCGTGGAGCGCTTCGACGCGCGCCTGCGGAAACACGTGGCGAAGATGCTCGACCTCGGTCTCCACTGCATGGAGCGGAACCGTCGTCTCGACGTTTCCGTCATCGTCGCGCGGAAGGCCGGGCACGTCGTCGAGTTCCTCCTCCGCATCGTCTCGCTCCGCCACGAGCGGGCAGACGACGTATGCCTGCCGCCCCTCCTCGAGCGCGGAACGAATCGCGCCGTATGCGATATCGCGATTCGCCTCGTCGAGCACCTTGGTCGCGATCCCGGCGCCCGGCACGGGACGGTGCCGGATGATGCTCACATCCAGGTCACCGTACAGCGAGAGCGCAAGCGTCCGGGGAATGGGCGTGGCGGTCATGACGAGCAGGTCTGCCCCCGGTCCCTTGGCGCGGAGCGCGGTGCGCTGCCCCACGCCGAAGCGATGCTGCTCGTCGATGACCGCGAGTGTCAGGCGCTTGAACGCAACATCATCGGAGAGTACCGCGTGCGTGCCCATGACCACGTCGAGCTCGCCGGATGCCAACCGACGCAGGATACCCGCACGCTCCTCGGCAAGCGTGGCCCCCGTGAGCAGCGCCCAGGAGATACCTGCGGCCTCGAGCAGCGGACCGGTCCCGGTGGCGTACTGACGGGCGAGCACGCCGGTCGGTGCCATGACGCAGGCCTGGCCACCTGTATCCACCGCACTGGCAAGCGCCAGACAGGCGACCGCGGTCTTGCCCGTGCCCACATCGCCCAGCAGCAAGCGGTTCATCACGTGCGAGCCGTTCGCCATATCGGCAAGGATGTCCCGGGCAGCCGCCTCCTGCTCGTCCGTAAGCGCGAACGGCAGCGCGTGCCGCATGGCCTCCACGTGCTCGCCCGCCACATGGGCCACGGGAGCCACGTCGAGCAGGTTGGCATCGTTCCGCAGACGGAGGGCGAGCTGCAGGTAGAGCACCTCGTCGTAGGCAAGACGACGCCGCGCGAGCGGAACCTCCGCGAGCGCGCGCGGAAAATGGATGCAGCGAAGCGCCCGGGAAAGCGGCATCAGGGCCCGACGCGAACGCAAGCGGGCAGGAAGCGGATCGGGAAAAGCGTCCACATCCTCGAGCGCCACGCTCACGAGCCGGCGCATCCACGCCGCCGAAAGCCCCTCCGTAGCCGGGTGGACGGGCAAGATGGAGCCGGTGAAGGTGCCCTCATCGAGCTTCTCGAAGTGCGGCGAAGCCATCTGCTTGAACCCGTAGGCAAACTCCACCTTGCCCATCACCGCCAGGCGGTCGCCCTTCTGAATCTGCTTGGAGAGCCAGGGCTGCCGAAAGAACGCCACCTGCAGCACGCCCGTGGCATCGACCAGAAACACCTGGGTGACCACCATGCGCGGCCGCGGGTGCTTCTCCACCACCTTGTCCACGGTGCCGATGATCGTCGCCACCTGGCCCAGCGGCGCCTGCTCGATGGCGTAGGCGCGGGTGAAGTCGAGGTAGCGACGCGGAATACGCAGCAGCAAATCGCCAACAGTGCCCACATGGAGGCGCCGAAGCACCTCCTCGCGGGCATCGTTCACGAAACGCAAGCGGGCGATATCGCGCCCGAGCACACCGGCGCGCGCGAGCCGACTCGCAGCGGTGGGAAGCTCCAAAGCGCGCGGCATGTTGGAAAAGACTTGCTACTCGATGGAGAAGATCACCGGGTAGAGCGGCTGCTCGCCACGGTGGGAATCAATCTCAAGATCGGGCTGGGCCTCCTCGATGGCATCGAGGATCTCCTGGAAGGCGGCGTCGTCAAGCTCCTCACCGGCGAGGATGGTGAGCGTGTCTCCCTCCTCTTCCTCCTGCATGCGGTTGATGCAGTCGACCGTGACCTGCTTGACGGAGGAGCCCACGATGTCGATAGAGCCGCCGATGATGCCCATGACGTCGCCGGCGTGGATGGGAGCGCCGTCACTCGCCGCGCTATCGCGCACAGCGCGCGTGACCTCGCCATCGCGTACGTCAGCGAGGGCCTCGGTCATGACCTCCACGGCATCTTCGAGCGAGGAGCCCGGCTCCACGTTGAAGAGCGCGGAGAACGCCTGGGGCACGGTCTTGGTGGGGACCACAGCCACCTGTTTGTCCTCGCAGGCAGATGCCGCAGCCTCGGCGGCCATGCGGATGTTGCCGTTGTCGGGCAGGATGATGACGGCGTCGGCGTTCACCTTGGCCACGGCGTCCAGTAGGTCGGCCGTGCTCGGATTCATGGTCTGGCCACCCGAGACGACCACATCGACGCCCAGGGACTTCAGGATGTCGGCCTCGCCGGAGCCGGCCGCCACCGCCACGAAGCCGAGCGGCTTCGTGGGCTCGGGAGCCGCGGCGTCCTGGTCGGCGTGGATCTTGGCGGTACGCTCGGCAGCCTCCAGGTCCATGTTGTGGATGAAGACCTCGAAGATCTGACCCAGGGCCAGGAAGTGCTTGAGCACCTTGTCGGGCGTGTTGGAGTGAACGTGCACCTTGTAGTCGGGAAAGGAGCCCACGAGCAGCTCGCAGTCGCCCATGCTCGCCAGGAACTTGAGCGTCTTCTCCTCGTTGAACTTCTTGTCGGCCTTGAAGAGGAACTCGTTGCAGTAGCGGAACTCGGAGCCCTCCCAGTCATCGTTGGCCTCGATCTCCACGCGACCCATGGCCGTGGCCTTGGCATCGCTGGCATTGACGGCATCGAAGGTGGTCTGGATATCCGCCTTGGCGGTACGGCCGAGGGCGGCGGCCACGAAGCTCTCCAGGAAGATGGCGAAGCCGAAGGCGCCGGAGTCCACGACGCCGTTCTCCTTCAGCACGGGCAGTAGGTCAGGCGTGCGCGCGACGGACTGATAGGCCTCGACCACGATGGCGTCGAGCGCGTCGGCGGCGGAGAGGCGCTTCTTCTCGCACTCATCGGCCTTGGTGGAGACGTCGCGCAGCACGGTGAGGATCGTGCCCTCCACCGGCTTGCGCACAGCCTGGAAGGCGACCTTCACGGCTCGACGGAAGGCCGCGGCGATATCGGAGGAGTTCACCGGATCGTGCGCGTCGACGAGGCCCTCGGCCACGCCGCGGAGAATCTGGCTCGTGATGACGCCCGAGTTGCCGCGCGCACCCATGAGGGACCCGTGCGTGATGGCGCCGGCGATGGCCTCCATGTCGGCATCCGTGGGGAGCTGGTTCAGCTCGCGCACCACGGAAGCCAGGGTAAGGGACATGTTGGTACCCGTGTCGCCGTCGGGCACGGGAAAGACGTTCAGCTTGTTGATGTCCTCAGCCTTGTCGGCAACGGCTTGGGCAGCTACGGGAAAGCAGGTGCGTACGGTCTTGGCAATCATCGGTTGTGCAGCTCCATATCGTAGGGGAACGTAGGTGCGTGGCGCGAAGCCTAAGCGCGCGACTTGAGGGCGTCGATGTGAATGGCAATCTTCAAACGGGAGGGGTCAATCTGCGCGACCTCCTCGAGCGAGAACGTGACCGCGCTGGCAAGGTTCTCGGAGACCGAGCGCATGTTGACACCGGACTCGAGCACCACATGCAGATCGACGGACAGGCCCTCTTCGGTCGCGGTAACCGAAACACCCTTGCGCAGGCGCTGAATGGGCAGGATGCGAACGCTCTCGGCACCCTGCAGCTGCTCGGCCATGCCTACCACGCCGTAGCAGGACATGGCAGCGTAGCCGGCGAGGTCGGCGATGACGTCGTTCGAGACGGCGAGCGATCCGGGAATGGTCTCAGGCACGGAGGTCTCCCTTCCTTGGCGAGCAATCCCATGTATGTTACTACGATGAGCACGGGGGCAGAAGAACGCTACAAGCCGTCCATATGGCATTCGCGCCGGGGCCGGTGGCCCTCCGGTCCCGGCGCGAACGACCTACCTCACCGATCGCAGCACATCAACCGCGATATCGATCGCGTCGTCGATGCAACCGGGACAACTCCGAAGCGGACCGGCGGCACTGCCCACGCCCTTGAGCTCCCTGCAGATGGTCGAGCCGTTCTTCTCGGCAAAGTCGCGGGCGATGCGGCGGGACAGCTGGTAGGTGCGACCCTTGGTGACGGGGTCCGCCATGCCGCCGCTCATCACCTGGCCCGCCGCCATCACGGCACCCGAGATTGCCCCGCAGGTCTCCGTCATGCCGCCCATGCCGGCGCCGAAGCCCTCGGCAAGCCGGAACGCGGTGTCCGCGTCCATGCCGAGCTCGGGCGCCAGCGCGCAGACGACCGCCTGGGCGCAGTTGTAGCCCTGCTTGTGATAGTCGGCGGCGCGCGCCTTCAGCGCGACTCGATCCAAATCCTCTGCCCTTGCCGTCATGTCGCTCTCCCCTCGCGATGTGGCCAACAGGAAGATGATAGCCTTACAGCGCGGGACGCCACACGTGCTCGGCGGCGATCACGCGACACCCGTAAGCGCGCTCCAGATTATCCCGCGCGAGGAGCTCGTCCGCCGACCCCGTGAGGTACGTGCCATCGGGCATGATCAGCGTACCCGACGCCTCGAGCATGCGGAGCTGGTCGGGATCATGCGTGGTCATGAGGATGCCCAGGCCCGAATCGGCAAGCTCGCGCGCGCAGCGGAGCACCTGCGCCTGGTTGCCCAGGTCGAGGGCCGCGGTTGGCTCGTCCATCATCAGATACTCGGGTTCCTGCGCCACGGCGCGGGCGATGAGCACCATCTGGCGCTCGCCTCCGGAAAGCTCCGTTAAGGAGCGATCCGCAAGGTACTCGATACCCAACCGGGCGAGCACGCTCTCCACGATCTCCCGGTCGCTTTTTGAGGGCGAGGAGAACACGCCCATGCGGGAGAGGCGACCGAGCGCCACCACGTCGCGCACGGAGAAGGCGAACGGGTTCTCCCCTGCTTGCGGCACGTAGGCCACCACGTGCGACAGCGCGCGATCGGAGAGCTGGGAGGCATCGCGCCCGTCGACTGTGACGGTGCCCGAAAGAAGTGGCAGGAAGCCCAGGATGGAGCGGAAGAGCGTCGTCTTGCCCACGCCGTTGCGACCCAGCAGGCAGTGGATCTGGCCGGGCGCGACCGTCAGCGAGACATGGTCCAGCACCGCATGGCCGTTATATCCCACGGATGCACCCCGAACGGCGAGCATGCGGTCGGCATCACACGCATCCCGGCGCGCGGGCGCGCCGGCACCCGCCGCACCCCGAAACCGCATCACAACCACTCCTTCCGGCCGCGTATGAGCAGGTAGATAAAGAGCGGGGCGCCGATCAGCGCCGTGAGGACGCCCGCGGGCATCTCGCCGGGCACGATGATGCGCGCGACATCGTCGACCACCATGGTGAAGACCGCGCCGCCGAGCATGGAGACCGGCAGCAGGATGCGGTAGTTGGGACCCACCACCAAGCGCGCCATATGCGGCACGATGAGTCCGATCCAGCCCACCACGCCGCAGAAGCTCACCGTGGCGGAGGTAAGGAGCGTGGAAGCGAGGATCAGCACCAAGCGCGTGCCCTTCACGCCCACGCCCATCGCCTTGGCCTCGTCGTCGCCGAAGGATAGCGCGTTGATGCGCCAGCGAATCGCCATGAGCAGACCGCCCGCGATGACGACCACGGCGGCCAGGAAGCCGATGTTCTGATAGGTGCCCGAGCGCGAGAAGCTGCCCATCAGCCAGTAGGTGATGGCGGGCAGCGTGTCGTCGGGGTCGGCCACGTACTTGCAGAGACTCACGAGCGCGCTGAAGAGCGATGACATGACGACGCCCGCCAGGATGATGACCACCACGGAGCTCGACCCCTTGCCGAGCGCACGGACGATGGCCATCACAAGCGCCACGGCGAGCAGCCCCATGAGGAAGGAGACCACGTGGACGCCCGTGGAGGAGAAGCCGAGCAGGATCGTGACCGCGGCACCGAGCGCCGCACCGTTCGAAACGCCCAGGATGTCCGGAGAGACCATGGGATTTCGAAACATCCCCTGGTAGGCGGCACCTGAGGCGGCGAGCGCCGCACCCGAGAGCGCAGCGAGCACGATCCGCGGAATGCGGATGACGAACAGCACCACGGAATCGCGCGAGGTGGTGAACACCGGGGCGGGGCCGCCGCCGAAGAGCGCGGAGATGCGCGCGGGGACCGTCTGGACCCACCAGAAAACGTAGGAGCCCACGAGCTCCGCCACACGGGCGGGGGCCATGTCGTAGTCGCCCGCGGTCAGGGAGAGCAGCCCCACGGCCACGAGCGCCGCCACGAGCCCGACGACGACCAGCCGTTCTCGGGCGATGCCGACCCGAGGAGACGCGATGTTCTCCATATCGCCAAACTCCTCTCGCGCTATCGGAACTCGACCTGCAAGACGCAACCGACCTGCGGGGGCTCGACACCCGGCCCCGTCGGCACCATGCAGTAGGCGTTGCAGGCAGCCACCGCAGCGGAGCCGGGACCACCAGCCACCGGCCGTGCCTCGAGCGTGCCGTCGGGACCCGGCGCCACGTTCAGGAAGCGAATGGCGAAGAACCCATCGGGGCCGTCCTCGAGGGGGCGCTTCTCGCCCGGCAGCGGGCGCCCCGGAACGCGCGCGCCCTTATGCCCGTGCGCATGCGCCGCAGGGAAGGACTCCACCAGGCGCGCGGACACCCGAGGCACCACGGCCTCGAGTCCGAGAAAGTGCCGGATGAGCGGTCGCAGGTAGAAGTCCATGGTGGGAGAAGCCCCTCCCGAGGGACCGGAGATTCCCACCACGGGCGTTTCCTTGATGACGGCGTAGCTGCTGTGATGGCCGGGGCCGTGGTTGGTCTGATGGCAGATGACGCGGCCCATCTCCTCCATCACCTCGCAGGACCAGTCCCCCGAGCCCTTGGAGGAGCCGGCGTTCAGCACGACGATATCGGCCGTGCCGCATGCTTCGGCGAGCGCAGCGTGGATCTCCTCGGGGCGGTCGCGCACCGTTTGGAAGGGCACGAAGATGCCGCCCCAGCCCTCCACCTTCAACTGGCAGAGCACGGAGTTCGTCTCGATGTTCTTACCCGCAGCGACAAAGGGACTCCCCGGGGTCTGCAGCTCGTCCCCCGTGGGAATGAAGGCCACGCGCGGGCGGCGCGTCACGGGCACCGTGGAGACGTTGCCGCCCGCGATGCGCGCGGCGATATCGGGCGACACCACGGAGCCTGCCGTCGCGAGCACGTCGCCCTCCCGCATGCTGCTTCCTGCGAGGCGCGTTCCGGCAAAGCGTGCGCTCGGCGCCGCGTCCACGGCGAGCACCCGCTCGCCGTCCTCGGAAAACGTCACATGCTCGACCACGATGGCCGTATCGAACCCAGCGGGCATGGCGGTGCCGGTGTTGGCGAACTCCCAGTCGCGTCCGCGCTCCCATGTGGTCGTATCGGGCAGCGCGCCACCTGCAGACGCCGCTTCAAAGGCATCGAAACGCACGGCGATGGAATCCATGGCGCACGTGAGGCACGTGGGGAGCGTCGCCCGAGCGCGCACGTCGGCTGCGAGCACGCGTCCGCACGCCTCGGGAACGGAAACGCGCTCGACCGCACTCCGTTTGGCCACCTCCCCTGCGCACCAGCCAAAACCACCAGGCAGCTCGTCCACGGCGACGAGCATCTGGCGCACGGCCTCCTCGCGGGTGAGCTGGATGTGGTGCGAATGGTCCCTCATGGATGGATTCCCCTTTCAAGAAAAAGGCCCGGCCCGCCTGCGGGATCGCAGGGCGAGCCAGGCCTCGCACGCCATATCGAGCGCTTGGTTACTTCTTGCTGCCGGCAACGGTGGAGTTGGTGGCACCCGTCAGGATACTCTCGGCGTCATGCGTGGAGAGCTTGGTATTGTACCAATCCTTGTAGAAGCTCTTCAGCGTGTCCTGCATGCTGAAGTCCTCGTACTGCTCGGGGTACACGTACTGGCCGATGAACTCGGGCAGCAGGCAACCCTCGGCAGAGCGGACGCTCCAGAGGTAGAGACCCTTCGGGCAGACGAACACCTTGTCGAAGTTGCTGGAGCCGCCGTCGGACATGGAGGTCAGCTTGCTGAACGCCTTGTCCTTGATGATGGCGTCCTTGGTGGCCTGGTTGAAGCACATGATGTAGTCCGGGTTCCACGCGGCGATCTGCTCGGCGGAGACGGCCATGAGCGAACCGTTGGCGCTCTTGGTGTCGCTCGTGTAGTCGGCGGCGAGGTTCGTCACGCCGGCAGCCTCCATGTACTGGCTGGAGATATCGGTGCTCGGGGCCACGAAGTACTGACCGCCCTCGACGGAGAGCTCGATCATGGTGACCTTCTTGTCGTCGGAGACCTTCTTAGCGCGATCCTCGGCGTTCTTGATCTGCTTCTTGTAGTACTTCACGAACTCCTTGGCGCGGGCGCTCTCATCCTTGCCCAGGATGTCGCCGATGGTCTGGATGGAGGTGCAGATCTCGTCGGGTGTCTTCATGGCGGCGACGTTCACGAAGGTCACGCCGGCATCCTTGAGCTGCTGGAGCTGCTCGTCGGAGAACGCGGACTTGGGGCCGTAGGCCACCTGGGCGCCGCTGGCGATGATGCCCTCGACGGACGTGGAGTCGTTGTTATCCGGGTTGGACTTGGTGAAGTCGGAGAACACGGACTTGAAGTTGTCGTCGACCTGCTTGGTGGCGGCGGCGACGATCTTGCCGTTGCCGTTGGTGAGCATCTCGGTCACCTGGGCGAACGCGCCAATGGTCGGGGCGACCTTGGTCACCTTGGCCGGGATGGTCACCTCGTTGCCGTCGGTGTCCTTGACGGTGCGCGTGGCACCGGAATCGCTGGAACCAGCGGCCTCGGTCACGGCGGCGGAGCCGGCCGCGGAGCCGGCACTGGTGGCCGCGCCCGAGCAACCCGTCAGCAGGGCGCTCGAAATCAAGAGCGCGCCGAGTCCAGCCACGGCGAACTGCCGCACCTTCATGAGCTTCATATTACCTTGCCTTCTTCCCCTGTCCGCGTCGCGTTCTCTGGGACGCGGTTGTTCGATGGCGGCGCGTCGGTACCGTTCCCCGACACGTCAATACCGGTCATCGAACTAATCTCGACAAAGGATAATAGTCCGAGGGGATTTTGAGTCAAGCATCAATTTTCGGCAAAAGGCGCCAGCGATATCGCGCGGCGAAAAGCGTCGTCTCAGCACCCATCCTAGAACTCGGCGAAACGAGGCGTCCCCACCTCAACGCGCTCGCGCCCAGCCAGGAACTCGCGAAGCGAGGCAAGGAACGTCTCCTCCCCACCCGTTTTGAATATCAGGTGAAGCGCCACCGAATCGGTGAAGTCGGTCCCCGCCACATGCGCACCGCCCCGGTTCGCAAAATCGAGCACGCGCTGATAATCGGGGTACGCGAGCGAAACATCCACCGGCACCACGGAGGTCATCTCGACGAGCAGCCCCGCCACGCGGGCGCTCTCCACCGCCGCCTGGGCGGCCGCGGTATAGGCGCGCACCAGGCCGCCCGGACCGAGGAGCGTGCCGCCGAAGTAGCGGGTGATGACGCAGCAGACATCGCGAAGCCCGGCGCCGCGGAGCACCTCGAGCGTGGGCATGCCGGAGGTGCGCTGGGGCTCGCCATCGTCCGAAGCGCGCTCGCGACCATCGGATAGAATCCAGGCGGGCACGTTGTGGCGCGCGTCGTAATGGCGGGCGCGCACGGCGGCGATGTGCGCCGCGGCGGCATCCTCGGATTCGACGTGCACGAGCTGGGCGATGAAACGGCTGCGACGGTCCTCGAACTCGCCGACCGCTTCAGCGCCGGCGCGCATCGTGATGTAGCCGTCCATGGCACCCCCCCCTTGCACGCAGAAGACGCGAAGCGGGCCTGTAAGCCGGGTTCTGTCGGGGACGACCATTTATCTTGCCTACGCGTTACCGCGCAGTTCCACGCACGCTACCCGGGTGCAGGCCGGGCCGGCCCATAGCACCCCTATTCGCGCTTGCTCCGGATGGGGCTTGCCAAGCCGCCCTGTTACCAAGGCGCTGGTGGTCTCTTACACCACCGTTTCAGCTTTTCCCTTTACGCTCTCGCGCAGGTGGGAGTCTTCTTTTCTGCGGCGCTTTCCGTCGGATCGCTCCGCCCGGCCGTTAGCCGGCATCCTGCCCTATGGAGCCCGGACTTTCCTCACGCAGGCGTCACGAGGACCCTGCGCGCGGCCGTCTAGCCCACTTCGCGGGAGGAATTGTAGCACAACGCATGCGCAGAGACCGCAGGCGGCCTCGGCGCGGGAAGCAGAAATGAGCTTGGACGCTATCGATTCAAGTCTCCCTCATCCCACCAGATGGATGGGCGTTTCGTAATGGGAGAGCGTCACCACCGGCTCCATGCCTCGGCTGCGCATCTCGTCGAACAGCGAATCGTAGAACTGCAGACCAGCCTCGTTCGGCTCATCGTCATCGCCGTTGGGAAAGATGCGGGACCAGTTGATGGACGTCCGGAACGCTCTGAAGTGCATCTCCTGCATCAAGGCGAGGTCCTCGGGATAGCGATGGTAGAAGTCGATCGTCTCATGCGTCGGATAGCACTTCTTGGGATCGATCACGGCATCGTACTCATGCTTGATGCCGCGTGGGAAGCCATCCGAGATATCCAGGCGCTTCCCATCCGTCAGATAGGCGCCCTCCGCGTGGTTGGCAGCGATCGCACCACCCCAGAGGAAACCGGGAGGGAACGCAGACGCCGTGGATCCGGTTTGAGCATCCATGATCACATACACTCCTTGGTCACATTGACTCGGCATCCGATGCCCCTTCAATGATAAAAGCGCCGTGGACGTGCCACGGCGCTTCAAGAAGTCGATTGCGAGCTATTCTCCATGAGGGACAGCTTCAATCTCAAGTTTTTGCAAACTGCGTTGCGGAGCACGATGCGAGGATGCGTCGGGCGATTCCGTCCCGTCGGGACCCGTCCCGGTCGACTGCCGGCACCTAGCTGTTCTTCATCACCACGTTCTCGATGGTCTCGGCAACGACCTCGACGGAGTCGGCGCAGACCTCGAGGAAGGTGTAGACGTCGCGCCAAGCGATCACCTGCATGACATCAGGCTCCTTGGTGTGCAGCTCGCGCATGCTCTCGATGTAGAGCTCGTCACACTCGCTCTCGATGGTGTTGATGGTTATGACCTGATCGCGCAGCGTCTTGGAACGCTTGAAGCGCGGCAGCTCGCGCACCAGACCCGCCAGCTGCTCGGTGGCATCCACCAGCTTCTGCGACATCTTGAGCGCGGAGGGGCGCATCTCCTGGATATTGGTGAAGTACACGCGGTGCAGCACGCCCTCAAGATGGTCCGTCACGGAGTCCAGGCGCTCGGAGAGCAGCGCGATGTCCTCGCGCTCGATCGGGGTGATGAATGCGGTCACGAGCGCGTCGGCGATCTCGTGGTTCTTGTCATCGCCCTCGTTCTCGATGGCATGCATCTTGTCGAGCGCCACGTCGATCTGCTCGGGATGGAAGTCCGCGAGCTCGGCATGCAGCAACTCGGCGGCGCGATGGGCGATGTCCGCACACGCGATGAAGTTGTCGAAGTAGAACTCGTCCTTTTTCTTAGCCATGGAATCTCCCTTTATCGTTGGGCGCGCACGCGCTCAGGAAACTAGATGAGCAGCACGAAGAGCTTCGCCATGAGGAAGCTGATCAGGCCGCAGCCGGGGAAGGTGAACACCCAGGTGAGCATCATGTCCTTCACCACGGAGAAGTTGATGGCAGAAACGCGCTTGACGGCGCCCACGCCCATGATGGCGGAGGTCTTGACATGCGTGGTGGAAACCGGAATTCCGGTGACGGTCACGATGAACAGGGAGAGCGAGCTCGCGAGGTCGGCGGAGAAGCCCTGGTACTTCTCGAGCTTCACCATGTCCATACCCACGGACTTGATGATGCTCTCGCCGCCCACGGAGGTGCCGACGCCCATCATGGTGGAGCAGAGCATCATGAGCCAGATGGGGATGACGACGCCCTCGACGCTGGGCTGGCCGTTGCAGAACGCCATGCCCAGGAAGAGCACGCCGATGAACTTCTGACCATCCTGTGCGCCGTGCATGAAGCTCGTGGCCGCGGCGCCGAAGATCTGCGCATACCGGAAGAACGTGTTCGCGGGACGCCGGTCCAAGCCCGCGCAGAGCAGGGTCACAAGCTTGCAGCAGCCCCAACCGAGCGCGAAGCCGCCCACGAGCGAGAGCACGAGGCCATAGATAACCTTCACCCACTCGTTCATGTTGATGCCGGATGCGCCGCCGAGCGCGATAGCCGCACCGGAGAGGCCGGCGATCAGGCTATGGCTTTCAGAGGTCGGGATGCCGAACTTCGCGGCGGTCACGCTGTAGACCACGATGGAGAAGAGCGCGGCGCAGAGCGCGACCAGCGCGGTTGAGGTGTCGGAGCCGAAATCCACCATGTTGGAGATGGTGGAGGCAACGCTGGCGTTCAGATGCGTCATGATGAGCACGCCGAGGAAGTTGAAGATGGCGCTCATGATGATGGCAGGCCGCACGCGCATGCACCGCGTGGTGACGCAGGTGGCGATGGCATTGGGGGCATCGGTCCAACCGTTGACGAAGATAACGCCGAGCGTCAGGGCAACGGTCATGGCAAGCACGGGCGAAGAGAACACTTGCTGCACGAAATAGCCGAACGAAACGTCCAAGATAATTCGCTTTCTCGTCGGTTCAGCGGACAGGCTACAGGATATCATTTCGTTTGTATTACAAAACCAATACCTGCAGCTTTTCGTGTAAGCGTTCCGTAAAGAGCCCGATAACAATCGGCATGGTGCAGCGATAAGAAAAGGGCCCTGCATGCACAGGGCCCCCGACCTCATATGCGGGTGAAGAACTAATCCAGATCGTCCACGGCAAAGTTGACCTGCGGCGCGAAGGGATCGACAGCGGGCTGCGACGCGGGTACGGGCTGGGCCGCCGGCTCGGGCGCGGGCGCGGGGGCCGCCGGGGCAACCTCGGCGGCAGCGGAGCCGTTGGGCAGAGAGGCCATCAGCGAGGGCGGGAAGGAGTTCTGAGCCTCGTCCATGAAGTGCTGGATGAGCTTCAGGTACTCGTTCTTGAAGTCCTCGCGGGAGGCCTTCAGGCGGTCGATCTCCTCGATCTCGGTCTGCTTCTCGGCGAGCGCCTGGCGAATGACCTCGCGCGCCTTGGCGTCGGCCTCGTTCTTGATGCGCTCGGCGTTCTCGGTAGCGTCGGCCACGATGGCGTCGGCGGTCTGCTGGGCGGCGATGAGCGCTGCGGAGATCTGGCGCTCGGTGGCACCGTGGTTCTCAACGGGAGCGGGCGCGGGCGCAGGAGCGGGAACGAGCGCGGCCTGCGTCTGGGAGTTGAGCTGGTTCTGAGCGTCGGCGAGTTTCTGCTCGGACGCATCCAGGCGCTTCTTCAGGTCCACGATCTTGTTGAGCATCGCATCGACCTCGACGGAAACGCGCTCGAGGAACTCGTCGACCTCGGCGGGATCGTAGCCGCGCTTGGCCTCGGAAAAACGCTGGGCCTGGATGTCTGCAGGGGTGATAGCCATCTTGGTAGTCCTTTCATCGTGCGCGTGCTGAAAAGGGACGCGCTCGCAAACCTACAAAAGTATATTCAACAGCAGCCGCTCAACGAAACTTAACGCGAGAATCGCAATGATGGGCGAAAAGTCCATGCCGGCGATGGGCGGAATGAAGCCTCGAAAGACGCTCAGGAACCGGCCGACCAACACGTCCAGCGCATAGCGCAGATCATTCACGATCATGTTCCCGCTCCGCGGAAACCACGAGAGGATACAGTACACGAGGATGAGCCCGTTGTAGAAGTTGAAGGCGAGCTGAACGATCCGTGCGATCGAATACATGAAACCGAAACTCCCCTACTTCTTGAGGTAGCCGTCCTGGCGCAGCTTCGCCAGATCGGACTCGCGTACCTCGCAGCCGGCGGGAAGCACCATGAAGATGCGGTCGCCCACCTCGCGCACCGTGGCGCCGAGACCGCAGGCAAAGCCGTAGCTGAAGTCGAGCACGCGCTTGGCGATCTCGGTGCGCACGCCCACGAAGACGAGGGCGACAGGCTGCTTGGTGCGCACGCGGCGGACGACGGTCTCCACGTCGTCGTAGCTCTCGGGGCGCAGCACATAGGCCGGCAGCTGCGCGGTGCTGTTGACGAGCGCGCTCATGTGGGCTGTCACCTGGTCCTGCTGGGGCGCCGTCGGCATCTGCGGCACCGAGCGGAGCGACTCGGCATAGCTCGAGGGCGTGTCGTAGGCACCGGGCCGATGCACGGCGGCATCGGTGCTGCGAGCGGGAGGGTTGTACGTGGTGGCATGGCGATCGGCATCCCCCACCAGCTCGCCGGAACGGGTATACACGGCTACGCTCTCGGCCTCGCCGCGACGCGTCTGGCCGAGTACGCCATTGCCGTCCTCGGGCTGGTAGGACTGCTGATATGCCGGGGTGCTGTAGCCATCCTGGTAGGTATCGCCGTACCCGCCCTGGGCGGAGCCGTCATCGTAGTAATCGTCGTAGCCATCGCCCTGGTCGGCGTAATCGTCGTACCCCTGGTTCTGGCCGAACGAGAGCTTGCTCTTGATATCGTCTAGGAAGCCCATTGCTCCACCTCTCTGCACGGTGTGCGTTTCTGGTTCGTGAGTGCAGGACGGACGCGCAGTCCGACCCATCTATTCTAGCTCAAAGGCGGGATCGAAGACCACCCTTCCCAAACGGACCACGGTCGATCCCTCCTCGACCGCGATGGGAAAGTCCTCGCTCATGCCGCAGGAGAGCTCGCCCAGGTCCTGTGCGGGGTACGCGGCGGCAAGCTCGTCGCGGAGCTCACGCAGCCCGGAGAAAGTACGGCGAGCCGCCTCGGCGTCCGCGCGCGGCGCCATCGTCATGAGGCCGCGGATGCGGATGCCCGAGAGCTCCACCAGATCGGGCATGGCGCGCCGCAGCTCATCCGGCGAGAAACCCGACTTGCTCTCCTCGCCCGAGACGTTCACCTCGAGCAGCACGTCTTGGACGAAGGGGGCCTTCATCGCGGTGTCGGCCTTCTCCTCGCCCGCATACTTGAGGACGCGCGAGCTCACGGCCTCGGCGAGATGGGCCGAGCTGATGGAGTGGATGAGCCCCACCCTTCCGAGCACGGCGTTGATCTTGTTTTTCTGCAGGTTGCCGATCATGTCAAAGCGCACGGTCGGCAGGTCGTCATGCTCGGCAAGACCCGCGAGCTTGCGACCGAGCTCCTGAGGGCGGTTCTCCCCAAAGCAGCGATACCCCGCATGGATGGCGGCGATGACCTCGTCGACGCCCACGGTCTTGGAAACGGCGACCAGGCGGACGTCTGCCGGGTCGCGCCCGGCACGCTCCGCAGCTTGCTCGATGCGCTCCAGAATAGCCTGTCGGCGACGCGCCACCTCATCCGCATATGACTTGTCCATACGGCTCACCAGTCTCATACATCCATCAAAAACCGGGACCATCCTACCCCACGATCATCGAACGATACCTCTCACCAGCGGTATCCACACGAGCTTCTCCCCTTGAGCCTCAGGCAAGGATGGCGAGGGCGCCGTGGCGGCCGCATGTTCCCGCCTCGCGCCGGTAGGAGTAGAAGCGATCGGCAAGCTTCATCGTGGAAAGCAGAGGGTCCTCCACATGCTCGGAAGGAACGCCGGCCTCGCCCATGGCCTCCCGGATGCAGGCGCCCAGGTCGAGCAGGCGACACCCCGCGGCAGCGGCCTCGCGCACGCAGGTGAACTCGCCCGCAAACCGCTCCATGAGCTCAGGCGAGACCTCGTACTCGTCACCCAGGATATGCGGCCCCACGAAGGCGCGGATCTCCGAGGATTCGCAGCCGGATTCCTCCGCAAGGGCGCGGACGGCACTTGCCACGATGCGAGCGATCGTTCCCCTCCAACCCGAGTGGACGACGGCGAAGCCCGTCTCGCACGTCAGGATCACGGGCACGCAGTCGGCAAAGCAAAGCAGCACCGGCACGCCGGGGGCGGTGCACACGACGGCATCGGCTCCGCGGGCGATCTCGTCGCGCACGCGGGCAAGCTCGTCCGGGGAACTCGTGCGCACGCGAGCGATATGGACACCGTGCACCTGGTTGGGGACGAGTAGGCGGTCGAAGGCATCCGCGCAGTCCAAGGTCGCGAGCGCACGGCGGCGGTTCTCGGCAACCGCGTCGGGATCGTCCCCCACATGCGAACCTAGGTTCAGGCTCGCATACGGCGGTAGCGAGATCCCGCCGGTACGCTCCGTGAAGCCGAAACGCACGCGCCCAGCGCGATTCCCCACCAGGGTCACGCCATCCTTCGAAAAGCGCTCGAGCATATCCATCGCGCACCCTCCATTCACGATTCAGAGACGAGTGGGCTGAAAGCTGCAAACGTCCGCCGAAATCAGGACCCGCACAAGAGGGCACCGGATGTCAGGCGGACGCAGGAAAGAAAAAGGGGCGCTCGCGGCGCCCCTCACGACTGCTAGAAGTTGCCGCGCTTGAGGAAGTCGGGCAGCTCGAACTGATCGTTCCCGAAGTTGGGCAGCTCGGTGCCGCCGATGTTGCGCGTGGCGGGAGCCGAACCGGCTGCCGGGGCGGCCGTAGAGGCAGCGGACGCGGCCGGAGTCGCAGCCGGCTTGCCGGAGGCGCGACCAGCGCTGAAGAGCTCGTCCTGCTTGTTGACGTTGGCATCGGTGAAGCCGGTGGCGATGACGGTGATGCGCACCTGGTCGCCGAGCGACTCGTCCACGACGGTACCGAAGATGATGTTCGCCTCGGGGTCGACCGCGTTGGCGACGAGGTCGGCGGCGTCGTTGATCTCCTGGATGCCGAGGTCCTTGGAACCGGCGATGGAGAGCAGCACACGAGTGGCGCCGTCGATAGAGCTCTCGAGCAGGCGGCTCGAGATGGCCTGCTGGGCGGCATCCACGGCGCGGGTGTCGCCGGAGGCCACGCCTATGCCCATCATGGCGGTGCCGGCCTGGCGCATGATGGTTTTGACGTCGGCGAAGTCCAGGTTGATGACGCCCGGGACGGTGATGAGGTCGGTGATGCCCTGGGTGCCCTGGGAGAGCACGCCGTCCGCCATGGCGAAGGCCTCGAGCATGGAGGTCTTCTTCTCGGCGATGTCGAGCAGCTTGTCGTTGGGGATGACGATGAGGGTGTCCACGCAATCGGAGAGCGTCTTGATGCCCTCCATGGCGGCGCCGCGGCGCTTGCGGCCCTCGAAGGTGAACGGCTTGGTGACGACGGCGACGGTCAGCGCGCCCACCTCGTTCATGGCGATGTCGGCCACGATGGGAGCGGCGCCCGTGCCGGTACCGCCACCCTCGCCCGCGGTGATGAAGACCATGTCGGCACCCGCGAGCGCCTCGGCGATGTCGTCGCGGCTCTCGTCGGCCGCCTTGCGGCCCACCTCGGGGTTGGCACCGGCGCCCAGGCCGCGGGTCAGGTCGGTACCGATATGCACCTTGATATCGGCATCGGAGATGGCAAGCGCCTGCGCATCGGTGTTGATGGCAACGAACTCGACACCGCGGATGCCCTCCTCGATCATACGGTTGACGGCGTTGGTGCCGCCACCGCCCACGCCCACCACCTTGATGACTGCCAGGTAGTTGTTGATCTCGTTCTCGTGCATGTGTCGGTCCTCCGGACGTCGGGGTTTCGCATGTGCGTGCGCGCGATCCACGCCGACGTTAACCTTCAAGTAGAGATTAAACATCGAGGTAAATCATGGTATGTTTGCACAAAAACGCAAACCAAGTCAAATAAAAACCACTACAAATGTGGAGGGAGCGGCAATCGCGCAGGTACGGCGCGCAACCGTTCACGGAACCGCAGGTCCCGAATGGTCGCGCGCACCGGAAGTGACGCAGCCCGCGCGACCACAGATGCTAGTTGCTCGTGTCGGCGCTCCGGAACGTGTAGGAATCGGGCGTACGGACGTTGATATAGGTGACGCCCTGCTCCTGCTCGAGCAACTTGGTGACGACCTGCTCCTTGGTCTTGATGTTGTCGGGCGAGCCCAACAGCACCTCCACACCGGAGTCCAGGTTGGCGGCGATGGCCTCGACGGACGGCACGGACAGGTCCTTCACCTGCGAGATGAAGGACTCCGAGAACCCGTTGGCATACGCCAGGCCGGCGAGCACGATCTTCGACTCCACCTTGGCGCCGCTCGAGGGAGAGACGTCGGCCGAGACATCGGTCAAGAGCACCGCCCCCACCTGCTTGGCGAGCACGAGCGCAGCGTCCAAACCGGAGAGCTGGGTTACCTGGGCCCCCGTGGCGAGCTTGGTGGTATCGGAGATGGGCTTACCGTCCGAGCCGAGCGTGACGTCCAGCGAGAGCGGGGCGATCCACGTTTCATCCGAGCCGATAGCCCAGGCGACGTCGTCGGCCGCGATGTATGCGATGGCGGCCACCCTGCGCTCCACCGGCGTGATCACGAGCGTGTGCGGGAACTTGCGCTCGATGCTCACCCCGGACACCCAGGGACTTCTCTCAAGGCCCTGCGCGATCGCAGCCTCGTTGACGTTCAGGAGCGTGGTGCCCTCCGGCACCTGGAGCAGCGCCTGCGCCTCTTGCTGGGAAACGTGCTCGCTCCCCTGCACCTGGATATCGGTGGCGGAGAACACGGGGGAGAACGCCAACACCGCAAAGGAGACGCCGAGCACGGCCAGCGCGGCGAGGGCGATGAGCGCGTAGCGCCGTACCGTCGCGGGAAGCTTCGGATGCGGAATCAAGCGGAAGAGCCCGGTAAGGAACCCGAACACGAGCGCGAACGCGCCGCCGATCGCCCCGAGAGCGCCTAACCGCCGCTTCTTGGGCTTCGGTGCCGCCGGACGCGCGGGCGCAGCGACGTTCGTGAAGGTGCGACGCGAGGACGCCTTGGGCGCGGAGGTGGACCGGGTGGGGGTCGCGACCCTGCCGGCACCGGCTTTCCGTGTCGTGGGCTTGGCGAGCGAGCGCGGTTTCTTGTGCGGAGAGGGCACGGCATAGTAGCCGGCGGACGGCTTGTAACCGGGGGCGGCGGGAGCGGGCCCCGACCCAAAGGCGCCAGAGGCAACGGAGCGCCGCGCCCTGGGCGCAGACGAGCTCACGCGTGGCGCGCCCTTGCCGGACGCCCGACGAAACGTCGGCCGCGGCGAGCTAGAAGCCGAGGAACTTGACTTCTGGTTGAAGCTCGATGCCATACGTTTCCTTCACTGTCCGGTGCACGTGCTGGATGACGGACGCCACGTCCGCAGCACTCGCGGTGCCGTTGTTCACGATAAAGTTGGCGTGCACGGGGGACACCTCTACCCCGCCCACGCGGTAGCCCTTGAGGCCGCATTCCTCGATCATCGCGCCGACGCTGCGATCGGGCGGGTTCCTGAACACGGAACCGCAGCTTGCCTTGCCGATAGGCTGGGTACGGCGCCTACGTGCGAGAGAGCGCTCCATACGCTCGCGGATGTCCTGCTTGAGAGCGGGCTCGAGCTCGAACGTCGCCTCGAGGACGATCTCGTCGCGCGGAAGCGTGGAGGTGCGGTACCCCCAGGTGACCTCACCCCGCCCATAGTGGCGAATCCCCGCACCCGGACGGTACGTCACCACGTCGCGCACCACGGAACCGATCCACTCCTTGCGCGACCCCGCGTTCATGGAGACGGCGCCGCCCACGGTGCCGGGAATGCCCACGGCGAACTCCAGACCGGAGAGGCCGCGCGTGAGCGCCTCGTTCACCAACCGGGCGAGCAGCGCCCCCGCACCGGCCGTGAGCACGCGCCCCTCCTCATCAAGCGAGAAGTGAGAGAACTCGCGGCCGAGCGTCACCACGGCGCCCCGGTAGCCGGTATCGGCCACCAGCAGGTTCGATCCCTTGCCGATGACCACCCACGGCACCTGCTCGCGCGCGAGCACCTCAATGGTGCGCCGGAGCGCGTGGTAGCTGTGGCAGGTGATGAAGAGATCAGCCTTGCCGCCGATGCGGTAACTGGTGTGGCGGGCAAGACGCTCGCCCTCCACGACCTCGGTATCGATCTGCCCCGAAAGGGCGTATGTCGCGTTGAAGAGCCCCATGGGTTCCTAGCGGGACTCGGAGCAGTACTTCAGGTACTCGGGCCCCACACTGGTGACGTCGCCCGCACCCATGGTGATGAGCAGGTCTCCCTCCCCTGCCATCTCGTCGATGGCGCGCATGAGGGCGGGGCGATCCGCCACGTAGCGGACATCCTTGCCGGGATGGCGCTCGGCCACGGCGTCGGCAAGCGCCTTGGAGGTCACGCCGGGGATGGGCATCTCGCCCGCCGGGAAGACGTCGATGAGGATCAGCTTGTCGGCATCGGCGAACGCGTCGGCGAAGTCGTCGAGCAGCGCCTGCAGACGCGAGTAACGATGCGGCTGGAATACCACGCACACATGGCTAAAGTCCAGGCCCTTCGCAGCGGCAAGGGTCGCGCGAATCTCGGTGGGATGGTGGCCGTAATCGTCCACGATGGTCACGCCGCGCACGTCGCCCACGTGCGTGAAGCGCCGACGCACGCCCTCGAAGCTCGAGAGGGCCTTCGCCGCGTCGTCGGTGGAAAGCCCCAGTACGTAGGCCACCGTCAGGGCGGCGGAGGCGTTCAACATGTTATGGCGGCCGGGATTGCTCTTGATGGAGACGTGGTGCTTCGTGCCGTCGGGTAGGAAGACCTCGAAGGCGGAACCCAGGGTGTGGCCGCCGGCAACCTCCGTGATGCGCGCGTCGCAGGAGGGGTCGAAGCCATAGGTGAGCACGCGGCGCCCGGTGGAACGAGCGAGCTCCACCAGATGGGGATGGTCACCGCACACCACGACGGTGCCGGCATCGCCCACGAGCTTCATGAAGGCGCAGAACGTGTCCTCGATCTCCTGGATACCGGAGTAGTGGTCCAGGTGGTCGGCCTCGATATTGGTGACCACCACCACGTCCGGATCGAGGTAGAGGAACGAGCTGTCCGACTCGTCAGCCTCGCACACGAAGTACTGGGAGGAGCCGTTGCGACCGTTGGTGTCGAAGCCCTCCACGATACCGCCGATGAGGAAACTCGGATCGAGGCCCATGCGGTCGAGCATGGTAGCGCACATGGACGAGGTGGTCGTCTTGCCGTGCGTGCCGGCAACCGCGACGGTCACGTGGCCGGAACCGAGCGCGGAGAGCATCTTGGCACGCGGCCAGACGGGAATGCCCAGCTCGCGAGCACGCACGAGCTCGGGATTAGTCTCGGGGATGGCGGTGGAGACGACCACGACGTCGGGCTTCACCGCGTCGATGGTGGCGGCCTCGTGGCCGATGTGGATGTCGATGCCGGCGCGCGTGAGCTGGCGGATGTAGCGCGAGGTCTTGAGATCGGAACCCGTGACCGCAAAGCCGCGCTCGTGGAGCACGAGCGCGATGCCGCTCATGCCGGCGCCGCCGATGCCGATGAAGTGTGCGCTCTTGAACGTGGGCGCATCGGTATGGTCGGGTACGGTGATGGTGGACATGAATCCTCCCAAATATGCAGGGTCAATCCGAATCATTGTAGCGCGGAGACGTCCGACGATGGCAGACCCGACAAAAGGGACAGAGGGCACGGCAACGGAGGCGGTGCGCGGGCGCTTGGCCCCGCAGGCTTGCGGATAGCCCCTCCAAGTGGCGCGCTTCCGTAGTTGCTGGGGAGATAAACGCTAAAGTGTAGAGTTTCAACGCACCGGAGGGCGAACAACGGGAAGAGCCGCCGGCCCGTTGGACGATGACCTGCGGTTTTGTCGCGGGCATAAGTGGGTGTACCGGCAAGGGTCACCGGAAAGTCTACACTTTAGCGTTTATCTCCGGCCGGGGAGGAAGAATCCCCCGGGGCAGCCCGGCGGCCCGATCGGGCAACCCAGCTACAGCGGTCGTCCCCACTTTTCCCGAGTCATGAGCACCCGGCTCCGGGGCAGCGGGCAGATCCACACGAAACCCGGGTCGGAGCACCGGCGCCGCAGGCATCACCCGCCCCGATCGCGCGCCTCCCCCCATACGAAGAGGGGCCGCGACCCGAAGGCCACGGCCCCAACCCCATACGAACAGTTCACTCTAACATGCCCGGTGCCGGCAGAATCAGTCGCAATCCTCAAACTGGCTGTTGTACAGTTCCGCGTAGAACCCGTCCGCGGCGAGCAGCTCCTCGTGGGTGCCGCTTTCCACCACGTCGCCGTCGCGCAGCACCAGGATGCGGTCGGCGCTGCGGATGGTGCTCAGCCGGTGCGCGATCACAAAGCTCGTCCGCCCCTGCATGAGCGCGTCCATGGCCCGCTGCACGACCTCCTCGGTACGCGTGTCCACGTTCGAGGTCGCCTCGTCAAGGATGAGGATCGGGCGGTCCGCCAGAATCGCGCGGGCGATGGTGATCAGCTGCCGCTGGCCCTGGGAGACGTTCGTCCCCTCCTCGTTGATCACGAAGTCGTAGCCGCCCGCGAGCGTGCGGATGAAGTGGTCGCACTGCGCCGCGCGCGCCGCCGCCTCTACCTCGGCGTCCGACGCATCGGCACGGCCATAGCGAATGTTCTCGCGGATGGTCCCGTGAAAGAGCCACGTGTCCTGCAGCACCGTTGCAAAGTCGGCGCGCAGCTCGTTGCGCTGCCACTCGCGCACATCGATGCCCTCCACGCGCACCGCACCGCCGTCCACGTCGTAGAAGCGCTGCAGCAGCTTCATGAGCGTCGTCTTGCCGGCGCCCGTGGGGCCGACGATGGCCACGGTCTCACCCGGTTCAACCGCGCACGAAAAATCGTGGATGACGGTCTTGCCCGGCACGTACCCAAAACGCACGTGGTCGAAGGAGACGCGCCCCGCGCGACGCTCCGGCAGCTTCGCCGCGCCTTCCGCGGGCTCCTCCTCTTCCGGTGCCCCCAGGAACTCGAACACGCGCTCCGCTGCGGCCGCCATGTTCTGCAGCATGTTCGACACATTCGAGAGCTGCTGGATGGGCTGGGTGAAGTTGCGCACGTACTGGATGAAGCTCTGGATGTCGCCCGGCGTGGCCTGCCCGTTCACCGCGAGCGCCGCGCCCACGGCGACCACGCCCACGTAGCCCATGTTCCCCACGAAGGTCATGAGCGGCATCATGAGTCCCGAGAGGAACTGGCTCAGCCACGCGCTCTTGAACAGGCGGTCGTTGCCCTCATCGAACTCGGCGATGCTCGCCTCGCCGCGGTCGAAGACCTGAATGACCTCCTGGCCGGCAAAGTTCTCCTCCACCATGCCGTTCACCGCGCCGAGCTCCATCTGCTGCGCGCGGAACCACTTCTGCGAAAAGTGCACCACGCACATCACGATGGCCACGGACACGGGCAGCGTGAGCAGCGTCACGCCGGTCAGCGGCAACGAGATCGAAAGCATCATCACCAGCACGCCGATGACCTGCGTGATACTCGTCACCAGCTGCGAGATGGACTGGTTAAGCGAGGTGCCGAGCGTGTCGACGTCGTTCGTGATGCGGCTGAGCACGTCGCCCTTGGAGTGCTCGCCGAAATACGACAGCGGCACCACCGAGATCTTGCGGGCGATCTCGCCGCGCAGGCGGTAGACCACCTTCTGCGAGACGCTCGACATGAGCCAGCCCTGGATGAAGCTCGCCCCCGAGCTCGCCAGGTAGAGGCCTGCGAGCAGCATAAGCGTCCGTCCGATCCAGCCAAAGTCTATGTCGCCCGTGCCCTGGACCTTCGCCACGAGCCCCTCGTAGAGCTTCGTGGTGACCTGGCCTAAGATCTTGGGCCCCACGATATTGAACACCACCGAGACGATGGCGAACGCAAGACCGATGACGAGCGCCACCCGATGCTCGCCCAGATAGCCGAATAGCCGAAGAACCGTCCCCTTGAAGTCCTTGGCGTGCTCCACGGGCCGACCGCCGCCGAAGGGACCACCCGCGGGCACCTTGCGCTTGGGCGTCTCGACCGTCTTTGCCTCAGCCATGCTACTCGCCTCCCTTCACCGTCGAATCACCCAAGGCGGCAGCCTCCGCGGAGGAACCCGCAGCCGCCTCGTCACCGGTGCCATCAAGCCCCAGCTCAGCCGCTGAGAGCTGGCTCTCGGCGATCTCCAGGTATGTGGGGCAGGAGCGCAGCAGCTCCTCGTGCGTACCGCGGCCCACGACCTTCCCCTCGTTCAGCACGAGGATCTCGTCGGCGTGCATGATGCTCGCGATGCGCTGGGCCACGACCACGAGCGCCGTGCCCCCCGCCGAGCGCGCCAGCTCCTCGCGGAGGGCCGCGTCGGTCTTGTAGTCGAGCGCCGAGAAGGAGTCGTCGAGCACGAGCACCTCGGGTTTCTTGGCGAGCGCGCGGGCGATCGCCAAGCGCTGGCGCTGGCCGCCGGAGACGCTCGAGCCGCCCTGCGAGACCGCGGTTTCGTACCCGTCCGCGGATTCCCCGATGAAAGTCTCGGCCTGGGCGATACGCGCCGCCTCGCGAGCGTCCTCGTCGCTCACGCCGTCGCCGGCGAACTTCAGGTTGCTCTCGATGGTGCCCGAGAAGAGCCTGCCCTGCTGCGGCACGTACCCGATGCGTCCGCGCAGATCGGAAAGCGTAAGGTCGCGCACGTCCACGCCGTCGAGCATCACACGGCCACCGGTCACGTCGTACAGCCGCGGGATGAGCTGCACGAGCGTCGACTTACCCGAGCCCGTGGAGCCGATGAGCGCCGTCATCTTGCCGGCGTGCGTGGTGAACGACACGTGCGAGACCACGTCCTCCTCAGCATCCGGGTAGCAGAAGGACACGTTCTCAAACGCCACCTCACCGTGCGGCGCGCCAGCCGCGATAGCCTTCGGCTGCGCGGAATCCACGATGGCGAGCGGGCAGTCGATGACCTCCTGCACGCGGCCCGCGGCCACGCTCGCACGCGGCAGGATGATGGACACCATGGAGAGGATCATGAAGCTCATCACGATCTGCATCGTGTAGGAGATGAACGCCATCATGTCGCCCACCTGCAGGTTTCCCTCTCCCACGCCATGCGCGCCGAACCACACGATGAGCACGGTGATGAGGTTCATCACGAGCATCATGAGCGGCATCATGAAGGCCATGGAGCGGTTGGTGAACAGCTGCGTTCCCATGAGCTCGCGGCTAGCGTCGTCGAACTTCTGAAGCTCGTGCTCCTGCCGGCCGAAGGTGCGGATGGGCATGATGCCGTCGAGCATCTCGCGGGCAGCGAGGTTCACGCGGTCCACCAGCTGCTGCATGCGGCGGAACTTGGGCATGGTTAGGCCCATGAGCAGGCCGACCACGGCGCACACGGCGACGAGCGCCACACCGATGGTCCACTCGAGGCCGGTGGAGGTGGCCACCACCCGCATCACGGCCACCACGCCTATGATGGGCGCGAGTATCACGAGGCGCAGCAGCATGACGACGGCCATCTGGATCTGCTGGATGTCGTTGGTGCAGCGGGTGATGAGCGAGGCCTGCGAGAACCGGTTGACCTCGGCCGGCGAGAAACGCATGACCTGGGCATACGTATCGTGGCGCAGGTCGCGGGCGATGTTCGCAGCGGTGCGCGAGGCGATGGCGCCCACGGCCACGCTCATGAGAAGGCCCACCAGGCAGAGCCCGAACATGAGGGCAGCGGTGCTTGCCAGGTAGTCGCTCTGCACCTGGTCCAGGTCGCGCCCCTGAGCCTGATACTCAGCCTTCACGTACTGCACGGCGCGCTGCGAGACGATCGAGCCGCCCATGGCGCCCATGGCATCGGCCATCTGCTCGCCGGACTGGACGAGCTCCTCGCGGGTGATGGCTCCCGCCTGGTAGGCTAAGCGAATGAAGTCGAGGTCGATCTTGCCACCGCTCTTCGCGAGCTGGGCCTGCAGGGCGGGCGCGCCAGCGGGGTCCTGCTGGGCGGAAGCGCCGGAACCGGCACCGAGCGCATCCTCGGAGAGCGTGGAGGCGTCTACGCCCTTCTCGAGCGAGAGCACGATGGTCTCGGGCGTCGCCATGATGGCAGCGAGTTCGGAATCGTCGGCCATGTCCTCGGCGGAACCCGTGAACGCCCGGATACCGTCCGCATCCGCCTCGCCGTAGACCGCCTCGACCTTCTTCGCATCGGGTGCGGTCATGAACATCTCGAGGTCGGAAAGCGCGTCGGCTCGAATCCTATCCGGCACCGCCGAGCGGATGCCACCCTGCTGGATACCCACGTCCACGATCTCGCTCATGTAGCTCGGCAGCGCAAGCTCCACGTTCGCCTGCACCACGAGCAGGGCGAAGATGGCGATCACCGCGAGCACGTGACCGCGAAGCAGCTTGAACACCTTCATGCGCACGCACCCCCATCGCAACCGTCCGGACTCGGCGGAACCTCGCGCCCCTCGACGCGGCGGCGCTCCATGACATCGTTGATGCGCCTGAAGATGCGGACGAACTCACGCGAGTCCTCAACGCCCAGCTCGGAGAAGAAGTCGACCATGAAGCGCTCGCCTTCTTGGAAGCGCCGGCGCTCCTCCTCGCGACCCTTCTCGGTCACCACGACCTCCACGCGACGGCGATCCGCCTTCGCGGTCCGCCGCTCTATCACGCCGCGCTCTTCGAGCACCTTGAGGATGTTCGCGATGCGCGCGTCGGACACATGTGCCACGCGCGCGAGCTCGCCGGGAGAAAGCGGGCGGGCACTCAGGCACAGCTCGCGCGTAACGGCACCGAGGCCGCGAACGGAATCCTGCATGGCGGGCATGGGCTTCAACCGCATCATGCGCTGGCCCTCTTCGAAGAGCCCGTGCACGATATCGCGCAGCTCCTCCTCGCGGGCGTCACCCTTGGATGGTCCTTCCATCTCGATCACTCCTAACACCAGAAATAGTTTCTACTATTAGCTTCTAGCGTTAGGTATTATATCCAGCAGAAGACACCCCATGCCCTCGCACAGTGTCTCCACAGAGAGGCGCGGGGGTGGCGCCGACCCTATTCCGGATGCTCGACCGCGCCGAGCAAGAGTCGCTCGTCCCCATCCCGTTGCAACCACATGGCGCTCGGCTCGACATCGCTCACCGGCAGCTGCTCGACGCCGTACGTAGTCCCCTCGGCGCCTACGGAGAGCCTTCCGCCCGCCGCGACGTTCGCGACCTCCATGCTGAAAAACTCGGGAACGCTCTCCCCCGAGGACCAGGAATCCGAATCGGACGGAATCCCATACCCTTCGGCCCAGGAGCTGGGCGCGAACACGCGGAAGGACGGCGACCCCACCCGTTCCGCATACGCGCTCAATTGCTTACGCACCGAATCAGAGAAGCTCAGCCGCCATACTGGCGTCTTGAGCGTCACGGGCCAGTCATCCAGCGCCGCGAGGGCATCGTTTACCTGGCGCTCGCCCACCGTCTTCAGCTCCTCGAGCGAGACATCGCCCCTATGGAGCACGATCCCCGGCATGGCACTCGAGACCATCAGGGCGTCGGGTTACTTCCCATCGAGGGGCACGTAGCTCAGTGTCACCGGTTCCTCGGGATCTTCTCCCAGCCCGCGTGGCTCGTACCAGCCAAGCTGATCGATGGCATCGCTCTGGCCGGTATAGGCGGCATACGTCGTCACCGCGTTCACGCGCGGACGCTCGGCGAAGACGTCATCGAGCTCGTCCACGAGCGCATCGGCCTGAGCGCGCCACCCCGGAACCTCGCCAGCGTCCAGCCGCACAGGAAGCTCGACCTCTCCCCCATCCGCCGGCTCAAAGCCCAGAAAGAGCAGGTCGCCCGCCGGCATGGCGAGCTCACCGGTCTTCTTCGCCTGATCGAGAAAGGCATCCAGATCACCGTCGTAGTACGTGGAGAACCCGCTCCAAGACTCATCCTCCTCGCTCGCATGCTCATAGATGCTGAACACCGGTGGCTGGTACTCGCGCGAACGCTCGGGCTTCCCCGTATCGGGATTCCCCGGCTGGCCGGCGAGCTGCCAGCGCTGGGAATCGAGCGTGGCCACCGAGAGCTTCCAGCCGTCTTTCGCCGAATCGCCCACCGCCTGCTCAAGCCGCTTCGCCAGCCACTCGCGCAACGCCTTCTGTATCACGGGCGCCTGACGGTTGTCGCGCAAGAGCTTGTCGTCGTCCCGGTAGAAGATCCGGTACCCATCCTCCGTCTGGATGAGGACGTCATCCAGACGGTAGGAGCCGATATCCGTGCCCGCGTAGAGCTCGCGCGCGAAGGCGGCGGATTTGATCTTGAGGTCCTCGCCGTACTTCTCGCTCCAATAGCGCGCGGCCTCGCCCTTCACGCGATCGAGCTCCATGAGCGCCCGCGGGTCGGCATCGCAGGTGGTGAGAAACGAGGTGCAGGACGCAAGGAAGAACATGCTGATGGCAAGAACGAACGTGAGCGCGGCACCCGCCGCCGTCAGGGCGACGCGCCGGCCGTTGTTCTCCGTGGTCCAACCGGCGGCATCATCCCCGCTGGAGGATGATGGCCGGTGCGCGGGATCAGGCGCCGGAATCTCCGGCGGAGACGGACGGGAATCTCGATCAGCCATGTCGTGACCTTTCACCAGCGGGAGCGCCACAGCCAACCGCGCCTTGAGACCCGCGTCCGGCGAAAAGGGAACCGCGAACTCCGAACAGTATACGGGCACGCGAGCCCGCATCGTTCCAAAACGCGAAAAGGGCGCTTCCCACCATGGGAAGCGCCCTCAAGAAGTCGTAGACCGCGAGGTACCGGGGCCCGGAGAGTCCGGAAGCCGCGAATGGGAACCTTGCTTAGGAACGGGCGACCTTCTGAGCCTTGAGGCAGCTGGTGCACACGTTCATCTTGCGACGGTGGCCGTTCTGAACCACGTAGACGCGCTGGATGTTCGGGCGGAACGTACGGTTGGTGACGCGGTGAGAGTGGCTGACGGAACGACCGGCAACGGGGTGCTTACCGCAGATCTCGCAAACTTTGGACATAATGACCCTCCTTGGGCGGGCGCCCCAGGGCGCGCGCGTGAACAAACGCCGACAACTATACCACAGATGGGAACCCGTGCGAATCTTCTTCTTTCCTGCATGAAACCACCGAAGAAACGCACGCCGGGCACCCGTCAGCGCGCATAGAACGACGCCATATCGGCCGCCATGGCGCGGCAGGTCTCCTCGTCGGTGTAGGCCATGTGCCCGCACCCATAGCGATGGAACTCCACGCGATCGCGGGCCTGCGGGGACAGGAACTGGCAGGCGATGTCGTGCTCCACGTTCCAGTAGGTGGTGGCGGCATCGTATCGCCCGCCGAGAATGGCGAGCTTGCACGTGGTGTTGCGACGAAGCGCCGTGGCGATGTCGTGGGCCACGTTCGCGCACGGCAGCTTGCCGTCATCCGAACCGGGCTGCTCGTGACCCCAATCCCACGCCTCAGCGACCTTGGCGTAGTTGTTCACCAGGTACGGCAGCGGGTTCTTGTAGCCCAGACGCGCCACGAAGGCGCGGAACGCAGCGGTGTAGGCCCCCTCGATGGCGTCGTCCGCCGCGTCCTCGCACGCAAAGAAGAGCGAGGAGACCTGGTAGGTGGACGGAGCGTCGGCGGTGAAGCGCGTATCGAGGCGACCCGTGGCAAGACCCTCGTCGGCCAGAAGCGACCGGCGGAAGGTGTCGAGGTCGATGCGCAGGTTCCGACGTTCGATCAGCTCCTGAGGCAGGCCGATGAAGCGCGAGAGCTTCTTCGCCACGGCCGCGCGCTGGCGCGCCGGCAGCCGGTCGCCCCGCAGCAGCGCGGTCGCGAACTCCCCCTCCGCGAAGGCGCACGCGGCGTCGAACCACGTATCCACGTCCTTGCCCGCGCCGGCGCGCCCGTGGAACTGCGCCGCGGCGGCAAACGTGGGCACCATGCCCATAAAGTAGAGGTCCTGGCCGGGAAGCGCCTGCACCCAATCGAAGAGGGCAGAGAGCATCACCACGCCCGTGGGCTGGATGCCGCGCTCGGCGAGCAGGCGCATGAGCACGGCGTTGCGCACCGTGCCGTAGCTCTCACCGAACAGGTAGACGGGCGAGCCCCAGCGACCGTTCCCCTCGAGCCAGGCCGCGATGGCGCGGGCGAAGCAATCCGCGTCCGCGTCCACGCCCCAGGCCTTCTTGGCATCGACACCCTCGGCGAGCTGGGACCATCCCGTACCGAGCGCATCGAGGAACACGAGGTCGCTCTGGACGAGCAGAGTGTGCGGGTTGTCCTCCGCCGGAGCCGTGGCAGCCAGGTGCTCCACGCCCTCCACCGGCACGCGCACCGGACCGATACCGCCGAAGTTGATGGGCACCGAGCACGAACCCGGCCCGCCGTTGAAGCAGAACGTCACCGGGCGCGCCGCATCCGGCTCCCCGGACTTTCCCACCTTCGCATAAGAGAGCGCGAACATCTTGCCGATGAGCGCGCCCGCATCCGAGCGCACGTCCACGTGCCCGGCCCGGGCCACGTAGTCCATCGACGCGCCGTCCGAACCGTGCCACGTAAGCCGCGCCGACGCCGCCTCCGGCACCGCCGTCAGCGTATCTGCCGGCACGCGCGAAAGCTCGTCGTCGCGTTTCTTCTCAACCGCGCCGGAACCCGTTTCCTCAGCCATAGAGCCACTCCCATCAGTCTCAGGTTCAATACGGCCGCCATTCTACCCCTTGCGCAGAAGGTAGCCGACGCGGGGCGGCCGCGGGGCGGGACAGAACCAGGTCCCAACCAGAACACCCCACCAGGCTACCGGAACAACCGAGCCGCCCCAACTCGACCCGGTAGACGAAGGCCGGCCGCACGTACCCGAAGCGACACTCCGCAGCGAACTACGCGAATGGCAAAACCGTTCGCGCAGTCTCGAGAGGACTGAGCACAGGGTACGTGCGACCGGCCGGTCAATCAATCACCCAGCGAGCCGTACCGGCGCGAGGTTAGTTGTAGTCCACCACGTCGATCCAGCGCATGAGGAACTCCTTCTGGTCGCCGCGCTTGCGCGCCAGCTCGGAGGCGGCCACGATGCTCATCCACTGGCGAACCACCTGCATGGGCTCGTCGGCGCGGTCGCAGTAGAGCTCCAGGTACGCCTCAGCCTGCTGCTGGTCCTTCATGGCGAAGAGCAGGTAGGTCATGGCGGCGTCGGCCGCGGGCGAGCCCTGCGTGGCGTGGGCCCAGTCGCACACGGACAGCGTGCCGTCCTCGGACACGATCACGTTGGACGGGTTGAAGTCGCCGTGGCAGATGCGACGATGGCGGCGCATGCCGTTCAGACGCTCCTGCAGGTTGTAGCGCGTGGTCGCGTTCAGGCCGTCAAGGCTGTCGATCATGCGGCCGTACTTGTCCTTCTGGCGCGGCAGCAGCTGGTTGTGCAGCTGGTGGATGGAGATCTGCAGATCCACGAACTGCTCCAGGTACTCGTAGAAGCGGCTCGGATCCTCCTCCATCTTCTGCTCGAGGGTGACGCCCGGCACCTTCTCAGTCACGAGGGCCCAACCGGCACCCTCGACCTGGGAGACCTCCACCACGTGCGGGGTCTTCACGCCGGACTCGGTCACGCGAGCGAGGTTCAGTGCCTCGTTCAACACGTCGCTGGCGGGCTTGTCGGCGTTGAACACCTTAACGATCTGGGTACCCAGGTCGTAGACCTTCTTGTTGCTGTGCTCGACGATGAGCTGCTTGGAATCGGGAAGCTGCATGTTTCCACGTCCTTTCTGGTTGGGGCCCCGGCCTCACCGGGGCCCTCATGCGTTTGCTCGTCGCGTCGTCCTACAGGACGCCGTAGTCCTGCGGCTCGCGGCCGTAGTAGGCATCCAGGTAGAGCTCCTTGATCTCGGAGATGAGCGGATAGCGCGGGTTGGCGCCGGTGCACTGGTCGTTGAAGGCCTGCTCGGACATCTCGTCGAGCGTGTCCAGGAAGTACTTCTCGTCCACGCCGTACTCGGCGATGGTGTGCTTCACGCCGATGAAGTCCATGAGCTCCTGCAGCTTCACCAGCAGGTTCTCGAACACCTCACGGTCGTCCTTGCCGGTGCAGCCGCAGTAGCGGCCGAACTCGGCGTACGCGGCGAGCGCGTTGGGATAGGGGTACTGCGAGAAGGTGCCCATCTTCACGGGCGCCTCGGCGGCGTTGTAGCGCATAACGCGCAGCAGGATGACGGCGTTGGCCAGGCCGTGCGGAATGTGGTGGAAGGCGCCGAGCTTATGGGCCATGGAGTGGTTCACGCCCAGGAAGGCGTTAGCGAAGGCCATGCCGGCCATGCAGGAGGCGTTGTGCATCTCCTCGCGGGCGTGCGGGTCGGCGGCGCCCTTCTCGTAGGCTGCGGGAAGGTTCTCGAACACGAGCTTGCCGGCCTTCATGGAGAGGCCGCGCGTGTAGTCGGAGGCCATGATGGAGACGAAACTCTCGAGCGCGTGCGTCATGACGTCGATGCCCGAGGCGGCGGTGAGGCCGCGCGGCGCGGTCATGGCGTTGTCAACGTCGACGATGGCCATGTTCGGCAGCAGCGCGTAGTCGGCGAGCGGCCACTTGATGCCGGTGTCCTTGTCGGTGATGATGGCGAACGGCGTCACCTCGGAGCCGGTGCCCGAAGAGGTCGGCACGGCGACGAAGTAGGCCTTCTCCCCCATCTTGGGGAAGGTGAAGACGCGCTTGCGGATGTCCATGAAGTCCATGGCCATGTCCTCGAAGTTCGCCTCGGGGTGCTCGTACATCATCCACATGATCTTGCCGGCGTCCATGGCGGAGCCACCGCCCACGGCGATGATCACGTCCGGCTCGAAGAGGCGCATCTGAGCGGCGCCGCGGCGAGCGCACTGGAGCGACGGATCGGGCTCGACGTCGTAGAAGCAATCGTGCGCGATGCCCATCTCGTCCAGCTTGGCCTCGATGGCGCGGGTGTTGCCGTTCTTGAACAAGAACTGGTCGGTCACGATGAAGGCGCGCTTCTTGCCCATGACGTGCTTGAGCTCGTCGAGCGCCACGGGCGTGCAGCCCTTCTTGAAGTAGACCTTCTCGGGGGCACGGAACCACAGCATATTCTCGCGGCGCTCGGCCACGGTTTTCACGTTCAGCAAGTGCTTCACCCCAACGTTCTCGGAGACGGAGTTACCGCCCCAGCTACCGCAGCCCAGCGTGAGCGACGGCTTCATGCCAAAGTTGTACAGGTCGCCGATGCCACCGTGGCTGGAGGGCGTGTTGATGACGATGCGGCAGGCCTTCATCGTGTCCTCGAAGAGCGCGATCTTATCGGCCTCGGCGGGGTGCACGTAGAGCGAGGCGGTGTGGCCCGGGCCACCGGCGAGCACCAGGTGCTC
>OIXX01000021.1_pt1 | contig 116521 bp, 84 predicted proteins | sample 1588161 | NCBI WGS metagenome assembly OIXX01 (sample SAMN03283274) | human gut metagenome | biome: human-associated habitat; material: feces | host: Homo sapiens | place: Peru | collected 2012 | reverse complement strand
GGTCTTGTTTTTTTATTAAACGGGCGTAAAAATCGCAGATTTTTATGTAAGTTTGTATTTCCAAAACAGCGGTTTCGGAAATACTGGTTTCTTAACTTGGTGATATTCAGTATGAGGTTTTTTACAGAAAAAGATAGAGACCTTTATCCGCGCAACAGGAAAATTCAGCGGCTACAAGATAGAGCAAAGGTCTTTGTCGATGCGTGATATGTAGTACCTTATTTCAGCACCTCATCCATATTGGTATAATTCAGCAGTTTGATTTCTCCGGCGGTGTTCTCGAAGTTGCCTGCATATACAACTGCTTTGCCATCTACCGGTGCTTTGACCCATTCGTCTATCCGCTTCAATGCCTTCTCGAAGTCTTTGTGGTAAGTCATTGATGATTTAATCTCAATACCGTATAGTCTTGTATTTCTTTTTAGCAACAGATCAATCTCATTCTGGTTCGAGTCCCTGTAGAAATAGAGATTGCTTTCTTTGCCCTGGTTATATCGTTGTTTCAAAGCCTCTGTAACGACAAAATTCTCAAACAGCGCCCCGCGCATCTTGTCTCGTGAAAGTTGTTCAGGCGATTCGATGCCGAGTAGGTAGCAGGCTAATCCTGTGTCTAAAAAATATAGTTTAGGCATTTTTGTAAGTCTTTTGCTTGTGTTTTCGAAATATGGCGGCAGCAGAGTCACTATGTAGGATGCTTGTAGCACCGATAGCCACGAGGTGATCGTGTTAGGGCTGACACCTATCTCGTTTGCCAGTTCTGATGCTTTGAACAAAGATCCGATTCGCCCGGCACATAGTTTTATAAATATGTGGAACTGCATCATATCCTTGATTTGCAGTAGGTCTCGCACGTCCCTGTCCAAGTATGTTTTCATATATGCGGGATATAGAAATTCCGGTACATTGCGCCCCGAATATATTGCCGGATAAAATCCATTGAACAGTAATTTGTCAAGTGGTACATCTGCCGTCAGATCCTTTGTCTCAGAGTATGACAGAGGCATAAGCTCAAAGACGGCTGTACGTCCGGCCAACGACTGAGTGACCCTCTTGAGCATCGCGAACTGCGAACTACCGGAGAGAATGTACCTCTTGTCGGGATGCTCGTCTACAATGCCTTGAATGTATGACAAAAGATCCGGTGCGTTATGAACCTCATCGAGAATCATTCCCTCCTCATTCTGATTCAGAAAGGCGATCGGATCATTCTCGGCAAAACTCCGGATGTCAAGGCTCTCCAGTGAGTAATATGGCAAATGAGGGAACAGATTGCGTATCAGCGTCGTTTTGCCGGACTGACGGGGGCCGGTGACGGTTATTACTGAGAAATATCGATAGGCTTCCTCAAGTACTGAGGATAATTCCCTGTGGATGTACTTCGCTTCCATATCTATGCAATTCTGAAGTTCTACTGCAAAATTACATAAATATTTCGGATTTATAAATTATTTCCGACCGACTTTGTCAATCATAGATGTGGCGTTCACGTATTTTGAAAATTTTTCCGAGCGACTTTTCATCTGATCAGACGGAAAGTCACTCGTTTTTTTAGATGCGTAAGTCGATGATACGCTGATCAGTTTTTTGAGAATTCGGCCGGACAAACCACTTGGAGCGACACGTCCTTTGTTATTTGTCGGATGTTGAATATCTTTGCATCACATAATTGAGACTTATCGACAATGAGATCAAATACCGTTAACATGACTGTTGTCGGAATCCGCCTTGTCGGCATTCTGCTGTGTGTTCTGTCGCTTTCTTCCTGCGTCTGGAACTCTTGCAGGGATGTCAAACGAGCTCTTTCCAATGCCGATGAGGTGATGTGGACCCACCCCGACAGCGCCCTTGCAATCCTTGAGTCCGTGGACACCCTTGACCTTCGGACCAAGTCGCTCCGCGCGAGATATTCACTGCTTTATACTATGGCGCTGGACAGGAACGACATATTCTCTACGGATTTGAAGGTCATAACGCCGGCGGTGCGGTATTACGAACGCCGGGGAACCGATGATGAGAAGATGAAGACATTCTATTATCTTGGGACGGTGCAGCATAATGCGGGAGATCTGCAATCCGCCATTGCCAGCTACATACGGGCCAAAGAATATTCATATACCTCTAATAATTTGATTTTCAAGGGGCTCATTTCCTCGACAATCGCAGATGTATATAGACAGAACAAAAATTACTACGAGTCAATGTCTTATGCCAAAGAGATATAGACCGAAAAGATTCCTTAAGATGAGGCAGGTTATTTTTTGAAGGTTACTTAATGCCCGTCCAAAGTTACGTCTTTGCCTACAGTTTTCCAATTTCTTCGGTCGCCGGCAGGTATTTATGATGATTATTCAAAAAAGACGCGGCGGAAATTTGGTCAACTGAAAAAAGTGTCATACCTTTGGCGGAACAAGATGCGACCCGTTGCGGTGGTTATATATTTTTCGGAATATTCCGAATAATGTGAAAGATTGTAGTCGCCGAGGGTTGATTTTGTTTGAGATTGACACATAATTATTAACACGCCCCTGAGGGTTCAGGGACACTAATGACTTTTTTATCGTACATTTCGCTATGGAAGTAAAGAACGCTGTAGCCGGAACGCTGGAGTCAGGTGACATCATGATCCAGATCGCCCCGGCCGAGACGAAAGGTCTGCACATCGACCTGGACAGTTCTGTGGCCGCCCAGTTCGGCAGACAGATCCGTCAGGTCATTGAGGAAACTCTTACCGAATTCGGACTGGAGGGCGCTGACATCAAGGCGGTTGACAAGGGAGCCAGGGATTGCACCATCCGTGCCAGGGTGACCGCCGCCGCCGTGCGCGCCACAGGAAAAGATGTTTGGGCTTAGTTTAGGTTGAGGAATAAGTCGCGGCGCCAGGGACCGAAGGTGCGCGGGTTATTCCGATAATCAGTTACGATTATGGAAAGATTAAGAAGAACAATGATGTTCGTTCCGGGCAACAATCCCGGAATGATGCAGGATGCCTTCATCTACGGGCCGGACTCGATCATGCTCGACCTGGAGGACTCCGTGACCATGGCTGAGAAAGACGCCGCGCGTCTGCTCGTCCACAACGCTCTGAAGTCAATCGACTACGGCGACACCGAAATGGTTGTCCGCATCAATCCTCTCAGCACACCTTACGGACGCAAGGACGTTGAGGCTGTCGTGAAGGCCGGCGTGCAGGTGATCCGCATGCCGAAGACCGAGACCGCCGACGAGGTCCGCGAGCTGGAGGCGGAGATTGAGAAGGTCGAGAAGGAACTGGGATGCCTTGGCAGAACCCGTATGATGGCCGCCATCGAAAGCGCCGAGGGTATATGCAACGCGTTCGCCATCGCCAAGGCCTCGAAGAGGATGATGGGCATCGCCCTCGGAGCCGAGGACTATTGCGCCAACCTCAAGACCCAGCGTACCCCGGGTGGAGCCGAGCTGCTCTATGCCCGCGAGACCATCGTGGTGGCCGCCAGGGCCGCAGGGATCGACGCTCTCGACACGGTATATTCAAACCTCGATGACATGGAGACTTTCCGCAAGGAGGTCGAACTCATCAAGACTCTCGGATTCGACGGCAAGTCCATCATCAACCCTCGTCAGATCCAGATCGTGAACGAGGTGTTCGCCCCGACCGAGAAGGCTATCGAGAAGGCTAAGAAGATTCTCGCCGCCATCAAGGAGGCTGAGAAACGCGGCTCGGGTGTCATCGCCGTCAACGGCAAGATGGTTGACCGTCCTGTTGTCATCAGGGCTCAGCGCACCATCGACCTTGCGATCGCTTCAGGCATATTAACAAAGGAGGAAGTTTATGAGTAATATAAAGGAAAGGGCGGCGCTGATTAACGAGGCTGCCGCCGCTATGGGCAAGAAGGTGTATTCTGGGGAGACTCCTAAGAACACCACGTTCCGCAAGGATCTCCAGAAGGTTCAGTCAAAGGTGGTCACGCTGGAGGATGCCATCAGGCTCAGCGGCCTCAAGGACGGAATGACAATCTCCTTCCACCACCATTTCAGAGGCGGTGACAAGGTTGTGAACATGGTTGTGGGCAAACTGGCCGAGATGGGATTCAAGAACCTCCACCTCGCCGCGTCCAGCCTTTCTGACGTTCACGCTCCGCTGATCGACCACATCAAGAACGGAGTGATCACCAAGATTTCCACATCCGGACTTCGCGGAGAACTTGCCAAGGAGATCTCACACGGTCTGATGAAGGAGCCGGTTGTGTTCCGCAGCCACGGAGGACGTGGAAGCGCCATCGCCAACGGTGACCTTCACATTGATGTCGCGTTCCTGGGTGCGTCCTCCAGCGACCCTGCCGGAAACGCCAGCGGTTACTCCCGCTCCGAGCACGCCAAGTCAATCTGCGGTTCCCTCGGCTACGCCAAGCCGGACGCGCAGTACGCTGACAAGGTCGTGATAATCACCGACGATCTCGTTGACTATCCGAACACACCGAACTCCATCTCCGAGCATGATGTGGACTACGTTGTACTCGTGGATTCGGTCGGAGACTCGTCCAAGATCTCTTCGGGAGCCATCCGTGACACCAAGAACCCTCGCGACATCCTGCTCGCGATGAACGCCGCCAAAGTCATTGTCAACAGCGGTTATTTCAAGGAAGGATTCTCGATACAGACCGGATCCGGCGGAGCCTCGCTGGCCGCTGTCAAATATATTCGAGAGGAAATGATCAAAAGGGGCATCCACTCCAGCTTCGCGCTCGGAGGAATCACCGCCCACATGGTCAAGATGCACGAAGAAGGCCTCATCGGACGACTCATTGACGTTCAGTCATTTGACCGCGTCGCCGCCGAGTCCATCAAGAACGATCCTTTCCATAAGGGAGTCTCCGCCAATGAATATGCCAGCGCGGATGAACCTGGATCAGCCGTGCACTATCTCGACATCGTGATTCTCTCTGCCCTTGAGGTGGATGTGAACTTCAATGTCAACGTGCTTGTCGGCAGTGACGGAGTCATCAGAGGAGCCGTCGGAGGACACCCTGACACAGCCGCCGATTCAGCCCTCTCGATCATCGTCTGCCCACTTATGCGTGGACGTATCCCTTGCGTTGTGGACGAGGTCACGACTCTCATCACCCCTGGCTCGACAGTCGATGTCGTTGTCACTGAATATGGCATCGCGGTCAACCCGCGCCGTCCTGAGATCGCCGAGCGTCTGAGGGAGGCCGGACTGAAGATCGTGGACATCCATGACCTCAAGGAACTGGCTCTGAAGTCCATCGGAGTCCCTGATCCGCTTCCGTTCGGAGAGAAGGTCGTGGGAGTCGTGATGAACCGTGACGGCTCCGTGATGGATGTCATAATGAACATCGAGGACTAAGACTGTTTTTTTTATGGAGATTACGCTTGACCAATTGCTGGCAAGTCGTGAGGAACGGGCTTCTTTCCAGAAGGAACTTTTGAAAGGTTACCCTGGAAAGACCTTGGTCTGCCTTACGGTCATTATGCCGGGCAAGGTCAAGCGTAATCTGCAATCGCTTGTGGTCGCCCAGGCCGCGGTCACGGCTCTGGTCTCGGCTTTCGGAGACTCGATGCTCAAATTCAGACTGCGAGACCTGCCGACCGGCTACGAGGCCTATCTCGTCACCCCGCTTTCCAACGAGGAAGCCAAAAAGGAGACCTGCCGGATCGAGGACACTCATCCGCTCGGCCGCCTTTTTGATTTGGATGTGATTGACGCTGACGGAGTTCCTATGTCAAGGGAGTCGGTGGGCCTGAGTCCGAGAAAATGTCTTGTCTGTGACAACGAGGCTCGCTATTGTATGCGAAACCGTACCCACACTATGGCTGAGCTCACCGCGAAGATTGACGAAATGATTGAGTCCTATGTGCGATAACCGTCACTACATAAGCGAGGCTCCGCTGTCGTTGAACTCTGTCCGGAGACGGGTCGAGGCTTTCCTCGCCGCCAACGGGCTGAGACTGGCTCCGCTGGACCGTTATGTGGTGGTGACACGCGACGAGGACGGAGACGAAATCCTTGCCGGCGGCGGTCTGGACGGCAACGTCATCAAGTGCGTCGCTGTGTCGGAATCCGCTCGCAGCGAGGGACTTATGAATATTCTCGTGTCTCGCCTCATCGCCATCGCCCGTGAGGAGGGCAGGGAATCGGTCAAAGCTTTCACTAAGCCGGAGAACGAAGGAATATTCAAAAGCCTTGGGTTCGGGTTGCTTGCGTCAGCGCCGAAGGCCATTCTGATGGAGAACGGCAGGGGAGGGCTTCCGGAGTACAAGAAGTACTTGGCTTCGCTTGCCCGTCCGGGCCGGAACGGGGCGATCGTGATGAACGCCAATCCGTTCACTAAAGGACATCGCTATCTGGTTGAGCAGGCCGCATCGCAGGTTGACAATCTTTATGTGATTGTTGTTAAGGAAGATAGGTCGCGTTTCCCTTACGTCGAAAGAAAGGCTATGATCGAGGCCGGTTGCGCCGGGCTTGACAATGTGGTTGTCTGCGAGGGAAGTGACTACGCCATCTCGGCGGCGACATTCCCGACATATTTCCTGAAGAAGTTGGACGACGCGACGGACACGCAGATCGCCCTTGATCTGGATCTGTTTGTGAATCATATCGCTAAGCCTCTTGGAGTTACGGTACGTTTCGCCGGCAGTGAGCCGGAGGATGCGCTTACCCGCCGCTACAACGAGCTGATGGCGGAGATATTGCCTAACTTCGTAGAGATTCCAAGACTTGAACAAAACGGCAATCCGATCAGTGCCACCTCATTAAGGCGTGCTCTTGACAAAGGCAACCTCAAGGAGGCGATGGAATATATTCCAAAATCCACCGTCCCTTACTTGGTCGCAGACCTGGCCGAGCGGGCGTTGAGGTTGGAACTCGACACGACCCCCAAACCGGGACTCGTGGACAGGCAGGACAACGGTGCCCACAAGGACATGGACTATGCGCTGATGTCCAAAAGCATCTCAGCGTTAAGACCTTACCTGACAAGACTGGCCCTGGAGTCCGCCAAGGACATTGACCCGGCAAAGATAAAGGAGATCGGCATCGAGGCCGAAATAGCGATGCTGAAGGCCACCGGCGGAGTGAATACCCACAAGGGAGCGCTCTTCTGCATCGGACTTTCCGTCGCCGCGGCCTCTTACCTCGCATCTACAACGGGATCTGTGGAAGCATATTCATTCAAAGAACTCGTGTCGCGCGCCGCGTCGGAGATCCCTTCCGCCCGAGGTACGCACGGAGCCGAGGCCAAGAGAAGTTTCAAGGTTGTCGGCGCTCTGGAGAACGCCCGCGCGGCCTATCCGGAACTGTTCGCCGACTGGCTGCCGTACTATCTCAGCTTGGAATGCGACCCTTTCCGCTGCCATAAGACGCTGCTTCACATAATGACGACCCTTGACGACACCAACATCCTCCACAGGAGGGGAGCGGAGGGTCTCGCCCACGCCGAAGCCGAGGCCGCAAGGCTTCTTGAGGACTTCAGCGAGAGCGGATTGTCGTCTCTGAACAAGGATTTCATCAGGGAGAACATCTCGCCCGGCGGAAGCGCCGACATGCTGTCCCTGACGATTTTTATAGAAAGCATAATTAACAATATTCATTAACACAAAACTAATTTACTATGGTTGAATTGATTCCTAATGGTGTTTATCTGAAGGGCGGCAAGACTCTCGTAAGTGATGCCGCGGGAATGCCATCTGCCGACGAGGCTCGTGAAAATACTATTGCCTACAGAATTCTCCGTGCCCATGATGTGGACGGAAGCAAAGGCAAGAAGATGCGCATCAAGTTCGATGCGATGGCTTCACACGACATCACTTATGTCGGAATTATCCAGACAGCCCGCGCCAGCGGACTTGACAAGTTCCCTATCCCTTACGCGATGACCAACTGCCACAACTCTCTGTGTGCTGTCGGCGGTACCATCAACGAGGACGACCATATCTTCGGTCTCTCCGCCGCCAAGAAGTACGGTGGCATCTATGTTCCTGCCAACCAGGCGGTTATTCATCAATATGTCCGCGAGGCTCTCGCCGGTTGCGGCCGCATGATCCTCGGTTCCGACAGCCACACCCGCTACGGCTCGCTCGGCTGCATGGGTGTGGGCGAAGGTGGCGGAGAGCTTGTGAAGCAGCTCCTCCACAACACTTGGGACATCAACGCTCCTGAGGTTGTTCTGGTTTGGCTCGAAGGCAAGCCTAAGAAGGGTGTCGGCCCTCACGACGTGGCCATCTCCCTCGTCAAGGCCGTGTTCGAGAACGGTTTCGTGAAGAACAAGGTGCTTGAGTTCGCAGGCCCTGGCGTGGCCTCCCTTCCTACCGACTTCCGTAACGGAATCGACGTGATGACCACCGAGACCACCTGTCTGAGCTCTATCTGGGTGACGGACGAGAAGGTTGAGGAGTACTACAGGATGCACGAGCGTCCTGAGGCTTACAAAGAGCTCCAGCCGGGTGAGATCGCCTACTACGACGCGATGATCCGCATCGACCTCTCCAAGCAGGAGTCAATGATCGCCCTTCCGTTCCATCCTTCCAATGCCTACACGATCCACGAGTTCCAGGCTGATCCGGAAGGAATCCTGAAGAAAGTGGAGGAGGATGCCAAGAAGCGTTTCGGCGACAAGATCACCATCGATCTTGAGAGCAAGGTGAAGGACGGCAAGGCGTTCGCCGATCAGGCCATCATCGCCGGCTGCTCCGGAGGTACCTACGACAACCTCAGCGAGGCCGCCGCGATCATGAAGGGCAAGACCATCGGCAACGACTACTTCACGATGTCCGCCTACCCTCAGTCAACCCCTGTCTATCTCGCGACCACCCGCAATCACATCGCCGAGGAGTTGCTTGAGGCTGGTGTTGTGATCAAGCCGGCGTTCTGCGGACCTTGCTTCGGAGCCGGTGACGTTCCTGCCAACAACGGACTCTCGATCCGTCACACCACCCGCAACTTCCCTAACCGCGAGGGCTCGAAGCCTGGACAGGGACAGATCTCCCTTGTCTGCCTGATGGACGCGCGCTCGATCGCCGCCACAGCCGCCAACGGTGGAGTCATCACGGCAGCCACTGACATCCAGTACGAAGACACGCACAAGCCATATTCATTCGACGACCGCATCTACAAGAGCCGCATCTACTACGGATTCGGCAAGGCCGACCCTACCGTCGAGCTCCGCTACGGACCGAACATCAAGGACTGGCCTAAGATGTACCCGATGCAGGATAACATGCTCCTTGAACTCGCCGCTGTCATCCACGACCCTGTCACCACGACCGACGAGCTCATCCCTTCGGGCGAGACTTCCAGCTACCGTTCCAACCCGCTGAAACTCTCCGAGTTCGCTCTCTCTCGCCGTGTTCCTGAATATGTCGGGATCAGCAAGCGCATCCAGGCGGAGGATCTTGAGCGCCGCGCCGGCAAGGCTCCGCAGCACGTTCTCGACGCCCTCGCCAAGGTGGGCGCCAAGCCGGAGGACACCTCGTTCGGCTCATGTGTGTTCGCCAACAAGCCTGGTGACGGCTCAGCCCGCGAGCAGGCCGCTTCCTGCCAGAAGGTGCTCGGCGGCGACGCCAACATCTGCTATGAATATGCCACCAAGCGTTACCGCAGCAACTGCATCAACTGGGGCATCGTTCCTTTCACCATCTCAAAGGAGACTCCTTTTGAATATGTAGCCGGCGATTTCGTCTATGTTCCCGGCATCCGTGAGGCCATCCTTTCGGGCAAGGAGGAGATTGACGCCAAGGTGATCAGCGCCGAAGGTGTGAAGGGCTTTCATCTCTACTTCCAGAATCTGACCGCTGACGAGAGGGAGATTCTCGCCGACGGTTGCCTGATGAACTTCTACGCCGCCCAGAAGAGCAAATAATCATAATCGCGCACTTTAGGCTTGCGTCCATTTCAGGGGCTTGCAAGCCTGAGGTGCCCAGGTAATCATATTCGTAAAACACTTTAATTTTTAATATTCAGTTATGAAAAAAATTCAGATGGTCACTCCTCTCGTAGAGATGGATGGTGATGAAATGACAAGGATCCTGTGGAAGATGATTAAGGATGAGCTTATCATTCCATTTGTTGATCTGAAGACAGAATACTATGACCTCGGCCTCGTTCATCGTGACGAGACCGGCGATCAGGTGACAATCGACTCCGCCAACGCCACCAAGAAGTACGGTGTTGCCGTGAAGTGCGCCACCATCACTCCTAACGCCAAGCGTATGACCGAGTACAACCTGCATCAGATGTGGAAGAGCCCGAACGGAACGATCCGTTCGATGCTGGACGGAACGGTGTTCCGCACACCTATCACCATCCCTTCCATCTCTCCGGCAGTGAAGTTCTGGAAGAAGCCTATCACCATCGCCCGTCACGCCTACGGTGATGTCTACAAGAGTGTTGACATCCGTGTCGAGGAACCGGGAGTGGCCAAGCTCGTCTTCGAAGGCGAGAGCGGCAAGAGGGAAGAGCAGATAGTCCACACCTTCAAGGGTCCCGGCGTTCTCCAGGGAATGCACAACACCGACGCTTCCATCCGTTCTTTCGCCCACGCTTGCTTCAAGTACGCCCTTGACCTCAAGCAGAGCATCTGGTTCGCCACCAAGGACACCATCGCCAAGAAGTACGACGGACGTTTCCGTGAGATTTTCGAGGAGGTGTTCGCAGAGTACAAGGACGCTTTCGAGGCCGCCGGCATCGAGTACTTCTACACCCTTATTGATGACGCGGTCGCACGTGTGATGCGCAGCGAGGGCGGATTCATCTGGGCCTGCAAGAACTACGACGGTGACGTGATGAGCGACATGGTCTCCACGGCCTTCGGTTCCCTTGCCATGATGACCTCTGTTCTTGTCAGCCCTGACGGCAAGTACGAGTACGAGGCCGCCCACGGCACCGTGACCCGTCACTACTACAAGCACCTCCAAGGCGAGGAGACCTCCACGAACCCGATCGCGACGATCTTCGCGTGGAGCGGCGCGTTCCGCAAGAGAGGCGAGATGGACAACATTCCAGAGCTTGTCAACTATGCAGACCAGCTTGAGGCCGCCTGCTTCGACACCCTCAACGCCGGCATCGTGACCAAGGATCTCGCCAACCTAATGGAAGGCGTGACTCCTCAGGTAAAGAACTCCGCCGACTTCATCGCCGCCATCCGCGAGCGTCTCGAAAAACGTCTCGCGTAAGTGATCTGTCCGTCTGGTCGCTTAGCTTACCATTCGGCCACTGTGCCTATAAGTTCGGTCGCTGAGCCTTTCGAAGCGTCTTGTGAAAGGTTACATTGACACGTCGCTGAGCTTCTGGTTCGACAACGCTAACCAACCATCGAAGCGACATTCATGACCGATGATTATGCGCAGCGGCGACAAAAAAAGAATTTTCAAATTTTGCACGTTACCAAAATTTGAAAATTCTTTTTTTGTCGCCTTGTTCCGCTGTCTGCTTTACGCAACACTTGCCCTATCCCCACCCATTGACTTCCCACACTCCGGTCTCGCATCAAATTTTGTCCATCGGAATGTCTTTTTACCGGAGAAGTCGAACCACCGTTTATGTTTGTCCGGTGAGAACCCTATTTATTGGACAAACTGGTGATATTGCACAGTTTCTCCGGTGGATTGCCGTTTCGATGGACAAACTGCTTAATATCGCAAGTTTGTCCAGTTGTGTTATCTCTTCCAGGTCGGCAAGCCACAATGCATTCTCGGGTACCAAACAGTCTCGCCATCCTTTGGTACACCACAGTGCGTTTTCCTGTACCAACCACTGTCCCAGGCTTTCTGTACCAACTGCTGTTCCGTGTCCATTTGGTACCTCAGGAACTCCTTTCCTGCACGAAACGCTAACTATGTCCAAACAACTGTCTTGTGTTCCAACCTAATATTCACTTTGTGACTTCTATCATTGAACGTCCTTCCTCATGGCCTGAGTGACAATTTTTCGACCTGAATCTCCTTTGGCGGCATAGCGGAATCATTTTGATGTACATTTCTCTTCATTGCGACAGATTTTATCGCTTTTGATTGTTATATTTGCGGCAAACACTTCTGAATATGTTGAACCAGATCAAGCGGTTAAGCGCGATAGTGAACAAACTCAGCGGCATCAGTGAATATGTCAGCAAAGAGGATCTGCTGGAGTCTATGTCCGGTGATATGGCCGAGAACGGTCCCTACGCTTTGCGGACACTTCAGCGGAACATCAAGACCATTGAGGAGATTTTCGGAATCGAGATTCAGAATGTCAAGGGGAGGGGTATCACATAGTGGACAGGGGATCCGGTTTATACCGATCGGTTCAAGGAGCTTCTGTCCGAGATTGAGATCCTGAGTACTGTCGGCTCGGACTCCGGGACGCGTGACTTTATCATCCCGGAGCAGAGAACTATGGCGTTCAGCGTTGATATTCATAAAGTTTTGGAGTCGATCAAGCAAAGGCGGCGAGTGCGGTTTTCATATTCATTGCCAAGGTCAGGCGGTAAGGAGGTTGAATATGTCGCCGAGCCGTATTTTTTGAAGCAGTCGCAGAATCGTTGGTATCTCGTGGCGATGGTTGAGAGCGTCCTTAAATGCTTCGAGCTGGGTAGGTTTGTGGATTTTAAGGTACTGGATGAGGATTTTGTCCAGGGTTCTGGTGTCCGTGCGGAGAACCTCTTCCGCGATTGTTTCGGAATATGGGATGACCCGAAGATGCCCGTCGAGGACATCCTCCTGAGGTTCAGTCCTTTGGACGGCCGCTTCATCAAGACTCTGCCGATTCACTCCTCTCAAAAAATCGAAGAGACCGATGAATATGTGGAAGTGACCCTCCACTTGAAAATCACCAATGATTTCGTGATGGCCCTTCTCTCCCGAAGCTCCTCCATCGAGGTTCTCGCACCCCAGTCCCTCAAGGACCGGATGAACGCCATCTGGGCCGCCGCTTTGGAGCGGAATAAGTAATTTGTTAATTTTATATTGTTATGGATCAATTTGATTTAGAAAAACATTTTGCTGAGGTGAACGCTGCCCTTGGCATTAAAAACAAAAGAAGCGATTCTGATGAGTCCTATGTGATTGACTTGTGTGATGAAGTGTTGGGAGAACTTGCCTTAAGGCAACATACCTTTGATTTCTTACGTGGAGATCCAAGTGAGTCTTGTCCGTCCGGTAAAAAACTACCTGTTGATGCTTATTATCCGAATAAGAATATTGTAGTAGAGTACAGGGAAAAGCAACATACAGAGAGTGTTGCGTTCTTTGATAGGAGGTCTACAGTATCAGGGGTCGGAAGAGGTGAGCAAAGACGAATCTATGATCAACGTCGTAGGGATATTCTTCCACAATATGGAATTAAGCTGATAGAAATATCGTATTCATCTTTTAACTATGATTCTAAAAAGAAGATTATCCGGAATAGACAGAGGGATATTCTTGTAGTAAAAAGACTCTTGTTGAAGTAATGATGTTCAACGGCCCTGAGGAGACATATTCATTGAAAGAGAAGCTGGTGGTGGCGGCGGTGCTGCTTCTGCCGGTGGCGTTGGCGGCGGTGGCTATGATTGGGGAGAAGAGGAACTTGAGGGAGGTGGAGGCGATGAAGGATAGGCCGGTCCGCTACTATGAATATGCCATCCGGCCGGTAGACACAGTTCTGAACCATCCGGTCGGGCTGAGGGGAAGGCCGTTGATTGAGGATGACGGGCGAGGGATGGTGTGGTGCTGAACTCTGGCGGGAAGAAGATCGTCACCGGCCTTTCCTCAGAAGAGATTCTGGAGCAGCTTGACCTTGACTATCAGGATGTCTATGACTATTACGGAGGTGCGGAAGAACTCAGGTGAAACAGAACTTTGACACGGACATTTTGCCTGTAATTTATCCTCTGATTCTCGTTGTTTGAAGAAAAGTTATTAGTTTTGCGTAAAGCACCAATCTGTCTGATTTTTTTGGACAGGAAACTATAAGGTGCTAACGTAGAAAGAAATGAAGGACAACGGGGTAATAATGGAGAACTATGAGGATATATTCAACAGGCTCTGGGAACATTCCGAGAACGAGATTGTAGAGTTCAAGAAGGCGGAGACTGGTTTTGATATTGATGAGCTTGGGAAGTACTTCTCGGCTTTGAGCAATGAGGCAAACTTGCGGGAACGTGAGTGTGGTTGGATAGTGTTCGGGGTTTGGGACAAAAAACATAAAATCATAGGAACCTCTTTCAAGGATAGTGAGTCTGCCCTGAACAAACTGAAGCAGGACATGTCGCAACATACCTCTGACGAGTTGATATTCAGAGATATTGTGCCAATAGAAGTAGAAGGGAAGCGAGTGCTGCTTTTCAAGGTGCCAGCATCGCCCCGCAATATTGTGATGCGTTGGAAAGGCATTCCGTACGGGCGTGACGGTGAGAGTCTGAAACCTCTTAACCAAGCCAAACAGGATGAAATCAGACAACAATCACCTTTGCCGGACTGGACCGCTCAACTTGTACCCAATGCGACAATTGAGGATCTTGATGAATTAGCTCTGGCGACAGCCAAAGTTATGTTCAAGAAAGTGCACTCTTCGAATATTCCAGTTTCAGAAATTGACTCTTGGAATAATGAGGAGTTCCTTTGCCACAGTATGATGATGCGCGATGGTCAACTGACACGCGCGGCCATCTTGTTGCTTGGCAAGCCTCTGTCCATACTGAAGATATATCCGGCGGTGGCGCAGATAACGTGGACTTGGCAGGATGAGGAAGGTATTGTGCAGGATTATGAGCATTTCACCATCCCGTTTATCCTGACGGTGGATAAGGTCCTTAGCAAGATACGTAATGTGACGATGCGCGAACTGCCAGGTGGAACGTTGTTTCCGGACACGATGAAGCAGTATGATGAATATACCATCCGCGAAGTCTTGCACAATGCCATAGCACATCAGGATTACACGCTAAGGCAGAGAATCATCTTCGTGGAAAGCCCTGGAAAGCTGTACTACGAGAACGGTGGCACATTTATCCCCGGTACGATAGAGAATGTCCTTGAGCACAAAGGACCTCAGAAGCACTACCGCAACGAGTGTCTCTGTCGAGGAATGGTGAATTTCAATATGATAGACACCGTCGGGCGTGGCATCAAGAAAATATATACCGAGCAGCGCAACCGATTTTTCCCCATGCCGGATTACGAGATTGACAATGAGCATCGTAATGTAGGGGTAACCATCTATGGAAGGATGATAGATGAGAAATACACTGATCTTTTGAAGCAAAGCAAATCTTTGACTTTAAAGGAATGTATTTGGCTTGATGCAGTCCAAAAACATCATCCTATCACGAAGACGGCCGCAAAGCATCTTCATGGCAAAGGACTTATTGAAGGGCGTTTCCCTAACTTTACCATATCTCTTTCCGTGGCAAAGATGACAAAGCAGATCGGTGTTTACACGATGGAAAAAGGCCTTGAGGCAAAGGCGATGGAAAAGATGATCCTTCAGTTGGCGAAAGATGCAGGTGTAGATGGCTTCAAATTATCAGATGTGTTTGATGCTTTGCATAGGAGTCTTCCTTCTGCAAGTACTGACGAATCGAAGAGGCGGTTTTTAGGACGTATGTTGGCCAAGATGGCTAAAAGAGATCTTATCTCTATTGATGGCCGTAAATGGTATATAACCCCCAAAGGGTTAAGTCTTTTTTAGATTCGGTTATAATTCGGTTATAATTCGGTTATAATTCGGTTATAATTATACATCTCGGCATATAGGAAAATAATATTAACGATCTCTATGCAAGGAAAATACAAAGTCATTACCCTGTGCGGAAGCACACGGTTCAAAGATGAATTTTTGAGAGTTCAGAAGGAACTTACCCTTAAAGGTTATATAGTGATTTCGGTCGGGCTTTTCGGGCACAGTGGCGATAACGAGGTTTTGGCTGACGGCGTGAAGGAAATGCTGGATGATATGCATTTGGCGAAGATTGATATGGCCGATGAGATATTCATTGTCAATCCTGGCGGTTACATCGGGAAAAGTACCGCGAGGGAGATTGCCTATGCCCGAAGCCAAGGGAAAGCGGTGCGGTCATTATGCCCGCTTACGGATGATGCCGAAGAAAAGACTGATGGCCACCAAAGGCGTGTAACACCAGCTATGATCACTGCGCTGAAGGATGGCGAGGTGTTCGTGTTCGGCAGCAACAAAGAAGGCTTACATTGCGGAGGCGCGGCAAGAACTGCTTTTGAGAGGTTTGGTGCCAAGTGGGGTGAAGGCATCGGGATGACTGGCCGCTGCTATGCAATCCCGACTATGGATGGCAGCCTTGACATCATCCGCCGCCACGTGGATGATTTTACTGAATATGCAAGGACTCATCCCGGATTGACATTCCTTGTCACTCCGATTGGCTGCGGAATCGCCGGATGGCGCGTGGCCGAGATTGCCCCGCTTTTCAAGGAGGCCTCGCGGCTGGAAAATGTCACTCTGCCGAAGAGTTTCTGGACAGTTTTGGACTCATGAAGATCGAGGAGGCCATACTTTATGTACTTGCCGAGAGAGGCGGCGGGTTGAGGACTGAACAGATCGCGGAAATCATCAATCGGCACCAGCTGCACATCCGTAAGGACGGACAGCCGGTGACTTCGGCGCAGGTCTATGCCGTGGTGATGCGTTACCCGGACACTTTCGTCAAGGCGGAGGGACGGATAATGCTGATGATCTGATTTTTCGATTACTTTCAAATAATGACTATTGCAGACAATCCTATTATTTAACGTGAGTTCGATGAAAATTAAATAATTGATTATTAAGAAAATAGCGAAAGTTTTTGTAAATTTGTTAGAGCAAATAAACTATTACAAACACTTTCGCTATGACGATCGCCAGAGACAAAATTACGGAAATTTTCTGTATGGCGGATGACTTCTGCCACATTTATGACAGATTTATCAAGATTAACGGACTTGCTCCAAAGCGGGACAAGTCTAAAAGGAAGTACCACCGTGACAGCACGCTGTCCGATGCCGAGGTGATAACCATCATGATACTGTTTCATCTGATGGGCTATAAATGTTTGAAACACTTTTACTTGAATGAAGTTTACAAGAATATGACCGACCTGTTTCCTCACACCGTCTCCTATAATCGCTTCGTTGAACTGGAGCGAAAGGTTGCTGTACCTTTCTTCCTGTTCGTCAAGAAGTGCTGCCTGGGCGGCTGCACGGGGATCAGTTTTGTCGATAGTACGGCTTTGCGCGTCTGCAAGAACCAACGCATCCATCTCCACAGGGTTTTCAAGGGACTTGCCCAGCGGGGCCAGTGCTCGATGGGATGGTTCTACGGCTTCGAACTGCACCTCATTTGCAACGAAAAGGGAGACCTCCTGAACTTCATGGTCACACCGGGCAATGTTGACGACAGGGAGCCGCTCCGGAACAAGTCCTTCATTGAGCAGATCTTCGGTAGACTTGTCGGAGACAAGGGATACATTTGCAAAGAACTCTTTCCAGGCTTTTTATTGATGGTATTCAATTGATTACAAAGCTGAAGAGTAACATGAAGGGACAAATCATGACCATTGGAGACCGCATTCTCCTCCGGAAGAGAGCGCTCATTGAGACCATCAACGACGAACTGAAAAACATGGCTCAGATTGAGCACTCCAGACACCGGTCCGTCGTTGGCTTTACGGTCAACCTGATGGCAAGCCTGGCAGCCTACTCGTTATTCCCGAAAAAGCCGATGATTGATGTGGAACGCGTCTCGCCGTATGAGAATGGAGTTATTCAATTGTCACTCTTTTAGTTGTAATTCGTCGAACTCACGTTAATATAGGAAATTCAATATCTCCGAAGTATTGGAATTAATATGGAATAAAGCCATGAACAGGGTGTTGTCAGGAAATATTTTTGAGGTAATAGTGCCGAATAATCAAAAGCGCTATTTTCAGTATGTCTGTAAGGATCTGTCTCTGTTAAACGGAAAAGTGATACGTGTTTTTAGTAGATCTTACGCGATGACCGCTTCTCCGACAGTGGAGGAAATCATTTGCGATGAGGTTGATTGCTATATGCATACAGCGGTGGGGGCTGGAGTGAAATTCGGTCTTTGGACTTACTATGGTCGCAGTAAGAACGTAGGCTCAAAGGAGGTATACTTCCGTGATGCGAACGATTACGGCCATTATCCGGGGGAGCGTATTGTCTCTCATAATTGGACCGTGTGGAAGATAAATGGGGAAAGGAAATATGTCGGCACGCTTCCCGAGGAATATTATTCCGCATATATCGGACTGCTGTTCAGCCCTTTTTCTGCCGCATATCGAATAACTTATGGTCGTTATAAGATGCTTTATTATCCTTTGTATAGGTGACAAACGCAATGAAGGCCTCTGTCTTGTAACTGGTTGAGAGTCGCAGTACGAAGCTCCACCATTTTATAATCAGAACAATCAGAGCTTTACAAAATCGTATATTTCTCTCCAAGACGACAAAAGTTGTCGCTTTTGATTGTTATATTTGCGACAAACACTTCTGAATATGTTGAACCAGATCAAGCGGTTAAGCGCAATAGTGAACAAACTCAGCGGCATCTGTGAATATGTCGGCAAAGAGGATCTGCTGGAGGCCATGTCAGGTGATATGGCCGAGAACGGTCCCTACACTTTGCGGACTCTTCAGCGTGACATCAAGACCATTGAGGAGGTCTTCGGAATGGAGATTCAGAATGTCAAAGGGAAGGGGTATTGCATAGTGGGCAGAGATCCTGTTTACACCGATCGGTTCAAGGAACTTCTTTCCGAGTTCGAGATCCTGAGTACTGTCGGCTCTGACTCCGGGACACGTGACTATATCATTCCGGAGCAGAGGAGGATGATGTTCAGCGTTGATATTCAGAAAATCCTAAGGTCGATAAAGCAAAGACGGAAGGTTCGCTTTTCATATTCGTTGCCAAGGCTTGGAGGCAAGGAGGCTGAATATCTCGCCGAGCCGTATTTCCTGAAGCAGTCGCAGAACCGCTGGTATCTCGTGGCGATGGTCGAGGGAGTCCTGAAGTGCTTCGAGTTGGGCAGGTTCAAATCCTTCAAGGTTCTTGACGAGGATTTCATCCGAGACGAGAGTGTCCGTGCCGGGAATCTTTTCCGCGATTGCTTCGGAATATGGGATGACCCGAAGATGCCCGTAGAGGACATCCGATTGAGGTTCAGTGCCTTGGATGGCCGCTTTATCAAGACCCTCCCTATTCATTCTTCTCAAAAGGTAGCCGTTGAGACCGAGGAATATGTCGAAGTGACTCTCCGCCTTAAGATAACCAACGATTTCGTGATGGCCCTTCTCTCCCGAAGCTCTTCCGTCGAAATCCTCGCACCCCAGTCCCTCAAGGACCGGATGAACGCTATCTGGGCGGCAGCGTTGGAACGGAATAAATGATTGTTAACTATTTAAACTATATGATTATGGCTGATATTGATAAGATCAATGATTTCATTCAATCTTATTTGAAGAAAAACAAATTGTCAAGTATTACAGTTGTTGAGATTGCGTCACATCTGGATAAGCAGGGTTTGTTGAAAGATAGGGAAGATCGAAGAGGGGCTCCGTTGAGAAGTTTATGCAGGAAGGGGAAAATCCATTGCAGTAGTCAACCAAATTGTAGGAATTGGATTATAAAATATGATCCGAATTATGAATTACGCTCAAATTCAAATGATCTTGAGTCGATTATACATGGGCAACAATGTGCCACATTACAACAAGATGGAACGACCATAGGACAAACACTTGAAAAGCTGAATGTTCCGGATGACTATAGTGAAGAGTCGTTGATCAAATGTGGTTTTGTTGGGTTCCGGCCAATCAAGAAATGCCGTATGGATTATGCGGTTTTTCCGAAAGTTCCTGGTGTTTATATTGTCCTAAGGAGAAGCAAAAAAAGGCCGGAGTATCTGACAATTGGTTCTGGAGGTCATTTTAAAGATGAAGATCCGAATGTAAGTGATACCGAGTTGTCTGACAATTGGGTAGAAGGGGCAAGCGTGGTTTACATTGGAATGACAACAACTACTTTACACAAAAGATTATCGGCTTATATGAAGTTTGGTGAAGGCAGAAAAATCGGCCATAAGGGCGGGCGTTATATATGGCAATTGGCAGATCACGAAGATCTGATTGTTTGCTGGAAAGAAATGCCGAATGGATCACCGAAAGAGTATGAAACGGAATTGATTCTTGATTTCAAGAATAAACATGGGAATAGAAGACCGTTTGCTAATCTTCAAGATTAAGATGAAGTGACTCTTTTACAGATGATTAATAGGGACGATGTTATAGAATTTATCCCTAATCATTTTGTTCGATAATAAGATGTTCAAGGATCCCGATGAGACATATTCATTGAAAGAGAAGTTGGCGGTGGCGGCGGTGCTGCTTCTGCCGGTGGCGTTGGCGGTGGTGGCGATGATTGGGGAGAAGAGGCGTTTGAGAGAGGTGGAAGCGATGAAGAATCGGCCGGTCCGCTACTATGAATATGCCATCCGGCCGGTGGATACGGTTCTGAACCATCCGGTAGGTCTGCGGGGAAGGTCGTTGTTTGATGGTGGTGGACGGGGAGATGGTGTGGTGCTGAATTCCGGCGGAAGGAGCATTGTAACCGGCCTTTCCTCGGAGGAGATTCTGGAGCAGCTCAACCTTGACTATCAGGATGTCTATGACTATTACGGCGGCGCCGAGGAACTTTGGTGAATAGGAATGATGGCGGGATATTCTTTTTAGCTGTCTCCTGTCTTGCCGGAAAACCGTTGGTACGCCAGAGGGCTCTATCCTGTACCGGTCGTGGGTTTAAGTCCCTTTGGTACGCCAGACAACTGTTTTACGTACAGGGAGCCTGTTTGCCTGCTATTTTTGAACTATGCTTTGGAGGGAATATTCCCAGAGATTCGTCCGCTCAGAATCGTTCTCATATCCTTTGGGGTATCGCCCTTCCGGACATTCAGGATAGATCTTCTTTATGAACAGGATGCAGTACTTTCTGTTTGAGTACTCTGAGTTACAAGGAATCACCATGCTCCTGAGATTCATTGAAGTGTAAACATCGATTCTTTTTTCTTCTCCGGAAATCATGAATTTTTTGGAGATGAAAGTAGGTGCCTTGACTCCTTCCTCTTTGAAATGGATGAACAATTTACATTCTCCGGTTCCTTCTATGTGATATTCCAGAACCTCGCTTTCCAGATTCTTCCCGTCATACGCTTTCATTTCACCGGACGGGAAGGTGATCTGCACTCTGATGTCAGTGACCGTCTTGACGTTATTCTCACATTTGATTGTGACCGGCACCTGTGCGCCTGACTCCAATGGCCTTATAAAAAACAATAAAGCAAATCCGATAGTAAGTAGCAGCTTTCTTAACATATTTCTTGTTTTTTGTCTAGTTAGCGGAGTCTGAAGGTATCTATTTCAATATTGCTTTTTGTCAATGGTAGTTTATCATAATAAACATACCTTTTAGTGTTGTTGTCAAAGAAGATGTTCTCTGAAATACGAATCTTATTTTCAGGAACCATCTCTGTTATGGAGGGTGTGCAACTAATTAGTGCATAAATAAATAGAACTAATACAGGATAGATTTTCATAATGCGTTAAAAGTCTTAAAACGTTCCAAATATAATGATAATTTGCAAGAGATACAAATTATGAAATAGTCACAAACAATATTCATTACGCTGACGGTTTTGCTTAGTGTCGTTCCGGCGTTTGCCCTACCGGCGGCTGGAACCCGGACCCAGGCCACGGCGGCGTTTTCGGTACCGGCTTCTGAGGTCGGGGACGCAGCCTCTTATTACGTGTGAGTTGCGCAATTAGCGCGACTATTTTCTATAGAGGGCGAAGAGTGCGGAGCCGGAGCCAGACATCGAGGCATAGACCGCTCCGGAGTCATAGAGGGATTGCTTGATGGCGGCAAGTTCCGGATGCGCCTTGAAGACAGTGGCCTCAAAGTCGTTGACAAGATTGTCTTTCCATTCCGTGACCGGCACCGCAAGCACTGTTTTCAAATCTGAGAGTCCTGTTGGGCTGGGGCCACTCATCATTCGCTTTCCGGGAAGGTCTTGGTATTCCTCTGACGATTCTGTCATGCCTTGGTCGATGAGTCTGCGATGATCTGAATTTTCCGAAGTGTCGAAGCACCCGGGCTTCAAACTTTCCCGAGGCACTATTCCTTTATAAGCCTCCGCTGTGGAGACCACAATTCCCTCCGGAATCAGAACCTTGATCTCGTACTCGGACAGGTCAATGTCGTAAGGCTCAAGGATTTCCCCTCGCCCAGACCCGATCATAGGGCGATTGAAAACAAAGAAAGCGCAATCGCTGCCAAGTTTCGCGGCATATTCAGAAAGCCTTTGCTCGGAAAGGTTCAGGCCGCAAAGCTCGTTCAGCGCTTTGAGAGTGAAAGCCGCGTCCGCCGATCCGCCGCCAAGCCCGGCACCTACCGCTGCCTTCTTTTCCAGGAATATCTTGACCGGCGGCAGGTCAAAATCTTGTGCAAGAATGTTGTACGCCTTTGCGCACAGATCCTTGAGCGGATTCCAGTCAACACCCTCCTCCCGCGCGATTGTGATCATCAACTTCCCATCCTCGGATATTCCTTGCACTAATCTTCCATCCTCTGATGCGGTTACATTTCCCGAGAGAGTCGTTTCTTTTCCGTCTTCTTTGGCTGATTCGTTGAGCCTAGTTGGTTCGACAGGCTCACCAACCGATGCTTCTTGCCGGTCGCTGAGCCTGCCGGTCACTGAGCCTGTCGAAGCGTCAAAGCGTCCGTCCGGGGCTCCATACTTCGCGAACAACGCCGCCGAGCTCCGGCTGTAGTCATCTCCCGTAATGATCTCAATAGTGTCCCCGAAATCAAAGCACGGCACAAACAGCGTCTCGATGTCGTGAAACCCATCGGCACGTTTCCGCAGGACACTCAGTCCCAGATTCAGCTTGACATTCGTCTTGACAATCATATTTATCCAAATTTGCGGTCGTGGCGTTCAACTCTTTGAAAATCAGTCTAATCCTTGGCGGCCTTCGGTTGGAATCACCTTAAGGAGAAGGCTTATTGCGCTGTGTTATAACCACTTATGCGCCACGCTCTTACAGTCCCCTGATTGCGTTCTCGACAAGTTCAGCGACGGCGGTCCTGGCTGGAGTGCCGTCTGTGGAGTCTTCCGGGATGTTTTCCAGTACCGGGGCCACGAACGAGATCATCTGCAGCACCTTGGCCTCTTCCTCAGGAATGCCACGGGAGCGCATATAGAACTGCTCGTCTTCGTTCAGTTTCCCGACCGTGGCGCCGTGCGAGCACTTCACATCATCGGCATAGATCTCCAACCGTGGCTTTGTGTTGATCCTGGCCGAGTCGGAAAGCAAGATGTTGTGGTTCTCCTGGAACGCCTCGGTTCTCTGCGCCTCGGGCGCGATCACAATCTTGCCGAAGAATCCGCACTTGGCCTCCCCGGTAGCCAACCCGTTGAATGTCTGCCGGGAACGGCAGTCTCCAGTACGGTGATGCATCGTGATGTCGAACGTCACCTCATCGTGGCCGGAGCAGAGGTATATTCCCGAAAGGCGGACTTCGGAATGCGCTCCAGTCAAGTCGATCGTCAGCGGAATACGAGCCGACACTCCCGGCAGCACTATAACCGTCAGATCCAGCGCCGCATCCGCCCCCACCTCGATGTTGGACGGAATCTCGGTCACTTTGGTGGTCGGTGAGCCTGTCGAACCAACCGTCGCTTCGACACGCTCAGCGACCTCGGCTCCTGCGGCGACATCATCGGCGGAAAGCACAAAGACCTTGCGAATATGCTCTCCGTCAGCGACTTTCATTCCCGGCAAGATGGGCGAGGGAATATAATTGCCGTGGTCTATGTTTTTAGAACTGTTCAAAGCCATCCTTTTCAATCTTGTCAATCAGTTCGTAACCGCCGGTGGCCACGATACGGCCGTCCTTCAAGACGTGCACGACATCCGGCCTTACATATTCAAGAAGCTTCTGGTAGTGGGTGATGACGATCGCAGACTTTTCCGGAGTGTGCAGGGCGTTCACTCCATCGGCCACGATCTTGAGCGCGTCCACGTCCAGGCCGCTGTCCGTCTCGTCGAGGATCGCAAGGGTCGGATCGAGCATCGCCATCTGGAAGATCTCGTTCCTCTTTTTCTCTCCACCGGAGAAACCGACGTTGACTTCGCGCTTGGCGAACTCCGGCTTCATCTGGACGAAGGACATCTTCTGCTTCATAAGCTTCAGGAAATCACCGGCTTTCATCGGCTCTTTCCCCTGAGCCTTGAGCTTGGAGTTGATCGCCGTCTTCATAAAGTTCGTGATGGAGACTCCCGGAATCTCGATCGGATACTGGAAGGACATAAACAGTCCGGCCCAGGCCCTTTCCTCCGGCTTAATCGCCAGCAAATCCTTGCCATCGAACTTGATTGATCCGGCCGTCACCTCGTAGTTCGGCTTGCCGGTCAGGACAGAGGACAGGGTACTTTTCCCAGCCCCGTTCGGACCCATCACGGCGTGAATCTCACCGCGGCGGATCTCAAGGTCGATTCCCTTCAGAATCTCCTTGTCTCCGACACTTGCGTGCAGATCTTTTATCTTCAGTAATATGTCTGTCATATTCATCGTATTTTGTTCAAGTTTGTAAGGTCACTTCGACAAGCTCTGTGACCATAGGTGTTGGCTTGGTGACCGTAAATTCGGGTTACCGGTTGGTGAGCCTGCCGGACCGCTGCGGCAAGGAATCTACCTCTCCTCTTTGTACAGCCGGTACCAAGTCCACAGGGACCAGATGCCGTTGAGAAGGTACAATGCGCTGACGATCGGCATAAACACGAGGCCGGCGCTGAGGTAGAGGGTGATGTTCGTGATGTTCACCACCAGCCACACGATCCAGCAGTCCCACTTCTTTTGGGCGGAAAGGAACTGCGCCAACAGCGTCAGCATCAGGCCGTACGAGTCAAGCCACGGGGTTGGATCAGGTGTGAATATGTCCGTGAACCAGGCCGTGCCCAATTTGCTGAGCACGAATCCCCAGGCGGCTCCGGCAAAGGCCACGACCGTGAGAGCAGTGCACCAATCCCGCATCGACAGATGTGTCACCTTCAAGGCCGAGGCGTCTTTCGAACTCTGTTCCTCCGGCCTGGGATGTGTCCACCTCCAATGCCCGAAGGCATTGATTCCGAACGCTATCGGCTGGAGAAGCATCGCCGAGTAGAGGTGCCGCTGCCAGAACAGCGTAAACAGCAGGATGTTGTACAGGTAGCCGACCCAGAAGTTGTACTTGCTGTTGCGTCCGGCCATCACCACGCAGGTAAGTCCCGCGATGACTCCGATCAGCTCCAGAAAGCTCACTCCCGTTCCGCCAAGCGTGAACGCAATGTTTTCTATATCAAAGAACTTCATAAATGTTCAAGTCACCGCAAACCGGCAATCGTTTGCTGAAGAATTATTAAGGTGATTGCCCACCTGTTCAGGCACTTCCGGAATATTCAGAAATGCTTGTGAATATATTCATTAACCCACCGAACCTTCGAGGGAGACCTGAAGCAGTTTGGTGGCTTCTACGGCGAACTCCATCGGGAGGCGGGAAAGCACCTCGTGGGCGTAGCCGTTGACGATCAGGCCGACTGCATCCTCCGGCCCGAGCCCCCTCTGGTTGCAATAGAACAGCTGCTCGTCGCTGATCTTCGAGGTCGTCGCCTCGTGTTCCACGATAGCGGTCGGGTTGGCGCTTTGGATGTCCGGGAACGTGTGCGCCCCGCACTGCGAGCCGATCAGCAGGCTGTCGCACTGCGAGTAGTTGCGCGCTCCGGCCGCTCCGGCGTTCATCCGGACCAGACCACGGTAACTGTTCTGGCTGTGACCCGCTGATATTCCTTTACTTACGATCCGGCTCTTCGTGCCGCGGCCGATGTGGATCATCTTTGTTCCGGTGTCCGCCTGCTGATAGTTGTTGGTCACGGCGACCGAGTAGAATTCCGACGAGGAGTAGTCTCCCTTCAGGATCGTGGAAGGATATTTCCAAGTGATCGCCGAACCCGTCTCGACCTGCGTCCAGCTCAGATGCGAGCCGCTGCCCTTGCATATTCCCCTTTTGGTCACGAGGTTAAGGATTCCTCCGCGCCCCTGCGCATCCCCTGGGTACCAGTTCTGCACCGTTGAATATTTCACGTCGGCGTCTTTCTCGACCACAATCTCCACCACCGCCGCGTGAAGCTGGTTCTCGTCACGCATCGGAGCCGTGCAGCCCTCCATGTAGCTCAGTTGAGACCCTTCGTCCGCCACGATGAGCGTCCTCTCGAACTGGCCTGTGCCGGCGGCGTTGATCCTGAAGTAGCTTGAAAGCTCCATCGGGCACCTGACCCCTTTGGGAATATAGCAGAAACTGCCGTCGCTGAAGACCGCCGAGTTGAGTGCCGCAAAGAAATTGTCCCCTACCGGAACCACCGAGGCGAGATATTTCCGCACCAGATCCGGATGCTCCTTGACGGCCTCCGAGAAGCTGCAGAATATGATTCCTTTCTCAGCCAGCGATGCCCTGAATGTTGTGGCCACGGAGACCGAATCGAAGACCGCGTCCACGGCCACGACTCCGGCGAGAGCCTCACGCTCCCTTACCGGAATGCCAAGTTTCTCGAACGTCTCCTCCAGCTTCGGGTCGATCTCCTTCGGGCGTTCCGAATTCTTTTTTGGGGCTGCGTAGTAGATAATGTCTTGAAAATCAATTACGGGCATGTCCAGATGCCCCCACTCGGGCATCACCATTTTCTGCCACTTCCGGAAAGCGCCCAGCCGGAACTCCAGCATCCATTCCGGCTCTTCCTTGAGCCGTGAGATGGTACGGATGATGTCCTCGTTCAGCCCTTTTGGAATAAAGTCCTGGCCGACATCGGTGACGAAGCCCTCCTTGTACTCCTGTCTGGTGACCTCCTGAATTATCTTGTCTTCTTCCTTAATGTCCATTCCAATAAGTAGTTTCACCCTCATAATCCGCCGTGTTTGAACACAAAACGGCCTTTTGAGGATATTACTACAAAGATAGCATATTTTATTCCACAAGAAAAGTGTATTTTTGCAAGGACGGACTTATTAATTTTTGAATATACAATGAACGCATTCGGACGGAATTTCAGGGTGGAGATCTTCGGGGAGTCGCACGGGGCGGCGATTGGTGTGGTCGTGGATGGTGTCATGCCGGGGATAGAACTTGCTGTAGAGGATTTTATGCCGGACATTCTTCGCCGCAAGAGTGGAGCGAAGGGTACCACACCACGCATCGAGGCGGACGAGCCGGAGATTCTGAGCGGAGTCTTCGATGGACACACAACCGGAGCACCGATCGCAGTCATATTCAAGAACAACAACACTCGGTCTTCTGACTATGAGGCTCTTAAGGCTGTGCCGCGTCCAGGGCACGCCGACTATGTCGCTTCCGTCAAGTGGAACGGCTTCAATGACCCTCGTGGAGGTGGGCATTTTTCGGGCAGGATAACCCTTCCGCTGGTCGCCGCCGGAGTCATCGCAAAGAAAATGTGTCTGGGGCTCAGCTTTGAGGCCGGTTTGATAGAGATCGGAGGAGAGACGGACAAGTCCAAGTGGGGCGATCTTCTGGACAAAACCTCCAAGGAAGGCGATTCGCTTGGCGGCATTGTCGAGTGCCGGGTCTCCGGAGTTCCTGCCGGTCTTGGAGAACCGTTCTTCGATTCGGTCGAGTCCCTGATTTCGCATGCTGTGTTCTCCATCCCTGGAGTCCGTGGCATAGAGTTCGGTGACGGTTTCGCATCTGCCCGGATGAAAGGCTCGGAACATAATGACTCTCTTGAGCTTAAAGAAGGTTCTGTGACCACCGTGAAGAACGGTTCCGGCGGCATCAACGGCGGTATCACGAACGGCTCTCCGGTAGTATTTCGTGTAGCCTTCAAGCCGACCTCCAGCATCACCAAATCCCAGACCACCCTCAACATCAAGACCGGCGAGCAAACCACCCTCAACGTTCCGGGCCGTCACGATGTCTGTTTCGCCCTCCGCACCCCCGTCATCGTCGAGGCCGTCACTGCCATCGTCCTCGCCGACCTAAAAGGCCGTGGCATCTAACTCCTTGATAATGAATAAAAACAAAGATGTCCTGGTGCGGAATCCAGCACCAGGACATCTTTGTTTCGCTTGAAAATCAGCCACTTACCTGCCACGGTCCCAAGAGAGAGTCGCAAAGAATTCCTGGCAACCTTATTGGACAGAGGGACGGTAAAAGCGAATCTTCATAAATGGCTTTGCAATCTCAAGAGATTTTCTTATTTTTGTGTTGTGAGCGACAGGCGGCTCTGCCTGTCCGGTAATTTTCAATTCATAAATATTTTGGCAGTGGTTGTCGATGACAAGGACGGCTGCCGAGGACGGCGACTGTTTTTGTCTGACACCAAGGCCGGTAACAAAAACAATGCTTATGAGGTATCTTATCTTTGCGGCGTTCTACAAGAACGCGGACGACTTTGAGGCCCGGTATCGTGTGCCTGTCAGTGTGAGGGAGTTTCAAGATCTCAGTTTCCTGAAACCGTATGGACTGGAGGTCCATATTGAGACGAACGGTTATATGGATTTCCGTAGAGAGGTGGGAATCAATGAACTGGTGGGATGGGTCGAGGACGGTTACGAGGAGGAGTTAAATCTGGTCCTGTCACAGTCATATTCATTTGAAAAGATTCTTATCCAAGTTGTCGAGATGGATGAGGAATATGGATTTGTAGGGATGAGGATCTGTGACACGAAAGTAGATTTCACGGGAACCGAGGAATTGTCAAGGGTGGAGTTTACGGACACAAAGGGAGACGGTCCGAACTTTCATATTCCTTTACACAATCTGAAGATGTACTTCAGTGTGCTGACTTTGTTTGAAGTGGTTGAGAGGTTGAAGTTTTTTGGCTCCGGCACATATTGGAGCACAAAGGATCTCAAGGAATATTTTGAGTCCGGGATTGATGAGGCGGTGGCCATCGCATCGACTGTCTTTCGCAACAAGAGGGACCTTGACGGCAACCCCGACATCCTCCATTCCCTCGCCGTTGGCATCGCCGGGCAGACCAAGAACGAGAAAATAGTCGGCTTCCTCCACGATGTTGTCGAGGACTCTGATGTCACCTTCGAGGATTTGGATGAATATGGTTTCTCGGCGGAAGTGCTTGAGGCTCTGAAGCTTCTGACCCACGACAAAAAGCGGATGTCTTATGATGAATATGTCCGGGCGATCATTGCTTCGGGGAACTCCACCGCCATCAATGTGAAGATAAATGACCTCCGGAACAACATCGCCCGAGCCGGAAACCGTCATAAGCGCATTTTGGAAAAGCACACGGCCGCCCTGGCCCTTGTTCTGGAGTCAATTCATAAAGCCGAATAGTTGGTTGGCATTCCAGACGTACTAACGCTCAAGGAGGCGGTAGGTGCCAGGGAAGGCCGGGAAGGACTTGGCTACGCAGGAGATGTCGTCTATGAGGATCGGGGAGTCGGCGCACCAGGAGGCTACGGTGAGGGCCATCGCCATACGGTGGTCGTGCGAGGAGGTATATTCACCGCCCTTGAGGAGGTGACCATTCAGGAGGCGGCTCTCGACTGATTCCCCGTCGATGGTGAGGGTGTCGCCGGAAGCGGAGGCGCTCACGCCCATCTGGGTCAGCATATTCAGAATCGCAGTGCCGCGGTCGCTTTCCTTGCTTGCCAACCTCTTGAATCCTTGAATATTACAGCGTCCGTGGCAGAAGGCGGCGAGGATGGAGACAATCGGGAACAGGTCCGGGCAGTTGTTGAGGTCGGTGTCGAAGGCGCGGAGCGGGGCTTTCTGGGCGGTGATCAGGCCGCGGTGACCTTGCGTGGCATTGGCCTCCTGAGCGTCTTCATTGTCTGAAGTTTTGTTGGAGGCAGCATCGGTCGCTTCATTTCTGGAAGAGCCGTCGTTTGTGATTCCGTCCTGCGGCCCATCATCAATCTGCGAAAGGCTGGCTCCGGCTTCCATCAGGATGTCCATGATCGAGATGTCGGCTTGAAGGGAGGTTGTGTCGAGACCGGTCAGTTTCACGTCTCCGAACAGCGCTCCGGCCACCAGGAAATTGGCGGCGGCGCTCCAGTCACCCTCGATGTCGAAAGCGGCCGGGGAATATTTCTGCCCGCCCTTGATCTTGAATGTGATGCCGGTGCAGAGACTCCAGTCCTGAGTCTCAAGAAAATCCTCTCCGCCCTCCATCTCGGAGCCGATCTTGATGCCGAAACGGCGAAGCACGTCCGCTGTGATGAACATATATGGAATGCTCTTGGGGTCGTGAATATGCAGGGTCGAGTCTCCCGGAAGAAGAGGCAGGGCCATCAGTAGACCGGAGATCAGCTGCGAGCCGCCTTTGCCGGAAACGCTTGTTTTGCCGGAAAGCAGAGGACCTTGGACGGTCAACGGCACGTGGACTTCGGGTGCAGGGTTGAGAGGCCTCAGAACCGTTCCGAAGCCGGCCATGATTTCGGATGCGCCTTTCAGCGGTCTGGTCGGGAGGGTGCCGATGCCGTCAATTTCGATTTGGTTGCCGTTGCCGAGAGCGGCGGTGAGAGGGATCATCAGGCGGGTCAGGAGGCCGGATTCGCCGACGTTGATCTTTTCGGGAATATTCGCTGACGAGCCTATGCCTTCTATGATTAGGGTGCTTCCGGTCGCTGAGCCTGTGGTTCGGCAGAGCTCACCAACCATCGAAGCGACCGGATCGGTTGGTCGCTGAGCCTGTCGAAGCGCACCAACTTGCAAAGAACTGCCCTCACTCTCTATCCGAACCTTGGCCCCGAGCGCCTTGGCGACCTCTATCGCCGCCTCGTTGTCCCCGCACGGAGAGTAGCCGCCGAGCCGGGATTCTCCTTCGGCCAATGCCGCGGCGATGATCGCGCGTTGGGCGAAACTCTTTGAGGCCGGCATATTCAAGGCAGTGTCGCAATGAAGAGGTCTCCTTTCACCATAGACGGTGGCAATCATCTCAGAGTAAGTCCATTGTCCAGGAGCGGCGGCCTCGTTCTCGTTCAGGGCGGCATAGGTGAACGGGCTGCCTAACTTCAAGCAATCCAAGCGACTAACCTTGCCGATCTCTCCCATCGAGAACGCAACCAATTCCACAGGTCGCTGTGTTTCGGCCGCTGAGTTTGTCGAAGCGATCGATGAATAAAGCGCAAGCACCTTTGCTACATCCTCTCCCGATTTCGCCATAGCCGCGATCTTCACAATCTCCCCGCCGAACTTCCTGCATTTCTCCACTGTGTTCCGCAGCACATCATCTGACGGTGTCCCGGCAAAGAAATGACTCGAACGGATCATCGTGGTGCCATATTCAGTGCAAGCCCTCCGGAGCCTTTTGCCGATCTCTTTCGGAGCTTCGATCTCCAGATCCAAAAACGCGGCACCGGCCTCGACTGCGGCCGTGAGTTTCTCCTCGGCCTCTTCCCAAGTCCCGTTGCCGTCATCAACGACCCGGCAGGTGGCCACGAGCGGGGTGTCCGAGGAAGAGAACAGGTACTCTATCTCCTCGATACTCAGCGGACATCTGTCCAATCTGATTTCGGCCATCTGAATCCGTGGCTCGCTGCTTTCCAGCAGGTTCATTATCTCTTCCAGGGTTCGGTTCTGGATTGTTGTGCAGATCATAAACTGAATATATTCAATTACTTGTTAATGATTGCGAGTCTCGATGCGCCGCTCGTCTCTGAAATGAGCGTTGTCGCTGTCTGAAACGCCGTGACTTTATTCATCCTTCAATGCGCTTACCGCCTCTTCGACCCGAAGTTCCCGTGTCTCAACGTGCCCTATGCCCAGCGGCAGCACGAAATGAACAAACGCTCCATCCGCCTTTTTGTCTTTCTTCATCGCATCCGCAAGAGTTTCAATGCTGTACGGACACTCGACCGGCAAGCCACAGGCTGTGAAATCCGCTTCCAGACGCTCGGAAAGACCATCCGTCAGCCCCAAAGACTCGGCCAACCGCGCTGCCAGGATGATGCCTATGGAGACTGCCTGCCCGTGCGGGATTGCCTCGGAGGAATTCTTCTCGATGGCGTGCGCGAAAGTGTGTCCCAGATTGAGCAGCCGGCGCTCCCCGCGCTCGTTCGGATCCCTCCCCGCAATGCCAGCCTTGACCTTCGCCGCAGCGGCGATCAACTCTCGGAATGTTTCTGAATATTCCAGGACAGCCGCCTCGGCAGCCCCTTCCGACGCACGATCGTGAATATTCATAAGCATATTCACCGCCCTTTCATATTCACCGTCTTCATTGTTGATTATGAAGGTTTTGAGCAGTTCGGCCGCACCCGACAGAATCTGCGGGTAAGGCAGCGTCTCCAGCGGTTCCGGACAGATGAATGTCATTTCCGGCTGGCGGATCACCCCGATGATGTTCTTGTAGGAGTCAAGGTTCACGCCGTTCTTTCCGCCGATAGCGGCATCCACCTGTGAGAGCAGGGTGGTCGGGATGAATCCGAACCTCACACCACGTTTGTAAACGGAAGCCGCGAACCCGACCAGATCAGTTGTGATTCCGCCGCCGGCACCCAGCACAAACGCCTCTCTGTCAGCTCCTTTCTCCAGCAGCCACTCCTCGATTTCCAGCACGGTGGCGAGCGTCTTCCTCTCCTCCGTGGCCTCGATCGGGAATATTCCTTGAGCCTGAACGCCAAGCCTTTCCACGATGCCGCCTACGTTGCGGTCGTGGATTATGAATATGTTCCCGTAGCCGCCGAGGTGCTTTCCAACCTCCCCCAGCGGGCAGTCGATGATGTTGATTCTCTCCATCCGGTTATCCTTTTACCGATTGCTTTGGCGGCACAGACTACAAGGTGTACAGATTAAGTCCCGTCTCCTCGTCGAAGTGTCTGCCAACCTTGCAGTTGTAGCGTCTGATGAACACCTCGCACGCTCCGTTGATGGTCGCTGTGAGAAGGTGTCCGCCCACGACCGTGTAGTCCGCCCGCCCGAAGTTGGCGTGAAGATGCAGATAGACCTTTCCGTCCTTCTCGGAAATATTGCCCACAAGGCTTGAGATCTCCATCTGCTCGTCGAATGTCTTGTCAACATAATGCTTCGTGACAGGGTTGAGGAACCTCAGCGTCGCGTTGTTCACCGCTCCGATTCCGCTCACCTCTCCCGCCAGAATCCCCTGCTCCTGACAAAACGCCGCGATCGCCCCCATCAGTTCCTGATGGTTGTCAATGCTGACGACAAACCTGTCGCCATCCTGCTTGAATGTGTACATCGCTCAAAATTTTTTGTGAATATACTAATTTCCCATGATATCATGAAGAATCGTGGTGGCCTTGGCCCGAAATTGCCAAAACAACGACATTATTGTCCTTTGTCGAACTTTACATATCGGCATAAATTTGCTAATTTTGTCTCTACAACCTTTGGGCAGAGAACAACGCTGCAAATCTAAGGTTAATTAAGTTTATTTATGGCTAATAGTGATAAAATACGTGCTGGCCGGAATCGCACCCTGACTGTTTCTGAAGAAGAGATTCCAGATCTGAAGAGGATTATTACCTTCCCTGAGGAACTCTCTGGTAAATCCTCTTTTGTCGATCTGCTTATCAATGCTGACGCATTGACCGTTTTGGATAAGATTCCAGATGAGTGCGCGAGTCTGATAATCATTGACCCCCCCTACAACTTAAGCAAGACATTCAATTCCTCGAAGTTCAATGCCATGTCTGATAATATGTATGAGGAATATTTACGGACATGGTTCAAAAAAGTATGTGATAAGCTAAAGCCGGATGGCTCCCTGTATATGTGCGGAGACTGGAAGTGCTCCTCATCGCAACAAAAAGTCATCAGCGAAGAGTTGACTGTCATAAATAGAATAACATGGCAGCGGGAGAAAGGGCGTGGTGCGAAGACAAATTGGAAGAATGCCATGGAGGATATTTGGTTCGCTGTCAAAGACAAGGATAATTACTACTTCGATGTGGATTCGGTGAAAATGAAACGTCAGGTCATCGCTCCATATAAAGAAAACGGGAAACCAAAAGATTGGGAAGAAACGGATGAAGGCAATTTCCGAATCACTTTCCCCTCGAATTTTTGGGATGATATCAGCATTCCTTTCTGGTCAATGCCGGAGAATACTGATCACCCGACCCAAAAGCCCGAAAAACTGATAGCAAAACTAGTTCTTGCATCCTCCCGTCCTGGAGATATTGTCTTGGATCCATTTGTCGGAAGTGGAACCACATGTGTTGTGGCAAAAAAACTTGGCCGACATTATTTAGGGATCGAGATTGATGAGGAATATTGTCTTTGGGCGGCAAAACGTTTGACGCGAGCGGATAAGGATCTGGAGATCCAGGGCTATAACGGCGGCTTTTTCTGGGAGCGTAACACTTTGAATCTACAAAAGAAATCCACAAGTGTCAAACACCCTCGTCCCGAAGAATATAATCAAACTCTATTCGGTTAAAATGAATAATATTGTCCATCAATTTGTTAACGATATCGTTGGTAAAGCTCCAACCGGCGACAAGGATTCTGTTATCAAATACGCCTGCGAAAGGTATTCATTTACGCTTGACAGAAAAGTTTACTATTGCCGCTATTTTGCCGTTCGCTTCAGTTATTCTCAGAGCGGTGCTTTCAGCAATACTGTGCTGTCCCTGTCTGCTTTGCAAAAATATGACAAGTTACCTTTCTTTGTTGTACTTGTAAGGAATGGTGCTTCGAATGTCATTTATCTCGCAAACTCAACATTCCTGTCCAAAATCAGCCATAGCTCTAAAGAATTGACTATGTGCAATATCAAAGGAAGTTTTAATGGCAGTGATATAATCAAAGAGTACAATGGATTGAAAAATGCTCCTGAGAACTTCGATGAGTTGTTCGCACTCCATGAAGGGTTGGAATGGGATGATAATTTATTCAGATTAGTCGAGGCGTCATCTGCTATTAAACCAAAATCTCAGAAGTTTTCTCCCGACGATTCTGAGCTGCGGAATATTTTCGCTTCAGTTTCAAGAGCACAGTCATTTGTCCAATCGGAGAATCTTCGGATTCTAAATGAGGATTTGAATGAGCGGTGCAATAAGTGTCGGGATGCGATTATTGTGGCATCTCATATAGAGAACGTGAATCTTCGTGGACGACTGATTGAATTTCTTATTACAACTGATGATGAGCAACGTAACAGGATCAGTGCGGTCCTTCGCGATAGGGAGCGATTACTTCCCGAGTTCTCAACTCATGACGACTTGGGCGATTATATTCGGGTGTTCGGCAACGAGAAGACATACACGGACATAAAGACAAAAATTCTTTATCTTGATTCGGCGCCTAAGGCATACAATGTGGATAAATTCCTCGAGAAGATGGCAGAGGATAATTCTTCATTCTTTTTCTTCCTGATTGGAATTGACGAACACGGAGTTTTTAATACCGCTCTATGTTCTGTATATCATAGCGATTTGATAGATGCCTCTGTTGTTCAGCACCATTGGGCTGGCAGAGCGACAAGGGGAGTCGTTCAGTTGAATGGTAAAATGTTGAACCAGATCTTGAACGATGAAGCATTTGTGAACAAGATTGATTCACAGAAGGCTACACAGTATTTGACAGATCTCTTAGCCCGGTAAGTTTATATTTTTGGAATATGAGAAAAGGCATCACGAATGTTGTTTTTGATTTCGGCGGGGTGGTCGCTCCGGCGGATCTCAGTATTGTGATAAACAAGTTCAAGGCGTTGGGACTTGAGGATATAGAGAAATATCTGAACATGGTCCGCCAACAAGGGTTCTTTGGCGATTTCGAGACTGGCTTGATAGACAAGGAGGAGTTCCGGATCCGTGTCGGCAAGGAGGTCGGAAGGGAAGTGAGCATGGATGAGTGCCGCGACGCCTACATGGGATTCTTTTCGACCGTTCCGGAAAGGAATCTTGAGCTTTTCAGGAAACTGCGCGCCGAAGGCTACCGCCTTTCCCTCCTTTCCAACACCAATCCTTTCATCGTCGAATGGGCTCTGAGCAAAGAGTTTGACGGCCACGGCCACTCGCTTGATGAATATCTTGACAGCATGTACCTCAGTTATGAACTGAAGGTCATGAAGCCGGATGAACGAATATATCGCCTTATGCTTGAGTCCGAGAAGGTGGCGCCGTCCCAGGTCCTTTTCATCGATGACGGCCCCAAGAACATCGCCGCTGCCCGCCAGATCGGCATCAACGTCATCCAGGCCACCAACGGCGAAGACTGGACCGAAAACGTTCTCCGTTTTCTGGCGTAAAACCCTTTCAGTAGCTCCATTACCGGTCGCTGAGCCTGTCAACTTGGTGTCGAAGCGTACCGAGTGTCCGAAAGGTCAGAAAAAAAGAAAATTCAAAATTTTGCACGTTACCAAAATTTTGAATTTTATTTTTCTGACCCATTACAACAAGATTGGTATCTCCTGGATGAAGTCAATATATGTTAACGAACGTCAGGGGGAAAATCAAATGGCAGTTTTTGGTAACGTGCAAAAACTGCCATTTGCCTTTTTCCCCTGTCGTCACACATTATTTCACAGCATGACCTATATTTGATATTGCCTTTTTTCGGCTGCCGCTCGATCGGACTACTTCCCTTCCACCTTCTGGATGCGGATAGCGAACCCGCCGGAGCGGGCCAGATGCATCTTCAACGTGGTCTTGGAATTGACTTTCTTCGTGGTGATGGAATATGTCTGCACCGAATCCTGCACCTTGACATCGCCGATGCCGTCGGCCTCAGGGGTGTCGGCATAGATCGTGGCGGTGTACTTGACCCCTTTCTCAAGGAAATCCAGAGGGAACTCCAGATCACGAGCATTCTCATCGGTGACTCCACCGACGAACCAATCGCCATCCTTGCCGGCCTCCTTCACCTTGGCCTGACGGGCGATCACGATGTAGTCTCCCGGCTCTGCCAGCAAGTACCTGCTCTGTTCCCAGTCAACGGCCACATCCTTGATGAACTGGAACGCGTCCATGTGCTCCTCGTAGTGCTCGGGAATGTCAGCGGCCATCTGCAGTGGCGAGTACATCGTCACATACAGGGCTAATTGCTTGCAGATTGTCGAGAACACACGCTGGTGATCCTCCGGGTTCATCTTCGACATGTCCATCTCGAATATTCCCGGAGTGTAGTCCATCGGACCGCCCTGAAGACGTGTGAACGGAAGTATGGTCACATGATGAGGCATGATCTGGCCACGGTACTCGGTACCCTTGGCGGACTCGTTGCCGATGAGGTTAGGGTAGGTCCTGCACAGACCGGTAGGGCGCACCGCCTCGTGGGCGTTGACCATGATGTGGTGGTCGGCTGCCTTCTTGACGCAAAGCATGTAGTGGTTGATCATCGACTGGCTGTAATGATGCTCGCCGTAAGGGATGATGTCGCCGACATAGCCGCTCTTCACCGCATCGTAGCCATATTCATTCATAAGATCATACGCCTTGTCGATCCAGCGCTCGTAGTTCTGGGCTGAAGCGGAGGTCTCGTGGTGCATGATGAGCTTCACGCCCTTCGAGCGGGCATATTCATTGAGAGCCTTGATGTCGAAGTCAGGGTACGGGGAGATGAAGTCGAAGACGAAGTCCTTCTGCTTGCCATACCAATCCTCCCAACCTTCGTTCCAGCCCTCGACGAGTACCGCGTCGAAGCCATGCTCTGCCGCGAAGTCGATGTAGCGGCGCACGTTCTCGTTGTTGGCTCCGTGCTTTCCGTGAGGCTTCGCCTTGGAGTAGTCTGAAACTCCGAGCTCGATGGTCGGAAAGTCATCGGTGTAGGACCATTGGGTCTTGCCGGTGATCATTTCCCACCACACTCCGATGTACTTCACCGGATGGATCCATGAGACATCCTCAAGGACACAAGGATCGTTGAGGTTGAGGATCAGTCTGGAAGCCAGCGCCTTGCGGGCGTCGTCCACAACCATGACGGTTCTCCATGGTGACCTGGCCGGAGTCTGGACGCGGCCTTTCCACCCTTCCGCGTCAGGAGTCAGCCAAGTGCTGAAAGTCATCGTCTTGTCGTCCAGGTTGAGGTTGGTGGTAGGGTAGTCAACCACAGCTGCCTCGTGGATGTTGATGTAGAGTCCGTCATCGGTCTTCATCTGAAGTGCGGTCTGCACTCCGGTAGGGGAGAACGTCTGCTGGGAGGCGTTTCCCTCCGCCTTTGTGGATGATAGTCCTCGGATCTCGGAAAGACGGCTCACCGTGTAGTTATATTCCTGAGTGTCATAGTCTCCGGGAATCCACCAGGCGGTGTGGTCGCCAGCCATCGCGAACTGGGTAAGCTCATCCTTGATGACGAAGTACTTGAGCCTCTTCTGCTCCGGAAACTCGTATCGGAACCCGAGACCGTCGTCATAGAGGCGGAAACGGATGACCATCACCGCCTTTGGACCGTTCTTGTTCACCGGACCCTGCTCAAGTGTGACTGCCAGTTCGTTGTAGTGGTTGCGGATGTGGCTTTCCTCACCCCAGACTGGCTCCCATGTCTCATCGAGGGAGTCACGTTCCACCCCGGCCACCTTGAATCCGTCGTGGAGACTTTCCGGCCCGGCGTAGAACTTGCCGGACTTCTCCTCAAAAGTGCTCTTCAGGCGCTTGCCGCGAATCTCGTAGCCAAGCTCGCTCGGTAGAATCACAGCCTTGCCGCCATAGTTCAATGAATATGTCGGTGTCCCCGCGGCGGTGATGGCGAACCTGAGCTCAAGGTTGCCGTCCGGACTTTTAAGAACCTCGGCATCGGTTGGATTCTGGGCGAATCCTGAGAATGTTGTCATCACAGCGGCGGCTGCCACAATCATGACCTTGAAAAGTTTTTTACGTATCATAAGCTACTTAGCTAAACAGTTTGTCAGTCAAAGATAAGCCTTACTGGTCAGAAATCCAATTTATTACCCCTGTTTCTGATGAACTGTGCAAATGTGCTCACCGGAAGTCCATGAGCGTTGTGATTAATATTTTTGTTGTAAATTTGCAATGGAATTTCTTGAATATGAAGACTTTTGGATTACGAATATTTTCACTGGCCTTTTGCCTGTTCCTGACCGTGTGGCCACATGCGGCAAAGGACAGGGAACCGGTTGTCAAGACCGGACATTCCTTTGTGCCGTTCCCGATGGTCGGATTCGACGGGGCTAAGGGCTTTCTGTTCGGCGGGCTGATGAATGTGTACAACTTCGGGGATGGTTCGACGTATCCGAATCCCAGAAGCAGCGCATATTTCGAGGTCTCCGGCTACACCGGAGGCAGCAAGACTTTCGTGGCATCATACGATTCAGGAAGGCTTCTACCGGAAGTCCGGATGAATCTGGCGGCCAGCTACTGTGCGGACAACTCCATGGAGTTCTTCGGTTTCGGCGGCCGGAGGACGTTCTACGATTCTTCCATGGCTGATGGATTCTACAAGTATGACAGGGCTACTCTCAACATCAAGGCGGATTTTTCCGGAAAGATTTCGGATCATTTGTCCTGGGAGGTGGGCTATCATTTCAATCAATTCAAAGTCAAGGACTATCATCCTCAGGATTCCGATCAGGAAATCTCCTTGTTCGGGCTCTACAAGGCATGGGGCATGGTTCCGTCCGAGGAGGTTTCAAAGGAATATTCATCCGCCGTCCGTGCCGGCCTTGTCTATGATTCGCGTGACTATGAGGGTGTACCTACAAAGGGAGTTCTGGCCGGGGCGCATGTCTTCGCCGCGCCTGGTTTTCTGGGCTCTTCGGAGTCTTACCTAAAGATCCATGCGACGCTGAGGCATTATATTCCTATAATAAAGGAGAATCTTGTCTTTGCCTACCGCCTTGACTATCAGGAATTCCTGAGCGATGCTCCATGGTACGCCATTCCGTTTTATACCCCGGGAGGCCCGATCTACGACAACGCCGCGATAGGTGGCTACAGGACAGTCCGTGGTCTGCTGTACAACAGGGTGGCAGGCTCATCGACCGGTTTTGTGAACGCCGAGTTGCGTTGGAAGTTCGCCGGATTCGGCATTTGGGGACAGGATATTGGCTTGATGCTCAGTGGCTTCTGCGATGGAATCAGCACCTTGAGGTACATCGATTTGACCAACCGTACCGGAGCGTTTCCGAAACTTTACGACAAATACATCGACACCTCCAGAGGCGACAACCTCCACCTCTCTTCCGGTGCTGCCTTGAAAATCATCCTCAACCGCAACTTTGTCCTGAACATTGAATATGCCCGTGCCCTTTCCGCCCAGGACGGCGCCGGGGTCATGTACTTCAACACAGGCTTCTATTTTTAGCGGACGATTATTCCTGAGCCGCCCGGAAATATTCCTGAATTTCTTCGTATGATTTGATTAACTTTGCCTCGTGATGGTCAGATTGTGCCTTCCTGATTAGGTGATGAGCCGATTTAGATTGTCATATATTAAGTAAATATTGTAACTTTATAGATAATTATAACACCTGCGGCCGCTGATTCGATTGACCGGATCCGGCCGGCCGCCGACCAAAGAAAAAGTAAAACATGAGATTAATGTATTTTGCGGTTCTGGCCGTGGCGACGGTTTTCTCCGTTCCTATGTTGGCCCAGTCCAACCGGGACGATGTGTCTTCAAAGGCAGGTATCACCGCCAACAAGGTGGTTATCAATTCGTTTTCTGATCTGCAGGAATATTTCAGGTACTCTCCGGACAGGGATATCATCATCAGCGGACATCGTGGAGGAATGATGCCGGGCTATCCTGAGAACTGTGTGGAGTCCTGCGAGAAGACGCTGTCGATGATGCCGACGTTCTTCGAGGTGGATTTCAGCTTCACCAAGGACAGCGTGATGGTTCTGATGCACGATCTGACTGTGGACAGGACAACGAACGGGAAAGGCAAGGTGGAAGACTACACTTTCGAGGAGATTCAGAGACTGAACCTGGTGGACAGGGCCGGCAATGTGACCCCGTACAAGATCCCGACCCTGAAATCCATTCTGGAGTGGGGCAAGGACAAGGTGGTCTTCAACTTCGACAACAAGTACATCAACACAAAAGGCGTGAGCCCTGAAGTGAAGAAAGCCAGCCTTGACTATTACATCCGGCAGTTGAGGCCGGGAGGAGACTGGTCTATGTACCACAACATCATGCTCAGCGTCCGTTCTTTGGACGAGGCTCTTTACTATTGGAACAACAATGTCCGTGACGTGATGTTCTGCGTGGAGATCAGTTCGGAGGAGCATTTCGAGGCTTATGACAAATGCCCGATTCCGTGGGACCACATCATGGCGTATGTCCGTATGGCGGTCAACCCGGAACTTTCGGATGTGTATAGGAAACTTCACGACAGGGGAGTCATGATCATGACATCCATAACGGGATCCTCCGACAAGGTGAAGAACGCCAAGGACCGCAGGGTCGCTTACGAGCGTGAGCTTCTCGCCGAGCCGGACATCATCGAGACCGATTATCCTTCCGAGTTCATCGGCTTGCCATGGAGCAGGAAGGAGATACATGAACTTCAGGACAAGGCGATAATGAACAACCGTCCGTCAAAGCGTGGACACCGTGGCAGATAAATCAATGTATATGAAATCATCACTATACCGTGTCGCCGCCTTGGCGTTGGCGGCTTCGTTTTCAGCGTTCTTCGCGGTGTCTTCCGAGGCGCAGGTCACACTTGAGAAAATCAAAGCCGATGCCTTCGCCGGCGCTGGAATCTATCACATCTACAGAGCCGGGAATATGACCGACACCGCTGCTCCCGAAGGTTATGAGCCTTTCTACATCAGCCATATCGGTCGTCATGGCTCGCGCTACCATAGTTCGGACAAATCATTTGACGCCCTTGCGGTGATGTTCATGAAGGCGGACTCGCTTGGGATACTGACCGAGAAAGGAAAAGCCCTGTACTCGGATCTGTACAGGATAGACTCCGTTTCCGTCGGCAAGGCTGGTAAGCTGTCCGCCAGAGGCAAGAATGAGCACAAGGAGATAGCGGGCAGGATGTTCCATCGTTTCCCGTCTGTGTTCAAGTCCGGCTCCAGAAGGTATGTGGACGCGGTCTCCAGCACGGTCCAGCGTTGTCAGGAGAGCATGTTCAGCTGCACCGGTGAACTCAAGAAACTGAACAAGAAACTGAGGGTCAATGTGCACAGCGGGGATTCCTACATGTCCTACCTTCTCAGGAAACCTTCCTGGTTCAAGGAGGTGGTGAGAACTTCGGCTCCGGAGATAGACTCTTTGTCAAGGACTTGGATCGATGTCAGCGATTTCATGAATTCCATATTCAGTGACCGCAAGACGGCTGATTCCATTGTCGGCAGGGAGGACATGTTTGCCCGGGAGCTCTACACATGGGGTTCCATAGCGCCGGACATAGATCTCAATGATATATTCGTTTCCTCATATTTCACTCCTGAGGAGCTGTTTTCTTTGACGCGTCTGAATTCCTGCCGAATATATTCCGAGATGGTGAACGCGGCGGAGTCGGAAGGCAGACGCATCGCGATGGCGGATGACTTGCTGGAGGATTTCATCGTAAAGGCAAACGCTGCGGTGTCGGCCAAAAGCAATGTGGCCGCCGACCTGAGGTTCGCGCATGATGTCTCGGTGATGCCTCTCGCCGGGCTTATGGGAATCGAAGGTTGCAGCGAGATTTGGCCTTTGGAGGAGGTCTGGGAGCATTGGATGGCATCGGACTTTACCCCGATGGCCTGCAACCTCCAGATGGTGTTCTACCGCAGACCCGGCTCCAAGGATATCCTTGTGAAGTTCCTTCTGAATGAGCAGGAACGTCTTTTGAACGGAGTGGATCCTGTCTCGGGACCGTATTACCGTTGGAAGGATGTCAGGCGGCATCTTTCAGGACGGCTTGCCTATGCCCGCAAGGTGGACGCCGGTAACAGGTAAATCAAGCCGGTGTGGCGATGACGGAAAAGGACTACTTGAAGATGATAGCTGAGGGTGACAAGGAAGCCTTCAGGGTCATCTTTGACAAGTATTATCCTAAAGTCCTCGCGTTCCTGCAGTCATTTCTCCAGTCTTATGATGATGCGGAGGATGTCGCACAGAGTGTGTTTGTGAGGTTGTGGTTTGTCCGCCACACGCTTGTGGATGTCACAAGGATCAGCGCCTACCTGTTCAGGATGACAACGAATATGGCCATAAATTGGCCCAAGTCCAGGAAGACGCATCTGGATCTTGCCTACGGGAATCTTCCGTATCAGCCGCTGACCGAGGAGAACCTTGACGCCGACCTTCGTTTCGCGAGGATTGTGTATGCCGTCAACCACATGCCTGACCGGCGCAGGAAAGTGTTCATGATGAGCCGTGTGGAGGGGTTGAGCAACTCGGAGATAGCCGAGCGGATGAATATTTCCAGAAAGACGGTCGAAAACCACATGAACCTGGCTTTGAAGGAGCTTAGGAAGATCATGGCGCTTGTGTCTTTTTTTGTCGTCATGCACTTGTGACCTGTTTCCTGAATATGAAAAAGAGGGATGACCCGACCAAGGCCACCCCTCTTTTATATAGTGACTATTTTTCAAGTCCTTTCTCTTTCAGTTTGCCAATGAGCTTCCTGACTTTGGCAATGATTCACCCTACTTGTTTACACCTATGTACGAAGCTTCTTTCAAAGGCACGAAAAGGTGATGCGATTCACCCTGAAAAATCCGCGCTTTTTACAATATATTGATTATCAGAACGTAAGAAAAACGGAATTTTTAGGCTGTCAAAGTCAGGAATGGCCGTCAGGACTTCTGTGAGGGATTTCCTTTCCGGTACGGTCACAACCTTCCCGGCATCCAGCACGCTCTCGTTGTAGGCGACGGTGTAGTCCGTCTGCTTCTCGATCGCGCTGAAAACATCCGCAATCTTCATTTTCCGCTCGGGAAACCTCAATGTCTGCTCCTGTCCGGAAAGATCCCAGGCGGAGAACAAAGGCAGAAGAATGCATGTGATTAATGCGAGTAAATGTTTCATAAAAACGTTATAAAAAGATAATTGGTTTCTTATTCCGGTCTGTGTGTGGTGTTGTGGACGCTGTCCACTTATCTTATGTAGATGTTGGAGTTGACTATTCTGTAGCTCATCCCCGGAGTCACCTTGCAGAGAGCGGTCATGAGTTCCTCAAGTGTCTCCCCGTGGACGAATTTGGCGGTTATGTTGTCGTTGTCGTACTTGCTGGTGGTGATATAGACTCTGACTCCGTACCTCCTCTCGATTGTCTTCACGATGTTATGCAGCGACTCGGAGCGGAAGCACAGATCTCCGTCCAGCCATGCTGTGTCCTCATCCGCGTTGACTTTCGTCACCGAAGCCTGTCCGCTTTCCTTGTCCAGCGTGTATTTCTGTCCGGGAACAAGTGTGACCGGCGCGCCGCCTTCATTATTCATGGCCGAGATGCTGCCCCTGCACAGGGTCGCGCTGACCAGACGGCTGTCACTGTAGGCTGATACGTTGAATCTGGTCCCGTGCACCTTGACGTTGAGGTTTGAGGTCTTGACAACGAAAGCCCGTCCAGTGTCCCCCGTGACATCGAAGACCGCCTCACCGCTCAGGTACACCTCCCTTCCTCCTGCCCCGAACCGTTCCGGGCAGATGAGCACGGAACCAGCGTTGAGGATCACCTTGCTGGAATCGGGTAAAGTGACACGCAGGATCTCGCCGTTGCTGGTTGAATATTCCGTCATATTCATCGGCATTTCCTGAATATGCGCGTAAAGGCCGCGGTTGTAGGCCTTCTTTGACACACTGGTGAACGCGAGTGTGACACAAATGACCGCAGCCGCGGCCACAGATGAATATATCGCCACTTTCCGGAAGACGTACGATCCGGATTTCCTGTGTGCTTTTTCGTTTTCCATGACAGATTCCACACTGTCAATTTTTTTCAATACTTTGGAAAAAGCGGTGCCCAGTTTTTCTTTATCCAGTTCCAATGGCTCCTGCCTTTCCCATTCGTTGAAGAGATCCTTCTTTGTCATAACCTGTCGAGTGTTGGTTGATCCATATTATAGACATGACGAGGACGCCACATCCCCTAATCCGGACCGAAGAAATTTTCGACATGGATAAATTCTTTGGCATGTGCTTGTTTTCGATGGAAAATTCGTATATTTGCAGTCCGTTTCCTGTTCTGCGGAACAGAAACGGGGCACGGTTCCGTAGCTCAGCTGGATAGAGCAACAGATTTCTAATCTGTGGGTCTAGGGTTCGAATCCCTACGGAATCACAAAGGGCTGGATCATTCCGATCCAGCCCTTTGTGATTATATACTAATCTTGCTTCAGTTGGCCTTGGCGTTCTTGTGGCCGAACCATTCAAGGGCGACGACGAGGAGGGCGCCGATGAGCATCCAGATGAGGGCGGAGAAGATTTGCGGATTGATGAGCGTGGAGAGATCCGTGCCTATGTCAACAAGTGCCTCGACGCCAATCCGGGCCTCTTCGGCGGTCTGCCCTTCACGCATCCATTGAGCCATCATCACGCTGAACTTGTCGCTCCATGGCCAGACCTTGACAAGGGACCCAAGCGTGAAACCGATCAGGGTGATCAGCGTCGGCCTCTCGTAATGCGCTATCAGCCAGTGCAGGAACTTCGAGAACGCGGCGATTCCAAGTACGCAGCCGACTCCGAACAGAATGAGGACCGGCCAGTTAAGCTCGCTGATCGCTGACATAATATATTCATACTTACCAAAAAGCACGAGAATGAAGCTGCCGGAGATGCCCGGAAGAATCATCGTGCAGATCGCGATCGCGCCGCATATCATGATGAACCAACCAGCGTCTGTCGTCTGGGTAGGGGAGAGCAGGCAGATCATAGCCCCGAGGAAGACGCCGAAGACCAGCCAAAGCCCGTCGGCGACCTTCCAGCCCTTGATGTCGTAGAGCATGTAGGCACCGGACACCACGATCAGGCCGAAGAAGAACGCCCAGGTCTGGATCGGATGGTAGGCAAGCACATATTCCATCAGCTTGGCGAGCGAGAAGACACTCACGATCACTCCGACTCCCAACCAAAACAGGAACGTTCCATGAATATTCTTCCAGAACTCCTTGACCTCGCCTTTGAGGAGAAGTTTCCACGAAGACACCGACAGGATGGCGTTCAGAGCCTCGATCAGCTCATTGAATATTCCTGTGAGCAGGGCGATAGTGCCTCCGGACACGCCAGGAATGACATTTGCCGCTCCCATCGCGAAACCTTTCAGGGCGACAGCGGCGTTTTTGATGATATTTGACATAGAATTATTGAATCTTTGTGAGATAGCCTTTGATGGCAGTGAAGCAATCCAGCTGGCTGACCTCCTTGCCGGCAGGGTCGCTGATGACAAGGTCGAACAGGTTGCCGTCCATCTGGGCGCGTCCTATCTTGAAACGGGCCTTGGAGGTGCGGGCCATATATTCAATGGCGAAGTCAGGATTCTTGATAAGCGAGATGAAAAGGTCTGGAGCCTGTTCCTCCAGCACGTTCAGTTTGTAGCGGGAAGGTCTTCCGATCCAATCCAGGTCCTTTTTGGTGATGGTGGTCTGGATGCTGGTGATCAGCCTGTCCTCGCTGCCTATCTTTCTGAAATCCTGGAAGAAGACGCTACCCTTGATGTTGTGGGACCTGAAAAAAGTCATTATAGCGGTCTTGCAAGTGTCGAAAGACTGCTCCTCCACATCGATGATGGCCACGTATGAACGGATTTTCCCCAGCGGAAGAATTTCTGTGGGAACTGTGCTGGAATGCTTGCGCAGACTTCTCTTTCTGAAAAACGTCTTTATGAAATCAAACATAATCTACTGGTTTACAGAGGCTATCAACTCTCGTATCTCACGCTTCGCATCCTTCCATCTCGGGACATCGATCTTGGTGCCGATAACCTCGACGACCTTCGCAGCAATTATCGAGCCGACCTCGCCGCAGACCTTCAAAGGCATTCCCAGAGAGTGCGCGTAGAGGAATCCGGCGGCGTAGGTGTCTCCCGCTCCCGTCGCGTCGACCGTGGCGGCTGGCCAGGCCTCAATGTAATGATATTCATCGCCCTGCTTGACCATCGATCCGTCCTTGCCGACCTTCACGACAGCGATCTCGCACTGGCTTGCGAGCGTGTCCAGAGCATCGCGTGGCTCCTGCTTCGTGAACGCCCTCGCCTCGCTCTCATTGGCGAACACGATGTCCACATAACGGTCCACCAGATTGTGGAAGAAGGCCTCGTTGGACTCAACTACATTGTATGAAGCCATGTCGATCGAGATCTTGCATCCAGCCTCCTTGGCCATCTGCACTGCCTTGCGGATAAGATCCTGATTCTGCACGAGATAACCCTCGATGTGGAAATAGTCGTAACCTTGGAAATATTCGGGCTTCAGATCCTCCGGGACAAGTTCCAACGCCGCACCCATATAGTCAGCGAAAGTTCTCTCGGAGTTGGCTCCTGTGATGAAGCACATCGCGCGGCCGGAGCCTTTCGTGCCGGTCAGCAATGTCGTTTTCACACCGTACTGCTCAAGTGTGCTCTTGTACAAGTGCCCGAGCTCATCGTTACCGATCTTGCCGATGAATCCCGAAGGCATTCCGAATATGGACGTGCAGGTGATCGTGTTGGCAGCCGAGCCTCCCGGAACGTACTTCACGCCGAACTCCTTCAACTTCGACCAGATGCGGTCACCGGTTTCCAGATCCACGTGCTGCATGCTTCCCGGAGGAAGGTGGTACTCACGAAGCATTGTCTCGTCGGGAAACACCGCCAGGATGTCCGTCAGAGCGTTCCCTATCCCTAAAATTGATTTCATATCTTTGTATTTTGATATTCATTACGTGCCAGATCACAAAGTTAAGGATTATTTGATTAAATTTGTAACCATGAACAAGAAGGTCGGGAATATTCTTAAATACGGGGTCTCCATCGCACTCGCGGCGGCGCTTCTGTATTTCTCTTTCCGCGGAGTCGGCTGGGCTGACTTTCTGGAAGGCCTAAGGGCCTGCCGCTGGGGATTCGTCATCCTTTCGATGCTGTTCGGGCTTTTGGCGTTCTGGTTCAGAGCCTTGCGCTGGCGAGAGCTGCTTCTTCCGATCGACAGGAGCACCACCCGCCTGACCTGCTTCAACGCCGTCAACATCAGTTATCTGGTGAATCTCGTCCTGCCGCGCGTCGGTGAGTTTGTCCGCTGCGGCTACATCACGGCGCATTCCGAAAAGGATTCCAAGGACAACGGCCGCCGCCTCGCCTCATACGACAAGGTTTTGGGAACCGCGGCGCTGGAACGCTCCGTGGATATGCTCGCGCTGGTCGCCGTGCTTGCCGTCTTCCTGCTTTTCACCTGGAAACGCTTCGGCGGATTCTTCTCCGAGAAGATCTTCGGAGCGGCCTCCGGCAGCATCAGCGCCGGCAAGATCGCGATCTTGGTCGCAGGAACTTTTGCCGTGGTTGCCGCCATTTTGTGCGCAATCCTTTTCGCCGACAAATGGAAGCCTCTTGCCAAAGTGCGGGACTTCTGCAAAGGCATCTGGGCCGGATTCCTCAGTTGCCTCAGGATGAAGGGCGGTTGGAAATTCCTCCTCCTGACTGCGGGAATATGGCTCTGCTATTGGATGATGAGTGCCACCATCCTATGGGCTCTTCAAGGGATATCCCCGGACTCCGTCAGCCCTGAGCTGGCCGCGGCCGTGGGCACTTTGCAGACCCTGAACCTTACGGACGCGATGTTCCTGATGATAGCCGGAAGCCTCTCCTCCATCGTCCCGGTGCCGGGAGGATTCGGAGCCTTCCACTTCATAGTCTCTTCGGCGATTTCCTACGTTTACGGCATCCCGGCGCAGTTCGGAATGATCTTCGCGACCCTGTCGCACGAGTCCCAGGCCGTGAACCAGATCCTGTGGGGATGCGTTTCCTGGATAAGTGAATCTTTACGAAAAACAAATAATCAATAAACAAAAAGAATTATGAAAGTCAAGAATTTATTCCTGATCGCAGCTGGCGTCTTTATGCTGACGACCACATTCACAGCGACCGCCAAGAAACTTCCTAAAGAGGTCAAGATGACCAAGGAGGTTCTCATGGACAAAATCAAAGGCGGCTGGGCCGGCAAGACCATCGGCTGCTCCTACGGCGGACCGACAGAGTTCAAGTACTCCGGCTTCATGAACGACGAGATCGAGATTCCGTGGCACGAGCACACGATCAAATGGTGGTTCGACAATGTCCCCGGGCTTTACGACGATGTCTACATGGACCTCACTTTCGTGGAGGTGTTCCAGAAGGAAGGCCTTGACGCTCCGATCGAGTCCTTCGCCAACGCGTTCGCCCATGCCCCATACCCGCTCTGGCACGCCAACCAGCTCGGACGCTACAACATCCTGAACGGTGTGATGCCTCCTGAGTCCGGCCACTGGCGCAACAACCCTCACGCCGACGACATCGACTTCCAGATTGAGTCCGACTACGCCGGTCTGATGGCTCCGGGAATGGTCAACACCTCGTCCTACTACTGCGACGAGATCGGCCACATGATGAACTACGGCGACGGCTGGTACGGCGGAGTGTATGTCGCCGCGATGATCTCTCTCGCATTCATCAGCGATGACATGAACTTCGTTGTCAATGAGGCCCTCAAGGCAATCCCTGCCCAGAGCAACTACTACAAGGCGATGGCTGATGTCATCAAATGGCACAAGCAGTACCCTAAGGACTGGCACATCACCTGGGCTTTGTTCAACAAGCACTATGGCTACGACATCGGCTGCCCGGACGGGGTTGACAACCAGTTCAACATCGACGCCGTCATCAACAGCGGCTACATCCTCATCGGTCTCCTCTACGGTGACAAGAACTTCTACCGCACCATCGACATCTCCACCCGCTGCGGCCAGGACTCTGACTGCAACCCTTCGTCGGCCGCCGGAATCCTCGGCACTATGGTGGGCTACAGCAACATCCCTGAATATTGGAGGAAGCCGTGCGAGGAGGTAGAGGACATTCCTTTCGTCTACACAGACATCTCCATCAACAAGGCCACTGAATATTCCCTCAGCCAAGCCCTTCAGGTGATCGAGCGTAATGGTGGCTCAATTGATGGTGACAATGTTACAATCAAGGTTCAGAAGCCGGAGGCCGTGCGCTACGAGAAGGCTTTCGAGGGGCACTATCCTCAAGGCAAGGTCAACGTCAAGAAGACCATCACAAATATCGGCCAGATCAAGTTCAAGGGCAACGGCATCGTTGTGAAGAGCCACTACTACAAGGGAGCCGGCTACAACGACAACACCGGTTACGTCGGCGAGGTCGAGATATACCTCGACGGCAAGCTCTCCGCTGTGGCCAAGAACCCTATCAAGGGCAACGGAGCGGCTCCGGACCTCTACTGGAAGTACGATCTTCCTGAAGGCGAGCACACTCTGACCTTCAAGTTCCTCAACAAGCAGGACAACATGAACATCGTCATCGACAACTATCTGGTATATTCAAGCAAGCCGAAGGTTGTAAATCACGTTGACGAATAGGAACATGAAGATATTCAGATTTTTAGCGGCGGCATCTGTTGCTTTGGCCTCCTTGGTTTCCTTCTCGTCCGAATCTTCGGCCAGGACGACATCCAAGGATCTCTACAAACAGTTCCAGAATCCGGACAGCCGCTACCGTCCGTTCGTGCGCTGGTGGTGGAACGGCGACCGCGTTGAGGCAGAGGAGCTTGTGCGTGAACTGCACATCCTCAAGGATGCGGGAGTCGGTGGAGTGGAGATCAATCCGATCTCGTTCCCGTACGGAGCTGACGCGATGGACACCAAGCCGCTCAAATGGTTGAGTGACGAATGGATAGACATGCTGAAGGTCGTGTTCGACGAGGCCGGACGCCTCGGAATGACCTGCGACCTGATCATCGGATCAGGATGGCCGTTCGGAGCGGAGACCCTGCCTCGTGAGGAGCGTGCCTCCGTGATGCTCACCTATGCGCAGAAGGTGACGGGGGGCGAGAGGTTTGAGATGTCCAAGTTCAATATATTCAAGAATATAGATCCCGGGGTGACGAAGGTGAACACCGGCCGTACTCCGGAACTTGTGTCGGTCTGTCTCGCTCCGGATCCGATCAACGACCTCAGCGAGGCGATTGATCTGTCGGGCAACATCGAAGGCGATGTGATCACTGTGGATGTACCGGAAGGCAACTGGCAGTTCTACGCTATGGTGAAGTACGATTCCTTCGCCTGCGTGATCAACGGTGCTCCGGGCGCGGCCGGTTCGATTCTTAACCACATGGATTCCACCGCCGTGCGTAACTATCTGGACCACATGGCCGACACGATCGAGGCCAGGCTCGGGCCTCTGTCGAAGCATCTCAGGGCTTTCTTCGTGGACAGTATGGAGCTTGAGGGCTGCAACTGGACGAGCGACTTCCCTGAGGAGTTCAAGGCTCGCAGAGGTTACGACCTGATGCCTTGGCTTCCGTTCACGATGTTCAAGGTCGGCAGACTTGGCAATGTGGAGAGCTTCGACTATGGCTCAAAGAAGGGCGATAAGTTCCAGGACCAGGTGAACCGTGTGCGTTTCGACTTTGAACTCACGAAGGCCGAGCTGCTCAACGAGCGGTACATGAACACGTTCCTCTCCTGGTGCAGGGAGAAGGGTGTGAAATCCCGCTCCCAGGCCTATGGCAACGGCTTCTTCATCGAGGAGTCTTCCCTTGGCCAGGACATTCCGGAAGGGGAGTCCTGGACGACCAACTGGCTCAAGCACAGGATCGGTGAGGAGATGGGCGACGAGGACTACCGCCGCGGACGCGCCTACACGATGATTGACAAATATGTCTCGTCGGCGGCCCACCTTACCGGCAAGCGTCTTGTCAGCGCCGAGGAGATGACCAACACCTACAAGGTGTTCACGACCAGTCTTGAGTTCCTGAAGGTCGGCTCCGACATGAGCGCGATCTCCGGCATAACCCATTCTGTTTGGCATGGTTTCAACTACTCCCCGCTTGAGGCCGAGTTCCCGGGCTGGGTTCAGTATGGAACCTTCCACAACGAGAGGAACACCTGGTGGCCTTACGTTAACAAGCTGAACGACTACCGCGCGAGGATTGCCAGCCAGCTCCAGAACGCTGATATGTACACCGACATCGCAATCCTCCCTGCCAACTACGATATGTGGAGCACGATGGGCGTGCAGACCGAGCCGTTCCCTGTGGCCTTGAATATTCCTTACACCTCCTTGATCTGGGAGGCCATCCACAAGAACGGCGGCGGAGCGGACTATGTCAGCGAGATCATCCTTCGCGACGCTACTGTCCATAACGGCAAGCTCTGCTATGGGCCTAAGGAATATGGTACCCTGTTCATCGTTGAGGTGACAAGCACCACTCCGGAGACCTTGGCCAAGCTTGAGGAGTTCGTGAAAGGTGGCGGAAGGGTCTTCTGCATCGGAAAATATCCAGAGAAGTCACTGGGACTCAAGGATTTCGAGGCTCGTGACAAGCAGATCGCCGAGACTGTCGCGCGTTTGAAGGAGTATAAGGACAATTTCGTCCTGCTTGAGAAGCCTGCTGACGGGAAATATCTTGAATGGTACACCGGCGTGATGGAGAAGTACAATCTTCCTCACACTCTGACGATCAGCAATCCGGACAGGTTCCTGCTTCAGAACCAGTATGTTACTGACGACGGCAGCGATATGTTCCTCTTTATGAACGCTCACATGAGCGAGGCCCGTGAGACGGACATAATATTCCCGAAATCCGTGACCGCAGGGAAACACGCCTGGCTCTATGATCCGGCTTCCGGCAAGAGGTTCGTCCTTCCTGTCGGCAAGGACGGCAGGATGCATTTCCGTTTCGGTCCTTCCGAGACTTACCTGTTCGTATTCAACAAGATGGGCGGCAGCGCTCCGGCTTGGAAACAGCTTCCGCTTGACGGACAGGACGAGATTCAGGTGACAGGCGGGTGGGATCTCAAGATGCACCACACCTGGCCGGATTCAACCTGGACAGCCAGCCTCGACCAGCTTCAGGACTTCAAGGATATGAAGGACACCACGTTCAAGAACTTTATGGGGAAGGTGACCTACACGAAGACCGTGACACTGTCCGGAAAACTTCCTAAGTACTTGAATCTCGGCAAGGTGGCTGACATCTGCGAGGTTTGGGTCAACGGCAAACCGGCGGGGGTCAAGTGGTTCGGCGAGCGTGTGTATGACATTACCGGACTGCTCCGCCCGGGAGATAACACCATCGAGGTGAAAGTCACGACCCTTATGGGCAACTATATCCAGACCCTCAAGGACAACAAGGTGGCGCAGCGTTTTGTCATCAAACGCAAGCAGCCTTACGTCAGCGCGGGACTGATAGGACCAGTGAAACTATATTAATAAAACATTACTGATGAGAAATTTACTTGGAATCGCGGCCGCAGCGCTGCTCTTCGCCGGTTCGGCTCTCTCGCTTGGAGCCACGGACTTTTTCGCCCGTGATTTCGGTGCGAGGCCGGACGGGGTCACTCTGAACACCGCAAGCATCCAGGCTGCGATCGACTTCGCTTCCTCACGTGGAGGCGGTCGTGTCGTGCTAGACAAAGGGGACTACATTTCTGGTTCCATTTATCTTAAGAACAATGTCACCCTTCACATCGAGAAGGACGCCGCGCTTGTCGGTTCGTTGAATCCTTACGATTATGTGAAGGATCCGGACGCTAAATGGACCGCGCTTATCCTTGCCGTGAAGCAGGAGAACATCGGTCTGACGGGAGAGGGCGTCGTTGACGGCCGTGGCTTCGATGTCGGAGTCCGTTTCGTGGATTTCGTCCACATGGGGCTCATTGACGACAAGCTCGGCAACGACCGTGTCAACGAGACCATCAGGCCGGAGAATATCCATATGTACCTTTGCAACAACGTTACCATCAAGGACATCACCCTCAAGGATCCGGCTTGTTGGACACAGCAGTACGACAAGTGCCGTGGCCTCTTGATCGAGGGCATTACGGTTGACGCCAAGTGCTACTGGAACAACGACGGTCTGGACGTGGTGGATTGCAGCGATGTCATCGTGCGTGACTGCTACATCGACTCTTCCGACGATTCATATTGCTTCAAGAGCCACAGCAACGATGGCGTGAGCGAGAACATCCTTGTAGAGAACTGCGTCGGACGAAGCAGCGCCAACGGCATCAAGTTCGGAACCTACACCCGTGGCAAGTTCAAGCACTTCAGGTTCAAGAATATGACCATATTCGACACCTACCGCAGCGCCATCACCATCGCTACCGTGGACGGCGCCCAGATCGAGGATGTGGAGATCGACAGCCTCAAGAGCCTGAACACCGGCAACCCGATTTTCCTTCGTACGGGAACCCGCAATGTCAACGGCAGTCAGGTGCCTTGCCTTAAGGATGTGGTGATCAAGAATATGTATGCCGAGGTTCCGTTCGACAAGCCGGACGCTGGCTACAGCTATGAGGGCCCTGTCGAGGATCTGCCTCGCAACGTCTGCCCGAGCATTATCGCCGGTCTGCCTGGCCTTCGCATCGAGAATGTCCGTATGGAGAACATCGAGATTGTCTATCCGGGCCACGCCGATCCTGAATATGCCTACGCAGGTACCTCTAAGGAGGAACTTGACGCGATCGAGGAGCAGGAGACCCGTTACCCTGAGTTCTCCAACTGGAAGGAGCTTCCGGCATGGGGATTCTACATCCGTCACGCTGACGGCATTGTTTTCGACAACGTGAAGCTCACGGTTGACGGCGAGGATTACCGTCCGGCCATCGTGACCGATGACGTGAACGGCCTTCGTATGAAGAACCTTCAGATCAATCAGGAGACCGCTCCCAAGGGCAAGAAACAAATCATTACAAAGGACACCAAGAACATCAGGAAGAAATGAAAAGAATATTGTTATTGACGGCTTTGCTGCTGTTTTCTGTAATGGGATTCTCCCAGAATGTCTATAAGGCGTCCAATTTCGGCATCAAGAGCAATGGTGTCCATGACAACACCACGAGCATTCAGGGGGCGATTGATTTCATCGCCTCCAAGGGTGGCGGCACGCTTGAGTTCAGCGTGGGACGTTATGTCACGGGTGCCGTGCAGCTCAAGTCCGGGGTCAGCATCAGGCTTCGCGAGGGTGCTGTGATCGTGGGCTCGACGAACATCTATTCCTACAAGGGGCACAAGGCTATCTTCTGGGGAGAGGGTGTCGAGAATATGTCCATATTCGGCACCGGTGTGATTGACGGCCGTGGTCCTGCCCTTCTGGATGACATTGCCGCCCAGATCCGGATGAAGCATATTCCTGAGGATGCGGTCGTTCCGACGCTTGTCTATCTCAAGGACTGCAAGAACGTGATTCTCAAGGATTTCATCCTGCGCTACCCGGCCACAAAGGATGATCTTTACATCATCGAGGGGGGTAACGTCACCGTTGACGGCTGCTACTCGGATATGCGCTAAATATATTGACATACCCTCTCCTTGTCATATCAACTGGGAGAATGATTGTGGCCCCCGAACTTGCCAGTACTAGTGTATGATGGCAGGGGAAAAAAGGCAAATGGCTGATTTTGCACGTTACCAAAATCAGCCATTTGATTTTTCCCCTGCCGTTTGTTAATACATACTGGTGGAATTGATCTTTTTTGGGGGGTAATTGGGATGGTCAGAAAAAAAGAAAATCCAAAATTTTGCACGTTACCAAAATCAGCCATTTGATTTTTCCCCTGCCGTTCGTTAATACATACTGGTGGAATTGATCTTTTTTGGGGGTTAATTGGGATGGTCAGAAAAAAAGAAAATCCAAAATTTTGCACGTTACCAAAATTTTGGATTTTATTTTTCTGACCTGATAAACTCGGTTGCTGAGCCTGTCGAAGCGATCGGAAGCTGGCAAACAACAAAGGCATCCACCTTGCGATGAATGCCCTGTTATATTCAATGAATATATTCTAGAACGAGAAGCTAAGGCCGCCTTGGATGGAGAACTGCCAGGATCTGGCTTGGTCCGTGAAGTCGCTTTCCGTGCCGGTTGGTGTGGTGTAACTTTTATTGTTGACCTCTCTGTAATTGTCTGTGATGAAGTAGTGCACTGACGGGAGGACGCTCAGTTTGAAGCGCCAGATGTTGAATGACAATCCAAAGCCGGCGTCGGCGGTGAGGCTGAAGCGGTTCTTGATGTACATATAGCTTTCTCCTTTGACTCCGCCGTATGTGCCGTGTCGAGGGGAATCATCATTTGGGCCGAAAATATATCCTGGGGTCAGGCCGGCGAAGAACTCGATTCTGTTGAACAGTCCGGTGAAGAAACTGCCGACGACATTATCTACTGTAGGGTTCTGGTTGTAATAGTACTTGTTGTGGTAGGCGTTACGCAAAGTGTTTTCCAGACCGTCCTCCAGTGTTTGTTTGAACGTGCGCCGTCCACTGCTCCAGGACACGGACAGAGGTAAGCCGAGGTAATCATTGATGTCCATATTCTCGAACATCCACTGCACTCCGCCGTGGAATCCAAACCCTTTGTCGTTGTACTTTCCGTAGGTGAGGCTCATAACCTCTCCTGAATTAGCCCTTGAATGTTCAATCGGAATTCTCACACCAGCCGTGAACCGGATGTCCTGATTGTCAGAATGCACCTTCTGAGCGGATGCCACGCTTCCCGTCAGCGAGATCACCGCCAACACCACAAGTAACTTTTTCATTTCATTGATAGTTAGTCAGGCCTCCAACCTATCCAAAGAATATGCCAGAGGCAATCCGTGGTTTGTCCGGTGTGAAGCCTTCCTGCCGGAGAAAATGGTCAAAATCTGCATTTCGTCCGGCAAAATATGGGTTCTGCCGGACAAGCGGATCAATAACAATAGTTTATCCGGTGAAAGGGCGTTTCACCGGATAAAGCGATTCCCTTAAGAGATAGTGCAAGGGGCAGACGAAGCGAGGGCGTGGTTACCAGATTGCCAGGGCTGTTTACTTGACTTTCAGCGGCAGGGGAGTGAGGTCGGAGTCTGATGAGGAGGAGCCGAGGAGGATGGTGAAATCTCCCGGCTCGACGGACCACTTCTCGGAGACACCCCAGCACTGGAGCATCTCAGGTGTGATGTCGAACTCGACCTTGGTGCTTTCACCGTTCTTGAGGCTGATGCGACGGAATGCTTTCAACTCCTTGACCGGACGGGTCACGGAACCATATTCGTCACGGATGTAGAGCTGAACCACATCATCGCCGTCGTACGGGCCGTTGTTGGTGACGGTCACGCTGGCTTTGAGCGATTCGGAGACTCCGATTTCTGATTTTGAGAGCGTTGCGTCTGAATATTCAAACGTGCTATAACTCAATCCGTAACCGAATGGCCAAAGGGCTCCGGTCTCGTTGGTCGCGAACAGGCGGGAATACTGCGAATGCTTGTAGTTGTAAACGGTCTGGACCTGCCCTACGTTGCGAGGCACTGTCACAGGCAGTTTGCCGGAAGGATTCACCTGCCCCGTCAACACCTCGGCGATGGCTTGACCACCCATCTGACCTGGTTCCCAGGCGTTCAGAATGGCGTTGGCATTCTCTTTAGCCCAACCGATGCTGAGTGCCCTGCCCGTCATCAGCACGACAACGGTCGGCTTGCCGGAAGCCACGACGGCCTCCAAAAGCTGTTGCTGCATCCCCGGAAGGCTGAGGTCGTCACGATCGCAGTTCTCACCGCAGGTGCGGCCGAAAGCTGAATATCTCTGCGAATTCTCTCCGACCACAACTATGTTAACGTCAGCGGCGGAGGCCTTGAAACGAGCCATCTGGACACCTTTTGCATTGACATTCGAGATCTTGCCACCGAAACATAGCGTGTCGATCGAGACGTTAGGCATAGCGGCCTTGAGACCGTCCAGAACCGTGATGACATTATCGTCTGATTGCGGCACTGCCCAGTCTCCGAGAATGGTCTGGCTGTCAGCGTTCGGCCCGACGACGAAAACCCGGCGTGGATTCTTCAGCGGAAGCGTTCCGTCATTCTTCAGCAGCACAAGTCCCTGACGAGCTGCCTCAAGGGCTGTCTGACGATGCTCGGCGGCACCGTCCAGGACCTCAGGAATCTCCGGCACAGGATGCTCGAAGAGTCCAAGGGCGAACTTCACGGCCAGAATCTTGCCGGCGGCCTGGTCGATGCGGGACTCCGGAATCCTGCCGGATTTCACGGCTGCGACCACAGCCTCGAAATATTTATCACCCTGCATGTGCATGTCAATACCAGATTCCACGGAAACCACGAATGCCTCGGTCGAGTCCGGTACCCAATGATGCATGGAATGAAGCCTCTCAATGTCCATCCAGTCACTGACCACGAATCCGTCGAATCCCAATTCATCACGAAGCAAATCATTGAGCAGCCACTTGTTACCATGGCATGGAATCCCGTTGATCTCGTTATGTGCCGCCATCACCGTCCCGACTTTAGCGTCACGGATCGCCGCCACAAACGGAGGCAGATAAAGCTCACGCAACTTGCGCTCGGAGATGTCCATCGGCGCTGCGTTCAGTCCACCGGCCGGCTCGCCACCCGCGATCAGATGCTTGGCGCAAGCCACCACGTGATTTCCTGAATATTTCCCGTCACGCCCCTGAAATCCCCAGATGGCATATTTCCCCATCTCGGAAGTCAGCAGCGCATCCTCGCCGAACGTCTCGCCCATCCTTCCCCAGCGGGCGTCACGGGCGATGTCCAGATTAGGAGCGAATGTCCAGAACAACCCCCTCTGACGCATCTCAAGCGCGGTTTCCTCTCCGATCTTCTCCATCAGTTCCGGATTGAAAGTGGAAGCCATGTTGATGTTCGTAGGATAGACCGTGCACCCTTCGATCAGCGCGTTCCCGTGGATCGCGTCGATCCCCAGCAGCAGCGGAATCCCCAGCCGGCTCTCCTGAGCCAACTTCTGAAGCGCCACAGCCTCCGTGGAAGTCATCACGTGCAGGAACGCTCCCACTTCCCCTCTGCGGACTTTATCGGACAAATCCTTGTTGCCCAGATTCTCGTCGGTAGCGTCGATGTTCTTGCGAGCCGATCCCTTCCCCGGCTCCACATAGCACGGCGCCACATACTGGCACATCTGCCCGACCTTCTCCTCAAGGGTCATCTCCTTCAGCAGCAACGATGCCCTTTCCTCCGCCGTAAGCGAAGCCTCCCGCCAGTCTTTTCTGGCGCACGACATCACCACCGCAGCAAGTCCTAATACTATCGCGATTCTTTTCATATTCAATAATAAACTCTTTTTGCCGCGAGGCGCTTCCCCCGAGGGACCATTCACCCGGACAGGGCGCGAAGCGCAGGTCCCTCGGAGGTATGCGCCTCGCGGCAAAACCTAACTGGAGCTATCTTACAGAGACAACAATCTTCTCTCCGACACCAACCTTCCCCGCTGACAGACAGACCATTCCGTCCTCGTAGGTCCAATCCTGAACGGCGGCGCCGTTAAGCGAAACCGAAGCCGGACGCGAATCCCTCTGGATGCGGAAGGAATATTCCCGCTCCGAAGGCATTCCCTTGAACGATCCCTGAACCGGGTTCACAACAACCTCTACACCGCCATCCCTCTCATGCGACTCGAACAGCGTCGAGGCGATACCGCCGTTCTCATATTCATAAGACTCTCCGTCATCGTCAAGCATCGTGTACGCGCTGTCCCCGTGAGGATAGACCTTCAGGATGACGCGGTCGAACGGACGCGCGCCAAGATATTCAACATCAGGCTGCGTCGGAATGATCGCGCCCTCGCGGATGAAGAGCAGCCCCGCGCGGTTGGAAGGATATTCACGAGTGAAGGTCTCCCCCTTGCTGACAATCTTCTCGCCGCTCCAGGCGTCCGTCCAGGTCCCCTTCGGCAGGTAAATCTCGTTTGTGAATATTCCCACGCAGAAATTGTCGCCGAACATGTACTGGTAGGTCATATCGTCGCAGTTGCGGTCCTCAGGGAAGCACAGCGGCATCGAACGCACGATCGGCATACCGTTCTGCGCCGCCTCAAGCGCCATCGAGTAGATGTACGGAGCCAATGAATATCTCAGCTTCACGTAGAAGCGGTAGATGTCCTGCTCCTCCTTGGCGTAGTAGAACGGATGCATCATCGAGAACCAGCTGTTGATCTGCACCCAAGGCAGGAAGAGACCGAAATGGAGTCCCTGCATCTCAAGCTCGCGCGGAACGCTCATCACATCGCACGAAGTGTTCAGGAACCCGCTCATGCCGAGGTTGAGCTGGTCGTACAGAGCGGTTTTGCCGCCGCCGTTGTCGCCGGAGGTCGAAGCTGTCCAGTGCTGTGTTCCGGACCAGCCTCCGCAGTAGTGATGCCAGGTACGCTTGCCGTTGTACTTGCGGCCAAGCTCACGCATCTGTTTCGGGAGCAGAACCTGGTTGAGGTTGTGCATCTCCTTGTCGGTGCGTCCGTTGTAATATTCCCAGTTCGTGTGGTTGTCGATCGTTCGGGCAGGATCCAACTTGAATCCCTCAACACCCTGATCCATGAACACGGTCAGGTGATCCATCCAATGCTCCTGGCCGGAAAGCTTGCCGCCCGTGCGCTCGGCGATGATGTCCTCCTCCTGGATGCTGAGGTCATACTCCTCGCAGAGCCAGAGTCCGAGGTGGAAGCCCATGGAGCGCAGCTTGCCGATGAAGAGGCGGTTGTGCATCGTCTTAGGGTACTGATCCTGAAGCCAGTAAGGTTCCGGAGAGAACCTGTCGTAGTTCCATTTCTTCTTGGTCGAGAAGTCGTAGCGCTTCTCCATCCACTGAGGCTCAAGCCAGAACACGTCGCAAGGCACGTCGAACTGGCGGAAGCGCACCGCGTCGTTGAGGATGTCGAACTGCTCCTCGCGCATGTTCGGTCCGAAGCAGAGTCCGTAGGCCCATTTCGGCAGGACATAGGTACGGCCCGTGACGAGGGTATATTCATTAAGCACCGCAGGCATATCCTTGCCCATCATAAGGTAGAAGTCGGCCTCGTCGAAGGTGTTGATAATGTTGAACTTGCTCTTCTGCTGGCTGCCGATGTCGAAGAAACTCTTGCGGGTTGAGTTGTTGTAGACTCCCCAGCCGCGCGAGCTCATCATGAACGGCATCGGAATCTCGGTCTGCTGGTAAGTCGTCCACATCCTGAGGAATTCGCCCCTGTGCTGGATGTGGTCGCGGCTGGTGCTGCCGCCACCGTAGAAGCGCTCGCCGTCCTCCATGCTGATGCTGAGGATGCTGACCGCGTCCGCAGCCGGAATCTCGTGCTTGTCAACCTCTCCGAATTTCCCGTTGTCGTCGCCGATGATGCCTCCGCCGTTGTCAGCGACCTTCAGATCGGCGTATTTCTCGTTGATGAATGACCTCATCTCGCCGCAGAGTCCTTCCTTCTCAGGCAGGAACCTCACCTCGCGGATCACCTTCCCGCCTTTGGCATCCTTCACGGTCATCACTCCCGTCTTCTTGTTGATGGCCAATGAATATTCCGAAGTCTTTAACGTCCAGACCCCTCCCTTGTCGGAAATGTCGGTCTTCACATCACTCCAGTCGGTCTTGATGAGCTCGTAGCGCTCCATCAGGGACTCGGTGAAATCCTTCCTCGGAGACACCTTGATCCTGAATATGCTCTCGGAGCAAGCCTCCACACTGACCGTGAGGCCATCATTGATCTTAACTTTGTGGGCCGGGTTCGCCTGGGCGAGAAGTGTCATCGCAAAACAGGCGACGGCAAGCAGAATTTTCTTCATTCGTCGTTGTGGTTTTATTTCAATCTTACAAAGATAATCGTTTTTTCTGTCGCATAGGGTTTTATTTTTGGCATAATTCCATAGAAAATGCCGAAATTTGCCTGCGGAGCAAAACATCACTCAATGACTGAAAAGTTCACAAGAATAATCACCTCTTCTGAGGAAGGAAGTCTGGAGCGCCAGTGCGGCGATGTTCTCGGCAGGATCGGCAATGAATATGTCCCTGTCAGTGTCGTCTACTTCTTCGCCGCCTCGGGGACGGAGGCCTACCTGTCGTGTGACAGGATTCTTCGTTCTATGACATCCGCAGCGTTTCCGGAATGTCCGCTGGTCAGCCTTGTGGCGCAGAGGCCGATGGAAGGCCGGCTTGTGGCCGAGGTTGTTTACTTGAAGGATGTCGGGGAGGTCGAAAGGCACGGTGACTATCTTGTCATTCGCTCCGGAGAATGCTCCGAGCTTCTTACCGGGGCCATTGGTTTCCCGTTGGCCGCAGACACCGGGGAGCAATCCCGCAAGGTGTTCGCCCGAATCAAGGATGTACTTGACACCGAGGGCTTTGCGGTCTCGCAAATCGTCCGCCAATGGAACTACATCGAGAGCATCACCGCCGTGAACGGGGGAGTTCAGAACTATCAGTTGTTCAATGATGCGAGATCCGCTTTCTATGCCGGAGCCGATTGGTCGGACGGGTACCCGGCGGCGACAGGGATAGGCTGTGACGCCGGAGGGGTTATGGTTTCTGTGTATGCGGTGAAGGGATTCGATGGGGTGTCCAAGCCTGTTGACAACCCGTTGCAGATTCCCGCTCACAGATATTCAGAAAAGGTTCTTGCCTCCGGGAAGGAAAGTGTCCGCACCACCCCTAAGTTTGAGAGGGGAAGGCTTCTTGGGAATGTGATGTTCGTGTCGGGGACCGCGGCGATAAGGGGGGAAAGCAGCGATTTCTCCGAGGATCCTGTGGCGCAGGCTCACGGGGCGATTGATGTCGTGGAGAGTTTAGTGTCTCCGGAGAACATCGCCTCTGGATGTGAAGCTTTTGACTTTGAGATGATTCGGGTCTATGTTCGCCGTCCGGAGGATTTGAAATGCGTCAAGGGTGTGTTCTCGGATCATTTCAAGGATGTTCCGACGCATTTTCTCGTGGCCGATGTGTGCCGTCCGGAACTGCTTTTAGAACTGGAGGGAGTCGGGCGCATAGTTTAAGGTCTGTCTGGACGGTTGGTTCACGCTTTTCGTAGGCCGATTGTAACTGTAAAATCATTATCTTTGTACTCCTTGGATCATTTATCACCGGAGTATGAAGCGGGTTAAGTATAACAATCTCATTCTTGCGCTCGTAGGCTTTGTCTGCGCGGCCTTTTTCGCCTTCTACTTTTGCTCCTCTCAGAAGTGGGTGCTGCTTTTCAGAGGGCATCAGGAGATGTTTCTCTTTGACTGGACGTACATCAAAGGCATTCTGCTTCATCCTGGGGGGCTTGCGGAACTTATCGCTAAGTTTTTAGTGCAGTTCTTCACTGTTGGCTGGGTCGGGCCTGCGGTCACGCTTGTGACACTTGGGCTGAACGCCTGGATGGTCTGGAGGATAATGGAGCGGACCGCCTGTACGGGGGGACGATTTGCTGAATATGGAGACGGGGCGCTTGGGCAGGCTCAGTCGCTTCGACAGGTTGGTGTGGTTCGACAGGCTCACCAACCGGTCGAACCACAGCGACCGGTCGAACCACAGCGACCGGTCGAACCACAGCGACCGGAGGGGGAATCTCGGAGGCCGGTGGTGTGGGGAATATTCCCGCTATGTCTGTTGCCGTCGGTGTTCTTAGCGGTGTCGTTGCTGGACTACTACAGTTTTTATCAAGGGCTTATCGCCTACGTCGCGGCGGTCTTCTGCCTGATGGAATATTCCAAGATCAAAAGCGACCGTGTCCCGCTGATAGCGGGCTGCGCTATGACGGTCGGGCTTTTCTTTTTAGCAGGGTCGGTGGCTCTGCTGTTCGCCGTGCGGGCGCTGCTGTTCGATATATTCGTAAAACGCAGAAACGCTTTGCTCTCAGTTGTTTATCCCGTGCTGAACATCGCTCTTGGACTTTTGATGATTCACTCTGGGCAGATCGCCACCATTCTTGACGCGTTCACGCCGAGGATGTACTACGAATTAGACATCCTGAAGATGCCGGAGATTCAGTTCGTCAGCTGGGTGATGCTGTCCGTGTGCATATTCATCGCCGCCGTTTCCCGCAGGATCATAGTGAAGGGGGGCGTGGCGAAGGTCGGTGTGAGCGTTCTGTGCGCGGTTGTGGTCATCTTGTCGCTCGTGTCGTTCACCGACGCTTACAAGTCTGACGCGAAGACGAGGCTCTACAGGCTGGAGTGCCTTGCCACGAACGAGGACTGGGACAGAATCCTCAAACTGTACGGTAATGACGTACGGTCGCAAGCCGAGGCTAATTACAGGAATCTCGCATTGGCTCGAAAGGGGTTCCTTGTCGAGGATCTTTTCAAGTACCGTCAGAACGGGCCGCTTTCGCTGATCTGCGACGTGAAATCCCAGAACGACATCGACTTGCTGAGGCTCAGCAGGGTACTCTTTGCGATGGGGAATATGGCGGCGGCGCAGAGCACGGCCTTCAACGCCGACCAAGCCTTTGGAGACCACGTCCCGTCGATGCTGCGGATGGTGCTTCAGATAGACCTGATGAGAGGGTCGTATGCCACGGCGGGGAAGTACATAAGGTTGATGGAAAAGTCATTGGGACATTCCGAATGGGCAACTTCTCAGAGACGTTTCTTAGGTGATGACGAGGCGGTTATGAATGATGAGCTGCTCGGAAACGGAAGGCGTGATCTTCAGTGCGAGGACGCTTTCGTGCTCTACACCAACCCGATGGACGACCTGTTCAGAATAGTCGATGCCAATCCGTCTGACCGGATGGCGATGGAATATGCTCTCTCTTATCTCCTGCTGGCCAAGGATATGGACAATGTCGTGGAGTTTGTGGCGAAGCATTACGGAGATCCGGCGCTGCGTGAGCTTCCGGCTCCGGTTCAGGAATGTCTGCTTTTCTATTCGGACTATTACGGGACGATGGATGTGGACTTCGCCGCCAGCCACGGAATGCCTGCCGAGGAGGTCGCGCGTCGTCAGTCCTATAATTTAGACTGGTGTCTGGCGCACGGAGTCACCTCAGAAAGCCTTGCCGGATTTCAATCCTTCAAGGAGAGGTACGGCAAAGCCTTGCGGAGTTCTGATCCGAAATCCTCTCTGTCTTCTTTCAGGAACACGTTCTGGTACTATCTTCTGTTCACTCAAATCTCTGAAAACTAATGAAAACCATACGTTTGACATCATTGGCTCTGACATTGCTTCTTGTCGTTTCTTGCGGCAGAAAAGTCAGCGTTTCCGAAACATCTGAGGACACTCCGGAAATCTTTCCGGACTACGCCGGGGTGACAGTTCCTGTCAACATCGCTCCTCTTAATTTCTCTTATGTCGGTTCGGACGAGCCGGCGGTTTTGATTGTCAGCGGCAAGTCCGGAGACCGTCAGATAAAGGGAAAGGAAGGCCTTTTCTCTTTCCCTTCGAGGACCTGGAAAAGTCTTATGGCCGAGAACTCGGGGGATGACATCACACTCACCGTCGCAGTCAAGAGAGGGGAGAAGTGGGTGTCGCTCAAGCCGTTCACAATCAGCGTGTCGCCGGACGAGATCGATCCGTACCTCTCCTACAGGCTCATCCCTCCCGGCTATCAGGCTTGGAAGAAGATGGGGATTTACCAGAGGTGTCTGGAGACATATTCACAGACCGCTGTTTTCGAAAATTCGCTGACCGGAGGCAACTGCGTCAACTGTCACACCTATTGCCAGAGGGATCCCTCCAGAATGCTTTTCCATGCGAGATCCGAGTTCGGCGGGACAGCGATGATCCTGAATGACAAGGTCGAGAAACTGAACACCAAGACCGATTCCACCATCAGTGCCCTTGTCTACCCCTACTGGCATCCTTCGGGGAAATATGTCGCTTTCTCGGTCAACAAGACGAACCAGAACTTCTTCAGCCACAATGAGAACCGCATCGAGGTCTATGACTCCGAATCTGACGTGGTAGTCTATGACGTGGAGAGCCACGAGATCTTCTGGTCGGCGCTGACCCGCTCTGAGGACTCGTTCGAGACCTTCCCGACCTTCTCGCCAGACGGACGTAGCCTTTACTTCTGCTCTGCCAAGGCGGTCTCGCCGATGCCAGATGAATATTCAAAAGTCAAGTACAGCCTCTGCCGCATTGACTTCGACCCTGAGAGCGCCACGTTCGGCGATGCGGTGGACACGCTCTACAACGGAGCGGCGAACGACAGAAGCGTCTCATTTCCAAGAATATCCCCTGACGGCAGATTCCTTGTCTTCACTCTTTGTGAATATGGCAACTTCTCAATCTGGCACAAGGACGCCGACCTCTGGGCCGCGGATCTTTCGTCCGGTGAGATATTCCCGCTTGCCGCGGCAAATTCCGACGATGTGGACAGCTACCATTCGTGGAGCGGCAACAGCCGTTGGCTGGTCTTCAGCAGCCGTCGTCTGGACGGCCTCCACACAAGGCCTTTCATCTGCCACATCGACGGTGACGGCAAGGCTTCCAAACCTTTCCTTCTCCCTCAGAGAGACCCTCTGGAGTACTACGACTCCCAGATGAATTCCTACAATCTTCCCGAACTGATGGAACGCAAGGCCACAGTCAATCCCCACGACATCGCCACCGCCCTACGAGACACGCCCGGTACGGATGTAATTTTTCGTAAATAGTTGTTTCTTAATATAATAAAAGCGCTGGCCCTTGAGCCAGCGCTTATCGTGTCTGTCAAGCAGTCAGACTACTTGCTGTTGTCGTAGGTACCGTTGTCCCAACCGATGTTCTGAGGGATCTGGCTTCCGGTGTTGGACTGGATGAATCCGTTAGGAAGCGGGAACACATAGTCGTAGTCGTGGATGTTAGGACGAACGATTCCGTCTGTCGAGTTAGGGTAGTTCCAACCGTACTTCTTAACTCTGTTGACAAGGACATTGCCGTAGTTGAGGGAAGCGAGGTTAGGGTTGTTGGACAGACGAGAGAGTGTCACGCGGCGATGCTCTTCACCGAAGAGTTCACGGGCGCGTTCGTCGAGGATGTAGTCGAGGGTGACATCGGAGGCTGAGCAGTCAGCTGCTCCGGCGCGTTTCCTGAGGGCGTTGATGTCGTTGGCGGCGTTGACCTTGTCACCCTTGCCAAGGTAAGCCTCGGCGCGAAGCAGGTAGGTCTCTGCCACACGGGCGATATACCAATCGCAGTTGTACTGCTGCCATGTCGGTCCTGAAGACTCTGTTCCGCGCTTGTCAGTCGAGAACTTCCAAAGGCGTGGCCAGTAGCCTACAGTGTCGGCAGGAGTAAGCGTGTAGGACGGGTACAGTCTTGCGACGTCGGCGATGGCCTGAGGCCATGTTTTTTCGCCGCTTGGCTGCCAAACGTTGTGCTGGATCATGGTCTCTGATCCACGGAAATCATTCTTGTCGTTCCATACATTGTAGATGAAGAAGTTTGTAGGACGCATAGCCGGGCCGTAGACTCCGATTGTTCCGATTGAGTCAGGACGGGCGGAGCTTGCCTCGGTCTTTCCGTCGGCGAAATAGAAGCCGCCGTCACCGAATATTCTTACATTCTCCTTGCCGTCGATGGTCTTGCGGGTGTTGTTGGAGCGGATCCAGTTGGAGTTGATCGCAGCCTCTGCCTGGTTGTAACGGCATCTCCACCAAGAGTTTCCGCCACCACCGGTGCTGTAGGTACCGTAGTTGAACTGAGCTACCCAGATGGCCTCGTTGTTGCCGTCCTCAAAGTTCTGGTTGCCAATCTGGAAGAGATCCCAGTAAGGGTTGAGTGAGTGGCCGTAACGGTCGGTTGACTCATCCTTGCGCTGTCCGTAGCGGGCTGTCATAAGGTGGTAGTCACCGTCGGCTCCGCTGATCACTCTTGTGGCGGCCTGGATCGCCTCGTCGAATTTTCCGAGAGTGTTGCAGATCTCGGCGAGGTAGTGGTCAGCCGCTGCTTTGGTGACGCGGCCTGTGGCTGAAGCGACCTGAGGCAGATTCTCGCTTGCGAACTTGAAGTCCTCGTAGCACTGCTCCCAAACCTCTGTACGGGTGTTTCTCGGGAAGTCAAGACAAAGTTCCTCGGTAGGCTCTGTCACGACAGGCACTCCACCGTAGAGACCGGCAAGGTTGCGGTAGAACCAACCTCTGAGGAATCTTGCCTCGGCGAGGCACTCGTTCTTCTGGGCGTCGTTGTTCCAGTTGAGTTCCTTGGTGTTGATGGTCTGGATCACCTTGTTCATGTCATAGATGACGTAGTACTGGTTCCTGAACCAGTGATCAATAAAACCATCATTGCCATTGTAGCCGTTGTCCCAGTTGCCACCGCCGATTCCATTGTTGTTGGTGGTGGTGAACGTGTCAAGGCCGCAACCCATTAGCAGCCAAGAGCAAGAGTTGTGCATTACTCCAAGCAGAAGGTACTGCACTCTGGCGTAGCCATAGTTGATGGCGAGCTCAACGTCGGCAGGGCTGTTGTAGAAAGTCTTCGTGTTGAGAGTGTAGGACTTTTCCTCAAGGAAATTCTTGTCGCTCTCGCAACCCGTCACAGCGAGCGTCGCGATGGCGGCCGCTGTCGCAAGAATATATTTTCTAATCTTCATAACGCTTTCTGATTAAAATGTGATGTTGGCTCCGAGGGATACTGTCTTGTAGGTAGGTGTCGAGCCGTAACGTGTACTTGACATATCAGCGGCGACAGTTCCTCCGTTCTCAGGATCAAGACCTGACCATCCTGTGATGGTGAAGAGGTCGGTGGCTGAAACGTAGAGACGCAGACCCTGGATCTTCGCCTTACGGAGAAGCTTCGTGTTGAAGTTGTAGGACAGAGTGAGATCCTTCAGCTTCAGGAAGCTGCGCTGATTCCAGTAGTTGTAGCCATAAGGGTTGCCGTAGCCGTATCTCGGATACTTGTCGGAGTGGTTCTCCTCAGTCCAAGGGTTGATGTCAAGCTGGTTGTCGGTAGTTCCGATGCCGAAGCCGTTAGGATCGTAGCCGAGGAAGTGCTTGTCGTTGCCCTGCATCCAGCGGAAGCTGAAGTAGAGAGAGAAATTCTTCCAGCTGAAGGTGTTGCCAAAGTTGACGGTGAAGAGAGGATCCATATCTCCGATCCAGTCCTTGTCGGCTGTGGTGATCTTTCCGTCATCGTCGATGTCCGCGAACTTGAGGTCACCAGGCTGCGCGTCAGGCATAATCACTGTTCCGTCTGAACTCTTGTAGTTTTCGATCTCCTCCTTGCTCTGGAAGATTCCAAGAAGCTTGTAGTCCCAGGCGGAGGTGATAGAGTGTCCTGGCATCAGGGCGTAATTTGAGTCGTAGCCTGTCTTTGTGACACCGGCGACATCAATGTTGTTGTTGTCGTCGAACAGCTTCACGATCTTGTTGCGGTTGAGGTCGAAGGTGAGGTTGCTCTCCCAGTTCAGCGTGTTCACGCCGTCACCGTTGAGGTTGACAGAATGGAGAGTGATCTCGACACCTCTGTTGGTCACCTTGCCGGCGTTGGCGTCCACTGAAGGGAATCCTGCGACGTAAGGGATTGACCTGTTGAGGAGCTGGTCTGTGGTCGCTGAAGTGTAGACATCGACTGTGCCGTCAAGTCTTGAGCCGAGGACAGCGAAGTCAAATCCGAGGTTCCACTTGGAAGTGGTGGCCCAGGTAAGGCTCTTGTTCTCAAGTCCGTTGACATAGAGGGCGTAGACGCTCTGCTCTCCGATCCATGTGTAGGTCTTGTTGATTCCGGCGATGGTGGAGTAGGCGGCCACGGCGCTGGATCCGTTCTGACCCCAGGAAAGACGGAGTTTCAGGAAGTCGAGCCAGCTTACATCTTTCATAAAGTTCTCGTTGCTGAGTGTCCAGGCGGCAGACGCTCCGAAGAAGTCACCCCACTTGTTCCCGTCAGCGAAGGCTGAGTAACCGTCACGACGGTAGTTACCTGTCAGGTAGTAGCGGTTGGCGTAGTTGTAGTTGATTCTGCCAAGATAGGAGATTCTCTGCCAGCTGGTTCTCTGACGGGCGGCCTGCAGATTGCTGGCGTTGGACAGATCCAGACCATAGGTTCCGAGGTCAGCGGCGGCAGGAATGTCGAATTCGCTGAAGTCGATCCTGATGGCTTCCTGGTTGTAGGCCTCGCGTGTGTAACCTACAAGAGCGTCGAAGTGGTGCTGCTTGATGTCGGTCGTGTAGGTGAGAATGTTGTCGATGTTCCAGTTTGACGTGTGGTAGTCGCGGACATAACCTTTGGCGCTTCCGACATATTTATAAGGATTGGCAAGGTCGCTCTCCACTCTCGTGTCAAGGTAGAGCTGAGGGTTGTTGAACAGATCCTGCTGTGAGGTGTTGCGCTGGGCATTGAGGGTCAGCTTGTACTGCAGTCCTGGAAGGAACGGGAAGTCGATCTGGGCATAAGCCACTCCGCCGATGTTGTAGTTGACGGTCTGGTTGTCAGTCCAAAGGTAGCTGGCGTTCTCGCGTCCCCAGAGCGGGTTGACCTTGTCCTCGCCTGTAGGGTTGGAGTTGATCCAGTCCTCGTAGCCGGCGATGTTGGCGTGGGTGTAGGAATATGGACTCATCCAGGTCGCGGACTGCATCGAAGGGGTGCATCCCCAGCTCTTGGCTCCGAGGTAACGTCCTGTGAGACCTACGGTGAGCCAGTCGGCCACCTTGGTGTCCACCTTGGACATCACGTTGAACTTGCGGTAGTTGTCGCCCTTGAGCACACCTCTGGTCCTGTCATAGCCGCCGGAGATGTAGTAGGATGTGGCGTTCTTCCTTCCGGAGATGCTCAGGCTGTAGCTCTGTGAAGGAGCGCTCTGTGAGATCTCGTCGAACCAGTCCACTTTCTTTCCGCTGTTGTAGACCTCAAGCTCGCGCTCTGAGAACACCGTTCCAGGGATAGCCTGATCCTTATCGGTGACCTTGCCGACGGCTTTCATCGCAAGGAAACGATGCTCGATGAAAGTCTGGTCATCGGTCTGCATCCGTGGTCTGCGTCCCCATCTGTTGAACTTAAGGTCGGCGTTGAAGTTGACGGTCGGCTTGTCGGAGCGTCCGCTCTTGGTCGTGATGACGATCACACCGTTGGCGGCGCGGGATCCGTAGATGGCCGCTGAGGAAGCGTCCTTCATCACGTCGATGCTCTGGATGTCGTTGGTCTGGATCTCCTGAATGGAACCGTAGAAGATCGCTCCGTCGACAATGATCATCGGGGCGTTGGTGCTTTCAGCACTTGCTGATGTGCTTGAAGGGATCGTGTTACGTCCACGAAGGGTCATCGTGCTGAGGTTGCTTCCCGAAGCAGAGTTCGTAGGAAGGTAGTGGAGACCGGCGACCTTACTTGACAACGCCACGAATGCGTTAGGGTTAGGCAGGTTGGCGATGTCCTTGTTGCTTCCGTAGTTGACGCTTGCGATGGCTCCGGACACGTCCTTCTTGCGGGCTGTGCCGTAACCTACGACGACAACCTCGTCGAGAAAGTTGGAATCATCGGTCAGAACGACATTGATGAGCTTCTGTGAGCCAACAGTTACTTCCTGTGTGGCGTAGCCGATGGATGAGAAGACCAGAACTGCGCCGGACTTCACATCCGGGAGGCTCCAGGAACCATCAAGTTCTGTCATAGTTCCGGTGGTCGTCCCCTTGACGAGGACATTCACACCTACGAGTGGATCACCAGTCTTGTCCGTGACCTTACCGGAGACAGACGACTGGGCGAATGCCTGCGCCCCGATTGTCAGGAGCACAAGCAGAGTCGTAATTAATCGTTTACCCATAACTGCTTTTTATAATGGTTTTGTTAAACTACTGATTTAGCAAAATCATAAATATTGTACATAAAGCACAAATATAAAACTAATAGTAGAATATATCGGAAAATTTTTGGTGAAAGTACTTTGAAAAATGTTCCTGCCCTCCTGTGTCGTGTCCTGATTTTCAATCGGATTTTTATCAAATCAGTAGATTGACAAATTATGAGACCGCAGTATGATTTTGGTCATAAATTTCACATTACGAACCCATTTTGCGCTGTTTTGCGAAAAGGTTTGCGTAAAATTTTAGGTATAAATCAAATTTCAAAGTATTTTTATCAATATTTCAAAAAGCGGGGGGATAATATTCCTTACTTTTACCAAAGTTTTTGGTTTAATGTCACAGACGTATAATAGCACAAGGTAAACTATGACCATATTCATACTTGTTTTTGCCGTTTTACGCCGCCGGCTTGTCCGGCAATATGTCCCCGCATATTCGTGACACTGTTGCATTCCACTTGACAAGACTGATTGAGAAAATCACAAAACCATTATTAAAAAACAGTTTATGGGTAAACGTTTCATCACAGCTTTGCTTGCGCTCCTGTTAGTCGGGGTGCAGGTATTCGCCCAGTCAGCCGTTTCCGGAAAGGTCACGGACGAGACAGGGGAACCCTGTGTCGGGGCCAATGTCCTCATAAAGGGCACGACCACCGGCACAATGACAGACTTGGACGGTAACTACAGCCTGCCTCACGTCAAGCAGGGAGCCATCCTCGTGTTCTCAAGTATTGGTTACAGCACTCAGGAAGTCAAAGTCGGCTCCTCGGCTGTCATCAATGTTGTTCTTCAGAGTGACAACAGATTCCTCGATGAGGTTGTGGTTGTCGCCTACGGTACTCAGAAAAAGAAGGATGTGACCGGTTCCATCACCGACGTGAAGTCCGAGATCGTGGCCATTCAGAACACCACGACCGTCTCCAGGGCACTCGAGGGAGCCGCTCCTGGTCTTCAGGTCTCTATGGTTGACGGTCAGCCTGGTTACGATATGGCCATCCGTCTTCGTGGTGTCAGCTCCACGAACGGCGCTTCGGCCGCCGCCCTCGTCGTGATCGACGGTGTGGCCCAGCAGACCAACTCCACCTACGAGAACCCTCTTTCACAGCTGGATCCTAACGACATCGCCTCTGTGACCGTCCTCAAGGACGCCGCCTCGACCGCCCTCTATGGATCAAGGGCCGGTAACGGTGTGATCCTCATCACCACAAAGAGAGGCTCCGAAGGCAAGTCAAAGATCTCCTTCCAGAGCCGCTGGGGATGGAACTCCATCGGAAACTACAACGTCAACTCGATCGACACCGCCGCTGAGTATTATGAATATGCCTGGCAGTCAATCTACAACTCTTACCGTTACGGCGTGAACGGAACAGGTCTTCCTGGAGTTGATGCGAACGGCAACTACTACACAAACATCGCCACTCCGAACCACACAGACGAGGAGGCAAGGCTATTTGCCAGCCAGCACCTGTTCGACTACAACGGAAGCGAGACCCAGTTCCAGAAGAACGCACTCGGCAACAATATGGCCTACAATGTTCCTGGGGCGATCTACACGCCTACGGGATCCGGCTCGAACGCATCCGCGACTATGAGCGGTGCTTACCTTGTCGATCCAGTAACCGGAAAAATCAACAAGGACGCAAGGCTGCTCTACAATGGTGACGCAGCTGACATTATGTTCAAAAAAGCCTTCCGTCAGGAATATAACCTTTCGGCCAGCGGCGGATCAGACAAGATCCACTACTACGCTTCCCTAGGTTATCAGGACGAGCCTTCATTCTTGATTGCGAGCTCGTACAAGCGTTACAGCGGACGTATGAATGTCGATGCCCAGGCTCTCAAGTGGCTGAAGATCGGCGCCAATGTCGGCTATTCAAAGACCAGCACCAGAGCTCAGGCCGGTAAGTGGGGCTCCCGTCAGATCGGTGGAGCGTATGGTAACGCCATGCTTCACGTCAAAGGATGGCAGCCAATCGAGCCAGTCTACACCATTGACAAGAACGGTGACTATGTTCTCGATGCCAACGGTGACAAGATTCTGAACACCAAGAACGCCTCGTATTCACCGCTCGGTGTCGCCACAAGTCCTTATGGCAGTGACTTCAAGTACATCGCCGAGACCAACATCGAGCGTCAGGACATCTCAACATGGACAACCCGTCTGTTCGCCGATGTCAATTTCCTGAAGTATTTCAACTTCAACGTGAACTTCAATATGGACGAGTCACACTGGAAACGTACGATGTACGTGAACAGTGTCGCGGGCCGCGGAACTCCTAACGGAGGATTCGGTATCAAGACCTACCAGCGCCGAATCATCAACACCCAGCAGATCCTTACCTATAATCAGGACTTCGACAAGCATCACGTTGACGCTATGTTAGGTCACGAGTATGAGGATCTGAACAGGGATGACCTCAATTTCGGCACTGGTTACGAGCTGATTCCGGGTTATGCCATCGCCGGAAACTTCATCGGCCGCTATGTCAACGCTGGTGGTGAGAACTCCACTACCCCTGGCTTCAGTACAAACATCTACAGGACAGAGTCTTACCTGAGCCGTTTCAACTACAACTACGACAGCAAATATTATCTGTCTGGATCCCTCAGGCGTGATGCCGCCTCCAAGTTCACAAAGGACAACCGCTGGGGTACATTCTGGTCAGTCGGAGCCGGTTGGCGTTTCTCAGAGGAAAGCTTCCTTAAGGAGATGAAGACATGGCTTGACAACGCCAAGCTGCGCGCCAGCTATGGTGTGACGGGTAACTCCAATGGTCTTACCTCTTATTATCTCAACCACTACTGGTACTACGCTGTCGCCACGTGGCAGACAAGCTCAAGCGGTACCGGCGTTCCTGCCTCAACCGCCATCAGAACCGGCAACGACTTGGTTCGTTCCGACCTGACTTGGGAGAACATCCACCAGTTTGACCTCGGCCTTGACTTCAGTGTCCTGAGGAGCCGCATCACCGGTGCGCTTGACTTCTATGACCACAAGACTGTCAACTCTCTCTTCAATCAGTCAGTCTCCCCTCTCGCCAGCGCCGGCTACACCACCGTTCTTGGAAACGCTGCCAAGGTCCGCAACAGAGGATTCGAGATAGAACTCGACGCTGACATCATCCGCAAGAAAGATCTCACCCTCAGCGTTGGCATCAACGGAACACACTACCGCACCACGCTTCTGAGCGTTCCTGCCGACCAGATTCCGAACTACGACGAGACCATGGATCTCCCTAAGGGCTGCTGGACCGTCGCGACTGAGGATATGGCGCAGGCCGGAACTGCAAGCCACGCCGGACGAGGAATATTCTACCTCCGTGGAGAAGGGAAGGATCTTTTCAACCTCTATATGCCTAAATATGCCGGTGTGGACGAAAAATCCGGTCTTCCGCTTTATTGGCACAGAGTCACTTACTATGATGTGAATATGAACGAGACCACAGGTGTCTACGAGCACGGAGGACGTTACGCCAACTATAAGGTGGGTGACAATGTCAAGACAGACGTGGCGGCAGACGCATCTTACTACGAGGTAGGATCAGCCACTCCTGATTGGATCGGAGGTCTTACCCTCAGCCTGAAATGGAAAGATTTCGATTTCAGCGTCGTTTCCGCTTACCAGATCGGAGGCAAGTTCTTCTCTATGGAGTACTCCCAGCATCTGTTCCGCGGCTCATCTATGGGCAGACAGCGTATTCCTGTCTCAAAGGATCTCGTGGGCAACACCTGGAATCCGGACAACACCAGTGCCTATTACCCTATGCAGTGGTTCCCAAGTTCAGGCGCAAGCAGTTACTATCTTGATGGATCTTTGCTGCCAGGCTCTCACAACTACACAGACATGAGCCTCTTTGACGCAAGCTACTTCCGTGTGAAGAACGTGACCATCGGCTACACCCTGCCTAAGAAACTCACAAAAAAAGTCAACATCAGTGCCCTCCGTGCGTTCGTCTCAGCTGACAACGTGTTGATTTTCTCTCAGCAGAAAGGTGTGGATCCTACTTTCTCAACAATCGGAGGAAAAGAGGTTGACACCTTCATCTACCCACAGATGCAGACTCTCACCATCGGTTTGAATCTTGATTTCTAAAATTAAACGCGAATAAATATGAAAACATATAAAAGTCTTTTGGCTGCCGCGATCCTTGGCTTGAGCTTTTCATCCTGCACCTCACTGCTGGATGTCAACAATCCGAACTATTTCACGGATGATGAGATGGCAGAATTCATCAATGGAAGCGAGGAAGCTGAGCAGCAGGTTCTGACAGGTCTCGTTGGTTCTCTGCCGGGTTACATCAACATCTACAACGCTGCGATCGCCGGTGGCTATTCCAACGCTTCCGCTTACGAATCCAATTTTGAGTTTCGCCGTTTCTGCCAGTCTGGCGATGTGGTTGAAGGAGATAGACTGAATCAAGGAACATACTCGACTTGGTATCAGAATCTTGCAAACAACACTTATTGGAGAACAGATCAGGAGATCCAGAACTATGGCTACTATCTCGCCCCTGTACTCAAGCTCGGACCCGCACTCAAGGCGCTTGACTTCCTTACCGAGGAGCGTGTCAAGAAGTATCCAAGAATGGGTTCCAGCCGCGCCCAGGCACTGACAATGAAGGCTATCTGCTACATGATGCTGATGGAGCGCTACACAGACCTTCAGGATGTAACCTCCACTACAAAGCAGGGCTGGCCGATCTACGATGCCTACACCTATAATGCCGCCAAGGCTCCGCTTTCGGTCGCCGAGACCTGGAGTTGGATCAACACTACGCTCAAGGAGGCAGTGGATCTTTTCCACGATTCCACGCTCGGAGAGAAAGGCTATACCATCGGTAACGAGGCTGCCCAGATCTACGACATAGACTGTGCCGTGGCACAGTACTACCGTTGTCGCGCCGCCCTCGACAGCAAGGACTGGAAGACCGTGATAGAGGCGGGGAATGACCTCCTCAGCCATTTCCCTAACCTGATCAACGCCGAAGATTATGGTATGAAGGCAAGCTTGTTGGCCTCTGTGAACTCTCGCGCTGGTGTCACCGCATCCCTGCCTCAGGGAACATCTTGGAACGGATCCGACTTCAACGCCACACAGAACGCCTTCTACAATCTGGAGAAGAATCCAGAGGCGATTTTCGGCGGTGCCAGAGGCTCATCCAACATCTTCTGGACTAACGCAGGTCTCAATGCCCTCAAGCGCAGCCCTTCAGGCTACTATCAGGTGGACAAAGGAATCTATGACGCACTTTCGGATGATGACTGCCGCAAGGCTTGCATTCTCCCTGAGGATTTCGAGGATTTCCACGTTTACACCAACAACGGAGCAGACACGACATGGTACCAGTACACTATGCCGAAATACACGTCTCTCAAATGGGCGGCATCCTCGGCTATCGGTTACAAAAACCACACGAACGAGGCTACCACATCCGACAACATATACCTCCGTTCCTCAGCCGTCTTGCTGATGGTCGCTGAGGCATACGCTCAGGGTGGGCAGGACGCTCAGGCAAAGGCATTGCTTGACAAACTGCTTGCGGCCCGCACAAAGAGCGGCGCCACCGCCATGACATGCGACAACACGATGCCTGGCAAGAGTGTTATGGAGATGGTCAAACTTCAGTGGCGCATCGAGATGTGGGGAGAAGGCGATTGGGCGTTCTTCAACCAGAAGCGCTGGGGCGTTCAGAACGCCCGTGGAGCGAACCATTGGAGCGAGACTCAGATTCCTGCCGAAGGCTTCACTTGGGAGATTCCTCAGAAGGAGCGTCAGGGCAATCCTTACTGGAACTAACAGTCATTATCCACAACTAGAATTATATTCAGATGAAAAAAATATTATTGACATTCGCTTGCGCTCTTTCCGCAATGGCAATGTTCTCAGCCTGCGACAAGGGAGAGGATGTGAAGGAGTTCAAGGATGAAAACGCTACAGTGAAGGCCTTGACAATCGAGGCTACCCTTCCGTCCGCACAAGGTGAGGGCATGAAGACTGCTTTCACAGCCAAGGATTTCCTCCGTATACGTTTCGCGAAGGCTGACGGTACTTCAGTGGGAAGAACCCAGATCCTCAGAGGCGAGGCGGCAGAAGGCAAGACCGCGTCATTCAGCAACCGTGTGGCCGTGCCGAATGACGCAGAAACGGCTTTCGTCTATGTTGACAACAACGAGACTAATCTCGTGAACTATGGATCCGCTCCGACATTTGTGAATTTGAGCGGTCAGAAAGGTACGCTTGCTGATGCCATGGCACATCAGGTGATTGTTGGCTCCACCCCTGTCAGCGGCCTGTCAGGAGGTAAGGGCTCCGTATCACTCGCCTACAAGACCGGTATCGCAAAGATCGTAGTGTCTTATCCGGAGGGAACCAGAGTCAAACAGGGCGAGACCACAATAACGCTTGGTGGAGACGCACAGTACAACAAGATTGAACTGATGCTTGATTCTCCTGAAAAGTCAAGCACGAAAGGTGCAATCACCGTCCCTGCCATTGTTGACACGGTGAAATGCACCTCCACCGCTTACGTCGCCATCTGGCCTGTAGGTGGAGAGTACACCAACACCAACCTCATCTCCCACATCCAGACTACCACCTACGGCAATGCGCTTGAGGTCACGAACATCACGGCAGGAAAGACGACCGAGATCGTTCAGGGTGTTGACGCCAAAGAGTTCAACTATTGGATCGGCGATGAGGAATATAAAGTCCATGATGTCTATGCGAAGGTTGAGAGCGCTAGCAAGTGGATCACAGTGAAGGATGGTGTCCTTACAGTCGGGGAGAACAAGACCGGTAGCGTACGCGTCGGAAAGGTTGTGCTTGACAACGGTCACACCTACATCTTCACCCAGATCGGAGCCAACGACTTCAAGGGAAGCTGGACGCTTTACTCGAAATTATTTGACCCTAACAAGACACTGGGTAAGGGTAACACCAATGCGGACAAAACTGTTGTCACATTCGGTGAGCCACGTCAGCGAGAGACCTTGAAGGATGCCGCTGGCAAAGAGCACACAAACAACCTTGGCATCAAGGGCCTTTATCTTGATTCGGTTCTGGACGCTTGTGTCGAGATTGACTACAATGAAAGGACTGTCAAATTCGGTGTGTTCTTTGACCGCCGCGCAGCCCAGAAAGCCGCAGACGGAAAGTTCTGCACATATATTCCTGAATGTTCTGGCGGAAACGGTTGGGGCAACTACAACTTTGCTCCTGGTGACAAGGGATTCTCCGATTCCAACTACGAGTGGCTCTGGTTCACGGTAAGCGAAGACCTGAAGACCCTAAAGTACCAGTACTATGGTGCGGGTCAGATGACCAGTAACGGCAAGTACTACATCTGCGGAATCTCTATTCCGAAGGCCACTTCAACCGACAAGGCTTCCATTGCAGGCAGCTATGACGTGATTTATCAGGCCAACTACAACGGAAGCAACGTAGAAAGCATGTACTTCAAGAAGTAATCCTGCATTCAGTCAATCCAACAAAAGAAGGCGACCGGAAACCCCGGCCGCCTTCTTTCTTTGGCAATGGCAGTTAAAAACATCACCTTAAAGCCCCTATCTGCTCTTTGGTAAGCCCGGTCAACTGTAGGATCTGCCCTATCGGCATACCGATTTCCAGCATGGCCTTGGCTACTTCGGTCTTACCTTCGGTTATTCCTTCAGCCTTACCTTCAGCCTTACCTTGGGCCATACCTTGGGCCATACCTTGGGCCATGCCTTGGGCCTTACCTTGGGCCATACCTTGGGCCATGCCATCTGCGATTCCTTTGGCCTCTCCGTCGGCATAGCCTTTCTCGAAGCCCTTGCGCTCGGCGAATACGCGCTGCGCCAGAATGTCCCTCTCGTTCATCTTGTCGATCTCGTATTTAAGTTTCTTCTCCTTGTCGAACGCCGCCACCTCGCACGCCTCGGCGAGCCGTCTGGAGATTCCTCCGGCCTCCTCGATCCACTCCGGAATCTTTTGGAAGCCACCGCTGTTCCTGAATATGTAGAACAGCCTGTCGGACTCCGTCACGCACTCCTCCAGCGTCTTGGTGAACAGTGTCATCTCCACAAAGATAACACTAATTGTCTGATCCGCAACCATTCCGGTGCGTTTTTCCGTGAACTGCCAGTAGGAGATGAGGTGGTCGGTGTCCCAGAGCGACTCGTCGTCGTGCCTCAGGCGATAGTTCAGGAAGGAGACCACATAGACCGGGTGGAGCTTCCCGTACAGATCCCCCTCCGACAGTTCCAGATGGTACAGTCCTGACGCGTAATAGACGCACCTCTCGAAGAAGCTGTCCTCCTCCGAGGCCTGCATCTCCACGATGAACGTCCTGTCGTCCTTGTCCACACAGACCAGGTCGAGCACCGTCTTCTTCCCGTAGATCACATCCTGTTGCTGCTCCCGGTCGGAATATTCCTTGATGTCCTCGATCCTCGCCTCGGGAGGCAGAATCTGGTTCAGCACCCCGATGAGGATGTCCTTGTTGTTCCTGTCCGCGAACACGGCCTTGAAGCCCACGTCGCTCCGCAGGTTGACGAACGGAGCGAGCTCTTGTCTCTTTTCATTGAAATACATAGTTCAAATTTTAAACAAACATTTGAACAGCAATAATATGCACAATAAATGTAAAAAACGAAAAGAAACATATACGGATTATAAAAAACAGAAATATTTTCGGTTGTTACTCCCTTAAATACCACTTGGAACCTATCTAAGCGGCTAGCCCGATGGTTCGGGCTCACAAACCATGGTTCGGCAGACTCTGTTGCCGTACGCTGGCAGACGCTTTGACGAGCTCAGCGACCACCAGCGTATCAGAACCGAAGATCTGCACAGCGCCCAAAAACTTTCTCCGAATATTTCCGTAAAGTATAACTGGCTGTCTTTGAATATATTCGCAAATCCTGCCAGTCATATTCAGAGGGCAGCCTTTTTATAACTCTTTAATATTCAATAAACAACATTTTACGTATTGATATTCATCAATCAGTGGAATCCGGGTGCTTTCGTGCTTGTGATGTTACCTACATAGTTTCACAAATTAATAAGGGGCAGACCGGATGTCGAGCCTACCCCCTATAAAGTATTATTCAAGCGAGTTATTTCTTTGCGAAATATCCTCCTCCATTGGTACCATTATATGTCCATTTGTTGTTGTAGTTGAACTGATAAATAGTAGTGTAACCGCCTTCCTTGTAACCTTTGGTCACAAATGAGAAGCCGCAGCAGTACATCCCTTCAGAAACGAGTCTTTGGGTACCTGTGCCAAGACCGAACTTAGGAGATCCGAATATGTCGTCAACTCCCCATCCGATCCATGCATGGTTGCAGCCGTCAACACCGAATTTAAGCGGAGCGAAATAACCCTTTCCATAACCCGTAGTGTTGGTGAGTTCGGTGATGCAGGCAACCTCGCTTCCGTTGCTTACCTTCTGGTAATCCAGTGACATATAGGTGTAGATGACAGGGGTGCCATCCACAATCTCAAGGGATGCAGGAACCGCGAAGTCAAGGTACAGACCTACGAGATCAAGGTTGTGTACATGACCGTTGAGAATCTCCGGATTCTCCACAGCCTTGAACTCGACTGTTGTCTCGTGCTGCCTCTTGTCGTTGTTTACGATCTTGGTATTGCTGACGCCAGTTGCCTTGAAGGAATAATTGTAGAATGTATAATTCCCCGCAAGATCTTTAGCCTCAACCTGATTTACAGTGATCTTGCTGCCGTTGGAAAGTTCCAAGGTTGCAGTACGCGCGGCTCCGGTGGTGTTCTCTGTCCAGTAGGCGACACCGTCCTTGTAGCTCAGCCAACCTCCGACACCGGCGGTCTTGCCGTTATCCGCAACTGGTCCGGAGAGTTCTCTTGAGCCGGATTTGTCATCTTCCCAAAGTTCCACCTTTTCCGAAGGGGTGACGTCACCACAGTTGAAGGTCGCGGTGACCGGGGCACTCTCGGCATCCCAGGAATCCACGGCGACAACAGAAACGGTGTACTGACCGGACTCTGAAAGGGTTCCGAAACCGTAGGTCCAGCTGGACTTCATCTCCGAGGTATTCGGATGGAGGTAGAAATCAGCGAGGATCTTCTTGGTCGCGACCACATTGCCACCCTTTGAGAGTGTGATGACATAGTGGTGGACAAACTCATCATCCTTGCCCGCGGCGAATGTCACGGAAGCAGCCTCGTTATCCTTTACATCCTTGGCCTCGATCGTGCTCATTGTCGGAGCCTGGTTGGCGGCCTTGCGGGTCACGTTGTTGTACTTCGCGAGGTTCGCACCGGCGGCGTCAGGGTACTGCATCACATAAGGTTCACCGATGGTTCCGTTGTTGAAGAAGTCCATCTTTACGATACGCATGTTGCCGTTGACATCGAACTGTACCAAATAACCCTGCGAGAAGTTGTTGGCATCGTTCATCACGGTAGGGGTGCTGCTGATGCCTTCCCAGCCGGCAGGCTCGATGGCCATATACCTTGTGGATCCACATCCGAGAGCCGTCCACTTACCCTGCCAGAGGGAACGCGGATCGTTGATCGGGAAGTGGAGGTGGCCGTGGAACGAGACAACCTGAGGATATTTCTCAAGCACGCCTGTAAGAACCCTTGTGGCCCAGTAGTTAGGCAGAGTGGAAGTCCAGACTCCGCCGTCCTCACCAAGGAGACTGCCGTAGATCGTGTTGTAGATCATAGGGTGCGTCAGCACAATCACGTACCTGTTAGGATCTGTCTTCGTGATGGCATCCAACTGCTGGTCAAGCCAAGTGATGACGTTTGGTGAATATGTGATCGGCTGGTCGCCGTTAGGAGTCACAGCGAGAATATGATAGCCTCCGATGACGCAGTGGCGAGCCTCGTAGTTGTTCCTCATCGTGTTGTCGATGTCTGTCTTGAAATATTCATCGCCGAATGTATTGGCCATAGCGACCGACTGGGCGACAGTGCTTGGAGTCCAATCATATTTAGGGTTCATGTCGTGGTTGCCGATCGTGTAGATCATCGGAACATCAGTCGGATTGAACACTTCTTCGTAAAGAGCCTTAAAGTTTTGCGCCATTGTCACTTCCGCCTTCTGAATAAGGTCTCCCGCCACAAGGACACCATCAATGCCATTAGCATCATTCTCGGCGGCCTTGGCCTTGAGCTGGTTGAGGGCTGCGGTGAACTTATTGGCATAGGCATCGCTCGACCCCTCGATGTGCACGTCGCTGATGGCGGCGAGGGAAAGGGCTATCTTGGACTCGTCAAATACGGGAGAGAGCTCACGTGGAGCCTCGATCTCTCCGGCGTTGTAAACCTTGCCTGGCTGAGTCTCAAGTGTCTCGTAGGAGGCGATCCTGCCGATGACGTTGTCGGAGGCATCGCAGGCCACGATTGTGTAGCCGCTGTTCAAGAGAAGGTCAGGGCGGAGACCGATATGGTAGGTGCCGGCTCCGTTGACATATTTCCTGATGGAAACTGTGCTTTCAAAGTCTGGTGACGGGTTGTCAGAAAGGGTGTAATCTGCGAAAGCGATGAAGGCGTTCTTGTTGATGACCTCACCGTTGTTGCCTGAGACCCTGACATACTTGGTGTCCGGGTTGGTGACTGTCACAGAAAGAAGAGAGAACATGTTCTGGAACTTCAGAGTCATGTCGTTCTTGTCGCATCCTGCCACGGTAACGGAAGGCACCGCATCGCGGCACCTGTCCATATTGTCCGTTGACCAGTACTGCTTGAGCTTGAAGCCCTTGACTCCGCAGTCCTTGAGCATTCCGTAGAAATATTCAGCTTCTTTGAGAAGCTTTCCGGAAGAGACGAATGTGGCGGTCTTGCCGTCAGAGGTAACGTCTGTGGCCTTCATTGTCTCCTTAGAGGTGAAGTTGCCCTTCACGCTGTAGACGACAATCTCGTCTCCTGCGCTCCAGGTCGTCTTGAATCCGGCGGGAGCGTCAGGGAGCTCGGCTTTGAACTTGATCTCGGTCAGAGTCGGCTTTTCAGGTTCTTTGTCCGAACCGCCTCCGTTGTCCTCCTTCACGTTGCAGGAAAGGAAAGTCGTAGCGGAGACCAATGCCGCCAGAATGAATATTGACATTTTTTTGATGTTCATTTTTCCCAAATAGTTTAATTATTAGTTGGCGTCAGCCTCGATGTAGCCCCAGACAGTAAGCTCCCAAAGGTCGAGGTAACCCTGCTTGTTCCTGGAGTTGGTGAAGACAATCGCAATGTAGCGTCCTGATTCCATCGTGCAGTTCCTGCTGCCGGGGTTGTCACCCCAGTACAGCAAGGAATTACATATCGGAGTTCCGAATACTGAAGCGAAATTCTTCTCATCCGGATTGAACGGTTCGTTGCCTGTGAAAATCTGGAAGTTGAAGATGTAACGGTAGCTCATTTTAGGGTTACGAGCCATGGAGAAAGTCTTGTAAGTAGGCTCTTTTCCGGCTTCGCAATTGGTGTCAATTGACAATATCTTAGGGAAATTATTGCCTGCGGTACTGTGCCAACGATGATTGGCATCCGCGATTCCATCGAATATCTTGTCCGGAGTATTCTCTCCCATAGTGCCGCCAGTGGTTGCGGTAACAGTCCAATCCTTGGTGTCAAGCGGATAGACAATCGGGTAGGAGGACTTTGTCCACTCCATCCAGGCCGTGTCCCTACCGTCGCTTGGAAGGAATCCGGAGCTGAACTCGAAATACTTTCCGCGCATGGCGTTAGTGAGTTTGAAGTTGACTTCCCTCGGGGTCATCCTCGGACCGAACTCGACCCATTCGCCGTCAAGATTCTTGTAGCGGAACTTGGTGGCGACCATCTCCGATGTCGATTCTGTGAGCTGGACAGTAGCTGTGGTGCCGTCAACCCAAGCATGCTTGAACTGCCTTTCCTCATGTGTGGAGAGCCAATTCATTCCGTAAGGTGTGGCGGACTTCTCCGCGGCGATGGACTTGTTTCCGAGTTTGTCGAAATTCACTATGTCGAACGTGTAACTTCTGTCGGCAAGGTTCGTGATTGTTACAGACACAGTATCTGAAAAATCCGAATAATTCAGATCAAGAGAGTCGGTGTAGTTGTCCCAATAGACCCTGGCACTTCTCAAGGAAGGATCCTTGGGAACAGGCCAAAACAAGGTGACCTTCTGAAAACCTGTTTCGGAAGTAATGTTTGCGGCCTTGGCAGGATAGATGTAGCCTCCATCCTTGATGAACTCCTTGTAGATGTCATCCTGAGATGTGCAGGAGACAACCGAGCCAAGAATGGCTGCCGCAGCAAATATGCTCGTTTTCAATGTTTTCATATTCATCATAGAGTAGTTTATTACCTGTATTCCTGAAGAACCTGCCCGAATGGCGTAAGCTCGCCCATCTGAATCTTGGAGGATTTTGTGTCGAATCCATAAGTTCCGAAAGAATCAATGAATACAACACGTAAATACCGGAGCTCATCATAAGCGTGAGGATATTCCTCGTTATTGAACTCAAAGTCATTGCCGGCATTCCAGTAGGCATTGTCATCCTGTGTGATAACACCAGGTGAACCGTCAGGGTCATAGCCGGATGGTTTGGCCTGCTCGAATCTTCCAAGAAGGAACCAAGAGTTGTCAAATCCGTGGGTGTTGCCTTCTACTTTTTCACCTGTCGGATTCGCACTACCCCAAAATTCGAAAATTCTTGGATGTGCGGCAGTGTATGTCAAATAACCTTGCCCACGAGGCAAAGTCTTGATATGGCTTAACTTAGTCTTGACTCCAAGGTCAATTGTGAGCCATGTAGGGAGGTCAAGCTGCTTGCTGTCAAATATATAATTACCTTTTCCGTCATCATTCAACTTGTCCCAAAGATTTTCGATCTTGTATTTTGTCGCGCTTGCCGTACAGTTGTCATCCTTGATTTTGGCATCTCTGAACTTATCCTTATCCAATTCCACTTCCTCAAGAGGTGTAAGGATTGCCTTAACGGTGTCTGACACATTACCCCACCTGTCACGGAGATAAGCTCCGAATATGGCCTCTACAGGCTCTATCCCTCGTCTCGGAAGAGTGATGGTCTCGGCGGCCGTGAACAAGGTTGTCACCTGCTCCCATTTCATTTGAGAGGTAGGTTTTTCAAAATCACTCAAGTCTGTGTCCCTAAGGAGAACAATTGTAAGATTCTCTTTAGGGGTGTTTCCATCTATGCGAACCTTAACACCTCCGAAAGTCTGGTAAAGTGTGGCTTTAGCAAGTGAGATAGCCGGCTCAAGAGGAGTAATATCAACTTTTACGGGTGTTGATTCAACTTCATTCACATTAATAGCCGCAATCTCAACGGTATGTGGCTTAGTGTCAACAAAGCCGACCACGGTCAGGCTGTCAACATAACGAGAGATTTTTGAATTGACCTGCTTTCCATTACGTGTATACCTTGCGATTACACCTTTCACGTTGTCATCATCCGGAATATTCACCTTGATGACAGCACCGCCGCTGATGCTTCTGACGCTTTCCACCGAAACAGGGCTGGGAGCCGGAATATTATCATTCTTCTGATCTACTCTGCCAAAATCATTCGCTCCGTCATTGCAGGCGGTTATGAAAATGGCTGATAATAGAAGAGTGAACGTCGTTTTAATTATGTTATTCATTCCTTATGACTTTTAAAGTGTTACCATCCAAGATTCTGTACCAGATTAGGATTTCTTTCAATGTAGTATGTGTAGATAGGCCAGAAATAATCCTTGAGACCGAAATTCTGGTCTGCGATGTAGGTCTTCTGGTAGTAGTCCTTGGCCGCTGGCGCCATAACACGGAATCCATATATTCCTTTCTGGTATTCTGTTGAAGCTTCTTTCCAACGGCGGAGATCCCAGAACCTCTGGCTCTCGAACGCAAGCTCAATCAGACGTTCGCGGTGAATGATCTCACGCATTCCGGCCTGTGACCTATAGAGGTCAGGACGTGTGCTGTAATTATCCCAAGACTCTTTTACTCCAGGAATACCGGCACGCTCGCGAATAGCGTCAAGAGCGTTGAAAAGTTCCTCGCTGTATGCGCCGTTTGGTCCCTCAACCTCGTTGATGGCTTCAGCATAAAGCAGATAGAGGTCAGACAAACGAATTATAGGCCACGGGAACCAATATGACGCAAGGCTCGCGGTTGATGACGTTCCGGACCAGGTAACCCTGTATGGAGCCAATTTCTTGGGGAAATATCCTGTTACAGGGCCAGCTTCCTTATTGTTGGACTTACCATTTGAGTTACCTCCGCGAGCTTCAAGTGTGTGTACATCATCAGGAGTCAAGTCATTGTAGTTGGACAACGCACCGAGCCATTTTCCACCGTCGAACCCAAGATCGGCATAGAATCTTGGCTCACGGTCGAAGTTCAGCTGGATAGTCTCGTAACCTTGTTTGATATAGTATTTGTGGGCTGCATCTCCTGTCCTGAGTTTAAACTGATCTACACTAGCGAATTCCTTGTCGTAATTGATAGGAAGTCCATTCTTCGTATAGAACTGCTCGGCAATCTTAAGTGGTACGCCAATGAAATCCGTTCCTCCGATACCTCCAAGTTTTTTTCCATCGCTTGGATCCATCTGCAGAATCGGCACACACCACTGCTGGAAAGAGGTGGTTGATACCTGAGTATTACCCCAGATCAGTTCACTGTTCCATCTTTCGCAGAAAGCGTTTCGGATTGTAAGATCTGTGACAAGAGAGTCACACATTCTATAATCTTGTTCAACATATGTCCTCTCGTATAACTTCAGGTTGGCTTCCTCGCAGATGTCAAGGGCATCCTCGCAAGCCTCAAGAGCGTCCTCCCAACGTTTAAGCTTGTCTGCGTCAGACTTGGCTGGGAAAAGCCTTTGTCCACGGCCGTCAATCAAAGACGCTTCCTCTTCATTTCCATTGAACAACGGGCTGGCCGCGTAGACAGCGACCTTGGCCTTCAGCGCCGCACAGATTGGCTTTGTGACACGTCCCAACTCGTCATCCGATGGGTTTACAATCGGCAAATACGGAAGAGCCTCGTCAAGAAGGTCGAGCACAAAGTCAAAACAGTCATCAATGTTGTCACGATAGACGCGCACTTCCTCAACATTGGAATCAATCGGAAGGCTTTCACGAATGATCGGAACCGGTCCCCATTTGCGGATAAGATTGAAGTGATAGTATGCTTTAAGGAAGGAGACTTCTGCCTTCCACTGCTGCTTCTCATCTTCGTTCATATCCGGAACCTTATCGATATTCTCCACCAGAATGTCGCAGCAACGGATTCCTTCGTACATACTTTTCCAGTCGCTGTTATAGCAGATGGCAGCACTTTGCAATCCTTTTGCGATAGGGAAAGAAGCATAGTTCTTGTTGTATAAGTACGTGGTGACACGGCTGTCCAGATCCCAAAGGTCGTCACCGGTAAGCATTCCGCTGTCTTGTCCGGCCACTCCGTCATTTGTCATATATGAATAGCAGGTGGCCAGATACCTGATGGCTGTCGATCTAAGGTTGAATGCGGTTTCGATTGATGCCAGTCCATCATCCGGGACAACATCAAGGAACTTGTTGCAACCGTTGACTCCGTACAGCGAAGCCGCCGCCAGCAGTGAAATTGTGATATTCTTAAAAAACTTTTTCATAATTCTCGTACATTATTTGGTGTCAAACGTAACATTCACACCAAAGTTGAATGTCCTCTGAATAGGGTAATTAAGGCCATTACCGGCAAGCTCGGGATCCCAAAGTTTGAACTTGCTCCAGCACAGGAGATTATTGCCCTGGAAGTAGACACGCAGACTTCCAATATGGAGTTTAGTGGTCAACTTCTGTGGAATGGTATAACCAAGTTCAAGCTGTTTCAGACGAAGGAATGAACCATCCCTCATCCACCAGGTACTCGTCGCTGTGTTGTTGAAGTTTTCGTAGGCGCTGTACCTTGGATAAAGAGCGTAAATGTCACGGTTGTCCTCGCTCCAGTGGCTGTCAGCGTAAGCCTTGAGCAACTGGGTGTTGTTCACGAACGGAGCGGTACCGTACCTGTTATATTTGGTGCTGTAGGTACTTGTCGCATCAATCCAGAACGACTCTCGTCCAAGGCCTTGGAAGAACACGGAAAGGTCAATCCCTTTGTAACCGAGTGAAACACCGAATCCATAGATGATCTCAGGAGAGGTAGGATAACCGATCGGAACCATATCAGCGGTTGTGATCTTGCCGTCACCATTGACATCGGTATACTTGATGTCGCCGCCTCCGTAAGGAGAACCGAAAGAAGTCTGGTCAGGGCTGTTGGCCGCCTCTTCGTCATCAATGAACAGGCGCTCGGCGATGTAGCCCCAGGTCTGCTTGATGGAGTAGCCTGCGTGCTGACGGTACTTCTCTGGATAGGTGGGCTCCTCATAGACATCGTACTTGCCTGTTGACCAAGTGAAATTCGCTCTTGCGGATGTCCAGAAGTCCTTGTTCCACACCTTTTGGTACTCAGCCTGAAGGTCGACACCGTGGGCTCTGGCCTCACCGATGTTGGCGGATATTCCCGCCTGAAGTCCCATTGTCTCAGGAACGTCGGCACGTGTCATGAATATGTCCTTACGCCTCTCGGTGAAGTACTCGGCGATGAGGTCGAAGTTGTCGAACAGACCGAGTTCCACAGCGTAATTGGTCTTGTAGGATTTTTCCCAAGTGATAGCCTCGTTCGCATAGCGGGTCACATCGATGCCTTTGTAGTTGACCTGCCTGCGATCGCCGAAGAACGCCTGATTAGCGGAACTATTCATATTCATTTCAGAGAGGTAGTAGAAACGGTTCTGTTCATTACCGATCTTGTCGTTTCCGACGAGACCGTACGATACCCTGAATTTAAGGTTGTCAACCGTTTTCTTCAAAGACTTGAACCAAGGCTCGTTTGACATTACCCATGCGGCTCCGGCTGAAGGGAAGAATCCCCAGCGGTGAGACTTGTGGAAACGTTCGGAGCCATTGTAACCGAAGTTGAACTCAGTGAAATATCTCTTGTCCCAACCATAGGTGAAACGTCCGGAAAGACCGGCGTTGCGGGAAGGAAGGGAAAGCTGGAGGGAGCCGGCGTTGGCCTTGCGTGACTCATAGGCGGTGAGTACCAAAAGGCCGGTCACCTCGCTGCGGCCGAAGTCGCGGGCATAGTTGAGTCTGGTCTCTGAATATAACGTGTTCTGCACAGTCTTGCTTCCCTCATTGTAGGTGAGGTAGTCGGTACCATCATCGTTGATTCTGCGCAAGTGGTATTCTCCCGTGTAGGAGTCGTAGTTGTCCATCGTGTACCAATAAGGACTGAACTGCCGGTTGACGCTGAAGTCTGAAAGGCGAGTCAGGTTGAACAATGTCATCGCGCTGAGCCCCTTTGTGATGAAATCAAGATTCTGGTTGAGTTCGACCGCCGCGATCATCTGGGAACGTTGGTAGTCGCGGTACCCCTTGACCATATTCGCATAAGGGTTCGTGTAACCTCCTTTGTCCCAGTTGCCGAACATGATGTGTTTGATGCCGATGTGGTCATCATCCATCGGGTAGTACGCCGGGAAGAGAACAGGATCTGAGTGAACAACATCCACATAGACCTTGTTACCTCCGTCCAGCGGTCCTCGGTAATCCGTGAAGTTACCGGTAAGGCGGATGGCCAGCTTCGTGGTAGGGGTCACGTTGATGTCGATGTTGGAACGCAAGGTGTAGGTTTTCTGGTCGATGTTGTTGTTGAAACTATTCCTCTTATCGACGTTAAGAATACCGGTGTCCTCGGTGAAAGCGCCGGACACATAATAGGTCGCAACCTTGCCTCCACCGCGAACGGAAACGTTTGCGCGGTATGCCGTGGAATAATCCTTGAAGAGCATCTTGTACCAATCGTTGGCAGGGTAGATGTACGGATTCGCGCCCGGTTTTCCGGTGTTCTCGATCTTGTCGTAAGAGTACATCAGGTCTCCGAGAGGGTCACGGGTGGTGATGGCCTCATTGTAGGACTTCATGTAGGTGATAGGGTCGGCAAGCTGTACAACATCGGTAGGCTGGGAGATCGAGGTCTCTATACGGGCGAAAATTTTCGCCGGGCCTTCCTGGCCGCGCTTTGTGGTCACGAAGATGACACCGTTGGCTCCGCGGGCTCCGTAGAGGGCGGTCGCAGTGGCATCCTTCATGATCGAGAAGCTCTCGATGTCGTCCGGCTGGAGACGGGCGAGGTCGGTGGAGGTAAGTTCGATGTTGTCGATGAGGATCAGAGGGCTGGTGTTCGCGCCGAAGGTGGTGATACCACGCACGAAGAAGTCGGCGTTGTCCTGGCCAGGCTCACCTGAGCGCTGGTAGGCGATCACACCGGCGACATTACCGGCCAAAGCGGTTGTCAAGTTGCTGGACGGCACCTTCAGGGTTCCGACATCAACTGTCGTGATGGCGGCAACCGTGCTTTCTTTCCTCTGCTTACCAAAGGCAACGATGGTTACCTCGTCAAGTTCGTTGGCTGCATTTTTCAGCTTAACGATGAAGTTGGTCATACTTCCGACTTCCAGGATTTGAGTCTCTTTTCCGAGACACTCAAACTTGAGTTTGTCAGTCGGCTTGACTCCGGACAGTTCGAAAGAACCGTCAAGGTCAGTCATCACACCCTTTGTGGATCCGACGACCGACACTGTCGCTCCCGGCATGGTCTCGCCGGTTTCCTCCTCGTAGATCACACCTTTGATGGTCTTGGTCTGACCCAAAACCGCCAATGGCGCCAGCACAAGGACTAGAGACAAAACGATCTTTTTGAAAGACATAAATACTAAATTTGTTGTTTAATTAAAGTGTTATATTCCTTTAAATTATTAACCACTATCGGCGATAAACCGATTTAACTGTTGCGCACTAAAACTCTCTAATGAGAGTATGAAAGACAAAATTAGAGACTTTTTCATAAAAAACAATAGATTTGCGTATATTTGGGCTATGAATTTTAAGTGGTTATACGCAGGCATATCCCTGCTTCTCTGCGTCGGCGCGGCCGCGCAGCAGCCTTCCTCCAAGGCATGTTATGTCGATCCTTTCATCGGAACCGACGGAATGGGACACACTTTTCCGGGGGCGTGCGTGCCTTTCGGCGGAGTCCAGCTCAGTCCTGACACGGACACCATCCCTCACAATGTGAACGGGAAATACCAGCCGAGGGCTTATGAATATTGCGCCGGCTACCGTTACTCAGACCCTACGATCGTCGGGTTCAGCCACACCCACTTCAGCGGCACGGGTCACTCGGATCTGGGCGACATCCTGCTGATGCCGACAACCGGAGACTTGAAGCTGAACCCCGGCACAAGCGACAACCCTGACGGCGGCTACCGCAGCCGCTTCTCGCACTCCACGGAGAAAGCCTCGGCGGGACGCTACGAGGTGACGCTGGACGACTACGGCGTAAAGGCCCGTCTGACCGCCACCACCAGAGTCGGAGTCCATGAATATTCATTCCCGAAAGGAGTTGATGGGCAGGTGATTCTGGATCTCATCCACGGAATCTACAACTACGACGGCAAAACTCTCTGGGCGGAAATTCAGGTGCAGAACGACACCCTCCTGACGGGCTACCGCATCACCAACGGCTGGGCCCGCACCAACTACACCTACTTCGCGATCTCCTTCTCGCAGCCTATTTCTGAATATGGTTACGCGGACCGTGAGAAGATAAACTATAAAGGTGGCTGGAGCAAGTTCGACCAGTACCGCAACTTCCCGGCGATGGCAGGGCGCAAGCTGGTGGCTTGGTTCAAGTTCGCCACGTCCAAGAATCCAGAGCTGACCGTGAAGGTGGCTCTGTCCGCCACAGGAGCCGAGGGTGCTCTGAAGAACCTTGCGGCGGAGGCGTCCGGCAAGTCTTTCGAGGAGATTGCCTCGGCAGCCTCAAACGCCTGGGAGAAAGAACTTTCCCAGATCGAGATCCAGGGAACGGAAGGAGAGAAGAAGATGTTCTACACCTCTCTCTACCACACGATGATCAACCCGTCAGTCTACATGGACGTGGACGGGAAGTACAGAGGCCTCGACCACGAGATCCATCAGGCCGACGGCTTCACGAACTACACAGTGTTCTCACTTTGGGACACCTACCGTGCCGAGCATCCGTTCCTGGCCCTGTTCAAGCCGGACCGTGACAGGGATATGGTCGAGTCGATGCTGGCCCACTACGACCAGAACGTGCTGCACTTCCTTCCTGTCTGGAGCCATTGTGCCAACGAGAACTGGTGCATGAGCGGCTACCATGCCGTCCCTGTGCTGGCCGACGCCATCACCAAAGGGCTGGACATCGACCGCGACCGCGCCCTTGAGGCGATGGTAACCACCTCAAAGGCAGACTGGTACGCCGGGCTTGGGGAATATATGAGGCTCGGCTACGTGCCTTACGACAAGATCTCCACCGCCGCCAGCAACACGCTGGAATATTCCTACGACGACTGGACCATCTGGCACACCGCCCGGCTCACGGGTAATGAAAAAGTGGCCGAAGAATATCTCGCACGCGCGCAGTATTATAGGAATGTCTTTGACACGGAACTCGGTTTCGCCCGTCCGAAATACGCTGACGGCTCCTTCAAGAAGAATTTCGACATCATGCAGACGATGGGCGAGGGCTTCATCGAGGGCAACTCGCTGAACTTCTCTTTCCACGCCCCGCAGGACGTTTTCGGCGTGATGGCGCTGATGGGTGGCGAGAAGAGGTTCATCTCCGCGCTGGACGAACTCTTCTACCACGATCTTCCTGAATATGCCTACGCAACCAACGAGGACATCACGAAAGACTGCCTGATCGGTGGCTATGTACACGGCAACGAGCCGAGCCATCATATTCCTTATCTCTATGCCTGGACAAGTCAGCCGTGGAAGACACAGTACTGGATGAGGGAAATCATCAACAGGATGTATCGTCCTGATATTCACGGATTGGGAGGGAATGACGATTGCGGTCAGATGTCCGCCTGGTACATCTTCGGCGTGCTTGGATTCTATCCTGTCTGCCCCGGAAGCGACCAGTACGTGTTCGGCGCTCCGTACCTTCCGTACGCCCGTATCGCCCTTCCTAACGGCAAGACCCTTGAGGTGAAGGCCGACGGCGTGAGCGACACGAACCGCTATGTCAAGAAGGTACTGCGCGACGGCGTTGAGTTCAAGAAACTCTACATCACCCACGAAGACCTCCTCCAAGGAGGCACCCTCGAGTTCGTCATGGCCTCCAAGCCGAACAAGGCCCGCGGCCAGAAGCCTGCCGACAAGCCATACTCGCTTTCCGCAAAAGCAAAGTAACTTTCCGCGGAGGGTAAGCCTCTGTTTCACAGTATATTAAGCGAAGTCCTTCAGCTGATATCTGCTGAAGGACTTCGCTTTTGTAATTGATTTTCAATCGCTTATTCCCCACTGCGTTTTAACGTAATGCCTGAATCTGCACCGCACTCAACCCTGTGAACAGCATAATCTGATCCACTGGCATTCCGTTAAGAAGCATAGCTTTTGCCACCTCGGCCTTTCCTTCGGTTCTGCCTTCGGCCAGCCATTTGTCTTTTCCCTCTTTGAACCCCCTGCGGTAGCCCTGCTGTTCACTGCCCTCAAGGTAAGTCAGCATCTCATCCTTTGAAATCGTATCGCTGAAATAACTTTCTATCTGCTCGTCACTCAGACCGCGGATGCGCATCGCCCCCTCCAGTTCTTTGAACCAAGAGCATTTCGCCGCGGCGGTCCTTGCAATAGATACTGAAATTTCTGAATATCCGGCACCATCCGGCGACAGGGCTGTCATATCCCTCGGCGTAGCGCATGCGGTACTCCCGTTCCTCATCATTAAAGGACACCTATCCGATAACACTGTTGTCCTTTTGTCCGGCCGTCGTGCCCTTGACCGTGGCGTACATATCTCTCGAATCTTTCATAGTAAAAAAATGATTAATGGTTAAACTTACTGTTTCGAAGACCGTCCCGGAACATAGTCGCAAAATCGGAATCGTAAGCGTAAAAAAGAAAAGAAACCTATAAGGACTATAAAAAACAGGAATTAACCACCAAAGAAACCACTTCGACAGGCTCGATGATTCTGTCAAGCAAGATCTTTTTGTTAAACAACAAATTTTATTATTGCTGTCCGCTAAAAGTTAGCGAGCAACGAGATATCCATCCGCAGTGCTGTTGTAACGGCATTGCGGATGATTTTTCTGAGGGTAAGCCCCTTAGCTGAAGAGAAGCAGTTCTTCTGGAGGCGGATTTGGATCCGATTCTGCTTCTAAGAGCAGTTTTGCCCAGTCTTTTTCAGGGTCCTCGAGGAAGGTATAGAGGTTGACATAGTACATCAGCATGATTCTGACCATTGTGGCAAGGCCAGAGAAGCTCCATTTGCGCTTGATGTGCTTTTGCAAGACCATCAGTAGCAGGTTTGCGATAAGTGTGACCCAAACCTGTATCTTGATTGCGTTAGCGCTCTCGCCGTAGAAGTATCTTAGAGGGAAGTTCTGCTTTATCTGTTTGAAGAACTTATGAGAAGCTACACATAAGTTGTTTTATGACAAGCATATCATTATGCAAAGTTGACATCAAAGCCTCATTGATATTCAACAAGTTATCTATGCTACTTCTCGTTTCAACTTTGCATAACAATATCAATGATTGAGCCCTTTCAGCCACTCCCGAAGGTTCTTGTCTCGTTCCCAGACACGGTCTGACTTGACCCCGGGATTGAGATCCACATAGGCTCTTTCCAAGGCCTCGCGTTTTGCTTTTGAGTCTGCTCTTGCATAGATATCAGTTGTTTGTATAGATACATGACCAAGTATATCCCTGATATAGACGAGGTTGACGCCGGATTGCAACAAGTGCATGGCCTTGCTGTGCCGGATGCTGTGGCAACTGAGCCGGTCCGGTATAAGCGAGGGGTTGACTTTTCGGGCCATATCCGCATAAGTCTTGAGCACGTACGCCACTCCTTCCCGTGTCAGCTTTTCATGCCTGTTGTTAAAGAACAGCGGAGTTCCGAACATGTTGCTATTGTCAAGATGATTCTCCTCCATATACAGCCTCAGATGATTCACCTGTTCCTTCACCATGGGGACAACACGAGACTTGCGTCCCTTCCCAAAGAGCTTTATCGTGTAAGGCTCACTATCGATGCGGACGCAGTCAACGGTCAGATCTGCAATCTCCTGAACCCTCGCTCCGGTGTCGTACATCAGCGAGAGCATCGCCAGATGTCTGCGTCCCTGCCAGATTGTGACATCAGGCTGGTGGAGAAGCAGGCGGATGCCATCCTGCGAGAGATAGTTCAGCGCTTTCTTTTCAGTTCTCATGGCCTTTATTGACAATATCTTCTGCCATTCCTCTGATTGCTCGATAATATTGTATTGCAGGAACGACACAAACGCGTGGATGGCTGCCAGCCTGTAGTTCCTTGTGGCCGGGGAGCAATTCCTCTCGTCAAGGATCCAATTGAGGTAGCCGATGACATTCTGCCGAGTGAGATGCTTGAGGAACAGTTTCTCTACAGCGACACCCTTTTTGGTATGCATGTAGTCGATATATTGGACAAAGGCATCTCTATACGCGGACAAGGTGTTTGGGCTGACATTGCGTTCATGGGGCAGATACTCGGACAGAAACCGGCTAAGTTGTTTGGCAAAGTCTGTCGCTGTCGTCATAGGACTTGCAGAGTTTAGGATATACAAAAGCGTTTATCGCGGAGCACTGGCGTTCCATTTCCGGATACATTGCGTAGGTCAGGCGGACATACTGCTCAGTCGCCGACAGTGAATGGTGTCCCAGGCTGGCGGACAATATAGGAAGGCCTGTGTATAGGTCAACACCATTATGGGCCATCTGGACCAGGCAGTGAACGGCATATGTGTGCCGCAGGTCGTGCACTCGAGGCCCGCAATGATTTCCCTTGAACGGAATACCACATCTGTCGAGCATCTTGCGGAAGAACTGGTACACAGCATTGGCGCCGAATGATGTGCCGTCCCCCTTTACAAACAAGGGGTGGTCTGGCGCGGATATTCCGACAATGGGCATCCTGTCCCTGTGATATATATATTCCGACAGGACGTTGCGCATGGACTCGCTGATAGGAACGATGCGGTCTGTCCCGTTCTTGGTTTTCCTGAGATGAATGTACCCATTCTCAAGGTGCACGTCCTCGTTAACTATGGACAGGGCTTCAGAGATGCGGACACCTGTTCCGTATAGCATCCTCAGCAAGGCAGGCATGGAGAAGAGTGACGTCCCCATACGGACATCATACAGGCGGCTTGCGTCACATGCTGCAAAGATGTCGGCGATTTGGGATTTCGTGAAGATATACGGAGTAAAGTTCAGTTGCGGCTGCCTGGGCAACCGTGGGATATGACAAAGACATCCTCTCCTGCTCATCAAGGTCGTCAACTGGCGCCATGCGGAGTACTTGGCATAGATTGTCCGGTCGCAGTCGGCATCCCTGGTCTTGCGCCACCTCGAGATGAACTCGGACGTGACATGCGGATCGGTAAGATTCACAGATACGGCGAAGTCATCGAACTCCTTCAGTATCCACTTCATACGGAGAGCACTGATACCGGCGGACGCCTTTACCTCGATGAGGCTTCTCATATATGGAGCCAGAACACTTCTGTAGTTGAACATCTCACTCATAGAACGCACCTCCTCTCTGCATGTAGAACCCTTCTGCGACAGAAGGCACAGGCAATGCGCACTTCATCAGCGATGGGATGTCGATTTTCAAGTATACCATGGTGGTATCCGTATGGCGGTGTCCCAGTGACTCCGATATGACCGGCAGTGTTGTCTCCTCACTAAGCATGGCGCTGGCCAAAGAGTGACGAAGCGAATGCGGCCCGTGGTGTTTCAAGTGTACATCCACACCGGACTTGAGGATGATTTCATTGATGGCGGCGCATACACATGCTTTTGTGGCACCAGTGTAAGGTGCACGACTTGAGAGGAACACCTGGTCAAGACTTGATTTGGGACGACCATTTTTGAGATAGTCAACAATGGAGTTTCCAACCTCAGCTAAAAGCGGCAGTTGAACAACCTTCCGTGTCTTCTGCATCGTGATCGTTAGCAGGTTGTTGTCCCAGTCAATTTCGCCAAACTTAAGGTTCGCGATATCGGATGCCCTAAGACCAAGCCGAGAGGCTAGCAACGTCATCGCATAGTTCCTTTTGCCGACGGCATTACTCCTGGCTATGGAGTTCTCTATCATCAGCACCTCTTCCTTTGTGAAGAAGGATGGAACTCGCTCAGGATGCCTGACTCGGAACGACTCGAAGAACTGGCTGAAGTCTCGCTCCAAAAGTCCTTCCTCCTTCCAGAACCTGAACAGCACACGCAATGCGGACACGATGTTTACCTTATTGGTGGGATGGGCAAGGACGAAGGACACGATATGATTTTCAGCAATATTCTCCTTGTGGCGGACACCCTCCGCTTCAAGATGATGCAAGAACTCGCTCAAGTAAAGACGATAGTCACCGATGGTGGTCCTGCTGCGGCGGAGGTTGGTCAGATGTTGTATCAACTTCTCCATATCCTTTCCCAATTCACCATCCAGACGATGATAAACGGGAGTGAAACAACGCTTGCGGATATGTCCGGTCAGCAGCATGTCGTCAAGCACCTGGATGCTGCGGATCTTTTCCCGTTCCTGCTGACGGACGGTTCCGTTGCGATGACAAGTTTCAATGTACATTGCGCCTACGCTTGTTTGGTACTTTCTGAGACCCCTGGCCTCCATGAATGGGACAATGCCATGTCTCCAGAGTGTCTTGTACACGCCAATGCGATTTCGCGAGTAGTTGTTCTCTTGGAAGAAGGCGATGCATTGTCCAATCAATGTTTGGATTTCTTGTTCCTTCATAACAATTGATATTAAATTACTTGGCTTATGCCTTTCATATAATATAACGTTATGAGAAGTATTTATGTTTAGTAGCCAACGCAAAACTCACAAAGTCGGTCTGTTTGCATCCTTTCAAGCAACACTACTTTGCATAATGATATACTTGTCATAAAACAACAGCTCTATTTCCCAACGTTTGCGGTAGATTGCGACAATCTCTTCTACCGGCATCTCCATATCATTCGTGAGCAGTGAGATTAACTTTGCCTGCTTGTTCTTCTTGATATCAACGTATGTTACGATGCGGGCCTTATGGACAATGTCACTCCCTTCAGCTACTTTCTTTGTGAATGTGACATGCTTCACTCTATACTCCATTAGGCCTTCCGGTGTCATGTAGGCGGTATCTTCATCAATCTGATACACAAGGTTTTTCTTCATCTTGGTGACATAGATTACACCACGACTGGTCAGCTCCTCGAACTTTCCATAGTCGATATAGGCCCTATCCAAGGCCACTATATCGCCCTCGATGTAGTTCGTGGGCTTGAGCATGAAGCTGTCGTTTGTGGCTGCAGATGTGAACTTGACGTCAGAAGGAACGCCTTCGTTGGCGTGTATGTTCGTATGGACTTTGATGCCGCCTTTCTTCTTTCCCGTCTTTGGATGGCGTCCAACACCTTTGAAAAGCATGTTGGAGAACAGGGTTACAGTCGTGGAGTCTATGATCTGCAGCCTGTTTATCCAACTTGACGATGGATTCTTCCGGCTGTCCGAGGAAAGTTCGTCCTTGTATCTGGCATACAGACTGCGGTATATCTTCTCAAAGATGGCTTCAGACCTTCTCGCATTGGCATCGGACAGGGTGCTTCTGCGTGGCATCATGCTGATGCCGAGATGGGCCAGTTTCCGTGCCTCTGGAAACATTGAGTCCGTGATCTCGCGAAGAGAGTCAAACCTCTTTATGACCGCGTAGAGCATTATCAGCAGATGATGCCACACGTCAAAGTTCTTGACATAGCGTTCTCCGCCGTTTGAACGGCTTATTTCAAGAATTCCTGTCCGATCGAGTAAATTAATTAGCTGACCATATGCCGGCTGTCCGATAAAATGGCTACCTTTGTTCATGGTTTCTTTAGTTTTGTTGCAGAAACAAAGATAACCAAAAGGCTGGACCTCCCAATCGGAGATTCAGCCTAATTTTTTGTACTGTCAAAAAGTTTTAGCGGACAGTAATAAAATTTTATAAAAACGTTTATGTCTTTCAAAAAGATCGCAATGACGCTTGCGCTCATCCTGAGCACCGTTGCGGCCGTGGCCCAGACCAAGACCGTCAAGGGTGTGATCTACGAGGAGGAGACTGGCGAGCCTATGCCGGGAGCGACGGTCTCCGTCGAGGGTTCCACCCGAGGTGTGATGACCGACCTTGACGGCTCGTTCGAGCTGACCGGTGTCAAGCCTACCGACAAGCTAAAGTTTGAGTGCCTTGGAAAGGAGACTCAGGTTCTGCAGGTCGGTACTATGACCAACTTCGTCGTGAAACTCAAAAACGCGGCAAACGAACTTGACGAGGTGACTGTGGTCGCCTTCGGTAAACAGAGGAAGGAGAGCGTCATCGGCTCCATCTCCACGGTTGATGTCAAGACCCTGAAGGTTCCTTCCAGCAACCTCACCACCGCCCTGGCCGGAAACGTGGCCGGTGTGATCGCCTACCAGCGTACCGGTGAGCCTGGACAGGACAACGCCGACTTCTTCGTGCGTGGTATCACCACGTTCGGCGCGAACACCAGCCCTCTGATCCTCATCGACAACATCGAGCTTACCTCCACTGACCTCGCCCGCCTTCAGCCGGACGACATCGAGAGCTTCTCGATCATGAAGGACGCCACGGCGACGGCCCTTTACGGAGCCCGCGGAGCCAACGGTGTGATCTTCGTGACCACCAAGCGCGGTCAGGAAGGCCCGGCGAAAATCTTCGCCCGTGTCGAGACCTCGATCTCCGCCCCGACCGATGTAGTCGAGCTGGCTGATCCTGTGACCTACATGAAGTCGTACAACGAGGCCATCTCCACCCGTGACCCTCTTGGAGAGTTGATGTACACCTACGACAAGATCGAGCAGACCGGAAAACCGGGCGCCAACCGCCTCATCTATCCGGCCAACGATTGGTACGATATGCTTTTCAAGGATTTTGCCACTAGCTACCGCGCAAACGTTTCAGCGCGTGGTGGAGGCAAGGTTGCGACCTACTATGTGTCCGGTGCCTACACCGAGGACACGGGTGTTCTGAAAGTCGATAAGCGCAACAGTTTCAACAACAACATCGACGACAAGAACTACACCCTGCGCTCCAACGTGGACATCAACGTCACCCCGACCACGAAGCTGGCTGTCCGCCTGACCGGTAACTTCAGGGACTATCAAGGCCCTCTGAACGGAGGTAGCGATGTCTATCGTCAGATCATGCACTCCGACCCTGTGCTCTTCCCGGCCTACTACCCGGTGGACGACGAGCACGTGGGGATCCAGCACATCATGTTCGGTAACTACGAGGATGGCTCCTACATCAACCCTTATGCCAACCTTGTCAAGGGCTACAAGAACTACCAGCGCTCCCAGATGATCGCCGCCGTACAGCTTGAGCAGGATCTCAAGTTCATCACCAAGGGTCTGTCGTTCATGACATTGTTCAACCTCACAAGGTTGTCCGAATTTACAGTGAACCGCCAGTTCAATCCTTATTGGTACAGGCTGGATCGTTACGACTCCTACACGGGAGAGTACCACGTCAACCGCATCAACGAAAACGGAACGGACTACCTGACATATTCCGAGAGTGGGAAGACGGTGAAGAATACGATGTACTCCGAGACCCGCCTGAACTACAACCGCTCATTTGGAAAGCACGACGTGACAGGACTTCTGGTTTTCACCGCCAGCGAGTCCCTGACCGCCAACGCCGGCTCACTCCAGCTGTCCCTGCCATCGCGCAACGCCGGCCTTTCCGGACGTTTCACCTATGGCTACGACAAGAGGTATTTCATTGAATACAACTTCGGTTACAACGGCTCCGAGCGTTTCCACAAGTCCCACCGTTGGGGATTCTTCCCTTCGGCGGGTCTCGCGTGGATGATGTCCAACGAGAAGTGGTTCAAGCCGTTGACCAAGGTGGTCAGCAATCTCAAGCTGCGCTACTCCTACGGTCTTGTCGGCAACGACAACATCGGCTCAAGCTCCAACCGTTTCTACTACCTGTCGGAGATGAGCATGAACAACAGCGGTTTGGGAGCATCTTTCGGCGAGACCAGAAACGTGGGCTACAGCGGTATCGGAGTCGTGCGCTACGCCAACGAGGCCATCACCTGGGAGAAGTCCTATAAGAGCAACTACGCCCTCGAGCTGGGTCTATTCAAAAAGCTCGACATCATCGCCGAGTACTTCACCGAGCACCGCACCGACATATTCATGCAGCGCGCCGACATCCCTAACACCATGGGTCTCCAGGCCGCCGTCTACGGCAACATCGGCCAGGCCCGCTCTAAGGGTATCGACATCCAGGCCGACTACAAGCAGGCCTGGGCCAGCGGCCTCTGGGCGTCCGCGAGGGCGAACTTCACCTACTCCACCGGCAAGTATGATGTCTATGAGGAGCCTACTTATCCGGAGTCCTACCGCCAGCACGCAGGCAGGTCGATCAGGCAGACATGGGGTTACATCGCCGAGCGTCTGTTCGTCGATGACGAGGATGCCGCCAACAGCCCTTCGCAGGCCGCTTTCGGTAGCCAGTACGGCGGCGGTGACATCAAGTACACCGATGTCAACGGCGACGGTGTGATCACCAACGCGGACATGGTGCCGATCGGCTATCCGACCTCCCCGGAGATCATCTACGGGTTCGGTGTGTCCCTCGGTCACAAGGGCTTCGATGTCTCGGTGTTCTTCCAAGGTCTGGGACGCGAGTCTTTCTGGATTGACGCCACAAGCGCCTACAGCACGAAGTACAACAAGTATGGAACAGCTCCGTTTGTCAACAACGGACAGCTTCTGAAGGCCTATTCCGACAGCCACTGGAGCGAGGACAACCGTGACATCTACGCCCTCTACCCGCGCTACAGCGCCTACGAGAACCACAACAACACACAGGTCAGCACCTGGTGGATGAGGGACGGCTCCTTCGTCCGTCTCAAGCAGATGGAGCTCGGCTACACCCTTCCTCAGAAGCTTACCAACAAGATCCACATCGACAATCTCCGCGTCTACTTCCAGGGCAACAACCTCCTGTGCTGGAGCAAGTTCAAACTCTGGGATCCGGAGCTCGCCGGAGAGGGATTCAACTACCCGATCCAGAGGACTTTCAACATCGGTGTGAACGTGACATTCAAATAATCTTCGACTATGAACATGTGCAAGAATATTCATAAATCAATAGCGTCCTCCCTTGCGGCCGCGGCCTTGCTGCTGGGGTCGGCGGGCTGCAACGACTTCCTCAACGTGGTTCCTGACGACGGTCTGCCGTCGATCGAGACCGCGTTCAACCTCAGGTCCTCGGCTATCCGCTATCTGGCCACCTGCTATTCCTACATGACCCTTGAGGGTTCTATGGGCAACGACCCGGCCATGCTCGGAAGCGATGAGTACTGGGATCTTTATGGCCGTACCACGACCAACACCACCGGCCGTGTGCCGTTCACGATGTCCTACATCGCCAGAGGCAACATGACCGCCAACAGTGTGTTCGCCAACGACTGGGCAGACATGTACAAAGGAATCCGCTGCTGTGACATCTTTGTCGACAACATCGGTAAGGTCCCGGACATGGATGAGACGGAGAAGGCGCAGTGGATCGCCGAGGTGACATTCCTCAAGGCCTACTTCCACTTCAACCTTGTCCGCAAGTGGGGACCGGTCCCGATTGTACGCGAGAGCCTCCCTATCGACTCCTCTGTCGATGAGGTTCGTGTCCACCGCAACAACATCGATGAATGCTTCGACTTTATCATTGAACTTCTGGACAAGGCGATGCCTGACCTTCCGCTCATCAATCCATCGGTTGATGAATATGGTCGCGTCAACAAGGCCATCTGTGCCGCCTTCAAGGCCAAGGTAGCGGTCTACGCCGCCAGCCCGCTTTTCAACGGCAACTCCGAACAGGCGGCTCTCGTGGACACCGACGGAACCACGAGGCTGTTTCCGGAGAAGACAGATGATGAGAAGCTCGTCCGTTGGACAGCCGCCATGGAGGCCTGCCGCGAGGCCATCGCAGTCTCCGAGGAGGCCAACATCTCCCTCTACGAGGGCGATGACATCACCTACCGCATGACAGACTCCCTCAAGACCACTTTGACCCTCCGCAACGCATTCAACCAGAAGTGGAACAGCGAGCTCATCTGGGGCAACACACAGCCGGATCCCGGAACAATGAATATGTACCACAAGCTCTGCATGCCGATCCTCAACGGGTTCACCGACATGCTCGGAGGCTACATATTCATCGGCGTTCCGCTCAAGATAGCCGAGCAGTTCTACACCGTGCACGGGCTTCCTATCGCCAACGATTCCGAATGGGCGAACATCAACCCGATGGATCTGCGTGTCGGCGATGACCAGCATGCCTACTACATCTGCAAGGGCTACACCACCATCAAGCTCAACTTCGACCGAGAGCCGAGGTACTACGCCTCTCTCGGATTCGACGGAGGCAACTGGCTCGGGCAGCTTGGTAACTTCAACGACCTCAAACCGGAGGATGTTCACTATGTGGCCTGCCGTGTGGGTGGAGTCCATGCCAAGAGAGGCAACCAGACCGGTCCGGTGACGGGTTTCTTCCCGAAGAAGCATTTCCCTGTACAGGCTACATGGACAGGAACAAACACATTCACAGGAGCCGGAACCACATGGTATCCTTGGCCGATGATCCGTCTGTCCGACCTCTACCTCCTCTATGCCGAGGCGATCAACGAGGCGGAAGGCCCGAACGGAGCGCACAGTGGTGACCTGTTCAAGTACATCAACGCCGTCCGTGAGCGCGCGAAGATCCCTGACGTGAAGACCGCCTGGGACACCTACAGCAACAGCCCGGGTTATTACAACACAAAGGTCGGAATGCGCGCCATCATCCACAGGGAGCGTCTCAACGAGCTGGCTTTCGAGGGTCAGAGGTTCTGGGATCTTCGCAGATGGAAGGAGGCCGCCGCCGAGTACCAGAAAGGAATATACGGGTTCGACATCACCGCCAAGAATCCTGAGGACTACTACGTCAAGAAGTTCATCTACGAGCAGAAGTTCGGTCTCAAGGATTACTTCTGGCCGATTTACACACCTTACATCGAGGTCAATCCAAACCTCGTGCAGAACATTGGTTGGTAACAGTTAAGAATCATATCAAATGAAAAGAACAATAGTTGCATCTACAATAGTTTCCGCCCTGCTTCTGGCTTTTGGCTGCGCCGAGGACAACCACGGAAGGCTCGACCAGCTTGATGAAAGCCTCCCGGCCCCGCAGCCTGTGGAGGTAACAAAGGTAAAGCCGATAAGCGGAGGAGCCGTCCTCTGGGTCAGGATCCCTGATGACAAGAACATAAAAGGCGTTGTCGCCACCTATAAACGTGGCGGAGTGGAAGTCGAATCCAAAATCTCCAGATATGTCGATAGCCTGGAGGTTGAAGGCTTCGCTGACACCCAGGAACATGAGATTCAAGTCTGCTCATTCAACATCAATGAAGATAAATCAACCCCTGTCACAGTCAAATTCAACCCTTTGAAACCGGCGATACAGACTGTCTCCCCGACTATCATTTCAGCCGCGGGCGGTGTCAAGGTGAAGATCACAGGCAATGAGAGCAAGGCGAACATCGCCGTCTGCATCCTTCGTGACGGGGATGTCAACAATGCCGGTAAGCCTGTCTCTGAAATCAAATGGAAGGAGGTCACGACTCTGTTCACGGCCAGTGACAGCATCACTCTAACAAGACGTGGAATCGAGCCTAAAGAGGCAATCTTCGGAGTCTATGTCAGAGATCGTTGGGGCAATGTGTCCGACACCCTGACCGCAGTGCTCACTCCGGCGCTGGAAGTGCAGATTCCTAAGTCCGGGTTCAAAGGTGCGTATCTTGAGGATGACAATGTCTTCTCTATGGAGGATGAACGCTCAACTTATCCTCTCAAAGGCCTTTGGGATGGATCCGGCGCATCTTCGACAGGCCACTTTCTGGCGGTTGACAAGGTTCCTATTCCTTGCTGGTTCACGATCGACCTCGGCTGTGTGGCTGCGCTCAGCCGTATCGCGACACTCCCGCGTATCGCTTATCCGGAACTTTTCGGTGACGCGCACCCGCGCAACTTCGAGTTCTGGGGCAGCATGAACCCTTCAGGAAAAGAGGGCAAGGGCGAGCATGGTTTTGACGACTCTTGGTTCTGCCTTGGCAAATTCGTTCAGTACAAACCTTCCGGCTATAATCCTGACGGTTCAGTCGGAATTGTCACACCGGAAGACGTGGAGGCATTCAATGGAGGCAATGATTTTGAGCTGAACAGCGATGAATATCCTCACGCCTATGATCAGATTCGTTATTTGAGGGTCGTTCTCACATCTTTCGCCTCCTGGGCGATGCCTGACGCTACTGTCGGTGCTCTTCAGTTCGGTGAGGTCACACCTTACGGTGAGGTTGTGAAAGAATCCTTATAATACTTAAAGACTATGAATATGAACAAGATAGCATTCAATATTCTGACAGTGCCGGTTTTGGCCGTTTTGGCGGTCTCTTGCGGAGGTCAGGATGAAATCTATAAGGAATGGGTCAAGAAGGGCGGCTATGACTACCCTGCGAAGGCCATTAACCTGTCCTCCGTCATCGGCTACCAAAATGTCATTGTCAATTGGGAAAAACCGATGGATCCGGCGGTCCGGACAGCCACTCTGTTCTGGGATAATTATGCGAAATCCATCGATGTGGACTATGCTGATTACCCTGATGGCAAGGTTTCCATAGAAGTTGGAGAGCTCGAGGACAGATCCTACACATTTGACATTGTCAACTATGATGATGTAGGCAACAAGTCCCTTGCCGCAGAGATTACGGTCTCTCCGTACGGAGATGGCTGGATGGTATCCCGCTCCGAGCGAACTGTCACTTCCGCAAGGATGGACGGCAGGGATGCCAAAATCGTGATGTCCAAGGCCACGGACGAGATGGTCGCCACACGCTTCCGCTACAAGAACCTTCAGGATGAATGGGTCGAGTGCGAGACGATCCTCAAGCCGGGCGAGAACGAGGTGACCTTCCCGAACGCCCTCAGAGGCAAGAGGTTTGAATATTCATCCTCTTTCTGCCCTGCGGCGGGAAAGGACACTGTCTGGAGCCACTGGACGAAATCTGTTGATGGCATCTCATATGCTTTGGACGGCAAGAGGTGGAATGTCGCTGTCACAAAGAACCAGTATTTCGGAATCAATGTGGCAGACAACATTTTTGACGGTAACAAAGATCTCCCTGCTTTCAGCTGGCATAGCTCCAAATCGGACGCTACAAAGAATATATTCCCAAAAATACTTTCAGTTGACACGCAGAAAGCGTTCGGCGAGGAGTATTCATTCACTCGATTCGAGTTTTATGAGCATCCTGACCAACCGACACTTCGTTACATCAAGGATATCGTCATCTATGTCGGCTCAACATACTATGACCCTGATGACAATGATTATCTCAATCACTATGGTATCCCGTTCATAGGCACTCAGTTCAGCACGGAAGGCAAAGTTTCTACGGCATCTGCCACGCAAGGAGCGTCAGGACGTTATTTCTCCGTCGTGTTCAAGAATTCATGGAACACCAAGGACGGCTTCATCGATCTTTGGGAACTCGTCCCTTACGGCTACATCCCTTCGCAGGCTGATTAAAAATGACAGGTAAAATGAAAAGTGTTATAAGAGCCACAGTCTCTGCACTGTTTGCGTCAGCGCTGATGCTGGTCTCCTGCGGCAGCTATGACGACACCGAACTTAAGAACAAGGTGAATGAGTTGGAGAACCGCGTGGCCAAACTTGAGTCGGCGGTCAACGCCAACACTCAGTCCATTCTGGCACTCGTGGAGGCGTCCAAAAGCAACGATGCTGTCACTGGTTTCAGCGAGCTGACCGACAGGTCAGGCTACCTCATCACCTTCGCCTCCGGCAAGAGCATCACGCTCTATCATGGCAAGGACGGCCAGAACGGCGCCACCCCTGTCATCGGCGTGAAGGCTGACACTGACGGGATCTATTACTGGACAGTGGACGGTGAGTGGCTCCTCTCCGGCGGGAGGAAAGTGAGGGCCGAGGGGAAGGACGCCGTCACTCCCAAGTTCAAGATAGAGAACGACAACTGGTTCATCTCCCAGGACGGAGGCAAGACCTGGACGAATCTCGGCAAGGCCAAGGAGAAGGACATCTTCAAAAGCGTGTCCCTTGATGGTGGATTCGTGAATGTCGTGCTGGCTGATGGGACTGCTTTCAAGATCCCCGTGTCAGACGGCAGCCTTGTCTCGATGATCGGCTGCATCAACGTCGTTCCGACACATTCGGACGGAGCGGCACGTGTCATCAGGAGAAACGGCTGGAACACCCTCACGATTAAGTACGAGGTTCTGCCTTCCGGCACTCTGGCCAAACTCTCCGAGGGCGGCGCTGTGAAATATTCAGTGAAAGCGTTCTACACCGCTACCAAGGCTGCCGTTGGGGATGTCGTTGACCTTGAGGTGACGAATTCTTCCGTCAGCGGCGACTTCCTGACAGTCAAGGTGAAGTGCGACGCTCTCGACAATGCGTTCTTTGATGGAAGCCTTGCCGCAAGTGTGTCGCTTCACATCTCTGACGGCATCAGTAACGTCGCCTCCTCCTACACCCCGATGGTCTTCGGTGGTGATGTAGTGACCTCGAAGGTTTTCAATGCGAATGACATCGTGCTATCTTTGGGAGTTGTCAGCGATGTCCACGTCAATCCTCAGTGGACGGCAGACAAGTGGAAGTCTGCTCTTCAGCAGCTCAAGGCCAAGGCTCTTGAGAACGATTCCAACGGAATGGCCGGAGTCCTTGTTGTAGGTGACCTGATTGATGGTTCCAAGTATTACAGTGAGGCTAGTTTCGACAATCAGCTGAAACTTTTCAAATCGACCCTCGAGTCCGAGATAGATGTGACCAAGACCCCGATGGTCTACACCATCGGCAACCACGACGTGCCAAACTACGCCTGGGCCTCGACGATGGTGTCTGACGTGGCGTACATGAGAACGGTTTTGGGAGACCAGTACTTCCAGGCGGACATCGACCAGGATGCGCGGCTCAAGTACGAGGCACGTCACTGCGTAATCGGGGATTATCACATCCTGTGCGTCTCTCCGAACGGAGACCAGCCGATTGTCTATGACCCGACGGTCGTCACTTGGCTTGACAACCAGTTGGCCGCCATCACCTCGGCCGAGCCTGAGAAATATGTCATCGTGATCACCCATCCGATGATCAAGAACACCGTCTATGGCAGCCGTCTGGGCGAGGATGGTGGAATATGGGACTCCACACTTTCGCATTACTGGGCGACCGATGCGTTGACACCGGTACTGAGGAAATATCCTCAGGCGATTGTGTTCGGTGGCCACCTCCATTTCCCTCTGAACGACCCTCGCAGTGTATGGCAGGGCGATTTCTCCGTCTTCGGATGCGCCTCTGTACGTTATATGGCGCTTGAGAACGGCAAGTACGAGGATATGTCCAGCGCCACCGTGATGAAGGACTGCAACGACTTCTCGCAGGGCAACCTGCTCCAGTTCGACGCCAGCGGCAACATGCGTGTGCTGAGGATGGACTTCTACAACAGGGATGTCGTCGGGGATCCTATCCTGTCCTCCTATCCTGCGTCTGACAAGAGTCATCTCACGAAGTACAACCACACGACCCTCAGCCTGGCCAACGCGTCCCCGACCCTGTCGACGCTTGATGTCGAGGTCATCGACGGTGCTGCCACCGCCAAGTGGGGCGCGGGAACGGATGATGAGTTCGTGCACCACTATGTCCTGACCTTGAAGAAGGGTGGTAAGGTGGTGTCAACGAAGAAGATACTTGCCGACTTCTACAAGAGCGCCAAGACCTCAGGGATGAAAAAGGAATGGACACGTTCTTTGGGCAATCTTGACAACGGCTCCTACGAACTGACTCTTGAGGCGTTTGATTCTTGGGATGCTGCAGCGACACCGGTCAAGAAGGCATTTCAGGTCGGTTCGACCTCAAACAGTGTATGGACTGACGACAAGGCCGGCAGCAAGACGGTCTCCGGAGGTGCCGGCAATGTTTCGGAAGGTTGGCTGACATATTCCAATGGCACGCTCTCTTGGACCGCCAACACCACCGGCAAGCCAAGAACGGCGAAGATCACCCTCCCTGACGCTACTGAATATTCAGTGACCCAGATCTCCGCTGATGACTTCAAGGGCGGCTGGACGCTTTTTTCCAAGAGGTTTAATCCGAAGGGGACTTTAGGTGGCAGCAACAATAACGATGCTGTCGAGAATGTGGCGAACAAGACCGTGGTCACATTCGGGGAGCCTCTTAAGAAGGAGACTCTGAAGGACGCTTCCGGTTCCGGGCACACTAACAATCTTGGCATTAAAGGATTGTACCTTGACTCTGTGCTGGATGCCTGTGTTGAGATTGACTATGAGGGGAAATCTGTCGACTTTGGCGTTTTCTTGGACCGTCGATCGGCCCAGAAGGTTGCCGACGGGAAATTCTGCGCTTATATTCCGGAATGTTCCACAGGCTATTGGAGTGGTTATGTCTTTGCTCCTGGCGACAAGGCTTTTTCCGACACCAACTACGAATGGCTTTGGTTCAGGGTCAGCGATGACATGAAGACGATGAAGTACCAGTATTACGGCTCCGGCCAGAAGACCAGCAACGGAAAGTACTACATCTGTGGAATCTCCATTGTGAAGGCGACATCAGCCGACAAGTCCTCCATAGCTAGTAGCTATGACGTGATCTATCAGGCGAACTACAACACCGATAACGCTGAAAGCATGTACTTTACAAGAAACTAAGTTTTATATCTCTAATCACTAATTTTTTACAAAATGAAATCACACTTGTTAACACTGGCCGCAGCGGTTCTCGCGATTTTCGCGTTTTCCTCATGCAAAAAGGATCCCGGCTACGGCGATCCTGCAGTTAAGGTTAATCCGGGTGAGCTGAATTTCAAGGTTGAGGGTGGTTCGCAGACCGTAAACCTCACGGCGACAGTCGAATGGACTGTCTCGATTTCGGCCTCTTGGGTTAAGGTTGAACCTATGACGGGAGATCCTTCCAAGGATCTTCAGCCTGTGATGGTTACGGTTTCCAAGAACGATGACATCGAACGCACCGCCGTCGTGACATTCAAGCAGGCAGACGGTGCCCTCACCGGGAAGCTTACGATCAATCAGGAAGCCTACATTCCAGAGATGAAGACAATTGATGTGGCTTCCTTGACGAAGATGACGAACATCTACAAGTACCAGGCGTTCCAGCTCACAGGAGTTGTCAAGAACCTCAAGTCTGACGGAGCGTTCAACCTCATCGACAACACCGGCTCTGTTCAGGTCGCCGGCCTCAGCGCCTCAGAGGTTGCCTATGGCACTCAGGGCGGCAAGCTCGAAAATGTGAAGGAGCGCGACACCGTCACCATCATCGGTTACTATGAGGGAGGCAAGCTCGTCTATGCCTATCTCGTGAAGGTTGAAGGCTACTCAGAGCCAAGCCCTGACACAGCCGAGACGAAGGCGTTCCCTTACACCGCCGACTACAAGACCGCCGAGAACGGTGTCATCGTCAACAACCAGATATTCCCTCTGGCTTTCGATGCCCTTTGGTCTTGGAGCGCCTCCACAGGTTGGCAGGCCTCCGGAAACAAGAATGATGTGGACTACACGACAGAGGCAACTTTATACACTGAGAAAGTTGACCTTAAAAATGCAGAGAAGCCGATATTGGTTTTCGAACACATGGTCGGCAGAACTTTTGCGGACATGGATGTTGCGAAAGAGCAGACTTCCGTTTGGGTGAGAAAGGAAGGTGGTGAATGGAACAAACTTGCCATCACTTTCTCTTACCCGGATGAACTTGGCGAACAGACTGTTTCTGAGGACATCAAGCTTGATGCGTATATCGGATCCGTAGTACAGTTCGCATTTAAGTACACCAGCGAAGAGGGTAAGTCCGCCGGTATCTGGCAGATTCTCAAGATTGAGGTAAAGAAGAACGAGGAACCTACTCAACCAGACAATTCCACTGGTACTGAGGATTATGACAAACCAGGCTGGGATTGGAACAAGTAATCTTTGAATTGGATTTAAGATGAAAAAGACTATAAAAATGTTTTTCGCGGCCGCTTTTGCGATAGTTTCAGCGGCTTGCGCCCGTGAGGAAATCTTCGAGAGCGAGATGACCAGAGGAGAGTCGAGGACTTTCACCTGCGCTATTGACGAGGATGCCCAGACTAGAACGGAAATTACCAAGCAAGGAAAGACCGTCTGGAAAGAGGGTGACAGGATTCTTGTTTCCAATGGAACAGAGTCTGACACTCTTACAGTTGACTCAAAGTTTGCTGGACAGAAGTACTTCGAGTTCACAACGACACTTCAGGGCAAAATTTATGTGGTTTATCCTTATAACTCTGTAAAAGAAATCAAAGACGGCAAGTTCACTCTTGAGATTCCTGAGGTTCAGAACGGTGAGTTCGGCAGCGCCAACATTGCATGCGCCATAGCGGAAGACAGGTACGTCAAGATGAAGAATGTGACCGCAGTTCTGAAGTTCAGGGTGCCAAAAGAGGTGATCACCCCAGTGACATCAGTAGTGATCAATTCGGTTGACAATAATGTGGCGGGACAGTTCAATGTGGATCTTACGAGCGGCACGCCGGTCGTTGAGACCCCGGCGGAGAACACGTACACGTCAAGTGTCACCGTTAAGACGGACGGCAACAATGGTAATAACTTCTATGCTACCGTCATTCCTGGAACATACAAGGCCGGATTCACGATGTCCGCTGTCACCATTGACATCAACAAGGCCATCGAGAACAAAACCACTGTCTCAGACAAGGAACTCAAGGTCAACGCTTACTATGACCTTGGAAACATCGGAGCGAATCTCCAACCTCTTGGTGGGGATGGATCTGCCGCCAAACCTTACCTGATCAACAACTACGCCGAGTTCCTGATGTTCACCAGCTATGTGAACTCTGGAAAGACTATGCGCGGCCAGAGCGTCAAGCTGATGAATGACATCAAAGGTGTGAAGACTTCTGTCGGAAGCATCAAGTTCGAGAAAGGCATTGTTGGTGTCGGTAATGAGATTGCCAAGGGTAATATTCCTTTCCAGGGAGAGTTTGACGGTAACGGCAAGACTGTCACAGTGGATCTCAATGTAAAAAATGTAGAGGAGGCTACCGGCCTATTCCCTAATTTAGCCGACTCCGCCTATATTCACGATCTGACTGTCGCGGGAAGTGTAACCTCAACCTATAAGCATGCGGCAGGTCTCAGCGGCTTCGTGCGCGTTCATGGAAAATATGATGGCAAGGTGTCCATCAGGATCGTTAACTGCAAGAACACCGCTACAGTAACTGGCGATAATTATATGGGAGGCCTTATAGGATGGATTGACAACACAAATAAGGCTGCGAATACAATCTCTATCGAGAGTTGTTCAAATGAGGGGACAGTAACTGGTAAAAATCTTTATGTCGCTGGACTTGTCGGTTATCTTTCTTATGCGAACCTTGTCAAGTGTTCAAATACGGGTTCAGTTAAATCCTCTGTATTTGTTGGAGGACTCGCAGGTCATTCTTATATGGGAACTATTCTGGATTGCACTAACAGCGGCGATATTACTGCAACTTATACAGCTGGAAATTTCTATTTCTATAAAATTGTAAATAAAAAGTATAAGTGGTATGTGGATAATCGCGGTGGAGCAGCAGGAATAGCTGCATTTGCCCAAAATATGACAATTAAACGTTGTTCAAACTCCGGAAAGATAGAAGGGATAAATAAGATTGGAGGCATTGCTGGAGCATCATTCTGGTCGAGTGTTTATTCTTGTAAGAATAGCGGTGCTGTTAAGGCAACGGAGCAGGCGGCAGGCGGTATTGTAGGTTGGGCATACATTCAGTCGTTGATATATGATTGTTTGAACACAGGAGATATTTTTAACGAAAAATATCAAGCAGCGGGCATAGTCGGTCAGGCTCAAAATCTTGGTACAGCAGCGGTGAGAATCAAAAAGTGCGTGAATGAAGGGAAATGTACAGCGAAAGCAAATGGGGCAGCTGGCATTCTGGGCTATGCCCAGCCGTATAACAATGGTGGTACTACGGGTGCTACATTGTTCGTGGAGGATTGCATAAACAAAGGAGAAATTACGGGATCAGAATATTCAGGTGGTATTGTAGGTGCTGCTAACCCTATGTATCCAAGCGGAACCTGGGCAAAATTATTTGTCCTTAACTGTGAGAACCATGCAAAGGTTTCTGGTACCAAAACAGGAACTAAAGCAAATGTGTTTGTGGGAGGTATTCTTGGTGGTTCTATGGGTACCAATTGGGTTAAGCAAGGAATTAATATCAGCAACTGTCTGAACACTGGGGATGTTTTGTATGCGGATGCCACGGCTCTTTACCCTAACGCAGGTGGAATTGCTGGTAGACTGTACCAAGGCAACCCGGGAGGAACCGGATTATTCAACTGCTACAATTCTGGTAAGGTCGGTCCAGTTTCCGGCTCTCCTGTCAAGGGTGGTCTGTATGGTGGCATTATCGGTTATGCGCAGAACGGCGGAGGTAGCGGTCCTGTCATTGGCAATGACTACTATCTTGATTCCTCTTGCGATCAGATGACCGGCAATGACTCAAAATACTCAGATTATGGTTGTATTTCTTCTGTTGGTTCAGAGGGGCTTCTTAGAACTCCGCTAACATACAAAGACGTGAACTATGACAAGGTTGTTGACATTCTTAACGCCTGGAGAAACGGCAACCTTTCTTACTATTCCTGGACAACCGGTCCTAAGTTTGTCTATCCTTCCTACTCTGACTTCGGAAGCGGAGACTATGACCTTGGCAACGGTGGACAGATCTAATTAGAGGAGGAATCAAAATGAAAAAGAAAATATTTGCGTTAATCGCTTTCGCCGCCGCTTTTGTCGGCTGCTCAAAAGAGGCTTCCGAGACTCCTTCTCCTGCGCTTGAAGGACAGAAGTTTGTCATCACGGCCTCTGTAGGAGATCCTATGACAAGACTCGGCTACACTGAGAATGACCAGAATGGCTTCACCGCCAAGTTCACTTCGTCGGAGAAGATAAGCCTTTATTTCCTTAAGGCCGACAACAGTGTCGCTCTCAGCCGTGTTCTCAGCATCAATGGCTATTCAATCTCGGATGATGGCAGAACCGCCAAGTTCGAGACCACGGATCTTACGATCCCTACAGACGCTGTCAAGCTCGCCGCTTATCTCTATTCAGGTACCGGCTCAACCTACACTGATGAGAAGGCCACTACCGACCTTAGCCTTCAGGCTAATCTCGGCGCCGCTCAATCCCATCATATTCTTTATGCGACGTCTAATGTTGCCGACATCAAAACCGATGCGAATGGTGTTGCTGTAGCGAATCTCAAGTTCGCCTACAAAACAGCGCTTCTTCGCTTCACATTGACTTTCCCTGAGGATGTTAAGGTTACGATGGACAAGAATACCGTTATCACCCTCAATAATGCCGGTAACACTGTACACAATGCCCTTGACATCGTTTGGGGCGAACTGGCCGAGACAAGTGCCAAGGGTGATATTGTTTTCTATCCTACTGACACTTTGGGCAAGAAGAACGTCGCAGTCGCTTATGCCTGTGTCTGGGCTGCCGACAATTTTAAAGACAGCAAGATTTCCGTGGCTCAGGGTGCAGACACCTACAGTGTTGCTCTTGAACTCAAGAAGGAGACCTTGGAGGCTGGTAAGGTCTATGATGTTACCAGAACCATAACGAATGTAGTTAAACCTGTAACTATGTGGACCAATGATGAGGCTGGTTCGGTTGAATTCAAATATAGCGGTGGCGAGGACTTGACAAGTGATTGGCTTTCCTGCAAGGAAGGAAAGGTTTCATGGACAGCCAACACTACTGGGGCTTTGCGTAATGCCAAGCTCACATTCAAGAATGGTTCTTCATTCGAGATGTGGCAGGCGGATCCTAAGGATCTGGTCGCTACTTTCGCTGGTGCTTACACCCTTACCGGTGATGTCAGGACTCCTACCAAGGGCGGTGCCGCGACACAGGCAACGGCAGATAATCAGGCTGGTGTCAAGTATGGGACCTTGGGTGGTGTAACGAAAGGATCCTGGTATGATCAGGCATGGATTGCAGATGGTAAGGGTGCCAGCATTGACATCACCCTGGAGGCTGCGGAAGGTGAACACGTAATGTGTGCCAAGGGCATCTACGAGAATCTCGTGATGCCTGTCGATCTTCTCATCGACTACGAGAAGCAGACTTTCGGGATGAATTTCGTCATCGAGAACAAGGCTTATCTTATCACTTCAGGAATGTATAAAGATCTTGGTCAATATGCTGCTTTTGCGACTGAACTCATGGAGGGAAGCAACTGGTGCCTTGGATTCGGCAACGGTGGCGCGTTCAACTATTATGGTTCAGTAGATCTTTCCTCCGGCAACATCGTTGTCAAGTTCGCAAAAGGTCAGAAGTGCGCTGCCTTCAAACAATATGATGTAGTCGGTATTCTCGTGAATAGATACGCTTCCGAAAGCACCGCAGGAACCGCTCTTATCCGCTCACAGAAGAGTGCTTATGCCTTTAAGAACCTCAAATTGTCTGGCGCGGCCTACGCAAGAGTGATCCAGAACGATTTCACCATCACCAAGAAGTAATTCCAGCACTGTATGCCCTCTGGCTCACCCCAGTCGGCATCCAATACCCATCAATCCGGGCGACCCATCATAGGCCGCCCGGATTTGTAGTATTCATTGAAAATCAGTTTCTTTGCAGTTATGAGAGTAAGCATTCGATAAAGTACGACTGTCAGTTTGATTAAGTGGTATATAACTTTGC